>ERZ773209.189-NODE-189-length-46082-cov-28.587699_pt1 | contig 46082 bp, 38 predicted proteins | sample MGYA00511109_ERZ773209 | MGnify/ENA primary metagenome ERZ773209 (study PRJEB29015, sample SAMEA2737786) | human gut metagenome | biome: human gut; feature: human-associated habitat; material: faeces | place: China | collected 2012 ...
TGATGGTTCTTCCATCAGGCAACTGAACACTTTTTGTAATTACGTTCATCTAAAATTTAAAAACTTATTGTTTTGTCTAACATCTAATATCTAAAACGCTGCAAAGATACCTTTTTAATTATTAATAAACGAATAAATGTGCAACTATTTTCTGCTTTTTTAAATATTTTATCTATCTAAGAGACCATATTCACAATTTTATTGCTACCTTTGCAGTCGATAATTTTGCAAAATACAGAAATTCATGAAAATAACCAGAATCTTTTCAGTGGCAGTGATCATGGTTGCTGCGCTGGCTTTCACTTCTTGTCATAACAAGAAATTTCATATCAACGGCAACATTACTGAAGCCAAGGACTCCATGCTCTACCTGGAGAATATCGGTCTGAACGGTCCTGAGAAAATAGACTCAGTGAAGTTGGGCGAAGACGGTTCCTTCGCTTTCGAAGAAAATGCCATGGACTCTGTTTCTCCTGAGTTCTATCGCCTGCGTATTGCCAACCAGACCATCAACCTCTCTATTGACTCTACGGAAACCATCCTCGTAAAGGCTGCATACCCTACGATGGCTTACAAATACGAGGTGGAAGGTTCGGAGAACTGTTCTACCATCAAGGAACTGTCGCTCAAGCAGATGAACCTGCAGGCTACCATCAACAGTATCACCAAAAATCCAAACATGGGAGTTGACTCCATGAACGTGGCAATAGCTCAGGTGATCAACAGCTACAAGCAGGACATCAAGACCCAGTATATCTTCAAGGCTCCAATGAAGGCTTCTTCCTACTATGCTCTTTTCCAGACCATTCAGATAGGTGGCACCAACTCCCTGCTATTCAATCCACGCAACAACAAGGATGACATCAAGGTGTTTGCTGCCGTGGCTACCAGTTGGGATACTTACTATCCTAACGCTGAGCGTGGCAAGAACCTCCACAATATCGCCATCCAGGGCATGAAGGACGTTCGCATCATGGAAAACCAGATGGCAGAGCGACAGATTGATGCCAGCAAGGTGAGCGTAAATGGATGCATCAACCTCTCGCTGACAGACAACAAGGGTGTGGTACGCAATCTTACCGACCTCAAGGGCAAGGTAGTGTTGCTCGACTTCCATCTCTTTGCCAACAGAGAGAGCACCAAACGTATCATGATGCTGCGCGACCTTTACAACAAGTATCATGCTGCAGGTCTGGAGATTTATCAGGTATCCGTAGATCCAGACGAGCATTTCTGGAAGACTTCTACTGCCGGAATCCCTTGGATTTGCGTGCGCGACGAAGATGGCGTTCAGGGACAAAGCCTGGCAAGCTATAATGTGCAGAGCATCCCTACCTTCTTCCTGATAGACCGCAACAATACCTTGCAGGCTCGCGATGCACAGATCAAGGACATCGATGCAGCTATCAAGAGTCTTCTGTAAGACCTTCAAGGGTCTTCTATAAGAAAAGGTTTCTAACTAACTTACTCTATCAACATTCATCAACATGGACAGATAAAACCATTAAAATTATAAACTTAATACACTAAAAAATGAACAAGAAATTCTTTTCTTTAAATGACAAATGACAAATGAGAAATTTCTAATTTCTAATTAAATTATGCACGTTTTAGACAAATTTCAGTATTGTCCGATATGCGGTTCTCCGCATTTCGAGATCAACAACATCAAAAGCAAGAAATGCAAAGATTGCGGTTTCAGTTATTACCTCAATGCCAGCAGCGCCACAGTTGCCCTCATCGTCAATGAGAAGGATGAACTCTTAGTTGTCCGCCGTAAGAATGACCCAGGCAAAGACATGCTCGACATGCCAGGCGGTTTTGTCGATATGGACGAGACGGGTGAGGAAGCCATGGCACGAGAGGTAAAAGAAGAGACGGGTCTGGAAGCTACGGAAGTCAGCTATCAGTTCAGCTATCCCAACACCTATCTCTATTCCGGCTTCTTAGTTCATACGCTCGATATGTTTTTCAAGGTGAAGGTCAAGGACTTATCTCATATAGAAGCCATGGATGATGCAGCCGCCTACTACTGGATTCCATTCTCAGAAATAGATATAGACAAGTTTGCTTTTGATTCCATCAAAAAGGGACTTACCAGATTCCTAAGGGATCTTCGTTAAGCCACAGATAAATCTTCGTTCCATGAGGGTGTGTCATAAGCCAAATCCCTATACGCATAAAAAGTCCCACAGATTTCACAGATTACACAGATTTTTTTTGCTTCAAAAAGATTTGTATAATCTGTGAATCTGCTCCTTTCATCTGCTTTTTGCAGCAACGCATGGTGAGCCTCATCAGTCCTCCCCGTTTTACATCACTCCATCTGTATTTTGCAAATGTAGTGAATTTCGCTCTGTCAAACCATCTTTTTTCTCGCAAAACATTTAAAAAACTAAAAAAAAACACTATATAATAAGGTATAAGCAAAAAGTTTATTTACTTTTGCAACCAAAAGTAATTGTGTAGAAGCTTATGCAAGAAAATTTAGTAATCGTCGAGAGCCCTGCAAAGGCAAAGAAAATCGAAGAGTTTTTAGGTAAAGACTATAAGGTGATGTCTTCTTACGGTCACATTCGTGACCTGAAAAAGAAGGAACTTAGTATAAACGAGCAAACCATGGAACCAGACTACGAGATTCCTGATGAAAAGAAAAAGCTCGTTACAGAATTGAAAGCAACTGCGAAGAAAGCCAAGAAGATCTGGTTGGCTTCCGATGAGGACCGCGAGGGAGAAGCCATCAGCTGGCACCTTTGCGAAGTTCTCGGATTGGATGAAGAGAAGACAAGCCGTATCGTCTTCCACGAAATTACGAAACCGGCTATCTTGGATGCTATTCAGCACCCACGCCACTTGGACATGAACTTAGTGAATGCCCAACAGGCTCGCCGTGTCCTCGACCGACTGGTGGGTTTCAAGCTTTCTCCAGTACTTTGGCGCAAGGTGAAACCTGCTCTCTCTGCTGGTCGCGTACAGAGCGTAGCCGTCAGACTCATCGTAGAACGTGAGCGCGAAATCCAGAAGTTCAAGAGCGAATCTTACTACCGCGTTTCTGCCATCTTCGCATTGATCAACGAAAACGGAAATGCTACGGAAGTGAAGGCTGAACTGGACAAGCGTTTCAAAACACATGAGGAAGTAGAGGTTTTTCTGGAAAAATGCAAGGATGCCAAGTTTACAGTAGAAGCTGTCAACAAGAAACCTCTGAAGCGCACGCCAGCCCCTCCTTTCACAACCTCTACCCTACAGCAGGAGGCTGCCAGAAAGTTGGGATTCACCGTGAGCCAGACCATGATGATTGCCCAGAAGTTGTACGAAAGCGGACGCATCACCTACATGCGTACCGATAGCGTCAACCTCTCCACCCTCTGCACCAATGCCAGCAAGGATGAAATCATCAAGGTATATGGAAGCGAATACAGCCAGCCACGCGCCTACCACACCCATTCCAAGGGAGCACAGGAAGCGCACGAGGCTATCCGCCCTACCTATATGAATGAGACATCTATCGACGGAACCAGTCAGGAGAAACGACTCTATGAACTGATTTGGAAACGCACCATCGCCTCTCAGATGGCTGATGCGCAGATAGAGAAAACAACGATCAACATTCATATCGACAATGCTGAGGAGAAATTCGTTGCCAATGGTGAAGTCATCACCTTCGACGGATTCATCAAGGTTTACCGCGAGTCAACTGATGATGAAGATGGTACAGAAGATGCAACACACATCCTCCCTGCCATGAAGGTAGGAGACGAACTGCAGCGCCGCGAAATCACCGCTACAGAGAAATTCTCAGCAGCACCTCTGAGATATACCGAGGCCAGTCTGGTAAAGAAACTCGAAGACTTAGGAATCGGCCGTCCTTCTACCTATGCGCCAACCATCAGCACCATCCAGCAACGTGAATACGTGCAGAAGGGCGACAAGAAGGGCGTTGAGCGTTCCTATACCATCGATTCGCTGAAGGGAATCAAGGTGACACAGAAAGTGAAGAAGGAAATAGCAGGCAACGAAAAGGGAAAACTGCTGCCTACAGATATCGGAATCGTTGTCAACGACTTCCTGATGGAAAACTTCCCTGGCATCATGGACTACAACTTCACAGCCAATGTGGAACAGAAGTTTGATGACATTGCCGAAGGAAAGACCGAATGGAACAAGTGGATGAAGACATTCGACAAGGACTTCGAGCCGGAAGTAAGCAAGGTGATGAATGCCCGCAGCGAGCACAAGGCTGGCGAAAGAGAATTGGGAACAGATCCTAAGACAGGCAAACCGGTATTCGTCAAGATAGGCCGATTTGGTCCTGTGGCACAGATCGGTTCTGCCGAAGACAAGGACAAGCCACTCTTTGCCCAGCTCCCTTCCAACCTGAGTATCGAAACCATTACGCTGGAAGAGGCACTGGAACTTTTCAAGCTTCCTCGCGAACTCGGAGAGTTTGAGGGCACCAAGGTGAGCGTAGGTACAGGTCGCTTCGGTCCATACGTGCAGCACAACCGCAAGTATGTTTCCATTCCTAAGGGAGAAGATCCGATGACCATCACTCTCGACAGAGCCATCGAACTCATTCAGGAGAAGAGAGAGACTGAGCAGAAACGTCACCTCAAGAGCTTCGCCGAAGATGAGAAGCTGGAACTTCTGAACGGAAAATATGGTCCTTACATCGCCTACGATGGTAAGAACTACCGACTCCCAAAGAACAAGATGGAGAATGTAGAAGCACTCACCTATGAAGAGTGCATGACCATCATCAAGGAAGCACCGGAGCCAAAAACGGCACGTCGCAGGAAATAAAAACGCAGATAGAACAACAAGAGAGAAATGAAATCAATCATCATCATAGGATATATGGGCGCCGGCAAAACAACTGTCGGCAAAGCCCTTGCCAAGGAACTCGGCGTCATGTTTTATGACCTGGATTGGTATATAGAAAGCAGGATGCGCAAGACCGTGAAGCAAATCTTCGACGAAATGGGAGAAAAGGGGTTCCGACAGATAGAGCACAACATGCTGCACGAAGTAGCTGAGTTTGAGAATGTGATTGTCAGTTGCGGAGGAGGCACACCTTGCTTCTTCGACAACATAGACTATATGAACCAATGCGGAGAAACAGTCTATCTGAAAGCATCCGCAGAAACACTTTACGAACATCTGAAGATGGGCAAGGGAGTACGCCCTCTGCTGCTCAACAAGACACCAGAGGAGGTTCAGGTATTCATCAGAGAACAGCTCAAGCAGCGCGAGCCTTTCTACAGCAAGGCAAAGCATATATTCGACATCAGCGTGATGGATGATTTCGATAAAATCAATGATACCGTCCAGCAGCTACGCAAGCAGTTGGGCATTTAAAAAAGAATGATCAGTAAAGGTAAGCACCCGCAGAAAAAGGTAGCTTACCTTTATCACGTCAATATCAAAACAACATTTATAATACAGACTAATAGCAAGAACAAGAACAGAAAATGAAGAAATGGACTATTGAAGACTCGAAGGAGCTCTACAACATCAGCGGTTGGGGCACTTCTTACTTTGGCATCAACGAAAAGGGTGATGTCTATGTAACTCCATGCAAGGACAATACGCAGATAGACCTGCGCGACATCATGGACGAGTTGGCTTTACGGGACATCAACGCTCCTGTATTGCTCCGTTTCCCAGACATCCTCGACAACCGCATTGAGAAGACAGCCAGCTGTTTTCAGAAAGCCAAGGAAGAGTATGGATACAAGGGAGAAAACTTTGTCATCTATCCTATCAAGGTAAACCAGATGCAGCCTGTCGTGGAGGAAATCATCTCTCACGGTAAGAAGTTCAACCTCGGACTGGAGGCGGGTTCCAAACCAGAACTTCATGCAGTCATTGCCGTGCAGGCTCAGAGCGACTCGCTCATCATCTGCAACGGTTACAAGGACGAGAGTTATATCGAACTTGCCTTGCTGGCACAGAAGATGGGCAAGCGCATCTTCATCGTGGTGGAGAAACTCAACGAGCTGGATATCATCGCCAAGGTGGCTAACAAGCTTAATGTGAAACCCAACATCGGCATCCGCATCAAGCTCGCTTCTTCAGGCTCTGGCAAATGGGCTGAGAGTGGTGGCGATGCATCGAAGTTCGGTTTGACAAGTGCCGAACTCCTTACCGCCCTCAACAAGATAGAGGAGATGGGCTTCCACGACTGCCTGCGCCTCATCCACTTCCACATCGGAAGCCAGATTACCAAGATCCGCCGCATCCAGACTGCCCTCCGCGAAGCAGCACAGTTCTATATCAACCTCCACAAGATGGGCTACAATGTAGATTTCGTAGATTGTGGTGGTGGTCTTGGCGTGGATTACGACGGCACCCGCTCTTCCAGCAGCGAAAGTTCCGTGAACTACTCCATCCAGGAATATGTGAACGACTGTGTCTATACCTTCGTGGATGCAGCCAACAAGAATAATATCGAGCATCCTAACCTCATCACCGAGAGCGGCCGTTCGCTTTCAGCCCACCACTCCGTATTGGTCATCGACGTATTGGAGACCGCTTCCCTGCCGGAAATGCCAGAGGAGTTTGAGGCAAAGGAAACCGACCACCAGTTGGTCAAGGACCTGTATGAGATATGGGACAATCTGAATCCACGCAACATGCTGGAAGACTGGCATGATGCAGAGCAGATACGTGAAGAGGCATTGCAGCTCTTCTCTCACGGCATCGTAGATCTGAAGACCCGTGCAGAGATTGAGGCGATGTACTGGAGCGTGTGCCACGAGATCAACAACCTTGCCAAGCACATGAAGCATGTGCCTGAGGAGCTCAGAGGATTGGACAAGATTCTTGCAGACAAGTATTTCTGCAACTTCTCCCTGTTCCAGAGCCTGCCAGACAGTTGGGCAATCGACCAGCTCTTCCCTATCATGCCTATCCAGCGCCTGGACGAGCGTCCAACCCGTAATGCCACCTTGCAGGACATCACCTGCGACAGCGACGGAAAGATAGCGAATTTCGTGACCGACGGACATATCGGCAATGTTCTCCCTCTCCATCCATTGAAGAAGAATGAGCCATACTATCTCGGTGTGTTCCTCGTAGGAGCTTATCAGGAAATCTTGGGTGATATGCACAATCTCTTTGGCGACACCAATGCAGCCCACATCTCTGTAAAGGACGGCAAGTACTGCATCGACCAGATATTCGACGGCGAGACCGTGGAAGAGGTTTTGGACTACGTACAGTACAATCCTAAGAAACTCGTCCGCCAGTTGGAGCAGTGGGTGACCAAGAGTGTGAAAGAAGGCAAGATTTCGCTCGATGAGGGCAAGGAATTCCTGGGCACCTATCGCAATGGTCTCTTCGGATACACTTATCTTCAGTAAGTGAGGAACGAAGAGTGAAGAGTGAAGAATTCAATTGCTTTTCTATTAAACATCAAACACTACACATTAAACATTATAACAATGGAAAAAGTAACAGTAGTAAAGGTAGGCGGTGCCATTGTAGAAGACAGCGAGCAGTTGGCACAGCTCCTGAAGGATTTCGCAGCCATTCCTGGCAAGAAGGTATTGGTGCATGGCGGTGGTCGCCGTGCCACCAAGGTAGCTGCAGCCCTTGGCATCGAGAGCAAGATGGTGAACGGTCGCCGTATCACCGATGCAGACATGCTGGAAGTGGTGACCATGGTTTATGGTGGACTGGTCAACAAAAACCTGGTGGCAAAGCTCCAGGCAAACGGTGTGAATGCATTAGGTCTGACAGGAGCCGATATGGATGTCATCCACAGTCATAAGCGCCCATTGAAAGACGGAATCGACTTCGGCTTTGTAGGCGATGTGGAACGTGCCAACGGCAAGATGCTCCAGACATTGCTGGAAGAAGACATCACCCCAGTAATGGCTCCGCTGACCCATGACGGCAAGGGCAATATCCTCAATACCAATGCCGATACCATCGCCAGCGAGACCGCCAAGGCACTGGCACCTTACTACGATGTGACATTGATATACAGTTTTGAAAAGAAAGGCGTACTCAGCAATCCAGACGATGACGATAGCGTGATCCCTGTGATTACCCATGCCGATTTTGAGAGATACAAAGCAGACGGAACCGTAGCAGGTGGCATGATTCCAAAATTGGAGAATGCACTCGCAGCCATCGATGCAGGAGTAAAGGAAGTGATTATCACCCTCGCTACTGCCATTGACGGAAAGCACGGAACGGTGATTAAGTGAAGAGAGAAGAACGAAGAGTGAAGAATTCATTTGCCCTTCATTTCTTAATAAGAGTTAAAAATAGAAATAATTTAAGATTGGTTGTAACTTTCTTATAACATAGTCGTCATTGATAATAGAGGGATGAAAGAAATCAGTTTCCGAAACGATGTTTTGCCACTGAAGAATAAACTCTTCAGACTGGCTCTGCGCATTACTCTCAACAGGGAGGAAGCAGAAGATGTCGTGCAGGATACAATGATTAAAGTCTGGAACGCCCGCGAAAGATGGCAGGATTTGGAATCCATCGAGGCATTCAGCCTCACCATCGCCCGCAATCTCTCGCTCGATCGCATCAAGAAGAAAGAAAATCAGAATGATTCGATAGAAAACGAGAAGATAGAGCAGCCAGACACCGCTTCTACCCCATCCGAGCGAATGATTCAGAAAGACAAGCTGGACATCGTGAGGAAAATGATAGACGAGCTGCCAGAGAAACAGCGCTCCTGCCTGCAACTGAGAGATATCGAAGGAAAAGCATACAGGGAAATAGCTGAAATTCTGGAAATAACCGAGGAACAAGTAAAAGTAAATATCTTCAGAGCTCGTCAGACAGTAAAACAAAGATTTCAACAATTCGACAGATATGGATTATAAGTACATCAACCAACTTTTGGAACGCTACTGGAAGTGCGAGACCTCTTTGGAAGAAGAGAACATCCTCCGCACATTCTTCAGCCAGGATGAACTTCCTGCCGAGCTGGAGCCGTATAAGTCTCTCTTTGCCTATGAGTTGAGCGAGACCAAGAACGAGGCTTTGGGTGAGGAGTTCGACCAGAAGATGATGGCTATGATCGAAGATGAATACACCAAGGAGCCTAACAAGGCAAAGGTTGTATCGCTGACAGAGCGCCTGAAGCCATTATTCAAGGCTGCCGCTGTCGTAGCCATCTTCCTCACTTTGGGCAATGCTGCTCAGGTTCCATTTCAGGAAGATTCTCAGAATGTTGAAAACGTGGGAGTTATCAAGGCGACAAGAGGCGCTTCTGTTGCATTGAGTGGAGATTCTGCCAAGGTAGATTCCATGCAGCACACCAGCATCGACAAAATGACTGTTGATCAAGCCTCTCCCACCATATTAAAGTAGTAATTTCTATGCTTTCTCTATATAAAAAGAATCATGTTTAGTAAAACAATTCGAAACTGTGAAGTTTCATTTCTCTCAAATTTTTCATAACATACTAACGTAATAGGGCTGCCAGGATATTCTGGCAGCCCAACTTATTTTTATTCGTTTCTTACAGGTTGCACAACATATCCTTAGCTACCATTTTCGAGTCATCCACTCCTTTATGAACTAAAGGTTGGTTGAATACTTAGTTGTAGAGATGAGGAATGAGGTTTCTTAGACTTATTTAATCAGGGATACGGCATGAGCGCTATAGTCGTACAACATATTCCCACTTGTGAGAAAGCAAGAGCAGGCATCAAAAGAAGCAAAATTGCACTGAGTTTAGTGCAATTCTTTATAAAAAGTGCACTGAACTCAGTGCAATTTCATAAAATAAATCACGTTTCTTCCATAAGTAAGAGCCCGCCATTATCCGTACTATTATTAATAGGAGAAAAGGATATGAATAAGAAACTGACATCATGGCTCTTTTCGAGCTTCTTACTTGCTGTACCCTTGTCACTCCAAGCCCAGTATCATTCACAGGTTTGGAATCCCGACAATGGCAACGGCACTTATACTAATCCCGTGATTTATGCCGACTATAGCGACCCGGATGTGGTGGCTGTAGGCGATGATTATTATCTCACGGCAAGTTCGTTCAATTGCATCCCCGGTCTGCCTATCCTTCATAGCAAGGATCTGGTGAACTGGGAGATTATCGGGCACGCCCTGCAAGAACAGGAACCCAAGGAACTCTTCGACAAGCCTCAGCATGGCAAGGGTGTTTGGGCTCCAGCCATCCGCTACCACGATGGAGAGTTCTATATCTATTGGGGTGACCCCGACCACGGCATCTTCATGGTAAAGACCAAGGACCCATGCGGTACTTGGGAGAAACCCGTCTGCGTTATAGCAGGAAAAGGCATGATTGACCCTTGTCCGCTCTGGGATGAGGACGGCAGATGCTATCTCGTGAACGGATGGGCAGGAAGCCGTGCAGGCTTCAACTCTGTGCTCACCATCAGAGAGCTTTCTGCCGATGGAACCAGGGTGATAGGAAAACCACGCATCGTATTTGATGGAGGACAGAAAAACCATACTACTGAAGGTCCGAAATTCTATAAGCGTGACGGCTACTACTGGATTATGTGCCCTGCAGGAGGCGTACAAATGGGCTGGCAACTTGCCATGAGAAGCAAGAACGTATATGGTCCATACGAGGCGAAGATGGTGATGGCGCAAGGCAAGACGAAGATTAACGGTCCGCACCAAGGCGCATGGGTTCATACATCGCAGGGAGAAGACTGGTTCTTGCATTTCAATGACAAGTATGCCTACGGTCGTGTCATCTTCCTGCAACCCGTGAATTGGAAGACAGGATGGCCTGTCATGGGACAAGACAAGGACGGCGATGGATGCGGCGAACCTTATCTTACTTATCGCATGCCAAAGTCAACCTCTCATACGAAAGTGAATCCACAGGAATCAGACGAATTCAACAATACAGAATTAGGATTGCAGTGGCAATGGCACGCCAACTACAACCAACTTTGGGGAATGCCAACCAACAATGGTTGCATGCGCCTCTATACGGCTGATCTTACGGCTACTGACAAAGCGGGCAATCCACAGCCATTCAAGAGCCTTTGGGAAGCAGGCAATCTCCTGTTGCAGAAGACCCCAGCCGAGAACTTTACAGCCACAGCAAAAATCCGTTTTGCATCAAAAGAAGACGATCAGTATGGCGGCATTATCATGATGGGCATGAACTATCAGGCATTGGTGGTACGAAGAATGGGTGATAAGTTCCTATTGCAACAGCTCTACTGCAAGGGCGCAGATACAGGCGGTATAGAGACCGAGAAGGCACTCGCCACCTTGAAGCCAACAGAGATGGACACCATTCCATACTCCCCAGCCATCTATCTCGACATCTATCTCCAGATGAAAGTCAAGGCAGGGAAATGCCAGTTTGCCTACAGTTTAGACGGCAAGCGCTACAAGGATGCAGGCGATCTCTTTACTCTGCGCCAGGGCAAATGGATAGGAGCCAAGATGGGATTTGTAAGTGAGCGCAAGAACACCCTGGGTAATCGAGGCTGGATAGATGCAGACTGGTTTAGAGTTACAAAATAAGTTTATATTTACCGCACAAATGGGCATGGGAAAGAAAGTCTTGCAGAAAGCCTCCCATACCCCACTTTCATTTTTCCCTGGGCAAGAAAAATTTTTTCTCTGCCCAGGGGAAAATTTTTCTCTCGGGATTTATCAATGCTTTAGCAACAAGAAAAAACAGTCAACAGATTTGACAAAACCTATTGACTGTTCTGGTTGTCATCCTTTGACAATCTACAAAACCAAACTAAATAATTTTAATACATAAACCTAAACCTTAGCTACAAGTCTCAATCATTTCAACGCCTTTGCTCTCATCAATGCCTCCAGATAATAGTAGTCGGCATAGATGATACTGGCATCAATCTCACTTCCTGCAGGATGATGACCTGTACTATGCATCAAGAATGCAACGTTTTTCTTGCCGCTCTGATATTTAGGAGTGCTCAGTTGAGCGAGCGACTGGAGGGCAAACTGTTTGTATTCCTCGCCTTTCTCGCCACCCACATACTGCTGCAATTCGAGCAAGGCATCTGCCACCACACAAGCGGCACTGGCATCCTTTGGGGCTTGCAAGCCACGAGGATCATCCATATCCCAGAGAGGAACGAGATCGTCGCTCGTTTCCTTCAATCGCTTGATATAGATATCGGTCACTTTCTGAGCGAAGTCCAGGAATACCCTGTTGTGCGTATAGCGATAAACCATCGTATAGCCGTAGATGGCCCAGCTCTGTCCTCTTGCCCACATCGAATGGTCAGCATAGCCCTGATGGGTCACACCTTTGATGAGATCGCCATTGATGGTATCATATACTGCCACATGATAGCAGCTGCCATCCGGGCGGAAGTGATTCTTCATCGTGGTCTTGGCATGAGTCACCGCCAAATCGTAGAGCAGTTTGTTGCCTCCGTTCTTGGCAGCCCAGAACATCATGTCGAGATTCATCATATTGTCCATGATGGTATTGTGAGGCCAGTTGCGAGGTTTCACCTCTCTCGGCCAGCTCAATATCGTACCCACGACAGGATTGAAAAGCGTAGCGAGTGAATCAGCAGAAGCGAGAATCACATCTTTATATTCCTGAGAATGATTTACCTCATATCCTTTGCCGTAGGAGCAGAACATCAGAAAACCGATGTCATGGTCGTAGCAGGGACGGTAGGCAATACCCTTCAAAGATTCCGTATAGCCCTCAGCAGCCTTGCGTACAGCCTCATCCTTGGTGTTCTGATAATCCATCCAGAGAATGCCCGGCCAGAATCCGTCGCACCACTCCTCAGGAGTTGCCTTGCGGCAGTTCCATCCCTTCTGTCTGTCGCCCTTCAGGATATTGCGCGGTTCCATCGAGAAGTCATAACTGCCATCCTTCTGCTTCAGTTCTTCCAAAGCTCTGCCCACCTGCGTATGGCAGTATTGCAGTTGCTTATTCACATCAAGCCCCTGCTTTACATCGAGCTTGCTCTGTGCCATCATGCCGTTCGCTAAGAACAAGGCTGATACCCCAAAAAGTATTTTTCCTATTTTCATCATAATTCATTTATTATCAATACGAATGAAACAGGAAGATTACTTAAACTGGTTAGCATTTGAGCAATAAGAAAGCGCAGCTATTGTTTGTTATATGTTAAAAATATGCTTATAAGCTGCCAAAACTATACTTTTTAACATGGTTTTGGCAGCTTATAAGCATATTTTTATTATATCTGCCATACTTAAAGAGGTTTTCTGCAAAGATACAAATCTTTTGCGGAAAGACGAAGCCCGAACTTGTGAAAGTTTGGGCTTTGTTGTAAATAAAAACATTTTTTCAATTCCGTATCTGGGAAAAAGAGAAAAACGAAAAGGGTGCGCCATTGACTTATGACACACCCCCATAAAGCAAGAAGAAAAAGCCTTTTACTTCTTCAATGTCAGGCGATATTCCAAAGAATACTCCCCATCGAAGAGGCGATACTCCTTGTGAGGTGGCTCACCCCAACTGTTATCACCACCGACTCCTCGCTGAGCACCATCCAAAATCACATACGTCTCCTGACGTGGGTGCATGTCCTTCTGGTGCATCATCTTCTTCTCCAATCCCATATCGAGATCTTCGTCTGCGAAATGAAGGGCAGAGAAGTCCATCGGTTTCTCAGCTTGGAATCGAAGGGTGACACCCGATTGAGGGGCGGTAATCTCAGCCCAGCGCACATCACAATGATTGCCTGTCTGCTGAGGGAAGATGTAAGGATAATACATATCCGTCACAGTAGTATGATAGATACCCAAGAACTGGCTGGTCTTTCTGTCAGAATAGTTTTCCCATGGACCACGACCATAGTAGCTTACGTTCTCGAAACCCTCAGGAAGCATCATGCGCATACCGAAACGAGGCAACTCCGGGAGTTTCTTTCCCTTGGTGTCCATACTTGCCTTTACGTCAATGCTGCCATCCTTGCGGAAGAGATAAGAGAGATGATAAGGTTGCTTGAGATCGCCCAACACCATGTCAAAGGTAATGAGCACTCCTTCCTCGGTAGGTTCGCCCACCTGACATTTCGATACATAGCGATTGACCTGTGCGGAACGCCATACGTTACTCTTCTGTGGCATCCTGTTGCCATAATCGTTGTCATTAGGCGCACGCCAGAAGTAAGGTTCCAAGGCTGTACGATTGTGCAAGACTGAAACACCATCCAAGGCATAATTGGTAAGCGCACCACTCTGCTTGTTGATTTCCGCCTTGACATTGCCTACCGTCAGCACGATATTGTTCTTCTGCGTCTCCACCTTGACATCGCCTTGTGTCTGCAAGTTAGCATTCTCTTCCAACTTACCCTCATGCAAGAATTGCTCCTTTGCCACATCATAATGAGCAGGCAAGAGATTGCTCGCCGTGCGAGTATAGGCATACACTTGAAGCGTGTATTCATCAGATTCTTTCAGCGATGGCATCTTGATGCGCACCTTGCTCGCCTGCTGTGGCAAAGTTTTCAAGCGGAAGTCGCCTGCAGCCACCTCCTTGCCTTCCTTGCAGAGCGTCCAATGGAAGTCATAGTCGGCAAGCGTGGAGAACTGATACTCATTTCTAACAGTCAACTCGCCCTTCTTCCAGTCAAAGTTAGGGAAGATAATGTCTTGATATACTTTCTTCACCTCTAAGGCTTGCGGCTTGTAACTCATATCGGAAGCAAGGACACCATCACATCCACTGTTCATCTCCACAGGCCATACATAACTTCCCATCTCACCATTATACATCCAATAAGTACGATGGTCGGTATTCTCGTTGATGGTACGGCGGATGCCCTGGTCTTGGAAGTCCCAGATAAATCCACCTTGCAAATTAGGCGACTTCTTGATTAAATCCCAGTAATCCTGAAGGTTTCCATTGCTATTACCTTGCGCATGAGCATACTCACACATGATGAAAGGACGCTGTTTGCCACTCTTGGCATAGGCTAACACCCTGCCCCAGTTGGGATACATGTGGCACACGATGTCGGTATTTTCCTCTTCCCAAGCTTGCTCAAACTGAACGAAACGAGTCTTGTCGTTCGCTTTCAACCAGCGATATTGCTCATGGAACACCTGTCCATTGCCACACTCATTGCCCATCGACCATCCAATGATGCTTGGGTGATTACGATCACGATAGAACATACGATGGATGCGGTCACGATGCGCAGGAGCCCATTCCTTGCGATAAGCAGGATGAGGAACGGTATCGGTGAAATAGACGCAACTGCCCATTCCGTGAGTTTCGATATTCGCCTCATCCACCACATAGATGCCATACTTGTCGCAGAGGTCGAGCCACTCCGGACTATTCGGATAGTGACTGCTACGCACAGCATTGATGTTCAACTCACGCAGTCGGCGCAGATTGTCCATCATGATTTCATAGCTCTGCACATGTCCCAAGGAGTCATTATGCTCGTGCCGGTTGACACCTTTAATATATACCATCTTGCCATTGACCAGCAATCGGGCGTTCTCTATCTTCACCTCACGGAAACCTACTTGCTGGCGCACGGTGTCACCACCCAATATCATCGCCATCTGATAGAGATAAGGTTTTTCGCCACTCCATAGGTTCACCTTATTCAGTTTCTTGCTCACGTGGATGGTTGTCTCCTTGCCATCAACCTTGAAAGGCTTGGTCTCATGGAGCAACAACTTGCCACTGGCATCTCGAAGTTGAACCATCATCTTATCAGAGACTGACTTACCGGAGAAATTGCAAATGGTAACATCTGTCTCAAGCTGTCCATTGCGATAGTTATCCACAGGAGTAGCCGTAATATTGTAATCCCATACAGACACTGGGCTATAGGCTTGTAGATACACGTCACGCTCTATGCCTGTGATACGCCAAAAATCCTGATCTTCCATATAGCTTCCATCATGCCAACGATACACTTGTACCGCCATTTGATTGGCACGACCATCTATATGAATAAACTTCGTCACATCAAACTCAGCAGGGGTCTTGGAGCATTTGGTCATACCCACCTCCGTGCCATTCACCCATACTCTCGCATAGCCCGTAATGGAACCGAAATGAAGCATCACTTCCCTACCCTTCCATTGTGAAGGCACTGTGAATGAAGTACGGTAAGTGCCTACAGGATTCGGGATGTCGATGTAAGGAGGATTAGGCGACCAAGGATAGGTGATATTGGCATACAAAGGTGCGCCAAAGCCTAAGAGTTCCCAGTTGGATGGCACAGGAATCTGTGCCCACTTGGAGTCATCGAAACCTGGACGATAGAAGTCCGTAGGTGCATCCTTGATATCATCGGCATAATGGAAACGCCACTTGCCATTCAGCAACTTCGTATGCGAGGTTTTAAACCAAGCATGTGGTTGTTCCTTGCCTCGCTCAAACACAGTCGGATTCTCCCACTCATGCTCGTAAGCATTCGCCACAAGGATAGAGCCGAAGAGAGCAGCCGACAACAGTAATAAGTTCTTGATATTCATAATTCAATTAATATTTTACTTTTATTCTTGATACCAGCATAGTCACCTGCAGAAAAACGAAGCACAGTCTTGTCGCTTCCCGCACCCGAAAGAGTCACGTAGTTTTTGAGCACCAATGTCTTCGTGAGGTCATATATGCCTTCCTCCAGTATGACACGACCTGCAACATTGGTAGCCGACACTTGGTCGATGGCAGACTGTATATCGCCACCCACCTTGACAGTTACAGCCTTTGCCATGATCTTTGCAACGAAGGCATCTGGCAGAAAGATTTCTAAGCCAAACAAGGCAAGCAAGAGTATAAAAAAATGTTTCATATCACTGAAAAGGTTTGTTATGTTTGAAGATTTAGAGCGTTACATACACTTAGAAAGATATTCGCGAACTGTTTTCTTAGAACGGAGAATATAGCCCTCCACGGTGCGAAGGTTCATCTGCATCTCCTCGGCGATTTCCTTGGCACTCTTTTCCTCATGAACGAAAAGTTGATAAATAGTGGCAGACTGCTCCTTCATCTGGGACAGGCACTTGCCTTCCAACTTCACGATGCGAGCTGCATCTATCTGGCTGACGATGTTATTGCTTGTACTCTTCTCCATCTCATACATAGCATAACGCTGGTAATCTTGTACCAATGCCATGTGACGAAAACGATCGATGACCATTCTGTGAGCAATGACAAACAAGAGATTCTTAGCTGTCTGCTCACTGATGAGGTCTTTCTTCATCACCTTCAAGAACAAGTCTTGAAGCATATCCTCTGCGAGCATCACATCATGAAATTGAGAGATAAAGTATCTCTTTACATCCTCTGCATACATATTATATATACGTGAGACGGTGTCCATGTTAGGGGTAGCGTTTGTTGCCATATCGTTATTGTTTTAAGTTTTGATTGATAATTACGATTGCAAAGATATGACAAAAAGAAAAGACAAGCAAGTTTTTGAGGCTTGCTTGTCTTCAACTTAGTTAGGAGTTACGTACAAATACGTTACATCCCTGATTATCAAACATTTACACTACAAGTACAACTAAGTTAGTCGTACTCTATAGTGTCGTTCTGATGTTCTTCGTCTTCAAATACTCGGCTGGAGTCATACCTTCCACCTTACGGAAAGTACTGAAGAAAGAGGTGCGCTTGAAACCGCATCGCTCACTCAAGGCAGTGACAGTATAGCGCTTATACTCGCCTTCATCAATCAATCGCTTGAACTCTTCCAAGCGGAAGTGGTTGACGTAGGCATAGTAGCTCTCGTTGAGCTGCTGATTGAGCACCTGGCTCAACTTCACCACCGATGTACCTATTGCCGCTGCGATGTCGCTGCGCTTGAGGTCAGGGTTACGATAGGCATGTTCGTGTTCCATATAGTCTTGCATCTTTTTCAAGATCACCTTACTTTCTGCATCAGATACCTTTATCTTCTGATACTTATTATCAGCCACCTCCTGTGCATCCATCGTTTCCTCTTGTTTTTGCTCCATTTCTATCAAGGCATCCTCTATCTGGTTACGCTCAGACAGCAAAGTATGGGTATTCTTGCGGTATCGATGCCACCAGAAAAGCAGCACGATGGAAGCTATCAAGAAGATAAGTTCCAGAATGGCAGCTATAGACGGAATGACGAAGATACAGAAGGTGCGCTCTGTATTCGCCGCCCCCATCAAGCGTATCTTCACATCGTGAGTGCCGAGCATCAAGTTTGTCAAGGATATTTCCTTTCCTTCTGAAACCATTCTCCATTCCTTATCGCCATCCACCTTGTATTCATAGAATCGGCCTTCGGTCTTGGCATAGTTAGGAAGCGTAGCCTTGAAAAGCAAAGGAGATGATGTTATATTCCAACGCAACGTGACAGAAGCTTTGTCGTTGATGACACCTTCTTCCCCATAGTTTACCATTGCATCTCCTCTACGGATGTCATAGATGAGCAACTGACAGGCAGGCTTAGCACTACGCCACCTTGACAACTTATCCAAAGGCATATATGCGAGTCCTGCAGACGTACAAATCCATAGATACCCATCGTCATCCACCAGCGCTTCGTTGACATAATCGCCACGAATACCATACGAATTGTCTAAATGCAAGATGTTCTTCAGAGAATAATCCATACAGAACAGTCCCTTTTCCGAAGCCAACCAATAGTGTCCCTGCATATCGTCTAAAAAGAAGCGATAGCCATCTTCCATAATTCCTCGGGGGATAGACAATTCACCAAACTGTGTCATCTTCTCATTGGTTTCAAACAGTCTTCCTTGGCCTACCGCAAATATCTTTTGTTGGTGACCAGGAGATAATTTGGACAAGATATTCTTGTTAAAGAAGCCTTTTGGGAAGCAAGAGTTTTCGAAATCATGGGTAGCTGCCAAGTAAATACACATCTCCGTTGTGCTGGAAAACCAAATATTTCCTGAATGGTCGAAGACGATACCATTGATGGAACCACCACTAATACGAGAGTTCTGTTCTGCATATCGCACACATGCTCCGGTCTTATCTATTACAAACAAGCCCTCGTTGGTTCCCACGAACAACTTCCCATCAGGTGAGATTTTCATCTCGCTAACAGAGCATCTACTCAGCAACGGATGATAAGACTGGTTGGAAACGGAGAGACTCTGAGGGTCGAAAATTCTCAAACCTCCATCATACGCTCCAACATAAAACTTGCCATTGAAATAAGCAAACTTGGAAAGGATATGCGCCTCGTTCATCTCTTGCGAAGAGAAAAACTTGACGATATTCTTCTCTTCATTTACATACCAAAAGCCATTCTGTAAGCCTATCAAACGTTCCGAACCATGCTTCAAAAAGCCATACACATCCATGTGGCGCGTAGAGAAAGCACCATACGAATAGGTATGAAACAGATGAGAGTTATAATAGGAATAAATAGCGCCATATCGAGACACACCAAACCAATCCACCCCATCAGAAACTCGCAAGTAACACTCCGCACGATTGGTAGGCAAAAGGTATTCCCCATCCTCCATTGTACCATAATGCCACAACACTTTCTCCGTATTTGCATCCAACACGAAAACACCATCACCTCGTGTCGTGACATAGAGTTTCGTACCATCTACAACTTCTATAGAGTTAGTCATGTCGCCTACACCTTCCACCTGGTGTATGTTCATAGTTCGCATATCCATACTAAAGAGTCCATTGCTGGTAGTTCCCACAAAAACCTTGTTCCCATAAAGGGCAAACTTTGCCAACAATGAGTTGTACGGCATTTGCTGGGTAATTTGCCTAGAAATGAGTTTGCCGGTCTTGGGATTATAACTACAGAGGGAATAACGCGTATCAAACCAAATATTGCCTTGTTTGTCTTTCACAAAATGTCGAGGTAAGTAATCCAGCTTGGCACGCTTGCCCATATTTATCTTTCTCGCTTTCTTTCCATCATAAAGGAACAAGCCTTCTCTCGCTCCTATATATAATAGGTGGCCAACAGCGAATAGATTTTCCGAATTGGCAAGATTTGGCAGCACATTCACAAAGGAATCACTACCATATTTCATCTCGTAAACGCCTTCGCTAGTTCCGACAAAGATACTATTGCCTAATCCTTCACAGACATCATACACTTTGGCATTTCCCTTCAGTTTCTCACAGTAGAAACGATAGGAATGAGCACGTACACCATTGAACACGGTCAATCCCGCACCTGTAGCCATCCATATTTGCCCATGGTGATCCACATCCATATTTCGCACAGTCTCTCCTGCCAACCCATTTGCATAAGTAAGCGAGTTGAACGTCTCCTTATCCACGTCAACAGCCATGGTAACATGGCACAAAAGAGATAATATGATGATTAAGATTACTTTGTTCATTTCTTAGATTGCATTTAGATGTGCAAATATACAAAAAGTTGCTCAATGTAGCGATACTTCGAGCAACTTTTTTCATATTTTCTTGAACTTTGATGCCTTACTTCTGCCAATACACCACATAGCGGCAGTGGTGGGCATCATAGAATGGAATGAGTTCCACTCCTGCCTTCGTTTTGAAGTCCTTGATGCTCTTCAAGCCCTCATACTTCGCTTTCTCCAAGGCTTTCTCATTGCCAGCCATCTGGTGCTGGTCTATCAAGCCCTGCACGATTTTATGTAGCGTATAGAAAGGTGCCCATACGCTCTTGCCTTGGATATTACGGTCGATGATACCCTCGGCGAAGGCACTTAGATAGCCACCTCTGCCGTATGCCTGCTGCACCTCGGCAAGACCATTGACGATGCTGTCTGCCTTCATCTTAACGGCTTGCGAACCTGTCTGGGCATAGAGCGTGGCGTAGGCAGAGAGAAGATGTCCCGTAATATGACCACGCAGGTCACAGTCGAGCGCTTCCCATCCACCCAATTTCTTCACGGTCATATAGCCACCCTCTCTGCTGGAGAAAGCACCGCTGGGATTGCGGAAGCTCTGCAAGAGCGAGTTTACAGACACGACATCATCCAAGCCGAATCTCGCTTCATGTTTTCCTGGAAACGAGAAGGAAGGAGATGTACCTGGGTCATCTTGAAAGGCTGACACTTTGTGTTGTTGTTTCCGATGGCAAGGCTGTTGAGACTACCAGCCATCAACAAGCCTGCTACGATTGCGATTGATTTCGTGTTCATATTTTATTTTTTTTCTTATTTCACTCGATTCACCACATCCTTGGGAATATCAATGCGGATAGGTTGCACGGCACCCTTGTATTCACCATCGGCATCAGCCACAGCGACAAGCCAACAGCTGAAGGAACGGCGTGCATTGTCCCATCCTGACTCGTATGGATAGAACTTGAATGTGGTGTCATTGATTTTCTCCACAGGACCACACACCACCTCTACATGAGGCTTCTTCTTGCCATGCTGGGAGGTTGCGTTATTGTGAGAAGCATCTGTATAGACAGCCTTGAGTTGGAAGGTGATACCCTTCATATCTCGCAAATCCAGTTTCAAACCTCCTTGCGCCTTCTCGTCATATCCTATCATCTTGCCTTGATACTCAAAGCCTACATACTGCACTTTCTTGCCAGCCGTCTCCTTATATCGAGCCTCTGTGAGTTCCGCCATCTCCTTGTCGAAATACCAGAAGGCATCGTGCTTATCGCCCTTATACAGGTCATAAGGTGCAGGCTGTGGACGATTGGCTGCTGCATTCTCAGGCATCTTACCCTTATCTGCCCCATCCGTACCCATCATGTCAGAGTGGAATCGCTCGGCAAGCCAACCATCCTTCGGATTGAGTTTGCGCAACGTTCCATCGCTGTTCAAACGCTGTTCTAATGCCTTTTGAATGAATTTCGCAAGATACAGGGCTGTACGATTGCCACAATCGAAATGACCTCTGCCTGTATCGCAGAGGAAGGAGATGCAACTCTCTGGATACATCATGCGGAAGGAAAGGGCAGGATTCACACGAGCCTCCCACCATTCATACTCTCCTTCCACCATCAAACCAGGAATGCCATCAATGTTGCGATGACGTCCCCACTCCACATTGTCTCTACCATAACCACAGAGATTGGTGCGAGGAGCATCACCATGGAAGGAGATGATGCAGAGCGTGCGGTTCGGATTCCAAGCCGCAAAGTTCCAGGGGAAGGTTGCCTGGGCAGAATGTCCCAAAGGAATGACAGGAGCCTTGGCTATCTCGGCATGACCGCTTTGGTCGGCGAGATTGTCCATCATCTCCTCAAAGGTATTCTGTGCGCCAGAAATAGGATCCCAGTTGTTGGTGAAGGCAGGAGCCACCCATACCATTGCCACATCTAATTTCTTCATCTGAATCTGGAAGTTCTTGTTCTTATAGATAGCCTCCTCGGTCATATTCTGTTGCGAGAGCAGTACAGCCTTCACTTGCTTGCATCCCTCTGGCACCCAAAGGTAAGCCACAGGAGCCTTGCCTGTCTCGCTGGAAATATAGCCTCTCAAATCCACTGACCACTGGTACATACCACTTCCTCCCACGCCAATGGCATGAGCTGTACTTACGAAGATGCCTTGCAACAGCAAGACCATCAGCATAACGCTGATACGTATTTTTCTTAATAACATCATATTGTCATTTTAACAAACTGAATCGCAACGCTGCACCGCCTGATGGCTGTAAATGAAGCTTGATAGTCTTGCCTGCCTTGATGGTTTGCATGCCAGATGCTACCTTGGTGCGAGTATTCAACGCAGGATCGTCGTTGTGAATCTCCACACGATATTTCTTGCCTTTCTGCAAGAAGTCGGCTGTATTGAGAGTGATGTCACGAACCTGCAAGCCATTCATCGCTCCCACAAACCAATCATTGCCCGAGCGACGCGCCTGCACGATATACTCACCTATCTCACCCTGCAAAGCCTTGCTCTCATCCCATACCGTAGGACAATTTTTCCAGAAGTCCAACTCCTTTTCTCCCTTATATACATTCGGGAGGTCATACCAATACAAGAAGGTGATAGGACTGTAATATACCACTGGCATCGCCAACTGATGTGCCTTGGTATTCTTCACCCTGCCATTGAAATAACATGGGGTGTAATCGGCTGGACCGCAGAGGAATCTTGTGAAAGGAAGAATGGTGTTATGCTCAGCATCTGGCATTTCCTCATTACCGCCGATACCTTCTTGTGTCATGAGGTTAGGATAAGTGCGGCTCCATCCCGTAGGACGATACTCATCGTGAATATCCACCATGATATGGTGGTCGGCACACTTCTTCACAGCATTGTGAAGCCAAGTGGTCCACTCCTGCGAACCTATCTGCACAAAGCCAAACTTGATTCCACTGATGCCCCATTTCTCATAGAGTGGCAACAGCTGGTCAAGCTCCTGATACAAGGCTCTCTGGTTTACATAAACCCACACGCCGATACCCTTGCTCTTGGCATACTGACAGAGCTTTGGCATATCAATATCGCGAGTTTCCAATACTTTCAAGGCAGAAGAAGACATCTTCATCTCCGGACCATACCAGCCTGCATCAAGCTCGATATATTGAAGACCTCTATCCACACAGAAGTCAACACCCTCCATGCAAGTCTTCATATCCAAGCGACATACACGGAAAGCCTTTCCTGGCTTAATCCAAGAGGTATCCTGTATCTGGCAAGGGGCATTGAGATTGAGCACCATCTGCTTGTTATTGATCAGGTCGATAGCCTTCTCCCCCACCATGATGAATCGCCAAGACATATCGTATGCCGTGATGATGTCGGCAGAATCGAACATCGCCATCTGCAACTCATTGTCAGCTTTCAGTTTGAGCTTGCCTCTCACAAAGTCGGTCAAGGCAGCCTCACCAATAGCGGCATAAAGACCGTTTGCCAGTTGGAGAGTCAAAGGTCGTTCTGCTTCATCCTTCCAAGCAGCCTCGCTCTTCAAGAGTTTCACCTTATTGGCATGAGCTTGCGCCCAAGCATAGTGATAAGCCTCAGCACCAGGAGCAAAGCGGAAGGAAGTCAAGTCTTCGGTGATGTGCATGAACAAGCCGTTGGTAGCCTCAGGGAAGTGATAGCGGATAGCCACACCCTCATCGTATGCCCTTACGATGATGTCGAGAAGATATTGCTGACGCTTATCGTAAGCCGTGCCACTCCCCTCATGTTTTCCACCCTTCAAGAGGTGGATGGTCATCTCATTGTAATGGTCACGCATCTGCGCATACTCGCCATATACAGGTTTCCAAGTGTTGTCTTCCGAACGGCGTTCCACGCTTGTCACCTCCATTCCCTTGGTCCATACACTACTATTATCCACAGGGATTCCCATCGCCGACTCCACCAAGTGGTTGTCGATGTTCACACCCAGTTCGCCTTCTTCCACCACTGGCTTATTGGCATAATTCAAACTATACATCAGTTTGCCATCCTTCTGAGAGAAGGTAAACTGGTACTTACCATTAGGCGACTGCAACGTTTCTACTGCTCCTGCCACTGTAGCTATTATCAATAGCAGCAGCAAGAAAGGCAATCGGCGGTTGATATTCAAAGGAAAAGTCTTCATTATCATTAATTGAATTTGTTGTTTCTATTAATATAAGTTGTCAGAACATATAGTCTCGTCGGTCGCACAACAGCTGTTGTGCGCTCGCATATCAGCTGATGTGCGCATGCAAACCACGTGTTGTGCACACGTCACCCAGCTGATATGCGGTTAAAAAATCACTGTTCCACTCTCCAAGCACACAAGGCGCTGTGTGGTTCCATCCTTTAGCTTCACAAGGATGCCTACGGCTCCCTTCTGTTCTGGCTCGAAGAAATCGACCGATGCGATGTCGCCTGGCTCGGTATCAGAGCTTGGCTCATAAACCGTTACAAACGGATGGCTCCATGCCTCACCCTTCTGGCGAGCCACAAAGGTAAGCACTGGCTGCTCATCTACCTTATAAGGCTGATTCGGCATTCGCTCATATTCAAGATTGACAGGCGAGAGAGCTTGGAAGATGGTACGGTTCTCATCCTTCTTCATCCACATGGTCATGGTGATTTCACGCTGGCCATCCATTGCCTCCACTACCTTATCATCCAGTATCTTGGTAACGAACTGCGTCTTTACACTGTTCTGCATCTCTGCGCTCTTCTTGTCATAGATATAAGAATAGGCATAGAGATGACCACCTGCAAAGGCAAGTTCCTCCGTTGGTTTCATATCGAGCGGCTGACCTGATGTGGCATCCATCACCTTCATCTCCTGTCCGAGATTGTGATAGAAGTAATCGTGGGTTTTATCGCCACCTTCCTTCTTCTTGCTACGGAACACATCTATGTAATATCCTCCCTTAGCAGATATCTTCACAATGGCGGTGGTACGCAGCTGCTGCGCCTGTGTCTCTGGCTCGATGAAGCTTACGGTAGCGTAAGTTATCTTATCCTTAAGTTCAGAATCCTTCAGAATAGAAAGTTTCTTTTCGGAGAGCTTCTTGCTGGCAGGTTGCTCCTTGCTTACCTCTGGATAAGAAGCGACAACCTTGAAGGCATGCTGAGACATCATTACAGGATAGCTTGATACACCATCCACCACTACCGTGTTGTGGGCTGGCATCTGGGAATAATATTCCAGATAGTCCAAACCGCTATAAAGGGTTCTGCCGATACCTGCATCAGGTCCCAATACATATCCCTTGCCATAGAGTTCGAGCGAGATGCCGTTGGCATGCTGGTGGTTGCCAAGACTAGCATTGATGGAAGCCATCAAGTCGTGCTGCTTGTCCATGCCACTTCGCATCGCTATCCACGATACATTAGGAGCATAAAACAGGGTGCTCGTATATGCCTCGATCTCAGAGATAGGAGCTTGGGGAGCCACTGCATTCTTCAGAAGATTCATCTCAGAGATAAGGTTCTTGTCCTTATGGCGAGTGGCATACTTCAAGATATGGTCGATGCCACCTGTATTGAGATAACCAGGATGAGTATCGCCAAAACCTGCAATCATACGGTTAGGGAAGAGATATTCAGCAGAGGTCTTCACAGCTTCCTTTAGCATAGGACGCTGCTTGAAGAGGTCGATGCCCGCCTTCTCATCGAGCATATTGGCAAAATCGCAGATACTGCCCAATACCGTGGTGCTATAGCCTGGAGACTCATACCAAGTCTTACTATTGGCATCAAAGCCGAAGTCGATGAGCTTGTTCATGCTCCACTGGCGGATGCTATTCTGATTTACGATATAATCCAAGTAGTATTGCTTGCCCTTGCCATCTGCGTAAGCTTGGTTATCTTGCAATACCAAGGCTATCTTCATGATGAAGTCTGCTTGGAACAAGTCCCAGTTGTTGTGAGGCACGCCATTGGCAATGATATTCTCCGCCCATTTCTTAAAGCCCGATTCGATGATGGCTTGGTCATCCTTCACAAGATTCTTGATGAGGGGATACATTTGGGTGAGTTCGTTGATGACATCCTCGTGGATAACCTCAAAGGTAGTCATGCCCACCAAGGTTTGCTGATGACCATGATTCAGGTCGATAGGCACATTGCGATAGGCGATACCTTTCATATAGACATCAAACACCTTCGCTGCCATCTGCCCATAGCGCAGGTCTCCAGTGGCGGCATAGATGCGAGCGGCATCACGGGCGATGGTGATAATCTGACGGTTCACACCTGCCAGATTGCATCCCGTCTTGGCTGGAGAAGTCTTCTCCAGCTTGCCTGTAGCCCTGCTAATGTAAGTAACGCTACCCTGCTCATCGTCATCATAAGGAATAATATCCTCCAACTTAGGACGATTATATTGAGATGCCGTGCTTCGTGAGCCATTATATTTCACGGTAGGACCTGCCGCTTTCGCTCCTCCTGGATGAGAGAATGTCTCGCCATTCACGAAGACATCAGATGCCTGGGTCTTCCAAAACATCTGCAAACGGGAGTAGAGCCAGTCGGGTTGCTTATCCACCTGGCTCATCACGTTCTCAATCTTAGCTTTCAACTTGGTAATCTCAGGATCCTCCACCTTCTTCTTAGCCATGCCGAAAGAGGAAGAGAGGAGCATCAAGGCTGCCACATATAGTACTTTCTGTTTCATGTGATTGATTCTTATCTTTATTTGATTTTTAATAAGAATACGATTGAGGGGCGATTTATACGTAGGACATCAGATAATAAAACGATAAGCACAGATGCCTAAGCTGAACTTATATCGTTTACGTTTTACTAAAACATTCTACTTCTAAACCACAGCGAAAAAAGTTCATCTGAACACAAAATACACAAGGTTGTGTTATACAAGTTTGTGTATTTTGTGTTTATTTATGATTTACAACTATGGGTGAAGGTGGAATATAAAATGTCTGCGCATTATCTTACCACTACTTTCTTACCATTGATAATATACAGGCCCTTTCCTACAGTTTTGACCTCTTGTCCTTGCAAATTGTAGATGCGGTCGGAAACAAGGGATTTGCTTGATACTGATACATTCTCTATGCCAGTTCCCACCGTCTTTTTTACTCCATAAAACTCAATCTCGGCCACATTGCAACTGCCTTTATCTGGACCAATATATCTCATGTAACGATAGAACTTACCAGCAGGAGCCCCCAACAGAGTGAGTTGATTCTCTACAGGAGCAGAGGCAATCGTAGCAACAGTAATAGCAGATTTGAAATCTTCCGTGTTAGAAACCTGGAACTTTCCTCCTACCATTCGAGAGGCATAGCCCACTCTAGGAGCATACTTCACATATAACAATCTGGCAGAATTGCCCTCGCCCATATCGTATCCCAGCCAATCACCAGACGCATTTCTGGCATCAAAGAAAGTAGAGAGATTGCCATCCAAAGCTGCCGTAATCGTACGAGAGGAATTATTTTCATAAGAACCCTCCGAGCCGATTATAGTTCCAATAAGTTTCTCAATATCATAGGTGGTAACGGTCTTAACTGAAGAGCAGACACCTTCACCCCTGTCATTCTTGCCAGACACCTTATAATAATATGTACCATTCTCACTAATCTCATCCACAAAACTTGTGGCACGTGTTTTAGCGATACATTCATAAGATTCTCTATCAACAGAACGGTAGACATAGAAGCTATCCGCATCAGCAGTAGATCTCCAAGAGAGATGCACATGGTTTGCCTCTGGCCAGGAAACCGCTAATGAAGTAGGAGCCGCAGGTCTTGAACCAGGTTCATATACCGTCCCTTCTACTTTCACATGATCAAACACAGCCTGGTACACCTTGCTAACATTACCAGAGCAACTTGCCATTCCCACATAATAGGTAGAAGGCATGCTGACAGTGCTTTCACCCACCTGATGCCAAGTTAAATTATCTCGGCTAATGTAAGTAGTAAAGAGTTTGCCCTGACGCTTGATACGCATCCACATTGGTGCCTTGCCATAATTGGTAGCTTCCTTCCAAACCGTATTTCCGTTTGAAGAAGAACGTGTACAAGTGCGAAGTATGCGGTAACCCTTTTCGCCTAACGTAATTCCCACTCTCTGCGCTCCAGCCGCTAAGGTAGAACGCATCTGAATACCGACCTTATAGAAAGCTTCTTCTGTACTAGACAGTCGCACAGTAAGAGTGGCATCACCCTTCATCTTCAGATATACAAACCCCTCAGAGTCTGCTGTTCCTCCAATGTCTTTACCAACACCAGCTACGGCAAATGTTGAATCTTGCGCAACAGTAAAGAGCGAACCTCCCAGTGTATTGCCAATAGAAGCAAACGCCCATCTAACAGGCAGGGCGTCGCTACCTTCTTGCGCAGTAGCACTGACCACCTCGCTAAACTCGCTGTAACCAGCCTTATTGAGCAATTTCACCTTATAATAGTAAGTTTTCCCCACTTCCACCTGTTCGTCTATATACTCATTATTGGCATAATAATCCCAGGTCTTAAGTGTAGAGAAATTCTTGCCATCCTCAGAACGATATACCACAAATCCCCTGGCATCTTCGCCCACAGGATGATTCCAACTAATACGAATTTTCTTAAATCCATCCTCTGCCTTCATGTTGACAGGCTTTGCTGGTACCTCAGTAAAGTAAGGTGATGTTGCAGCATCTATCGTAAAGAAAAGAGTTCCATATCCCAACAAATCATTACGTGCGTCAGGGCGAGCTAATTTAGCTGCCATTGTCAGATAAGGGAACAAGCTGTCATCCATTCCCTTCACTTCCTTGTAATGGTGATATACCGCCTCGAAACTGCAAGCATCAGGACGAAGACGGAAACCATTGTTGTGAGTTGAAATATAATAGAACTTGATTCCACTCATATTATCCAGTCCACTGCAATCAACTGGCTCAAAAGGGGCATCAGTATGACCTGTGTTGTATCGACACCAGTACTCCATACCCTTCAGGAGACGGTTGTCTCCAGCGCCAAAGAGATCATCGCCCTGATTCCAACATACAAGACATGCCTGGGCTATGTCACCTAAGGTCAATCCACCATGTACATTGTCACGTCCCATCTCTCGCATCTGACCACTAGGGTCAATGCTTCCACCAAACATGGTGCCCCAATGGGACTCATCCAACATCAACTGATAACCTTCCTGATAAATCTTCTCATCATCGAGCAATACACCAGCAGCAATAACAGCCAAGGCTGCTGGAGTGTACCAAGAAGGATGAGAGTTTGTGTAAGTGCAGAACTGGCGGCATGCGGGATAAAGAACTGTACGCACCTTAGAAAGGAAAAGATCACGGTTCTTAGCCTCCCATCCCTGATAAAAACTACCATCCGTATTGCGGAGCATCTCAGCAGCAAGTATCAGGGCACGGGATGGATACTGATAGAGTTCAGCTGTGGCGGTCTCCAAAGTGGTAGCCCATGCCGACAAGATATTTGCTGCACACTTGGCATAAGCCTCATTGCCTGTTACATGCCACTCTATGGCATTAATCATGGCAGCATAAGCGTCTTGCGCCGCACGTTGGCGCTGTCCATTACTTCCGCCTATCTCTGCACGAGCATAGGGGGTATAAGTAGGCTTGGCGAAATTATCGGCTTGCATCTCTTTCCAAAGCGAAGCCCAAGGCTCGTCACCGGCATTGACATGAGTCTTGATTCTTTCCAAGTCTGAAACTGCCAGGATACTACCTGGATGCTTGAATGTGCGTTGGGCACTGACAGTAAAGACAAATGCAACCAACATCAAAAAAATGAAAGATAATTTTCTCATTGTTTTTAAGTTAAAATGTTGAGTCCACTTTAAAAAGTGGGTTAAATTTGAATTAAACATTACATCGCCATGCTCAACATGGCTCTCACTTGCTTGCGAGAGATGAAGACATCGTGTACGAGATCCTCACTCTCCTCGCGGTTGCCCAAACGAGAAGTGGCTGTCTGTTTCATATCGTTGACTGTTATTTTTGAATTCTGCTGCAAAGGTATGAAAAAGCCTTTTAAACAGATGTATCATTTGTACCAACGATATATGTGAAACGTACCAACTATTTGCATCAACATGTACGTATATTGATTATCAACTACTTAACCTTTTCTATTTTTTTAATAATATTGTGAAAGAAGTACACCAAACATCGGAAAAGTCTGAAAAAATGGTATTCAAAAGTTGGTGAGTATGGCAACAAAGCTTTCAATGACATCGCAGCTGCCATGTACGACAAGGAAGACGAAATTTAAATTATTTTATCCATCGCTCAACAAATGCTGCAACCGAATCGCTTAACGCTATTATGATTTCATGCTAAAAATCGTATATAAGTTCTATCATCGAAGCTCTTATTACCCTCGACGATGCCCTTGGTGGCGATAAAAGAACGGATGTTCTGAGGGTCGTTGGCAATCTGCTCTACCAATGCCGCCTCGCTCGCTGCCAGGGTTGGCTTCAGGAAAGGATAGCCATCGCTAGCCAATACTACTTCACTGGGAGATGAAACAGGCTTCGGATGCTCTTGAAAGTATGTTTCAATGCTACTTGAAGCAGGCTTCATTTTCAACGCTACAATCTTCACTCCCTCCCGATAAACCGGGAATCCATCGATAACCGTATAGATCTGGTTCTGCCTGCGAGATAAGCATCATGGCATATCTTCCGTTCTTCATATCAGGATTGAGATGCTTCGAAGTCTTGCTCGTACTGCCATCAATCACTGCGATGAAATCATCGGTAACTACCATTCCATCCTCACAAGTCTCAGGATTCTTCTTTCCTATGATACTGCTTTCTATAATATCCATCTTTGCAATGCTTTAAATAAAACATTGCAAAGATAGTTTTTTTTCCAGAAAGAATCAAGATTTTTTATCTGTTATTTTCAGATACAAGGTTTTTCCATGTTATTTCCAGATAAGTACTTATAGGCGTAATACTCTGCCATGTAACGCATCTTGCGGGTCTTTCCATCCACCTGAATCAGCGCATTCTGGGTCCATCCCCATGGCGAAATGCCGTTATCCTTCAAGATGAAGTTCCAGTTGTAATACTCATTGAAGGTTGTGCCAAAAGCCACAAATCGGATTCCTTTACTCTGTTCTTTCACATCAGCCACCACCTTTCCCCTGGCTTTGCCCGACAAGGCAGTCTTGGCTTTCTTCCAAGACTGTTCCTGAGTGGTAGAATACGATGTAACTTTCTGAGCACTCATATACAAGCATGCCATCAACAGGATAGTAGTTAGAAAAAACTTCGACCTGTACGGTTGAATAATTTTAATATATAAACCTAAACCTTAGTTGCAAGTCTCAATCATTTCAATGCCTTTGCCCTCATCAATGCCTCCAGATAGCCAAATCGTAGAGCAGTTTGTTGCCTCCGTTCTTGGCAGCCCAGAACATCATGTCGAGATTCATCATATTGTCCATGATGGTATTGTGAGGCCAGTTGCGGGGTTTTACCTCTCTCGGCCAGCTCAATATCGTACCTACGACAGGATTGAAAAGCGTAGCGAGGGAATCAGCAAAAGCGAGAATCACATCTTTATATTCCTGAGAATGATTTACCTCATATCCCTTGCCGTAGGAGCAGAATATCAAAAAAAGTATTCTTCCTATTTTCATCGTTATTGTTTATTATTAATACGAATCAAATAAGAAGAATACTTATTAACAAATTCTTTTGGATGCAATAAATGATTGATTTTCCCTGCATCAGGGGATTAAGAGAGAAGAATTACAGCGTAAAACGATAGCCCACAGAAACCGTAAAGGCATTCGTCTTAGACTGGCTTGGCATATTGGCCATCTTATCCACCTTGCTCAATCCTAACTGATATCTCGCATCTAATATCACATTCTGATACTCGTAAGCCACGCCAATCGGAATAGAGACATCACATTTCTTAGCTGGCCATTTCTCATCAAAGGATTCTTTCTCCTCATACACCGAATGGCCGGAATTATCAATCGTAATTTCCGAAGAATCCCCCTTATATTTAGCATCACCCAAGAGGAAGCCAACCTGTACGCCCAGCAGCAAAGCCAACTGGCGTGTGACGTAGGCCTTCACCATCAGAGGCACTTGAATATAGTTCAGATCCACATGCTGGTTGTTATACCCCGTCAGCACCGTCTTGCCATTGTCCTTACTTTCCGTCTGATAACTTGGCCATCGGAAGCCCTGTTTGGCATAATAAGCTCCCAAGCTGATGCCCACCTGTTCAGTAGCCCGATATTCGAAATCAACACCGCCCATAAATCCAGCTTGATATTTGGATTTCATATAGTCAGCATTTTCTTCAGTCATGAAATAGATTTTATTATTACTCCAATTAGAGAGCACCACACCAATGCGAGGGATAACAGATATTTTCCCCACAGGATTTTCTACATCTTGCGCCACGGCTGTCATTACAGAAAGCACCATCAAGGCGACTGCCATCATATACTTTTTCATACTATTCATATTTTTGAGAATGATTATATAAGAAAAACGGCACAATTCCATAAATATTGCATCAAGAATCTGCAATTTTTCTTATGACGCATTCCCCATATTTCTTAAGTTTCTTATTCGTTATGCAAACGAAGCTGATTATCCAAGCAAGTAACTTTAGTTAAAGTTCAATAATAAATATCACTTTAATTATCAGACATTTGGAAATATCTTTGAAAAAGATTATCTTTGTGCAAGATATTTCTAACGCAAAGCTTATGGAATTTAAGAAACTCATAGATAGAGGGGCAGAATTAGAGCGAATGAATGAAGCCCTTCATAGAGAAGATACTCAGTTTATCGTCATTTATGGTAGGCGTAGAATCGGTAAGTCAGAGCTTATCAAACGCATCGTCAAAGCACGGCATAAGGCGATTTACTTTTTGAGCGACACTTCGTCAGAGACTGTTCAACGTGTAGCTTTTTCCAAAGTTGCAGCTTCTGTAATAGATGGTTTTGACAAAGTGATTTACCCAGATTGGGAAACTTTGTTTAGAAGTTTCAACAATCAGCTCTCTGAGCGTATGTTGGTCTGCTTGGATGAGTTCCCTTATTTGGTGAAAAGTTGTGATGTACTTCCCTCCATCATTCAGAAACTCCTGAATGAGAAAATATTGAAGTTTGATTTGGTATTGTGTGGCTCTTCTCAGCAGTTGATGCATGGGTATGTACTCAACCGACAGTCGCCCCTCTATGGTCTTGCCAATGAAATTATGAAGATGCAGCCTATTCCTGCCCAATATATGAGTATGGCTATGGAATGTGATGCTGTGCAAGCCGTGGAGGAATATGCTATTTGGGGAGGAGTGCCTCGTTATTGGGAATTGCGTAGGGATTATCCTGATAAGGAAACGGCCATTCGTAAGGTATTGCTTGATCCGCAGGGACCTTTGATAGAAGAACCTCAACGCCTACTTCGTGATGATATGAGAGATACAGTGCAGGCATCTACTTTGTTGACTATTATAGGCAATGGTGCCAACAAATTGTCTGAAATTGCAAATAGGGCAGGTAAAGATAGCAGCACGATTTCTGAACCTTTAAGCAAGTTGCGAGAACTTGGCTATGTTAGTCGAGAGGTTCCTTTTGGTGAGAGTCCTAAGAAAAGTAAGAAGGGAATTTATCATATCAATGATTCTCTTTTACGTTTTCACTATCAGTTTATTGTGCCTTATCGTTCTATTTTGGAATTAGGAAGAATGGATATGGTGATGCAAGTGGTTCTATCTCAACTTCCACAATTTATAGGTCAATGCTGGGAATTACTTTGTCGTGAATATGTTAGTGGAAATATTATAGATGGCATAGCCTACAATGTCGCATCTCGTTGGTGGGGTAAGATATTTCCGCCAGAAAATAAGGATGGAAAGATGGTTGAGCTGGATGTTGTGGCAGAGTCTATTGATAAGAAGCATATCTTGGTAGGAGAATGTAAATGGACGCACGATGAAGATGCCGACAGACTCATGAATGTTTTGGAGCAGAAAGCTAAGTACTTGCCTTTTATTAAGAAAGGGCAGGAAATTCATCTTGTGCTATTCTTAAAGGAGCCTCCAACTCATTGTGCTAAGGATATGCGAGTATTCCTGCCAAGTGATGTAATGAAGAATTAGTTGGTGTAGGAAATAGCCGATAGCGTGCGAAAACATGCTTAAAAGCATCAACTTTCGCACACTATCGGCTGTTTTTACTCCAAAATAATGACATTTGCAGATTTATTATCCATATTAGGCATGGTCAAACCGACTGGTGCTCCAATGTAGGTTGGGTCACAAACCACAAACTTGCTTCCATTCAGCAAGATGTAATCCCCTGTCACTTGCTGGTTAAAGCAAACGGCCGAGGCGAGGTGACCGGGATAATATATCAATATACACTTTAAGCCGAGCAAGTCACGAACTATTCGAGTGAATAGAAGGGCTCTATCCTCACAATCGCAATAGGGATAGAATAATGTTTCTTCTGCAAAGAAAGCACGGTCATGCCCCCAAACCTTATCATCATACTCATATACGAATGCCGTTTGAACCCAGTTCAAAAGTTTATCGACGGCATCGTGCTCATTCAGACTGGCTATCTTTTCTTGAAGGATGGGGTATAGCTGTTTTTGTACTTCTTGCTCCATAGGCGTATTGGCATACATGACCCATCTCGTCATGAAATTACCATTGATTTCCGATGTAGGATAAGTATTGTAGAAATCGATAAGGTTCTTGTTGACTTGTACATTCAAAGTCATGTCCTTATACCTATCAGAAGATAGATTTCTTATCGAGGTAGGTTGGTAAGTGAATAGCGGGCTTTGTGGGATATATAGCGAAAGGGATTGTTCTTTTGGAAAAGCAAAGTCGCATACTTCCATTTTTTGAGTATCATTGCTAAGAGAATAGTAGTGGATACCATCTATGAGAAAGTATCCTTTGTTGTAGATACCATGCTTGCTACCAAAAAGTAAATACAGTTTGCTGCCATTACGCCCTAATCTCATCTGGTATCCACTTTGACTATAGATATAAGCAGTGGTGAGTGTCGCCAAATTCCCTTTGCCAAAGTGGTCTTTGGTAAAAGTATCTATTAAGTTGAGATACGCCCAATCATATAGCTGCATTCTGATTCTTAACTCAAGGAAGTCTCGAATGGTGTTGTCAAGTCGGTTGGTAGATAGTTCTTTCCATGCTTCTGCAATATGCTGATTGTCACAAACATCCAAGTCTATATTAATTGCAGAGGGGAAACGAACACTACATTCCGTACCACAATATGTAAATTGGCATTTGTTTTCCGCTTGTTGTTCCTTTTCATAGATAGGAGAGAGTGGCTTTGGTTGTGGAGTTTGTTCTATTGGTGAGACAATATCCTTGATGGTTATAGCCTTGTCCTTCATTTTCTTCCCTTTATCTTTGTTTGGTCTGATGACAGGAGGAACCGTCTCGTCTTTTGGACGAGGAATAGCAGGAAGGACTTTATACTCCTTCCATGCTTCTTTTACAAACTCTGCATAATCTGCATTGCATTGGGCACGGAAGTCCTCATACTCTGCCTTTACTTGCTTCTTGAATTGCTCATATTGAGACTGAAAGTTGTCAGTTTGGGCAGAAGAAGCTATCGGAGCAAGAAGGAATGCTCCGATAGCTAAGATAGAAGAATGTTTTTTAGACATCATATTAATCTCTATTTATTCAGTTTCCATTCTTTCCAACTATTTCCTATTGAACTTGCCGAAAGAATCGCTGGAGACTGCAGTTTGCCATTAGTTACAATGGATTGGCGCTCAACTTGTGTTTTGATATAATCTCCAAGTTCCCCTAATGTAACATCACCTTTGGTTTCTTGAAGCTTTTTCAACAAGTAGTACGTGAACAATCCATGTCCTTCGTCTTTGTATGGATATGCCGTTTCATCGCCTTGTGCTGCTGTAAAGACAACCATATTTCCTGTAGGATTATTTTGCTTTACTTTAATGGCGACACCACGTGCAGAAGCCAACATATCACCATCACGTTTTGCTCCACTGAAACAAGCATCCAAGAATATTGTTACTGCTTTGGAAGGCAAGCAGCCTAATGCTTTGTATAAATCTTCCAAAGCATAGCCTGTTGTTACGTCAGAACCATAGCCGTCAATAGGCAACAAGTATGCACTCTTGTTTTGTTCGTCAGGAATACCATGTCCTGCGTAGTAGAAGATAACTTTCGCATCACCATTATAGACAGCTATAACATCTTGAAGCCATTTTATTTCATGCTTGATATTATTAAGAGTGGCATTCGTGATAAAATGTACGTTCTTTTCAGGAAGTCCTAATGTCTTTTTGCAATATTCAGTAAACATCTTTCCGTCGTTTTCTGCATACTGTACAGACTTCTCCATTTGATATTTCTCATTGGAAATAATGACAGCAAATGTGTTGATACTCATGTTGTTTACTATAGGAATATCAATATCCACATCACCACCCTTATGTTCTTTCATGAACTTAGATAGCTTTGAGTCTCTTTGAGTATAGAAATCTGGAGTCTCTTTTAATACTTTCTTATAGATCTCCCTTGCTTTACTGATGTTGTTGTCTGCCAAATATAGTTGACCTTCTACATCTAAAGTGTTAGGCATAGGTCCTCCTTCTTGTCGGGCAGCATCTATGGCTTTACTTATCAAGTCAAAGGCTTTATCTTTATCTTTGGGCACTCCTAATCCATAAATGCACAATAAGGCAAGTTCTCTATAACCAATGTTCTTTAAGCCTTTTTGGATGGCTTTTTCAGCATACGATTTGGCTTCAAAATAATTTTTGTTTGTATAGTGAACATTAAAAAGAGCAATGATGGCACTTGTGTCTCCTTTTTCTTCAGCTATGCTATATAATTTAATGGCTTCTTGAATATTTTGTTTTGTACCTAATCCGTGTTCGTACATATAGCCTAAAGGTATATAAGCTCGAAGATCTCCAGCTTCAACAGCTTTCTTTTGCCAACAAAAGGCCTGAGAATAGTCTTTGGGAACAAATTCTCCAATGAAATATTCATCGCCAATTATGGTATATCTTGTATAGTCTCCATTCTCTGCAGCTTGTTTGAGTAATTTAAATGATTCATCCATATTTTGTGCAACTCCTTTTCCGTAAAAGTACATATCGCTTAATAAACCTATCGCAAAAGGATTTTTTTCTTCAGTTCCTTTTTGTGCCCATTTAAATGCCTCTTGGTAATTAACTTTAGTTCCAAGGCCTTGATAATATATTGTGCTGAGTTGATAATAATTTATGACTTCCCCATTTTCTATAGCTTTCTTTAGATAAAGTAATGCTTCTTCGTATTTTTCTTCTCTAAATAGGCAGTCACCTAATCGACCATAAAAATTAATTGACGAATTATTTTTTATGGCATTCTTAAAACAGCTTTCAGCCTCTGAAAGTTTTCCAGTAATAAGATAACAATCCCCTAATTGAGCATAACTGTAAGTTTTCCCTTTTTCTATAGCTTTTTCAAGCCAGTCAATGGCTTCTTCAATTTTTTTTTGCTGATAATAGCAACTTCCTAACCAATCACAATACTCTGTGTCTCCGTTGTCAATGGTCTTTTTAAACCAGTTGATAGCTTCTTGGTAATTTTGTTGCGCATAATAACACATACCTAAGTTAATGTATGCTTGTACTTGGGTTTCTACATTGTCTGTAGCTTTCTTATACCAATATATAGCTTCGGAGTTATTTTTCTGCTTTCCATAGCATGTCCCTAAAGGTATATATGAGTATATGTTCTTATTGATGTTAACATCTTTTGTAAACCAAAGAACGGCTTCTTGATAATTCTGTAGATTAAAATAACACTTACCTAACCAACCGTAAGAATTTGTGTTTCCGTTATCTGCCGCTTTTTTCAACCATTTTATAGCTTCGGTATAATTACAAGTAACTCCTTCTCCTTGCAAATAGAAATATCCTACCCATAAGCAAGCATTTGGATCGTCATTTTGTGCATCTTTCCATGCTTGCTCAAATGTTGGTCGGTTTTGTGCACACAAGCACGATGACATCAAAAGTAATATGATTACAATAAGGCTTCTCATAATTTTATTCTTTATTATGCAATATGTCTTTTAGAATTCTCAAACTCTGTTCCATATCAAAGTCATAATGACCACGAGCAAATAGTCCGCTTGCTTTTCCTTCACTCATTTGAGTGTAGATGTCATCGTCTATATAACTGTCTGCATAAGTACGAGTATAGCTTTCTATACGTTCTTTTTCTTGCTTATTAGAAGCAAGAGTGTACTTTCTGTCTAAATCTGAGAGATGATTGTAGATTTCTTCTATGTTTTTATTCTTTGCCATAGTTTATGTATATTCAAAGGATTCTACTTCTTACAGACAAGGCTCATAATTAATAGTAGAGCTTGCTTAAAGCAAAGGTCTGCGTCTTTTTCAGTAATTCGTTCTCCATCGTCATGCTTGACAAATGCATTCTGATAGTGCTTGAAATATTGTTTAATTATTGGCCATACTGTTTGAATATTATAATTCCAGCCATTTGCTTCTAAGATCTTGTTTATCTCTTTATCATCTTGTCGCTCTAAAGGTTTGTTGTTATGAAGTAAATCTTTTAAGAGTATTTCTAAAGATTTCCTAATATCGTCCAATCCATGCATTAAGTCATCTTTGCCGATTAAGTGTATTCCGCTTAATAGCAGTTTTCGGCATGAAGGGTACTTATCTGTATTTGCAATAATCTTTGCAAAAATATAGATAAGTTGTTCATGGCTCATCATAGCCTCTGAAATATTCATAATTTGCTAACTTTTAATGTAAAACATTGTGATTGTATAGCAGTATCTTTTGCCTTACATTTCCCCAACCATTTCTGAAACTCCTTCAGTGGAAGTTGTCTTGGAAGTCCAATGTTCTCGTCCTCTGTAAATGCTTTTGAAAACATATTGGGCGAAAACACGATGTAAATGGTGTTTTGTTCCATCGAATGCTCACAAGTCATGGTGTATTCATCGACTTCGCTTGGATTTTCTTCTGCTTTTTGACAAGAGAAGAATACATAAGGCTTGTCGTGAACGATCGTGTATGTTGGTTCTCCAGAATTCTTATATGGCAAGAGGCAAAAGACTTGCTGCGTATTCTCATCCAACAGATAAACGGCGAGATAACCATTGATGGGTGACTTAAAATATAGGTATAGGTCATCCCCATTTCTGAACTCATCGCTTTCATATTTTTCTTCCGTGCCGTTGCGCAAAAGCTTTGCCTCGAAGTCGATGTTTGCATTCTTGATTTCACGAGCCTTTCCGTCAATACATACTTTAATCATTAGCATATTGCTCTCATAGAATATGTCAAACTTGGGCTCACCAATCGTTTCTATCCATTCTCCTTTTACATCACTTCCACCTATTGACAAGAAATCAACGGATGATTTTCCATTTTCATTCTTTACAATGGTAGAGTTGTTTTGAGAGACAAGAGTACCAAAGGCATCGGCAAGAGCTTGAATCTTGGCACGTTCGAGGGCTGTACACTTACCTTCCTCCAATGAAACGTTGTCTGGTACGTGGTAAGTGTATTCGCCATGAACCTTCTCTATCTTTTGAGCTGATATAGAGAGGAGATTTAGGAGCATCAGTAGAATGAAAACATAGCGCAATCTCATTTACCAACCAAGCAATTTATCTAAGTCCTTGTGTAGCTTATCGCCTTTCTTTTCTAAGTCTTCACGTACAATCTTTTTAGCAGCTTCTTTTGCCATATTGCTATTGTAAGCGATGCGGACAAGCACTTCTTTGTTCTTGTTGGAAAGTGTGCGATACACTTCCATCACAGGAATAGTCCTGCCAATGCTTTGAGAAATGAGGTTCTTGCTTGCCATGATGCTTTGGGTGACAGATGCAGCTTGTTCTTGTGAAAGTTGCTTGTTGGCAACGGTGTTTTCCACCAATGCCGTCACTTCTGTCAGAATTTGTCCTGCAAGATTTTGCTTGGCAAGTTCCAAGGCTTGCATTTTGGCGGCATCATAATTCTCACCAATGCTCATCGCTTCTCCCATAATATACTTAGGAAACATGTTGTCATCGTATTCGTATGACATCATATAAGCCTTGTCCAACTGCTTTTCTATAGGAAGTGCTCCCGGTGTCGTTGTCCATCCTTCTTTGCTCAATTTCTTGGCTTCTTTTCTTGCTACTTTTGTGGCTTTCTGTGTCAACTCTGATTTTGAAGATTTCATGAGAGCCTTGCGCTCTTTAGCTTGTTCCTTCGAGATTTGAGCAAATGAAGGTGAAGCACACAACGTCAAAAATAGGACGCATAAAATACCAACTGCTTTCATTGTCTTTATTATCCAATAAGCCAACGACTCCCTGATTGGCAGTTAATATTATGTTTCTTAGATATACAAAAAAAGGAAACGTGGAGCCAGTCTGCTGCTCGTTCCACTGGTTAAGGCCTTCGCATTGCCCAAGTTGTCGAAACGAGCAATGCTGAAAGCCCCACGTGAATGTGTATATAATTTACCCTCCCTACCAACGAATACAGAAGCATTCGAAGCCAATGAGGGCTGTATATTATACACCCTGTGAGGCGTCCCCATTGCTTTGTTTTTGACAACTTGTTTGAAGTTGCGAAGTTCTAACCAGTCAAAACCAAAGCGTCAGTTACGCCTTTATTTATGTATATGTATCCCCACCTTAGCCCAATCGTGGGCTTTCAGCAAGGATTACGGTTGCAAAGATAATGATTATTTCTGAAAGTTGTATCAAAAAAGAAGAGAAAATTACGATAATTTTCTCAGTTATCTGCCACAAAATGAATTTATCTGCCTCATTTTGATGTCAAATGAGGCAGATAAATCCTACTTTGTCACAAAATTCCTAATGTTTTAGATTGCTTCATCACATTTTCCTGCTTTTGAAGGGACAATACCCAATGCACTTTTCACTTCTTCATAGATTTCACGGCACTTCTTCATATCTCACTACATTTTTTATATTCATTACGGAATCTATTCGATAATATTACGTAACGAACTATGTTTATACTTAAAAAATGTCGTTATTCTGCGCCAAATACCTTTTTTAACCCATTTGGCGCAAAATAACGACTAAGCGTATGGCACAATAGGACTTTGATTTGTTTGGCAATCTAACCCATTATCAAATACCTTGTATGAAGTTTTTGTTCATCAGATCAGATGTTTGTCCGTCTTCTCTGCCTGGGTATATTTTTCTCCCTGCCCACGCAAGAATTTTTCCGTGGGCAGAGAAAAATAAAAGTGGGTACAGGGACGAAAAAATGAAACCTAATTCCTCGAAAATTACAGACGGATGAAGAAGCGCTTTTTGGCAACTTAACGATGCGCATCATTAGACCTTAATAAAACGCATCGTTAGAGCTTATAAATGTGCTTCCTTTGAGGAAATGCTGGCGCCTACGATAATGTGATACAGCATTGACATGGGATTTTAGAAAGTACTACACAATTCATAGTTAGTACTACGTCCTCCTTCATCCGTCTGTCTCAATACTCCCTTAGCCATCAAGTCCTTGATGTCTCGGTTGGCTGTATCTTGCGAACAATGGTTGATTTTGTACCATTTCGAAGAATTGAGTTTTCCCTTGAAGCCATCCAAGAGCATGTTGAGCACCTTGCGCTGACGGGTATTAAAAGCTATCGTGCGATGCTTATCCCAAAACTGAGCCTTACGAACTACATTCTCCGTCTTTTGCAAGGCATTTGCCAAAGCCGCCTTCAAAGTCTGCAAAAACCATTGTATCCATGGAGTAATGTCCAAGTCGCCTTTCTGCGCTTGCTCCAAGTGGTCGTAATATTCCTTGCGATGATTTAGTATCTCTGAAGAAAGACTATAATAACGTTGGGAAGTTTGGTCGGCACGGGAAAGCAACAGTTCGGTCAAGGTTCTACAAAGCCGTCCATTGCCATCGTCGAATGGATGAACCGTCACAAACCAAAGATGTACCACAGCTACCTTGACCAATGGGTCTATACTTTCCTCTTTATTTATCCAATCCATCAATTCCGCCATCATCATAGGAACATCCTTGCTCGCAGGTGCCTCATAATGTACTTTCTCATGACCCAATGCACCCGAAACCACTTGCATTGGTTCATCGCCCACTCGCCACTGAGCTACAGCTATCTTATGGATACCACTTCTCCCTGTAGGAAATAAAGCCGCATGCCAAGAAAATAAACGTTCAGCATTCAAAGATATAGCATAATGCTGCACGGCATCCAGCATCACTTGCACCACTCCCTCTGTATAATGGTCGGTCACAGGCAAGCCTTCATACTCCAATCCTAACTGTCGAGCCACAGAAGAGCGCACACTATCCCTATTCAAGTTCTCACCCTCTATCCTTGCCGAATGCACGATTTCTTGTGTTAAGGAGTCGAGCATGGATTGGTTTCGCTCCTCGAAACCAAACATGGAAAGCCTGCCCAGCAACTTTCCCCTCAGCATATTCACTTCTGCCAAGCTATTGCTAAAACAGGCATTGTCCCAAGTCATGTGAGGCCAATCCTCTTGCTGCCAAATATACATTGTTGCTTCCCTCATAATTGATTCTTTTGGCGCAAATATAAAGCATTTTATCGGATTATGCAAGTTTTGCGGAGATTATTCGTATTATTCTCCGCAAAAATGCGGAGAATAGGAGAAAATAGCATCGCTATAGCGACTAAATCGAGTAGAAAAAAGCCCGTGGCTATACAACAAGAACAATCCCTATAACGATGATAAACCATTGCTATAGGGATTGCTTAAAAATTAATTAGAAAGGCTAACTTTTCCATTCTCTGAGCAGACGATGCGCTGCTCAGCTCCATTCTTTAGTTTCACGATGATGCCCACGGCACCCTGCTCACTTGGCGTAAAGTAATCTACCGATGCGATATCGCCCGGTTCTGTATCAGAACTTGGTTCATATACGCAGACGAAAGGATGATTCCACGCCTCACCGCTTGCCGCATCCATCACCTTCATCTCCTGTCCCAAGTTGTGATAAAAGTAATCGTGGGTCTTGTCGCCCCCTTCCTTCTTTCAATACTTCTTCTATAAGGTTATTCTGTTAACCACTTCCAGATAGGAATGACTTCTATGGTTATGCCATCTTCCTCAATGATTTCTTCCTCATCGTATGTTATGATGATGGCTTTCCTGATAGGATAAACCTTATTTAGGGTGATGAGTGCTGCTACTTCCCGCTTCCGGGTATCCATATCTTCAAGACTGAAGGAAGCCTGTATCGCCAGTCCTTCATCTGGAACGTAGAAATCCACTTCTATGTTCTGGTTGTAATAATACAGTTTCGGCATCTCATAGTTTCTGTTGTATTTCTTATGCAAGGTGATGGCGCATAGATTTTCCAACAAAGGAGACTTTGAGTCAGTAAGAAAGATGCTCAGCAAACCATTATCAGTAAAGTAATGCTTCTTGGCAGTTTCCTTTTCAGCAAATTTAGAGGCATAGTTGTCTAACGTAAATAAGAGACAAGCCTCTTTGGTGTATCGGATGTAGTCAATCATGGAGGCTGTATTGGTAGAAACGCCGGCACTCTTTACCATGTTGGCAAGTCTGTTGTAGGCAGTTGGTTGCATGATATTATCGGCAAGCCGCTTGATGGCAAGTCGTAAAGCATGATCATTCTTGATATTGTTTCTCTGCACCACATCGCCCAACACGATTTTCTCATAGAGTCCATTCAGCCAATGACGTTTGTTCTTATAAAGAAGAAGTTCCGGGAAACCTCCCCATTTGAAGTATTCCGAAAAGAGTTGCTGCACTATATTTTTTTGCTTGCCATACTGCCAGTTCTCTTCGAGCGTAACGCCTTTGGCAACCAGATATTCTTTGAAAGAGAAAGGAAAAACCTTTTCGTCAAAGTAACGGGCTCCCAGAGTTGTGGCGATGTCACGGCTCAGCATCTTGGCATTGGAACCCGTGATGAATACCCTATATTTCTGATTGGCAAGACGGCGTGCAAAGTGCTCCCATCCCTCGATATTCTGAATCTCATCGAAGAATAGGATAGGTTTATAGGAGTACATGATATTGTATGCCTGCAGAATCAGGTCGAAGTCTTCCACTTTCATTCCGTAGAGGCGTTCGTCGTCAAAGTTGATATAGACGAATTCCCTGATGTCGTGCCCGTCGGCAAGGAATTGTTTGGCACGCTGATAGAGCAGATAAGACTTTCCTGCCTGACGGATACCTACAAGCACATATCTTCCCTGCTCCTCAAAGTCGAAAGGTCTCTGATAGAGTTCTATCTCCTGTATTTCGTTTTGTCCCTCCTTGATAAGAGTCTTGAAAACTTCTTTTTGCATGGTTCTATCTATTTGATTACCGTGCAAATATACGACTTTTATTTTTTGCTACCAAATAAATTACGCCAAATTTGTTTATTGCCAATAAATAAATCTACTATTTTTTATTTACTGACAATAAACAAATCTACTACACACCCTAAACATGGCCTTAATGCGCATGGAAAGTTATAAGGATATTATTACACCAATCCATCATTCCGATAGAGGTGTACAATATGCTAGTAACGAATACATCAAATTACTAAGAGAATACGGTATCATACCTAGCATGACAGAATGTGGCAATCCGAAGGATAATGCTGTAGCAGAGCGTGTCAATAACACGTTGAAGAACGAGTTATTCATGGGGCTTTCTTTTACTTCTTTACAGGAAGTAGAAGAGGCTTTAGAAAGGGCTGTACACTTTTACAATGAGTTACGCCCTCATGGAAGTATCGGGATGCTAACACCAAAGGAAGCTGCGAAACAAAAGGGAAGTTTAAAGAAAAATTGGACAAGTTATAGGGAAAAGTACATAAAATCCTTGTCAGTTCAGGAAAAATGATTAATTTTGCAGCAAAATTGTAAAAACCGCGATCCACCCCTAGGGGTGGGTCCTTTGTCTACTTCTATTAGGAACTAGAATGAAGTATGTAAATACTAACTAGGAATAAGATAGAAGATTGACAAGTAGAATTAGGAATAGAGAAAATAATTGTCAACTTACAATAGGAATAAGAAACTATGTAGTCAACTAAATATAGGAAACTACAGTTCCAGCCATGCTCTCCAAGCGGTCCCTCGGGGACCACGTGATGGGGAACCGGTGAACAAGAGACGAGCAACCGTTGCTCATGAAGCGGGCAACAAGTGCCCAAACTAATATCCACAATTTGGGCAATACATTGTCTCTATTCCTAATTCCACTTGTCAATCTTCCACCTTATTTATTATTAGTATTGACATACTTTATTCTATTTCCTAATAGAAGTAGAATTTTGTTGGTATGTGGGTAATATATTCCCCAGCTACTTCCAAATATATGTATTGAAAGAATGAGGCTTAGCCTGTACATTCAAGTATTTCTTGCCAATTTTCACCGACAATGATGCCAGTTCATCAGTAAAATTACCTACAGTAACTATATACTGGCCCTTCTTATCCTTGAATACGACTACCGGAGTCTTGCTGTATTCACGTCCGGCATAAGCCAGCATCTCAGTACCTTTCTGTACAAAATGACTGAAGTGCTTATAGGCATAATATTCTGCCGTATAACGCATCTTGCGGGTCTTTCCATCCACCTGAATCAGCGCATTCTGGGTCCATCCCCATGGCGAAATGCCGTTATCCTTCAATATGAAATTCCAGTTGTAATATTCATCACATCCATTTCCTAAGTTATCCGAGAGGAGGAAGAAGGTATGTTCTCCTGCCTTCCAGTCCATAGAACCA
>ERZ773209.201-NODE-201-length-44221-cov-5.175950_pt1 | contig 44221 bp, 41 predicted proteins | sample MGYA00511109_ERZ773209 | MGnify/ENA primary metagenome ERZ773209 (study PRJEB29015, sample SAMEA2737786) | human gut metagenome | biome: human gut; feature: human-associated habitat; material: faeces | place: China | collected 2012 ...
CAAACTGAATCATATGACTCGGGAAATTAATTAGACATTAATATGTTCCGAATTCAGGTTCGGAAAAATAATACTCCCGACCATTTTACACAACAATCACCTATTCATTACAAGCCCAAAATATTACTCTGCTAAACAACCACTTTCTATTATCATAGACAATTTTCGAATGATTTGCTGTTCTTCATCCTTTCCCCGTGTACTCAAAGGGAGAAGCGGCAGGCAGAATAGATTGTTTTACGTCATCCCGTTCCCGCTGGACAGGCAGATCATGCTGGCTGCCATTGACCTCAACCGCCAATACAGGCATTTTATCACATTTATTATATATCAAGAAATCGACATGACTGTTTCTGCGGATGAATGCCCGCTGCCTGTCCGTTAGCCCGATTTCTTTCCCGACAATATTCCGCAACGGATAATTAGCAATTACCGCGAAGTTAGAAAATCGGGAATCCCGCCCGATAATATTCAGAATCAACTCGTGCATCAGGTTCTCCGAGGCATACCAAGACCCGAACAGCCGACGCAATGACCGCTCGCGATCCGGAGCGAGATTATGATGATACAAATAATCAAAGATCGACTGAAAAGTGATTTCTCCTTTATTGTATTTAATATAGCGAATCAAGTTGCCAATATTGGTCGACAGCGGAGCCTGTTCGAACAACAGTTGAGACATCACTAATTCCAAGCGATTCTTCGCCCGGGAAACAGCTACGTTTATCAACTCCGACTGGTTAATAAAGTCGACTCTCTTATCCGCACTATACGATGACTCCCATTCTTCATCAACTTTTACCTTATCTTTGACCGTTGAGAAGATAACGACCTCTTTCTCGCGCCCTTGAAATTTATGAATCGTATCGGCACAAATATCCTCACGGAGCTTATTAATAGCATTTGCATGACTACGGAATGGAGTGATAACTCCTATGTCAGTTATCCCAGAACACGTTAATCGATTAAACTCCTCACAGACTTTCAGCTGTTCCAACTTATTTACCCACGACTTCCCCTTATAATCGGCACACGGCCTCTCCCGATCAGCGTGACGAACGGTAACGATTGCCAAGGGATGATTGCCCTCTTTGGGATCAGTCCATTCCGATTTGATAATTAGCTTCTTATCGTAGAATTGCTGATTGCAGAAATCAATAATCAGCGGATGACACCGATAATGCTCACGTAGCAAAACGGTCGGCAAATTCGAGTATATCGCTTTCAGAGAACTGATAATGCTATGCTTAACATAGTCGTAGCTCGGATGCACCTGCATTTGCCGGGCATATTCCCGCGCTTGAGGAATAACTTCCGAAGGAACAATTTGCGGCAACTGCATGGAATCGCCTACAATCACCATATTTCGACAGCAGGACATCGCAATAATCGCAGTAATCAAATCAACCTGAGAAGACTCATCGATAATAACATAGTCGAAGACAAAACTTGCAGGAATTGATTTTCGGACGGCATGGGTCGTACTTGTAACGACCGGAACTTGTGAAATAAACTCATCGAACTGCTTTTTGTAATTTTCCAGGGTAAACGCGATGTCCGTTCTCTTAATGTTTTTATTCAAATAATGCTGGAAAATTGTCTGCGAAAGCTCCTGGCACTCCTTAGACAGCTCATCCATTCGGCCCTCTGTCAACAATTCACAGAGACGGTCATATTCCCGATCCAATTTGGACAAACTTCCCTGATAAAACATCTCTCCGGCATAGTCTGCCAAAATTTGCACATCTTTATAGGTGGAGATCGTTAAAGGAATGTGATAATGAAAGAATGTTTTTATATAGATCAAGATATCGTCCAAACATCCGGCAAAACGACTATAAGCGTATTTACTATACTCACGCCATGATTCACAATAATTCTTCAACGCAAGCCACTCTTGGGCCGTATATTTTCGCCCCTTCAGTGCATCGCGGAGCCGTATATATTGAGGTACCGATATATCGGTATTTTTATGAAAATAATCCCACTCTAATAACTGATAATAATTCCTCCTTTACTTGTTGCTGTGAACGAAAAGAATTCATAGAATCTCCCATTTACAATAAAAATTACAAACAAAGTTAAGAAAAAAATTAAGCAATACTCTATAAACAATAAATATGTTGTCTTTTAAGCATTCAACAGCCCCATCAGCAAAATCGACATTCTATTCAGAGCTCTTAAATAATTTATCCACATTCTCCATATCCCGCATAATGCTGGAATCCATGACTTTGGCGTAGCGCTGGGTCATACGGATATCGGAATGCCCCAGCATTTTGGCAATATTCTCCATCGAAACACCGTTCGCCAAAGCCACGACCGTCGCGAACGTATGACGGGCAGTATGTGTGGTCAAATTCTTTTGAATGCCGCAGAAATCTGCAATCTCTTTCAGATAGGAATTCATCTTCTGGTTACTCGGCACGGGCAGGAGTGCGCCAGTTTTCGTACACAGTGGATGATTCTTGTATTTTTCCATGAGTAACTGCGGAATCTTCAGTAGGGGAATGTTGCACATATTATTGGTCTTCTGACGGGCTTTACGTATCCATAGGTCGTCGTTGTTGTCGCGAACGATATGCTCCTGTCGAAGGTTGTTCACGTCGACATAGGCCATCCCCGTAAAAACACAAAAAATAAACACATCTCGCACATATTCCAACCGAGGCAAAGCAAACTCTTTGCACATCATCCGCTCAATCTCTTCCTTGGTCAATACCTCCCTAATGACTTCTTTTTCCTGAAAGCGGATTCCGGCAAAAGGGTTCTTGTGCATCCAGTCATTGGCGATAGCCAGGTTGACAATCTTCTTTAAACCCTTCATATAACGAATCACGGTATTTTGCTGGCAGTTGCGTGTCGTCTTGAGGTAAATCTCGAAATTTCGCACGAATTCACCATTTAACTCGGTGAGGTTCATATCCTCTTTTCCATATTGTTTCTGGATGAAATGGCCGAGGTATTTACAACAGTTGTCGAAGCGGCTAACAGTAATTTGCACATAGTCAATACCAATCAGCCTGCGGCAATCATTGTTGTGCTTCCGGAAAACATTCAGAAGCGTGTAACGGCCCTCCTCGCAACTATAGAGTTTATCCATAATCAGGCGGGCTGTGTAGATAGTGCCTTCTGCCTCCAACTCCCGCTGAATAGTTAGCACCCGCAGTTTGAGCATGCGGATATATTCGTTCAGTTCAGCCGCGGCTTTGGTGCGCCCCATCGAACACTCCTTAGCCTGGGACCAAAGATTGAGCGCCACGCTACGCCGAATTTGCAATTCGACGCTAATACTATTCACGGTAATGCGAAGCCGAATGGGGGCTTCGCCGTTTTTTAAGAGTTTTGTCTTTTTGATGAAGAACAAAACGCTGAAAGATGCTCGTTTCATAACTTTAATTTACTGGTTAAAATTACGAAATCACGCCCTCTGAATCAAGTGGCAAAATATTGTGAATCAGTGCAAAATACGCCAAACTGTGGGCCTAAATCCGAGATCGAAAAAAGTCCCACGATTTTCACTTGCAAATATGCTCTGAAACCCTACTTTTTGCCTCTGCAAGAAAAAGATAAATCCCTGAATTCGTTTGAAATTCAGGGACTTGCCTTGTTTTACTTGTTTCTTAAGTGGTACCACCAGGAATCGTAACATATCTACAAGTGGCTGTATATCATTACTTTTCAGAATCACATTAACAGCAATCTCCTCCTATTGCTCCACCGTTGGACTTCTGTGTTTTGCGCATTGTGGAAACGGATGATTTCTTGGTGCAAAGGTAGTGAATTAGTTTGGATTATTATCGTTCTTGTCCTTTAATCTTTTGATTTCTCTATCAAAATCGCTTTCAAGCAAGTCCATTTCACGTTTGCGATAGATAGCAAACTCCTTTTCTGCCTTTTCAATCGCCTGTTTATGTGAAATACGTCCTTTACCAATCAAGACCTTCCGTTTGTGTGCAATAATCTGGTTGTCCAGTGCTTCTATCCAGTCTTTCATTGTCATGGGATTCATTTCCAATGCTTGGAACTCGGCAAAGTCCAAGAAACCGGAAACAAGCAGATTCAAGCGTTGTAGTTCAATCTCAGACAAATAATTTTTAGCAATCTTCACATCATCTTTAGTCACATAATTACCCTTGAAGTTTGTCATACCCACAAATGGCTTTTCATTATCCACGCGATGATAGATAACTTCGGCTGCCGTATTCTCATGAACCGCATAATGCAGCTTGTTCTGTACTGTGGCAAAAAACATTTTTGTCATCTCGTCACGAGGGTCGTAGTCTGTCGCTGTGGCATAAATGTCCGTAACCTGTTGGTAAAAATTACGTTCGCTACTACGAATATCCCTGATGCGCTGTAACAATTCACGGAAATATCGGTTTCCTCCCTGTTTCAATCGCTCGTCATCCATAGCAAATCCCTTTTGGATGTATTCGTGAAGCCGTTGGGTAGCCCAGCGACGGAAACGAGTCGCCACCTGCGACTGGATACGATACCCCAATGCTATAATCATGTCAAGATTGTAATGGTCAATGTTACGTTTTACCTGACGATTGCCTTCCTGGCGAACTAACAAGAATTTCTTGTTAGTTGCCTCTATGGTCAGTTCTCCATCTTTATATATATTATCCACATGTTGGCTGATGTTCTGTTGTGTTGTACAATATATTTCCGCCAACTGATTTTGCGTCAGCCATAAATCCTCATCGGCAAAACGCACGGACACACGAGTTATCTCGTTATCGTCTTGATAGAGTATTATTTTGTTTTCTTCGCTCATAATTAGTGATTATCTTTTTTCTTTGAATTTGAACGATAAAGTCTGTCGGTAATTACACCCCTAAATATGTCCTCATTGAGAAACTCTAAAACACGGTTCAAATCTGCAACATTATTTGTTGGTAAAACCAATTCTTTATTTTCATTTATTTGGGCATTAACTCCGTATTTATTTAATAGGCTTGTTTTTGTTCGAGATGCTTTTCTCATAAAAGTTGAAATATTGTCAGTGTTCGACAACAACTTTATAAGCCGACGTGTCTTTATGTTTGCTATATGCTTTATGCTTTCGGTATTTACATTAATTCCATCTAATTCTCCAAAGGATTCAATTTCAGCATTTGTAGCTTCTGTAACAAAATTTATTAGTGAGAATATTTGATTTGCGACTGTATAACTTTGGAAATATAGCTTTCCCTCCTCGTACAACGCATGAATCTTATCTTCGACAATAAAAGCAGAGTTATTCATTTTTGCAAATACATTTCCATATTCAAACCGCAAGACCATTTTGCGTTGCAACATATTTTTCTTATTAAAGATCTGAAAATAGAACTTTCCATCATCGTAATAAAAGATGCTTTTAGGCATATCTTCATTTATATTGTATTCGGACATGTCAGCCTGATTACATGGTATACGAGCAAAATCTTCAGGTAAGTCATAATGCACGTACGTTATATTTTCTCCGTTCCGACTAACAATATTGCCATCGAAAACATCTTCTTCTATACCTTCTGGTTTGAATGTAGCCCCACTATTTATAAATAGGTTTTTAATCTCTGTTATTATCTCTTCTTTTAGAGGGATATGTTTTACTGTATTATCAGGCATCAATGCATAAAATTGGCTCATATTATTTTTCATTAATGATTAAACCCATATAATCTGTCACTTCAACAAACTTTTTAATCTCATTCTTATTCCTGATACATTTTTCAGAAATTAGTATATAGGTGTTTTCTTCTGTATATACTTCATAATAGCGATACCCCCATATTGAACAAAGTAAATTATAGTTGTTGTTATTATAACTTGCAATCGCAATAAAGCAGCATTGAAGTATTATGCAAACAAATAATACCATAAAATCAAGTTCGTCGGCAAATATTGTCAACCAAGGGATTATAGACGAAATTACCTGCTCCGCACTGTTCAGAGATAAATTTGAATAAGATTTCACTTGAATAGTTTTTCCCTCCTTGTACTTGCTAGATTTTTTACAAAGAAAAATTTTGATGCCGATAAGACATATTAATGTGAATCCAAAACTGATATTGATGCCCCACCATTCAAAACTAGTAGGAAATATCCTATTTTCTAGCATTTCATCCCAAAATCGAAAATAATTCGTGCTATCCTTAATGACACCTATTAATCCTAGTGACAAGAATGTTGGTGCTGTTACCGTGGCGGTGAACAGAAATTTAGAAACAAAACTTACCATCGGAAGATTATTTTAAAGATGAAAATAATTTGTTTATCTCCTCTTCTGTCTCAAATATGGGGGTTGCGCCGTACTCGCCATTAAGATAGCTGTTTTGAAGCATTTTATCAAAGCGCACATTATATAAATTATCCATTCTTCCAAATGAACTGATACCGTTATTGTCTTTTTTCATCAACCATATTTCATCTCTCCTGAATATCTTTTGATCCATTAAAGAACTTTCATGAGTGGTGAAAATCAGTTGACTTGAAACATCTTTTGAATACTTATAAAACAATAAAATTATTTGCTTAATAAGTGATGGATGCAAGCTACGTTCCATTTCATCAACAATAAAGACTTTCTCTCCTTGAATCAAGTCCAAGATAAGTGGAATATAATCAAATAAACGTTTTGTACCATCACTCTCATCGCCAAGCGAAAAAAGCTCGACATCAGTTTCATTCATTTTTTTATGTACTGTCATCAATTTCTTAGCCTTAATTTCACCATCAATCAAGTTGATTAAATACAAGTTATCGTCAAATCTTAATGCTCCAAATGCTTCATCTGTGTTGGATTTTGACAAATCTGCTTTTATTGCACGTTGTAAATCTTGTGGAATACCAAGTTTTTCAAATTGTACTTCTATTAATTTTACACTATCAACGCCAGTATTGAAATATCTTAAAAGTGCCCCAAAACCACGTTTTAAATCATTATCATCAGCAGCTTTAAGTAATACACCTTGCTTATACGGAGTATCAGGGAATATAATTTTAAGAGAATTTACGAACCAGTCTATAACAGAATCCAAATCTTTAATATTTGATACATTCTCATGAATGTTACGACTCATGACCTCATGAAGAAACAATTGTCTTTGTGGTGTCGCTTTTGCAAGAAATGACAAGAATTGTGATTCTTCTTCTTTTGGATTGAGTTTAAGAAGATATGAAATATCAAAATTGGATTTTTTTGTATTCCTTTGAAAAATAACACATTCATTGTTTTTGTTTATTTGCTTAAGCCATTCTAAGCTTATTTGTTCTGCATTGTAGCTAAAGCCATATTCATATTTTTTGTTTCCACAAAGTATATGATAAATAATGGTTGTATCTTTTTTCTTATTTTCCGAGCTCAAACGAAAGGGGTAAAAATCTATTAAATCATCTGTACGAGTACCCCTTAAAACAAGTTTTTTACCTAACTCTATCGCCTTGACAAAATTGCTCTTTCCGCCAGCATTTGCTCCAAACACTGCTGCTGATTTTAGCACCCACTGTCCTTTAGTCGGCTCCATTTTATGGTCCTTTTTCAAAGAACCTTTGTTGGGCTGAAGGAGTAATATTTCTTTATCCTTAAAGGATAGGAAATTTTCTATTGTGAACTGTTGTAGCATAAGTATTGACTAAATAAGTTGTTTAACACTGCAAATATAGTGATATTTTCTCATTTGCACAATATATTACGTATGATTTTGTGATATATAGTATTTACAATGTGATTTTTTCTCATCTTGAATATATAATACTGAAAAAGTTTGTATATTTGCATCGTGAATTCGAAATTAAGACCCTGGTGAAGGACCAGAGAGTTCACACTCTTGTATTATGTACAGAATATTTATTTCGCATTCGTGGTCATATTCAAGCGATTATGACAAAATTGAATTATTTTTACGTCAAGAAGGTATTCGCTTTTACAACCATTCTGTCCCCCAGAATGACCCCATTCATACAAATGGCTCAGACAAGCAATTATCTGATGCAATAGAAGCAAAAGTTAAAGGGTGTAGTTGTGTCATTATCCTTGCTGGAGTATATGCCACTTATAGCAAGTGGATTAACAAAGAAATTGAAATGGCACAGAAATATCGCAAACCAATTATTGCGGTTCAACCATGGGGGGCAGAACGCACATCTTCTGTTGTGAAAAATGTAGCTGATGTCATTGTTGGCTGGAATGCCAAATCCGTCGCAAACGCGGTTCGAGAATATGCTATATATCAATACCTTTAACACAGAGGCCGTATGAAAAAAGCACTGTTAATTGGAATCAATGATTATCCTGCGGGAAATGAACTGACAGGATGTATAGAGGATATCAATAACGTTAAAGCTGTAATTGAACGACATGGCGATGGTTCTCCGAATTTTGGAGTTAAAATGATGCCAAATGTACAGACTTCAGGAGAAGTAATGGAGGCTATTCAAAAACTTTTTGCTGGAGATAATGATACAGCTCTTTTATATTTCTCTGGGCACGGTTACGCAAATAACACAGGAGCAGAGATTGTTATGCCACAGGACATATCCACTCCCGGTCTGTACTATACAGGAATACAGATGTCAACTATAATGAATATTGTCAATAATTCTCATGTTCATAACAAAGTTGTAATCTTAGACTGCTGTCATTCTGGAAATATGGGGAAGTATAATCTTCAAGATGCTGGCAGCATTTTAAATACAGGAGTTTCTATTCTAACAGCTTGTCGTGAAGATGAAGTTGCGATGGAAGCTGGTGGCCATGGCCTTTTCACAGAGTTACTCTGCGCTGGACTTAATGGAGGAGCATCAGATTTCTGTGGGAATATTACTATAGGTGGTGTGTATGCATACATTGATCGTTCTTTTGGACCATGGGACCAAAGACCAGTCTTTAAAACCAATGTTACAGAATTTGCACCATTACGTAAAGTAGAACCACAAGTGTCGTTGTCAGTCATTCGTGAACTAACAAACTTGTTTGTGGATCCGAATAAAGATATAGCACTAGATCCATCTTTCGAGGACACAAACGACCCGTCTGTGCATCATGAATACGTAATACCCTATGCAGACCTAAATAATGTTAAGAAATTTAAACTGCTGCAAAAACTACAAAGCATAGGATTTGTGAAACCTATAGATGAAGAATTTATGTACTTTGCAGCAATGCATAGTACCGGATGTAAGTTAACAGAGTTAGGAAAATATTATTGGAGATTAGTAAACGAAGGAAGAATTTAATTTGAATATGGAATATTTTAGCGAGGCACATTTTCGTGCCATAACGAACAGAATGTCTCTTTACGAGCAACGCACATACAGCGATAATTATCAAGGATTACCAATGAATGAGCAGTTTGATATATTTCTTTCTTACAACATTTCCGATTCGGATGTTGTAAAAGGTATATTTTATGCTTTATCAAACATGGGATTCAAGGTCTATCTTGACTGTATTGTCGATGCTAACATGAAAAGAAATGAGACAGATAAAAATACTGCGAAAAGGATACAGCAAAGATTAAAGAATAGCAAATCTTTAATTTACGCTCAATCGCCTGATGCTGGAAAAAGTAATTGGATGCCATGGGAATTAGGGGTAGTAGATGGACATACAGGCAAATGTATGATTATGCCTGTTACGAAAGATGCTAAGCCTGTAAGTCCTCGGCGTGAATATCTACTTCTTTATCCTTACATTATGCCTTATGGAATTAGAGAAGAAATGAGAGTTTTCACAGAGCAATATTCTATTTATGGGGAAGATATTAATTCGTATATACGGAAATAATTTGTAACATCAAGCAGTGTGTTCTCGACTGCATAATTCGAGATGTGCATAATAAGGAAGAATATGGCAACAAATCCACCGTCTGGAGACGGACATCGCAATGGCGCAGTGAAAAATCGTTCACAGGTTTTTAATCCCAAAACAGAACAATGGGTAAAAAGAGATAAAGATACCGGGCGTTTCATGGATGTCAAACAAGATGGTACCCCGTTTAAGGGTGTGCGAAAAGAAAAGTGAGTTTTTAACGAGGGCAAGAGTTTGATACTTGCCCTTGTTTACTGCTTATGGTTACAATTTACAATTCAATTCCATATTCTTTCATCTTTTTATACAGCGTTGTCCTGCCTATTCCCAACAACTTGGCAGCAAGATGTCTCTTTCCCTTCGCCTGCTCTAAGGCACGGATAATCCGTTCTTTCTCTTCTGCTTCACTTTTGAGAGCGAAGCTGGAAGGAAAGGAAGATAGCTGTTCTCTGCCTAACTCCAAATCGTTATCAGTTATCATGTTGCCTTCCGCGTGCAGGACAGCCGTCTGTATCTTTTGTTTTAATTCACGGACGTTGCCCGGCCACGGATAGGCAAGCAGGATGTTATTGGCGGAAGCATTGAATCCTTTGATGTTACGCTCCAGTTCCTTGTTCGCCAGTCCGAGAAAGAACTCCGCCAACGGCAATATGTCCTCTTGACAGTCACGCAAGGGTGGTACGGTTATCGTGTATTCTTTCAGGCGATAGAGCAAGTCCTCACGGAAACGCTTTTCGGTGACGGCTTTCTGCAAGTCGTCGTTAGTAGCCGCCACGATACGTACGTCGGCGGTCTTGTCCTCTTTCGCTCCTATCGGACGATAGCGGTGTTCCTGTATGACACGGAGTAACATACGCTGCATTTCCATCGGAAGGTTGCCCACTTCGTCAAGGAACAATGTGCCGCCTTCGGCTTCCTGAAAATACCCCACATGGGCAGAATCTGCTCCCGTAAATGCCCCTTTGACGTGTCCGAAGAAGGCGGACTGTGCCAATGTCGGGGACAACGCTCCACAGTCCACCGTTACGAAAGGTTTTTCCGCACGTTTGCTTTGGGTATGCACATAACGGGCGATGTGTTCCTTGCCCGTGCCGTTCTCTCCGCATATCAGCACTCCCAAACGGGTGGGCGCAACCAACCGGACACGCCGCTTGATTTCCTGATATGCCGCTCCCTGACGGACGAATATTGGCACCTGCCCCTGCCTTTTCTGTTCCTGTGCCTTGTGCAGTAAACGGATGAGAGGGACAAGCCTGTCCTCCACCAACAGTTTGGGGATATAATCGGCAGAGCCGAGTTTCATACTTTCCACCGCCGTATGCACCTCGGCATAGTCGGTCATGACGATAAACGGTTGCGGCTTTTCCTCCTTGCGCATCCATCGTAACAGGTCGATACCCTCTCCGTCAGGCAGACGAAGGTCGGCAAGCACGATGTATTCCTCTCCGGCTTTCATCAACAATTTCTTGGCGGTGGAAAGCCGATACGCCTGTGCGGTGTCGAAACCGCCTTTCTTCAAAAGGTTGCAGATATAATCGTTATATACGGGATTGTCCTCTACCACTATTACTTTCATTGCTTGTCCTCCTTTCGTGTTTTAGCTTGTCCCACTATCTTGTTACCCATAGCCAACATTGCATCTATGGCTTTGCTGATTTCTTCGTCCGCACAATTCTCCTCCATACGCAATAGGCGGTGCAGCTCCCTGAGTGGTTTGTCTGCACGGATTACCGCCCACGAACTGCGCAAACGATGTACCTGTATATCCAAAGCCTTGCGGTCAAGCATTGCCCCAGCTTCCTTTATGGCTTGCATATCCTTTTCCGTCTCGGTTATCAGCTTGTCGAGCATTGCCACCTTGTCGCCATACGCCAACAAGGATGTCAGGTCGGGCTGTTCCTCCTTGTCAGACAGCAAGGGGGAAAGGCATTTCTCCGACACCGCCATCAGTTCCGACAGGTCAAACGGTTTGAACAGGCAGGCGGAAAAGCCTTGTGACAGCAGTTCTTCTTCGGTACAGCTTCCCGATGCCGTAGCGACTACCACAGGAATGGTCTTCGAGTTACCGATGTCCGATGAACGGAGAAGTTCCAACACCTCGTAGCCGTTCGTTTCCGGCATCTTCAAGTCGGTAATCAGCAGGTCGTAGTCATTTGTACGTATGGCTTCCATAAGGTCGCCCGTATTGTTGCATATCTCGCAATGGATGCCGTAATGAGCATACATATCCCTTGCCATCGAAAGAAGAATGTCGTTGTCGTCCAACATAATGACCGAATATGAGCGTTCAAAGTATGGCTCTTGATATTGCTCTTGCATTTTCTTCTTTTCGATGCCAGCAATATCAGCGGTTTGCATGGGTAATTCTATTGTGAAACGACTGCCTTTGCCTTTCTCGCTGTCCAACCGGATTGTACCGTCCAACATATCCACGATACGTTTCACTATCGACAAGCCCAATCCGAAACCGTCCTGTGTGGCGGCATTGGAGAGACGTTCAAATGCACCAAACACACGTTGCTGTTCTTCTCCACTCATTCCGTTGCCTGTATCTTCAACTACAATAGAAAGAACACTACCGTTATATTCCATACGAAACGATACGTTTCCGCTTTGCGTGAACTTGACAGCATTGGATAAAAGATTGCCGCAGACCTGCATGATGCGCTCCTTGTCACCCATCAGGATAACATCATCGCAACATTCCACCGTAAAACGCAAGTCTTTTGCTTCCGCCAAAGGAATAAATTCTGTCAATAAAGCGTCTGCCATGCCCTGCAATCGAAACGGGGCGCTATTCGCATTCTCCTTTCCACTATCCAGCCGGAAAAAGTCAAGTAATGTGTTCAACATGGCAATCATCCTACCGGCTGCCTGTAAGATACTTTCTGCATAGCGGCTTATGTTGTCCGTATCGTGTCCTTGTATCAGTTCCGCATAGCCGTGTATGGCTGTCAGCGGTGTGCGCAGTTCATGGGTAATGGTGTGCATGGCTTTCTTGCGGGAGGAAATCAGTTCCTTGTTTTGCATATCTGATTCATAGAGTTGCTTTATCAGGCTGACTGTCTTTGATTTATACCGTATAATACGGCGTATATCCCTGTGAATAATGATATAAGAAACAACCAAAAGAAGAAAGAGACAACCTGTCAGACTGCCGATTTGCAGGAACGAACGTTCACGCATGGCGGTTATTTCCATCTCACGCCCTTGCAAGTCACTTTCTATTTTCCTGTCCATCTGCCCGATAAGCGATTGCAGTTGTCGGTTCAGCTTATTGTTACGCATGGCGAGGCTGTTGGTTTGTGCTGCTAAACGGCGGCTTTGTGCCTGTTGTTGTGCTATCTCCTTGCTGTTCAGTGCATGGAGCATGTTAGTCGTGGCGGTTGTTTTCGGCTTTTCTTTTTTGCCAAACAAACCTAAGAAACCTTTACGTTTCGACTTCTGTGGTTGTTCCTGTGCGCTTCTTGCCGCAATGACGGGTACACGCTCGGCAATCCTCTGGTTCAAACTTTCCTGTTCATCTAATACTTCCACAATGCCCTAAAGTAACCTTTCCTTGCTTTCCAACAAGTGGCGCACACTGTCTATTTGTCTTGCTGGATAAACCGTTTTGAAACGGCATAGCATACTGTCCACTGCCATACGCCGAATATGGTAATGCTCCAAATCCTCGTCTTCCCACTCCAACACACTTTCGCCCAAAAGAGAAAGCCCGGTCATTTCACCGTAAACATGATGTATTTCTTGGCGGAAGTTGTTTATCCGTTGGTTCTCCGTTTCCAATGCCTCAATCTCTTTCCATTCATAATGCCACAGATACATGATCCCACCTGCCAACAGGCACATCAACAGGTAACCAGCGGCAACCAGTATGCGGAGAAATCTCGTACTCATGAAATTCAGTTTCATTCATATATTCTTTTTATCAAACAGCCCGCAAATTTCTTTGACTCATGGGCAGTGCCTCTTATTTCCTTTTCTTTCACCCTTGATTTGTCAATGTCTGACTTTGATAATTGCGAAGCGCCGCTTCGTTTTTTACCTGCATCCTCCACCCAAAGCATGGTAGAGGTTGATGATTCCCTGTATCTCGCCAAACCTGTCCTGCGCCTGTGCTTGTTCTGCGCTCAGCAGGGATTGTTGTGTTGTAAGCACTTCCAGATAGCTGGTGGAAGAATGGCTCATCAGCAGTTCTGTCTTTCGCACAGCTTCACGCAAGGTTTCAACCTGCCGGGTGTTTATCTCATATTGCGACTTAGCCGTCTGCCAGGTGGTTAATGCATCGTTCACCTCCTTTCCTGCGTTCAGCAATGACTGTTGGAATAATAATTTGGCTTCTTCCTGTTTAGTTTGTGCAATCTTCAAGTTGGCGATATTCGTGCCACGGTTGAATAGCGGTTGTGTCAGGGAACCGATGGCGTTGAACAACCATTGTCCGGGATTGGTGATTGCTCCACCTCCATTGTTAGTCCAACCCAATGTGCCCGAAAGAGTGATATTGGGGTAGAAGGCAGAGCGGGCTACATGGGTGGCGTAAAACGCTTGTGCCAGTTCCATTTCAGCCTGACGCACATCGGGACGATTGGAAAGCAACTGCAAAGGAACTCCGATAGAGATAGTATCAGGGAAGGATGCTTCGTCCAGGCTACTCCGTTCAATCGGTTGCGAAGGCATGGCAAGTATCGCAGACAAAGCATTCTCTGTTTCAGAGACACTTTTGCATATAGCCAGTTGCGATGATTCAAGTTGCATCACGTTTGCCTTTGCCTGCAATACCCCGGCTTCATTCGCCTTGCCCACCTTTTTCAACGCTTCGAGTGTGCGCACGGTAGCCCGCCAGTTTTCCAAAGTCCGATTGTTTATAGACATTTGTTCGTCAAGCAAGGCAAGTGTATAATAACTGTCTGCTATCGTGGCGATGAGTTGTGTCTGTACGGCTTGCTGATAGTCACGACTTCCCTGCCATGCGACAACCGCGCCACGCTTCGCAGCCGTGAATTTACCGAATATATCCAGTTCCCAACTTGCGGTCGCCCCGACATTGTATGTCTTTGCGGTCGCCCCATCGTAGCGGCTACCACCACCTTCGGCATTGATTCCCAATGAAGGGAGATAGGACAGTTTTGCCGTCATCAAAGCTGCCTCAGCCGCTTCAACCCGCAGGCGTGCCACATTGAGGTCTGTATTTTGCTCAAGTCCTGCCTCAATCAAAGACTGAAGTTCCCGGTCGGTGAACATCTCCCGCCATGACATGGAGGCGATGTTTGTTGTATCAATATCAACAGATAAGTTCCAATACAGATTTTCTGTCCGGATGCCAGCCCGATGATACCGGCTGTATGTGCCGCAGCCGGTAAGCATCAAAGTTGATAATATAAATATGGTTGTCTTCTTCATTTAATTACGTTTAACTCGTTCTTGAATGTATTGAAATGTGATGAACAGCGACGGCACGAGGAACAGCAATGCCAATGTACCCACTATCATGCCGCCTATTACACCTGTGGCAAGCGAGCGGCTGCCATTGGCACCCACGCCATGGGCCATCATCAGCGGAATAAGACCGAACACCATCGACAAGACGGTCATCAGGATAGGGCGCAGGCGAACCTTTGCCGCGCTGTATGCCGCCTGTGCCAATGTCATGCCTTCCGACCGTCGCTTACCAGCATATTCGGTCAGCAGAATGGCGGTCTTGGCAAGCAGTCCGATAATCATGATCAGTCCGGTCTGCATATAAATGTTGTTCTCCAATCCGAACATCCATGCGAACAGGAAGCTGCCCATCAGTCCGCAAGGCACGGACAGCAACACGGCAAACGGGATGAACACGCTTTCGTAGAGGGCGCACAGTATCAGGTATATCAAGACCATACAGAGCATGAATATCATTGCGGCATTGTTGGTGGTCTTGCTCTCCTCACGCGATAATCCCCCGAACTCGTAGCTGCAAGTGGCAGGAAGCACCTCACGTGCCGTCTCGCCAATCGCCTTGATGGCCTGACCGGAACTGTAGCCCGATGCCGGAGAGCCGTTGATGGCGATGGCATTGAAAAGGTTGAAGCGCGTAAGGTCGGAAGGTCCGTTGGTCTTGGTCAGGCGCACGAACTGGCTCAGCGGTGCCATGCTGCCATCGGAAGTACGCACGTACATCAGGTTGAGCGACTCCGTATTGATGCGGTACTCCGCCGGTGCCTGCATAGTGACGTGATAGAGTTTGGAGAAACGGTTGAAGTCCGATACATACGACCCGGTATAATACCCGGAAAGCGTGGACAACACATCGGCAGGAGATACGCCCGACTGCTCGCATTTCGCCGCGTCAATATCCACCCAATACTGAGGATAGTCTGCGGCAAAAGACGAATAGACCTCTCCGATTTCGGGACGGCGGGACAGTGCCTCTACAAATTTATCAGCCTCCTTCTTGAATGCGGCAACGTCTCCGCCCGTTTTGTCCTGCAAGTAGAGTTCAAAACCGTTGCCCATGCCGTAGCCGGCAATCATCGGCGGTGACATGGCAAACACCGTGGCATCGGGAACATCAGCGGTAGCGGCATAAATCTTGCCTATCACGTCATCCACCGATTGCCCTTCATCCTTGCGTTGGTTCCAATCTTTAAGTGTCATGAAATACATTGCCTGTGAAGGACCGGAACCGCTGAATGAGAATCCTCCGACCGCTCCGCTGTACTCAATCTCAGAGATGCTGTCAAGACGGTTGTTGATACGCGCCATCACCTTGTTGGTCTGCGCCATGGAGGAGCCGGGCTTTGTGTTCATGCTTACCATCACCGTGCCGGTGTCTTCCTGCGGAATAAGTCCTGTCTTCGTGATATTGACCAGCAAGACCAGCAACCCGAACGAGGCGGCAATCGTTCCCCACAGCAACCATCGGCAATGGATGATATACAGTACACCACGCACATAACGGCGGCTCAGACGCTCGAATACGGCATTAAATGCCTTACGGAAGCGTGCCGCAAAATTGTTCTTCGTGTTTCCGTGCTCGTCGATATAAGGTTTCAGGAACAAAGCACACAACGCCGGAGAAAGGGTGAACGCATTGATAGCCGATATGCCCACGGCAACCGCCATCGTGATACCGAACTGGGCATAGAACGCCCCGGAAGTGCCGCCCATCATTGCCACAGGGATAAACACCGCCATAAAGATAATGGTAGAGGTGAGAATGGCGGACGAAACGCCCTTCATGGCATCATCGGCGGCAAGTACCGGCGACTGGTAGCCTTCGTCGAACTTCGCCTGCACCGCCTCCACCACCACGATGGCATCGTCCACCACCGTGCCGATGGCAAGCACAAGGGCGAAAAGCGTGAGCAGGTTGATGGAAAAGCCTATCAGCGACATCACGGCAAACGTGCCGATGATGGAGACGAAGATGGAAACCGTGGGAATGAGCGTGGACTTGATGTCCTGCAAGAACACATACACCACCACGATAACCAGAAGTATCGCCTCGATAAGCGTCCGTATGACAGAATTGATGGAGGCATACAGGAACTTGTTGGTATCGGTCAGCACCACAAACTCCGCACCTTCCGGCAGGTCGCGTTCAATTTCATCGAGCACCTCGTGAATCTCATTGATGGTGCTTGAAGCGTTGGAGCCCGCTTTCTGGTTGATGAGCATGAAGGCAGCCGGATGTCCGTTCACTTCGGTGGAATAGCTGTAGTATTCATCGCCCAACTCCACGTCGGCGACATCTTTCAGCCGCAACACATCACCCCCGGGCAGGGACTTGATGACCAGCTCGCCGAACTCTTCCGCTGTGGAGAGGCGGCCGCGATACTTCATCGTGTATTCGTTTGCCGTGGGGTGATTGGCTCCGAACGAACCGGTTGCCGCCTCGATGTTCTGCTTCGCCAGCACGGAGGAGATGTCATCGGGAATCAGTCCGTACTGTGCCATCTTGTCGGGGCGCAACCAGAGGCGCATACTGTAGTTGGAACCGAACAGTTGTGCCTTTCCCACACCGCCGATACGTTTCAATCGCGGCTCCACGTTAATCTTCACGTAATTGTTGAGAAAGGTCTGGTCGAAACGGTTGTCGGGGCTATAGAGGGCGAATGTCAGCAACTCGGCGTTCTGCTGCTTCTCGGTGGTGACGCCGGTCTTGGTCGCTTCTGCCGGAAGCTGGCTCAACACGCCGTTCACCCGGTTCTGCACATTGACCGCCGCCATGTCGGCGTTGGCACCCTGCTTGAAATAGATGTTGATGGAAGCATCGCCTGTATTGGATGCCGTGGAGGTCATGTAGGTCATGTCCTCCACGCCGTTGATGGCCTCTTCCAGAGGAACAATCACGGCTTTCTGCACCGTCTCGGCATTCGCGCCGGGATAGGTAGCCCATACGTTGATGGTGGGCGGGGCGATGTCGGGATATTGCTCCACGGGGAGGGCTTGTATGGCGATAACGCCCATCAGGACAATCACCACGGAGATGACACCCGAAAATACCGGTCGGTCTATGAAGAAACGCAGGTTCATGGTTTTGTGGTTTTAGGTGTGACAATCATTCCTTCCTTTAGCTGCCCCACACCTTCGGTGATGAGGGTGTCGCCGACGGACAAGCCCTGCTCTACAACGAAGTGGTTGCCGTCGTTCAGGCGGTCTACGGTCAGGTAGGCAGCTTCGGCCTTTCCGTTTTTAAGGCGGTAGGCGATAATCTTGTCCTGTAGTTCCACGGTGGCGGTCATGGGAATCAGGATGGCATCCGTATTCAGCACTTGCAGGATGACGTTGCCGATGGTTCCGCTCAGCAGATGCCTGTTGATGTTGGGAAACAGGGCCTTTATCTGTACGGCACCGGTCGTGGGATTGACTATTCCGCTGATGGTCTCTATTTTCCCTTGTTTCCCATAGACGGAACCATTGTTAAGTTGGAGGCTAATCGGAGGCATTTCACATATGATTCTGTCAATCGAACCATATCTGGCCTCGAACTGCCTAAGTTTGTTTTCCGAAATGGAGAAATAGGCATACATTTCCGAATTGTCCGACACCACTGTAAACGGTTGTTCGATGGTGGGACCGACGAGTGCGCCGACGCGGTAAGGGAGCGTGCCTATAACCCCGTTACTCGGACTCTTGATTTCGGTGTATGACAGCTCGTTCCGGGCATTTGCTTCCTGAGCTTTTGCTTGTTCCAGCTCTGCCTGTGCCACTACTAATTGGTTTCGGGCAACAGACAGTTCGTAATCGGATATGACTTTTTCATCGAACAGCGACTGTTTGCCGTTCAACTCGATACGCGCTGTTTCCACTTTTGCCCGTGCCGCGCTGACATTGGCGATTGCGATGCGCAGTGCAGCCTGATAGGGCGTTTGGTCAATGACAGCCAGCACTTGCCCTGTCGCTACTTGCTCTCCCTCTTTCACGCACAGGCGGATGATGCGACCCGATACTTGAGGTATGATGTCCACATCCTGTCGTCCGCGAATCGAAGCGGAATAGGTTTCTTCCAATTCAATGGGTTGGGAAGAAACCACCATGACGGGCAATGCCTGTCCCGTTTCCTCTCCTTGCTGTTCCTGTTTGCAGGCTGCCAATGAAGCAGCCAGCAGGGTTGTTGCCGTGATGCCGGCAATCCATGTTCGTCTATTCATCATCTTTGTCTGTTACTTTTCCATTCTTTATTTAATATCGCATAGATGCAGGTGTCCTCATAGCGTGGTGCGCCGTCGGGATGGCATACAAACGAGATAAATTCCTTCATACATCCTTCATGTCTCATTCCGAGACGTTCACACAATCTTTTTGACCGCAGATTATCGTCTTCTACAAATCCATAGATACGCCGTGCGCCGCTGTCATGGAAAAGATAATCCAGCAGTCCTGTTGCCGCTTCGTATGCCAATCCCTTGCCTTCAAAGCGTTGGTTGAAGTGCCAGCCTACACTAAATGTGTCGGTATATTCGCGCAAGGCGAAAACATCGCAATGATGAAATCGTCTTCTTTCAGACACACGGCATAGCGTAGCATATCCTTAGGCGAATTGGATATATAAGCCAGTGCCGATTCCACGGAACACAGGCGGTCGCCGACAAAACAATTGACACGCGGATGAGAAAGGTATTCCAATAAACCTGCGGCATCCTTTTTCTGGAAGTCTCTGATGATGAGATGTTCTGTTTCAATAATCATACTTATCGCAAATTTTGGGTGCAAAGATCTTTTGTGCCCATTGTGCAGACAATCGGCATACCATCGAAACGGAGAAAACTACTTCCGAAACGACGAAAGCGGCTTCCGAAATATTGGCTAACGTAGGTCCTAATAAATCATAGTTGTGTATCTCTAAGAGAAATTACCGTTCGTTTCGATACTCATTTTATCCATTTCAAATACGGTTTTATCTGTTTCAGCCTATCTTATCCAGTCAAATGAGGAGTAAAGTATTATCTTTGTGGAATATGAAGTAACTTTGCATGAGGTATGGATAAAGGGAAAAAGATTAACTGGAAGAACGGTCTTCTGCTCTCGGCCGTCTCCTATCTATTATATATCATCACACTACTGTCCCGTAAAAGCGGGCAAGTCGGTCTTTGAAATAGTTGAAACATAGTCTATTAGAAGTAATTTTTCATGTGCGACGATTTGAATTTGTAATTTTGCAGCCCATAAAGGGACTGCTCTATGAACAAAGACAAATATGTATTCGCTCAATTGGTTGAATTTCTCGACAACAACAAGTTCCGTCACCTGGTTGACAAGTATGATGGGAACAGGTATGTCAAGAACTTCACCTGCTGGAATCAGCTCATGGCACTCATGTTCGGACAACTCTGTAACCGTGAGAGCCTGCGTGATGTTGTCGTTGCATTGGAGACTCACCAATCCAAATGTTATCACCTTGGAATGGGGCGTAATCCAATAGCGAAAACGACATTTGCCACAGCGAATCAGAATCGTGACTACAGGATCTTTGAAGACTTTGCCTTCTTCATGATGGAACAGGCTCGCAAGAAACGAGCAACCGACATCTTCAAGCTGAAGGGGAATGTTTATGCATTTGATTCAACAACGATTCCGCTCTGCTTGTCAGTATTCTGGTGGGCAAAGTTCCGCAAGAAGAAAGGAGGCGTTAAGGCGCATGTCCTTTATGATCTGGAGTCCCAGGTTTCTGCTTTCTTCCATATTACGACTGCATCGGTACACGATTCAAAGGCAATGAAGGAGATTCCCTATGAATCAGGTTCTTACTACGTATTTGACCGTGGTTACAATGCATTCAAGGAACTCTACAAGATTTGTCTTAATGAATCATACTTCGTGGTTCGGGCGAAGAAGAACTTACAGTACAAGTGTACGAAATGGAAACGTAGATTGCCTAAGAATGTGCTTTCTGATTCCGTTATTGAACTCACGGATGTGAACACACAGAAGAAGTTTCCTGAGAGGCTGCGACTTGTGAGATTTCACGATGACGAGCAAGACAGAGACTTCGCATTTTTGACGAATGCATTCCATCTTACCGCTCTCGAAATTGCTAATCTCTACAAGAACCGATGGCAGATTGAGTTGTTCTTCAAGTGGCTCAAGCAGCACCTCAAGATTAAGAAATTCTGGGGCACTACAGAGAACGCTGTCAGAATACAAATTTGCTCTGCAATCATAACTTATTGCCTTGTCGCCATCGTCCAACACGACATGCGACTAAAGCGGTCAACTTATGAGGTCCTGCAGATTTTGAGCATCTCACTAACGGATAAGACTCCACTGAGAGATCTCTTCGAAAAGACTAATTTCAACGATGTCAAAGAACTCGATTATCCCCTCTTGGAGGGACTATTTGATTAATATTAACTTCGTCCCAATTTTAACGGGACACTAATGACATCAACCAGGAAAAATGGTTCGATGCCAAATCCCTTTACGACACCCGCCACGACGACCTGTCCGAGGTTATCCGCCTGATTTCCGGCGCATTCCTGGGAGCATATTTCAACAGGCCGGCCGAAGGGGTGGCCGCTATCGAAGAGCTGCTGGCCAAATACGGCGGACAGCTCGGGGGACAAGCCGTCATGTACAGGATGCTGGCTGCCAAGAATTTTGCCTCTATGCGTGCCTATGCGAAAATGGATTCTGTATTCACCTATATGCTGGCCTACGACGCCCCCTACCTCGACGACCAGACCCGGAAGGGGATTGCCTCGGGGCTGGAGCAATGCCGGAAGATAGCCCGGCTGCCCCGGACGGAGGTGATCGACCGCTCGCGGGAGGGTTCCCCCGGCACGGTCGGCATGGAGTTGGAGGACGGCCTATTTTACCTGAACGCAGGCTATTGCGGCAAAAGCGTGAAAACCCTGCTGGATATCGGGGCCGAATATACTTCGATAGACCAGAGCCTGGCCGACGAACTGGGTGTCCGGATATTTCAGGATTCACTGCGGATGTCCCCGGCATCTTACATGAAACTGGGAATTCTCGACTCCCTGCAAATCGGATCCATCACCCTCAAAAACGAGATTTGCTGTGTCTTCCCCGACGGTCTGGCGGCACGGAATCGGGAAGCGACCGCCGATTCGGGCATCACACGGATCCGGGCGATGCTGGGGATTTCGACGCTGAGGAAACTATCGGCCCTGACCGTGGATGTAGAGCACGGAACCATCACGTTCGACACCGGGAAGCAACCGCAAACCGGGATTGCCAACTTCATGCTGAAAGACAACATCCCCTACCTGTGGCTGGAACTGAACGGGATTCCGGCGATGATGCACTGGGACACGGGGATGAACGCCAAACCCCGCTTATCGGGCAAGTTCTATGCGGAACACGCATCGTCGCTCCCGGAACTGGGCCCCGTCCGCAAGGGGTCGGAAATAACCGCGGCCGGGGCAGCGGAATACCGTTACCATGCACTCGGCGGCATTTGCGCGAAGATAGGATCGCGGGAGGTGATCCTGCCGGAGGTGCGGGTCGTTTTCGACACGGAGGACATGCATACGGCGGAGGTGCCCGGTTATGACGGGCAGATGAACAACATCGTCGATGTGCGCCGGATACGGATCGACTTCGAAAATATGTGCGTGACGATGGAATGACGGCACCGCACCCGAAGAGGCAAGCCGGTACGTAAAGCACGGTATATAAATTGCTGCATGACGGGAAAAAACACCTCGTCATGCAGCAATTCTATTATTTGGCAGTCCTGTTCGTAGCGGGCGGCATCGGCTCGGCGCTCATCGTCGCTGCCGACCTGCGTACGCGCCGGCAACCGATGCGCATTATGGAAAGCGTATGGGTACTCACCGCCCTCTGGGCCAGTTTTTTCGGGCTATGGGCCTATTACGCCTTCGGACGCGCCACGCGGCACATGCCCGTGCAAAACAACGGCACCGGAAAGCAGAAAGACTCCGCGAAAATCAGCGAGCCGGCAAAAGGCGGCGGCATCGGGGAAAACGGAAACGAACGGAAGGTCGGCAGCGCCGGGCAGGAAACGGAGAATAGAAAGCCCGGCACGGGCCGACGGAAAGACCTGTCCGTAGCGGGGACGGATCCATGGAAGGTCTCGGAGCCGGAACCAGCCATGAACATGCCGGAACCGGCGATGACCGGGATGCAGATGGAGAACGGAACCACGACAGAAGCGGACGGTGCGGAAGATATGCCCGGGATGAAGGGGACGGCGGGCAAAACGGATACGGCAGACAAGGCGGACATACCGGGAATGACAAACAGGGTGGATATGCCGGGGATGGCTGACAGGGCGGACATGCCGGGGATGACAAACGAGCCGAACATGTCCGGGACTATGGAAGGCATGGACGGGATGGGGAATATGCCGGGGATGAAGGGGCGGCCGCGGTGGCAGTCGGTCGTCTTGTCGACGCTCCACTGCGGGGCGGGGTGTACACTGGCCGATATCGTCGGCGAATGGTTCCTCTTCTTCGTCCCGGTAGCCATAGGCGGAAGCATACTGGCAGGGACATGGGTCGTGGATTACCTCCTGGCCCTGGCATTCGGCATCGGGTTCCAGTACGCCGCGATCCGGGGCATGGAACGCACGCTCCCGCGCGGTGAAGCGATACGCCGTGCCGCCAAAGCCGACATACTCTCGCTCACGGCATGGCAGGCCGGCATGTACGGCTGGATGGCCGTGGCGATCTTCGCGCTCAACGGCGGTGAGGCAATGCCCCGCACCTCGTTCGTATTCTGGTTCACGATGCAGGTCGCCATGGCATGCGGGTTCCTCGTGGCGCTGCCCGTAAATATCCTCCTGATCCGGGCCGGCATAAAAAAAGGGATGTAGCCGCACCGCATCCCCGGCGGCCGGCCGTGAAATTTACGCGGCTTTGCCCGAAAACTCCGATTTAATCGTTACCTTTGCGCCGACAGCGGAAAAACCGCAACGAAACGTAATTTCAGGTATACACAGGAAAACTTTATGGAAACAAGCACCAATTACAGCAAGACAGCCGGCGTGCGCAGGGCTGACAAGTCCGAGAACACCACCCTGTTCCGCAACGTCTACCTATGGATGACGATGGCCCTCTTCATCACGGGCGCAACGGCCCTGACGGTCTCCGACTCGCCGACGCTGCTCAATGCCATCTTCGGCAGCAAAGTCGCATTCTTCGGCCTGATCATCGCCGAACTGGCGCTGGTCATCATCCTCTCGTCGTTCATCTTCCGCATGTCGTTCCTCACGGCGACGCTGATGTTCATTGCCTACTCGATCCTCAACGGCGCGACGCTGGCTTCGATCTTCCTGCTCTACACCGCATCGTCCATCGCATCGACCTTCTTCGTAACGGCCGGCACGTTCGGCGCCATGGCGTTGTTCGGGTATTTCACCAAGCGCGACCTCTCGGGCATCGGGAACATGGGTTACATGGCGCTTATCGGCATCATCATCGCAACGGTGGTGAACCTTTTCCTGCGCAGCGAAACGATGATGTGGGTGATAACCTACATCGGCGTGCTGGTGTTCGTCGCCCTCACGGCCTATGACACGCAGAAGATCAAGAAGATGGTGATGAACGCCGAAGTCGTGGACGAATCGACGCAGAAAATCGCACTGCTGGGATCGCTGACCCTCTACCTGGACTTCATCAACCTGTTCCTCTACCTGCTCCGGATTCTCGGGAGCCGTAAGTAGGCAGGCGCCGGCAACATAAAAGGAACGGGATACGCTGGCGCGTCCCGTCCCTTTGCTTTCTACCCGGAGCCGGGCTAAAACTGCACCCGGGGTGCGGTTTCGGTGCCTTCGGCAGCCTCGAAGTAAGGCTTCTGCCCGAACCCGAACAACTTGGCCACCAGGTTGGCCGGGAAGCGGCGCACGGCGACGTTGTAGGTCTTGGCCACTTCGTTGAACTCCTTGCGGGCCACTGAAATACGGTTCTCGGTGCCTTCGAGCTGCGCTTGCAGTTCGAGGAAATTCTGGTTGGCCTTCAGGTCGGGATAACTCTCCGACACGGCAATCAGGCGCCCCAGCGCCGAGCGCACCTGCGCCTGCGCCTGCTGGAACTCGGCGAGTTTCCCGGGCGTGAGGTCGTCGGCCGAAAGGTTGATCGAGGTGGCTTTAGCACGGGCCTCGGTCACGGCCTCGAAAGTCTGCGACTCGTGTGCGGCATAGCCCTTGACCGTGTTCACCAGGTTGGGAATCAGGTCGGCACGGCGCTGGTACTGCGTTTCGACGTTCGACCACGCGGTCTTCAGCCCCTCCTCCTTATTTACAAATCCGTTGTACGTTGCGTAGAAGAAGATCACCACGACGGCGACGACTCCAATCCAAATCCATTTCTTCATAATATCGTGTTTTAAATTCGTTCCAATCTTATCCCCTCCGAACCGGAAAGGCATCCCGTCCGCCCGCAAAGCCAGCCTTTGTCCGGCAAACAGCCGCCCGCAACCGGCAAAGCCGCCCTGCACGCCCTGCGGCCTTTACCAGCGCGAGCCGGCACCGCCGCCACCGAACGAACCGCCGCCGAAACCACCGCCTCGCGACCCGCCGCCGAAACCGCCGAAACCACGTCCCCCGATAATCATACCGCCGCCCGCGCCACCGCCGAAATTGTCGTCGCGCAGGTTTTTGGCCTGCCGTTTGACCACGGCGCCGCAATTCGAGCAGACGTAGGTATATTCGACCAGCCGGTAGTTGGGCGTCACCTTCAGGATGTCGCTCGACTGCTGCCGGAGTGTCAGTTTATGGCATTTCGGGCAACGCTTGCGGGCGTAGTAACCCAGCAGGATCACGCCCATCGGCACCACGACGAACCCGGTGACGATCAGGAAAACCGCCCAGGCAGGCAGCTCGTCGCCGGCCGTATCGGTGCCGCCCAGATCCAGTTCGCTCCCTTCGAGCAGCTGCGACACGGCTTCGACCCCCTGCACCATGCCGAGGCTGTAATCGCCCTGGCGGAATGCCGGAAGCATGTATTTGAGCTGGATGCGCTTGCAGATCGCATCGGGCAGCACGCCCTCCAGCCCGCCGCCCGTGACGAAACGGATCTCGCGACGGTCTTTGACCAACAGGATGCCCAGCCCGTTGTCGTTGCGGGCCTGCCCCACGCCCCACGCGGAGAAGAGGTCGATGGCGAAGTCGAAGACGTCGCCGCCTGCGATGTCATCGACGGCGACCACGGCGACCTGGGCGACGGCCCGCTCGCGCAGCGCCGCGCACAAACGGTCGATATGCGCCACGGCCTCGTCCGAGAGTATCCCGTCGGGGTTCGAGACGTAACGCGTGCGGTCGGCGCGCTGGACATTGGGGATGTCTTCGACGCGGTAGGTTTCGGCCTGTGCCGCGAGGCACGGGACGAACAGCAGACAGAAGAGGAGAAGGAAGCGTTTCATAATCATGGGCAAAAATAGGAAAAATTCCATAAAAGGAACGCGACCGCGCGGGGATTCGTATTCCGCGGCGGATAAAAACGGTACGCCGGCCCCGAGCGGGCGCCCCGGGCCGGGTTTGCAGGCCGCAGCCAGGCATCGGGCGGGGATGCGGCCGCTGCCTCCGCGGCCGCAGGGGTCAGCGCGTCAGGATGCGGTAGCTCCACGGCGCCATGTCCTCCTCGACATGCCCGCGCAGTTCGCAGGCAACGCCCGTCATGGCATCGGTGTACATGCCGGCATAGATACCCGTGTAATAATCGGCATGGATGGCGTAGGGCGAGAGGTTCATCACGGCGACGACGCGGTTGCCCTTCACTTCGCGCACGAAGGTCATCAGGCAATCCTCGGCGTTGTTGCGTATCTCGACCATCTCGCCGCCCGCCTCCCCGGCGGCGAGCGCAGGGTTGGCATGCCGGAGCCCGGCCAGGCGGCGGTAGAAATCCGTGAACGAATTGGCCGCGTAGGAGGGGATCGGGTCGCGGTCGAAGAAGGCGAACGAATGGTCGTAGCCGATCTCCTGCCCGGTATAGACCAGCGGCAGGCCGCGCGGCACGACGAACGTGAAGGCGGCCATGATCTCGCGGGCGCCGCCCATGCGCGTGAACTCCGAGCCGTTCCACGAATTCTCGTCGTGGTTGGAGGTGAACACCAGGCGCATGGCGGACTGCGGGTAACGGTTACGGTCGGCATAAATGTAGTCGCGCAGGGCGGTCACGCGCACCTTCTGCTGCGCCACGTCGTTCATCAGGTGATGCATCTCCCAGGCATAGCAGGCGTCGAAGGCACCCGCTTCGAAAAGGTAAGGCTCCTCGGCCTCGGCCAGCAGGAACAGGCCGGGGTTCACCTTCCGCAGGCGGCGGGCAGCCTCATTCCAGAACTCCACGGGCACGAGCATCGCCATGTCGCAGCGGAAACCATCGACGGCGTGCCGGCGCACCCAGAACTCCATGGCGTCGGCCTCGGCCCGCCATACGTCGCGGTTCGCATAGTTGAGTTTGGCGGTGTCCGTCCAGTCCCAGGGCACGGCGGGCGCCCCCGCGGCATCGCGCTCATACCAGTCGGCAGGCTTCTCGCCGACCCAGCGGGCGTCGCGCGCCGTATGGTTGGCGACCCAGTCCAGCAGCACCTTCATGCCCAGGCGGTGCGCCTCGGCGACAAACGCATCGAAATCCCCCATCGTCCCCAGCCCGGGGTCGACGGCGCAATAGTCGCGGATCGAATAGTAAGAGCCCAGCGAGCCCTTGCGCCCCTCGGCACCGATCGGATAGACGGGCATCAGCCACACGGCGTCGATGCCCATGTCGCGCAAGAAGCCGAGCTTCGCGGCGGCGGCCCTGAGGGTACCTTCGCGCGTCAGCTGGCGCACGTTCATTTCATAGATTACAGCCTGGTAGCTCCACTCGGGATGCAGCATAATTTGCGAATTTTAATACGTAACCGGATTCCGGGACGTCAAATGTACGTTTTTTTCCGGAAAAAATCCGTGCTGCGGCCGAATCGGGTGAAAATGGGACAAAATAGCTGGGCAGGCGGGTATGTTTATTTCATAAAAAATTACTACCTTTGCGCACGATATAAAACGCCTTATACAAAAACAAAACGCTCTAAGTAATAAAATGAAGCATTTCCGCCTCTTAGTCCCGGCCATCCTGGCCCTGCTGGTCTCGTCCTGCGCCTCGCAGAAACGTGCCTGGTACCTGCAGGACGCGAACCCGTTTACGCCCGAACAAATCGCCGAAAGCGGCCAGATACGGATCAAGCCCCTCGACCGGCTGACGATCGTGGTCAACAGCAAAGACCCCGAACTGGCCGTGCCGTTCAACTCGTCGACCTCGCTGAGTTCCGTGACGGGAGTCGCCTCGTACAGTTCGGCGACCAACCAGTCGCTGCAGATCCGCACGGTGGACGAGAACGGCATGCTCGACATGCCCGTGATCGGGAAGATCGACTGCAAGGGAAAAACCCGCAGCGAACTGGCGCAGCTCATCGCCGACAAGATCGTCGAGGGCGGGTATATCAACGACCCGTCGGTCAACGTGCAGTTCGCCGACATGAAGATTTCGGTCGTCGGCGAAGTAGCCCGCCCGGGACAGTACGACGTCACGCGCGACAAGATCTCGATCTTCGACGCCCTGGCCATGGCCGGCGACCTGACGATCTACGGCATCCGTACGGACGTGGCCGTGGCCCGCGAAGTGGACGGCGTACGCACGATCGAATACCTCGACCTCACATCGAAAGACCTCTTCAACTCGCCGGCGTTCTACATCCAGCAGAACGACGTGATCTATGTCAAGCCCAATAAATACAAGGCACAGGCCGGTGAGATCAGCCAGAACCGCAACTTCTACCTCTCGCTCGTAGGTACGGCCATCTCCGTGGCGACGCTTATCATAACCTTAACCAAATAAGCCGGGCCATGACCGAATACAACAACCAGCAGCAACACCTGCAGAACGACGAGTACGAAAACGGCAGCGGCCTCACGCTGCACGACCTGTTACAGATGGTTCTGGCCAACTGGTACTGGTTCGCCTTGTCGGTGCTCATCTGCCTCGGCGTGGCCTATTACTACCTGGCCAGCACCCCGAAGATATACAGCCGTACGGCCACCATCCTCGTAAAGGACAGCCGCAAGGGCGGCGACATGGAGCTGGGCGTTTTCAGCGACCTGGTAGGTTTCCAGAACCGCCGCAACGTCGACAACGAGGTCTACATCCTCCAGTCGCACAGGCTGATGTCGGAGGTGGTGAAGCGCCTCCACCTGACGGTCAACTATTCCGTACGGGACGGGCTGCGGACGCTCGACCTCTACGGCCGCTCGCCCATCGAGGTCGATTTCATCGACGACGACAACCAGCGCCTTTCGCTGGAGGTGACCGAACTCGAGGACGGCCGGATCAAGCTGGCGGACTTCGACGACAAGTACCTCACCAAGCAGGAGAAGCGCAGGGTCATCCGCGCCCAGTACGGCGACACGATCCCCACCCCGCTGGGGCAGATGGTCGTACACAAGACGCCGTTCATGGACTCGACCTACGTGGACAGGCCCATCACCGTCACCAAGAGTTCGCCGATGGTCACGACGAACGCCTACCGCGCCACCGTAAAGAGCGACGTGGCCAACAAACAGGCGTCGATCGTCACCATCTCGATGAACAGCTCCGTGCCCAAGCGTGCCGAGGACGTGATCAACACGCTGATCGCCGTGTACGAAGAGGACGCCATCGCCGACAAGCGGCAGGTATCGGTCGTGACGAACGCCTTTATCAAGGAGCGTATGCTGGCCATCGGGCGGGAACTGGGCGTCGTGGACAGCGAAATCGAGGGGATCAAGAAGAGCAACCAGATGATCGACATCACCTCGGAGGCTACCCGATCCATCACCGAAAGCAGCAAATTCAAGGTCGAAGGGCTTTCGATCGAAAACCAGATCAGCGTCGCCAACTACATCCGCGACTACCTCGACGACCCGTCGCACGCGGGGGATCTGATCCCGATGGTCGCCTCGCTGACCAACAACGGGATCGTCGCCCAGATCACCGAATATAACGACGCCATCCTGCGCCGCCAGAAACTGCTCGAAAACAGTTCGGAACGCAGCCCCGTGATCCAGGACATGGACAACGTGCTGGCTGCCGTGCGCCGCTCGATCATCGCTTCGCTCAACTCGCACGTCTCGACGCTCGAAATACAGCTTTCGAACATGCGCAAGGAGGAGGCGCTGGCCAACCACCGCATATCCACCATGCCGTCGCAGGAGAAAGTCCTGTTAGACATCATGCGCCAGCAGAAGATCAAGGAGGAGCTGTTCCTCTACCTGCTCAACAAACAGGAGGAGACGCAGCTCAACTATGCCGTCGCCGAAAGCAATTCGCGTACGATCGACCAGGCATACGGCAGCCCCAGGCCCGTGTCGCCCCGTTCGATGATCATCCTGGGCATCAGCCTGCTGGCCGGCCTTGCGATCCCCTTCGGCATCATCTACCTGATCGGCATGCTCGACACGACCATCCGCGGCCGCAAGGACATCGAAGAGAACATCAGCGCCCCGTTCCTGGGTGACATTCCCTTCCTCGAAGGCGAGAACAAGGGCGGCATCGTCGTCCGGGAAACCGGCCGCGACGCATTGTCCGAGGCTTTCCGCATCCTGCGTTCGAACATGACCTTCATGAACGTATCGTCGGGCAAGGAGATCAAGTGCGTGCTCTTCACTTCGTCCGACCCCCATGCGGGCAAGACGTTCGTGGCGATGAACCTGGCGATGACGCTCGCCACGGCCGGGAAGCGGGTCGTACTGATCGACCTCGACCTGCGCCGCCACGCGCTCTCCACGACGCTGGGCCGCAGCAACAGCAAGAAAGGCATCACGAGCTACCTGGCCGGGACGATCACCGACATCGGCGAACTGATTACGCCGATGGACGTACACAAGAACCTCGACGTGATCTGCGCCGGCATCCAGCCGCCCAACCCCACGGAGATGCTGCTTTCGGATCGTCTGGACAAACTGATCGCAGAGCTGCGGGAGAGCTACGACTATGTATTCATCGACAGCACCCCGGCCATGTCGGTCGCTGACGCAGTCATCACCGACCGGCTGGCTGACCTCTGCATTTATATCGTGCGCGAAGGCGTACTCGACCGCCGGCAGCTGCCCGACATCGAACGGCTTTACCGCGAGAAGAAATTCCGCAACATGTGCGTCGTACTCAACGGCACGCGCACCCGCCGCCACGGATACGGGTACGGATATGGGTACGGATATGGTTACGGGTACGGATACGGGTATGGTTACGACGATTACAAGGAGACCAGCTACCGCAAGCGCCTGAAACTTTTCTTCAGCAAAATCGGACGTAGAATAAGGAACAAGGAATAAATGGCTATACGCAATGCATTGATCGCCGTCGATTTCGACGGAACGGTCGTGACACACGCATATCCCGAAACCGGCGACGACGCCGGGGCGGTTCCCGTACTGAAAGAACTTACGGACAACGGTTGCCGCCTGATACTTTACACGATGCGCCACGGCAAGCTGCTCGACGACGCGATCCGGTGGTTCCGCGAGCGTGGAATCCCGCTCTACGCCGTGAACGAGAACCCCTCGCAGCAGCGCTGGACATCCTCGCCGAAAGTCCACGCCGACCTCTACATCGACGACAGCAGCCTCGGCTGCCCGATCCGGTTCGTGGACGGTGTGAAACGCCCCGTAGCGGACTGGACGCGCATCCGGGAGCAGTTGGTCAGGGAAGGTTTCCTGGACTGAGCCGCCGCGGAAGCCGGCCAAACCGAAGGCAAATCAGGCTTTCCGAATCCGGTCGCCAAGCGGCACCCCACAAATAACAAGCAAAGGGCGGATGAAAACATCCGCCCTTTTGCATATGCGATGCCGCAACCGGCAATTATGCCCAGAGGTTGCGGGGATATTTGCCCTCGGCGATCATCTTCTCGATCGAGGCCACCAGCGCGGGTTTGTCCTCCTTGTAGGTGACGCCGTGCCACTGCGCCGCCGAGCGGAGCACACGCAACGAGGCCGTACCTTCGCCGATGAGTTTGTTGACCATCGTCGGGATGTAGAACTCGGCCTTGAGGTTCTCCTTGTTGCGGGCGAGCCACGTCTTGAAATACTCCCTGGAATAGGTAAAGAAATCGGGGGTGAAGCCAAAAAGGTTCATCGACACCGGCGTGTCCCCGGCCAGTACTTCGTCGGCGCCGCCGTCGTGGAAGACGATCCTGCCGTCGGGCATACGCTCGATCTGCGTGCGCTCGACCATCGAGGTGAGGTTGCCCGCAGCATCCACGCCGCAGACGCCGCGCGAAACGGTACCGTTGTCCGAAAGAGTCTTGTCGAGGTCGTAGGCGACCATGCAGTAGCGGTTCCGGCTCTCACCCAACTGCGAAAGGTAGTCCCCGATGGTCTTGTAGGCCTCGGCACCGTAGAAATCGTCGGCATTGATTACGGCGAAAGGCTCGTGGACGGCATCGGCCGCCATCATCACGGCATGGTTGGTGCCCCACGGCTTGACGCGACCTTCGGGAACGGCAGCCCCTTCGGGCAGGTAGTCCAGCTCCTGGAACACGAACTCCACGGCGATGCGGCCGCCGAAACGCTCCGCGGAGAAGACCTCGCGGAACTCCTTTTCGAAGGAGTGGCGGATGACGAATACGACCTTGCCGAAGCCAGCGCGGATGGCGTCGTAGACCGAATAATCTATGATGGCCTCGTTGTTGGGGCCGACCCCGTCCATCTGCTTGAGCGAACCGTAACGGGAGCCCATACCTGCGGCGAGGACGAGTAATGTAGGTTTTACCATACTTTTCAGCTGTTTTTTGCGTTGATTCTAAACGATCACAAAGTTAAAAAATTCGGCGCGTTCCGCAAAGGTTTTCTATGAAATTGGTTATCTTTGCATTCATAATGTCATAAACCGATGAGATTTTTCAAATCCATACGGGCATGGTGGCGCGGGCTTTTCCGCAAACGCCGTTTCAACATGCTCAATGCCACGGACAACAGCGAGGAGTGGCACATGCACCTCTCGCCGGCCAGCATCTTCACGGCCTTCCTGTCGTTCGTGCTGCTGCTGTTCATCCTCATCCTGTCGCTGGTGGCCTACTCCCCGATCCTGGAACTGCTGCCGGGATACCGCACCGAGGCAGACCGTTCGCGCGAAAGCCTCGTGCAGAACATCATCCGGCTCGACTCGATGGAGCGCATGATGAACGACATGCTCACCTACAACCAGCATATCGCGCTGATCATGGAAGGCAAAACCCCCGTGGCGCGCACGCTCGCCACGTCGGACAGTACCCGCACCAGCAAAGTGCTGGTGATGCCCTCGCCCGAGGACTCGCTCCTGCGGGCGCAGATGGAGGGCGACGGCCCGTACGCCATCGCGGGCCGCAGCGGCGGGTCGCGGCGTTCGGTACGCGAGGCGATCGAGCTGGCCAAACCCGTGGAGGGGATCATCACCGACCGCTTCGACATCCGCAACGGCAATTTCGGGGTACGCATCGCGGCGGCGGCCAGCGACCGCATCACGGCCATCGACAACGGCACGGTGGTGCTGAGCCTCTGGACGCCCGAGACGGGTTACATGGTCGAGCTGCAGCATGCGAACAACCTCCTCTCGGTCTACAAGGGGCTTTCGCAGTCGCTCGTCACCACGGGGCAGACCATCCGCGCGGGCGAGATGGTCGGCTACAACGCCGAGGCGGAAGAGGGCGAGGTGCGGCTTTTCGAATTCGAACTCTGGAACAACGGCAAGCCCGTAGACCCAGAAGGGTACATCGTATTCTGACGCACAGGCATGAAACAACGACTTGCAATACTGGGTTCGACGGGCTCGATCGGCGTGCAGACGCTCGACATCGTGCGTGAGAACCCCTCCCTGTTCGAAGTGCGCGTGCTGACGGCCAACCGCAACTGGCAGCGGCTCGCGGCACAGGCACGGGAATTCGACGCGGACACGGCGGTCATCGCCGACGAACGCTATTACGGGCAGCTGCGCGATGCGCTGGCCGGCACCGATGTGAAGGTTTACGCCGGAGAGGATGCCGTGGCTCAGGTCGCGGCGGGCGGCGATACGGACGTGGTGGTCAACGCGCTGGTAGGCTACGCCGGGCTGGCGCCGACGGTGGCCGCGCTCGGCGCCGGGAAGAAACTGGCGCTGGCCAACAAGGAGTCGCTCGTGGTGGGCGGCGAATACGTGATGCGGCTGGCGGCCGAAAAGCGTGCCCCGATCCTGCCGATCGACTCGGAGCATTCGGCCATCTTCCAGTGCCTGGTGGGCGAGCAGTCGCCCATACGGAGGCTCATCATCACGTGCAGCGGCGGCGCATTCCGCGACCTGCCCTGCGAAAAACTGGCCGACGTGACCGTGGAACAGGCGCTGCGCCACCCCCAGTGGGAGATGGGCGCAAAGATCACGATAGACTCGTCGACGCTGGTGAACAAAGGCTTCGAGGTGATCGAGGCACACTGGCTGTTCGGCACCGGTGGAGAAAATAACGGTGCTGCTGCACCCGCAGTCGATCGTACACTCGATGGTGGAGTTCGAGGACGGGGCGATCAAGGCGCAGCTGGGCACGCCCGACATGCGTATGCCGATCAGTTTCGCGCTGATGTACCCCCGGCGGGCGACCCGCCCCGGCGAGCGGTTCGATTTCATGGCGCACCCGCAGCTGACATTCGCCGGGGTCGACCGGGCGAAATACCCGGCGCTGGAGATCGCCTGCGAGTGCCTGCGCCGCCGCGGCACGGCGGCCTGCACGATGAACGGCGCCAACGAGGTGGCCGTCGCGGCGTTCCTCGGCCGCAAGTGCGCATGGCTGGATATCGTGCGTGCCATCGAGTACGCCCTGGGGCGCGCCTCGTTCGCCGCCGCCCCCACCCTCGGGGACTACGCCGAAGCGAACGACGAGGCCCGGCGGCTGGCCGCGGAATACTTAGCGTTGTAACCAAAAGACAGACATGGATATAATCATCAAGATCATTCAGTTTTTCCTCTGCTTCACCATCCTGGTGGGCATCCACGAATTGGGGCACTTCCTCATGGCGCGGGTTTTCAGGATCCGCGTCGACAAGTTCTATATCTTCTTCGACCCGTGGTTTTCGATCTTCAAGTTCAAGCGCGGCGACACCGAGTACGGGCTGGGCTGGCTGCCGCTGGGCGGATACTGCAAGATCGCCGGCATGATCGACGAGTCGATGGACAAGGAGCAGATGAAACAGCCCCCCAAGCCCGACGAATTCCGCACCAAACCCGCATGGCAGCGTTTTCTGGTGATGATCGCGGGCGTGGTGATGAACGTCCTGCTGGCGATCGTCATCTACTGCGGCGTCTGCTACACGTGGGGCGACAACTACTTCTCGAACGAGGACGCCAAATGGGGTTACAACTTCAACGAGGCGGGGCACAAACTCGGCTTCGAGGACGGTGACAAGTTCGTGACCATCGACGGCGAACCGGTCGGCGACATCAACAAGATACTCAATTCGCTGCTCATCACCGAAGGCGAGCGGAAGGTCGTCGTCGAGCGCGGCGGGAAGCACGTGGAGCTGACGTTGCCGCTGGACGAGCTGATCGAGATGCGCCAGGCCAAAGGTTACGAAGACCTCTTTACGCTGCGTGTGCCGTTCCTGATCGACAGCGCGGTGTACGAATCGGCGGCGGCGCTCAGGCGCGGCGACGAGATCGTGGCCATCGACGACGCACGGGGGCTGGAATACTCCGGCTACCAGCAATATCTGAAGACCCGGGCGGGCGGGGAGGTGACCCTGACGGTGAAGCGCGAAGGCGACATGCTGCTGCAGATCGCCGTCCCGGTGTCCGACGAGGGCAAGCTGGGCGTGATAGCACGCAATCCCTATACGCTGCGCACACAGGAGTACACCTTCTGGCAGTCGATCCCGGCAGGCATCGAAAAGGCCGGGAAAGTCATTTCGTCCTACTGGGAACAGTTGAAGATGATCGTGCAGCCCAAGACCAAGATGTACGAGGAGCTGGGCGGGTTCATCGCCATCGGCAGTATTTTCCCCGGGGACTGGAACTGGGAGGATTTCTGGTTGAAGACGGCGTTCCTATCGATCATCCTCGCGGTGATGAACATCCTGCCCATACCGGGCCTGGACGGCGGGCATGCGATCTTCACGTTCTGGGAGATGGTCACGGGACGCAAGGTGAGCGACAAGGTGCTAGAAGGCGCGCAGTACGTCGGGCTGGTCATCATCCTGTTCCTGCTGCTGTACGCCAACGGGAACGACATATACAGGTTCTTTATCAAGTAGGCATATGTTGCTGGGGCATGTACAGGACATGATCCAACGGCTCGCGGCCAACCGCCGCAAACGGCAGCCCCGCAGCAAGAAAGAGAAGATGCTCGACCTGCTGGGCAGGGATAGGGCCGGTCATCCGACACACCGGGAAGAACTCCCGCCCGAAACGGTCGAACGCGTCAAAGCCGAGATCCGGGAAGAGACCCGCCGGGAACGGCGCAGAAAACGGATCATCGGATGGATCATGGTAATCCTGGCACTCGGGGCGGCGATTTACCTTATAATTTCGTACCTTAATTATAGCCCGGAGGGATTCCTCGGGGGCGGACAATTCGAAACAGATGAAACTGGCAAACTGCGCCGAAGCATTACGGCGACACCATTTTGAGGTTGAAACGGTGAAGGACACCACCGAGGCGTTCGCGGTGCTGAAAGCCATCGCGGAGCGGGAACGGCCGGAAATAGTATCGTTCGGCGACTCGGAAACGATGCACGCCACGGGCATCGTCGGGTGGCTGCGCGGCGACGGACGCTGGAAGCTGCTCGACGGGTTCGACCCCGCGATGAGCTATCCCGAACGGTTGGAGATACGCCGGCAGGCGCTGATGTCCGACCTCTTCATCACGGGGGTCAACGCCATCAGCATGGAAGGCTCGCTCCACTGGCTCGACAAGGTGGGCAACCGCATCGCCCCGGTGGCGTTCGGGCCCCGCAAGGTGGTCATCGTGGCCGGACGCAACAAGATCGTCGCCGACCGTGCCGAGGCCGAGGAGCGCATCCGCACGATCGCCGCACCGCAAAACGTCGCACGGCACCCGGGATTCCGCACGCCGTGCGCCCGGACGGGCGTATGCTCGGACTGCAACTCGCCCGACCGCGTGTGCAACACGCGTATGGAGATGCTGCGGTGCTGGCCCGCAGGGCGCGTGCTGGTCGTGCTGATAGACCAGGAACTTGGACTTTGACAAATACCGGAAGGATGAAAGCCATAAGATACATAACCATACTGATCCTCGCGGCGGCACTCGCGGCCTGCGGGGAGAAATCGGAACCGTACTACACGACAAGCTATCCGGTGAGCCGGGTCGAAGCCACCGTCACGCTCGGCGCAGCAGCAACGACAACGGCCGAAGACGAGCCGGAGCCGGAGCCCGAGCCGGAACCCGAACCTGAGCCTGAGCCTGAACCTGAACCTGAACCCGACCCGGTAATCGAGGCCATACGCGCGGACGTGCTGGCCGAAGCCCCGGTACAGGCCGGGGGCGGTTACGTGCTCGAATTCCTCTACCACAACAGCGGATGGCTCTATATCACACCCGCACCGGACGCCGCGCCGATCACCGGGTCGTTCAACAAGGAACCCGACAAACCCGACCAGCTGCGGTTCTTCTACGAGGACGCCGACTACACCTATGCGGTTTCCTACTATTCGGAGGAGGACAAGAGCCTCACGCTGCTGACCGTAGACCTCACGGCCAAATACCAGGCGCTCTACCCCACGGCCGGCATCACGAAGGTCGAAAGGCTGGAATACACGACGCACCCCTTCTAAGGGCTGCGAAGACCCTTTACAAACCGACAATACACCGATGGCAAAAGTCAAAAAGGCCTTTTTCTGCAAGAATTGCGGGTTCGAAGCTCCCAAATGGCTGGGGCGCTGCCCCTCGTGCGGCGAGTGGAACACCTTTACGGAGGAGATCATAGCCCGTGAAAGCGGTTCCGTGGCGGCCAATGCCGCTGGGCCGCTGCCCGCGGCGAAACCCCAGCGCGTAGGCGACATCCGCGAAAGCGAACACCGCCGCATAGACGTGGGCAACGGCGAGGTGAACCGTGTGCTGGGCGGCGGGATGGTACCGGGGTCGCTGATCCTCGTGGGCGGGGAGCCGGGCATCGGCAAGTCGACCCTCTCGCTGCAGATCGCACTGGCGGCGAACGGGCTGAAAACGCTCTATGTCTCGGGCGAGGAGTCGGCCGAGCAGATCAAGATGCGCGCGGGGAGGATCGGAATCGGCAACGACGAATGCCTGATCTATCCCGAGACGCTGCTCGAAAATATCGTCAGGCAGATCGGCGAACACAGGCCCGACCTGGTGGTGATCGACTCGATACAGACCATCTATACCGACCTGCTGGACTCGTCGGCGGGAAGCGTGTCGCAGATACGCGAATGCGCCGCGACGCTGCTCAAGTATGCCAAGTCGACCGGGACGTCGATCTTCATCATCGGCCACATCACCAAGGACGGAAGCATCGCCGGGCCCAAGATCCTGGAACACATCGTCGACGTCGTCCTGCAATTCGAAGGCGACAGCAACAATATCTACCGCATCCTGCGCGGCATAAAGAACCGTTTCGGCGCGACGTTCGAAATCGGGGTGTTCGAGATGCTGGACAGCGGCCTGCGGAGCGTGGACAACCCGTCCGAGATCCTGCTGACGCACTACGAGGAGCCGCTGAGCGGCATCGCCGTGGGCGCTTCGGCCGACGGCGTGCGCCCCTACCTGATCGAGGTGCAGGCACTGGTGAGCGGCGCGGCATACGGTACGCCCCAGCGTTCGACGACGGGCTACGACACCAAGCGCATGAACATGCTGCTGGCCGTGCTGGAAAAACGCGTGGGAATGAAGATGTTCCAGAAGGACGTCTTCCTGAATTTCGCCGGCGGGTTCAAGGTCGCCGACCCGGGATTAGACCTGGCAGTGGTCGCGGCGGTGATCTCGTCGTACTACGACCGCCCCGTCGCCGAGGGGGTCTGCTGCGCGGGCGAAATCGGGCTTTCGGGCGAAGTGCGCCCGGCGCCCCGCACCGAGCAGCGCATCAGCGAGGCCGCGCGCCTGGGATTCAAACGCATCGTCGTATCGGGGTATCTGGGCAAGGGCGCCAAACGCCCCAAGGGGATCGAGGTCGTGACGATAAACAGCGTAGACCAACTGCCACGGGCGCTTTTTGTGGAATAGATTTTGCTCTTACACCCGTAAAAAGGAGTAAGAGATGCAAAAACGAATAGTCGTTCTCGGCGGGGTGGGTTTTATCGGCACGCACCTCTGCCTGCGCCTTCTGGAGGAAGGGCACGAGGTTTTCTGCGTCGATATCCGCGATGCGGTCAACTCGCCCCTGCTGCGGGGCGTATTGCAGCACCCCCTGTTCCGGTATGTACACCACAATATCATCAACGGGTTCAGTATCCGCTGCGACGAGATATACAACCTCGCGTCGCCGTCGCGCGTGCGCTACAACAAGGCGCTCCCGGTGGAGACGCTCCGCGTGAGCGTGCTGGGCGCCATAAACGCGCTCGACACAGCACGCACCGAACATGCGCGGGTGGTCTTCGCCTCGGCGGGAAACATCTACGGCATCGGGCAGCGCGACCCGGCGAGCGAACCGGGCAACTGCTGCTCGACGCACTACATCCTCTGCGAAGGCAAGCGCGCCGCCGAGGCACTGCACAGGGCATACCACAGCGAATACGACGTCGACACGCGCATTGCCCGCATATTCAACACCTACGGCAGCGGCGCCGACCCGATGGATCAGCGCGTGGTGATAAAGATGGTCGTGGCGGCCTTGCAGAACCGCGACATCGTCGTCAACGGCAGCGGGGAGCAGCTACGCACGTTCTGCTGGGTCGAAGACCTCGTGGAGGGGCTCGTCAGGCTGATGGAAACACCGCCGTCGGCCGGGGCGGTACGCACGGTGAACCTGGGCAGCAACCATGAAATCTCCATCCGGGCGCTGGCAGAGAAGATCGTCGCGCTGACCGGGAGCCGCTCGCGGATCGTACACACGGCGGCACGGGCCGACGACGCAAGGCGGCGTGCACCCGACATCTCGGCAGCACGCAGGGAGCTGGGCTGGGTGCCCCGGACACCGCTCGCAGAAGGGCTGCGCCGCACGATCAGCTATGCGGAAAAGGAGTTGGCGGACAAAGCCTACGCCGGGGTCACATGGGCGGAGATGAACTAAAAAGGGAAGACAGAATGACAACAACGGATTTTGACAAGATCATCTGGCGGGACGCGCTGACGTTCGTGGACTTTTTCGCCACATGGTGCGGGCCATGCCAGATGATGCACCCCGCCATCGACAAGTTCCAACGGGAGATGAACGGCCGCGTGGATGTATACAAGGTGGATATCGACGACCGCGGAATGCTGGACGCAGTGCACCGCTACAACATCATGTCGGTGCCGACGCTCATGTTTTTCCGCCGGGGCGAAGTGCTGTGGCGCGAGAGCGGACTCGCGAGTTACGACCACCTGGTAAACGTGCTGCGGGAGCTGGAAAAGCGCGAACAGGTGGCACAGCGATGAACTCCCGCGCGAAACAAACAATGCATGAAAGGGAGGCCTATGCCTCCAGACGCCAGGCGAGCTCCTCGTGGACGTAGTCTTCGGCAGGGAGCTTACCCAGAGAACCGGCTGCGCGGAGTACCGCCTGCCGGTTCTCTTCGTTTTGCGCCGCGACGGCAGCGAGCAGCGCCACCGCACCCTGGGCCGTAAGGCGGGCGGCGGGAACGGGATGCTGTGCCGCAGGCCGGCAGGAAACCTGCTGCCCGGCAGCACACGGGGAGGCGACATGCGGGTCTGAGGCCGGAGAAGCGCCTGGGGCGGCTGAGACAATTGCGGCGGAAGGGGCAGTTGCGGCGGAAGGGGTCACGTCAACGGAAGAATTGCCGGGAGCAAGCGTGGCAACTTCCGGAGAAGAGGCCTCCGTAACAGACGTATCAAAGACAAAGGCACCCGGTGCAACAGAGGTATCCGCAGCGGCAGAAATTGCGGCGGCGGTCGCCTCGGTCGTCGCTTCGGCCGGCGTTTCGACCGTCGCCTCAGCCGTTGCATTGCGGTGCACGGCTTCGACGGCCGGAGCAACCCATGAGGCAGTAAGGCGGGGACTGCGCGCGGCGGCGAGCAGGGCAGCATACTGCAACAACGCATCGGGCGAGGCGATCCACGCCGAGAACAGCGCGGGGAACGCCTCGGCTCGGCTCAGCAGGGCAAAAGCGGCCTCCTCGGCGATTTCGGAATTGACGATGCCTGCGGCCCATGCGGGGAACTCCTCCGGCGTAAAGCACGCCGGACATGCAATATGCAGCGCCGCAAGGCGCAGTTCGCGGACATCCTGCCGGTAGAGGTAACGGGCGAAACCGTGGTCGGGCGCCTCCGCACGCGCTATCCGGCGCAATGTGGGCAGGCTCACCCCGTAATTCAGTCCGTAAGGCGTGCCGTAATAGCGCATCGAATCGGCTACGGCACCGTTACGCTCGCGGCGCAACTCCCTGAGCAGCGCCACCATACGCGACGTGTAATCCATCGGTAAAAGCTATTTGCGGCGGGGAAGCGCGACGTTGATCGTGCGGCCGAACTCGAACAGCGGAAGCACCGCGCGGGCATACTCGCGGCCGCCGGCGATGACCGTGCAGACCGACGGGTCGGCCACGCGACAGGTCACGGTATTGGACTCCTTGGCCGAAGCCTCGACGGCGGTAGCCGTATTGCCTGAGGGTTCGATCTGCAACAGCACCATGTCACCCGAAAGGTCGCTCTCGGGGAGCAGCCCTGCGGCGGCGAGGAAACGGCAGACGATATACTGCTTCTTGTCGGATTGCGGATAGACCACATAGCGGCGGGTCTCGGTGGTGACGACACGCTTGCCCAGGAAGAGCTCCAGATAGCTCTGTTCGAGGCGTTCGATCTCGGCCAGGGCGGCTTTCAGCCCCTCGCCGAAGACATTTTCGCCCGCTTCGCCCGTGATGAGCTCGATACGGTGCCTGCGAAGCGAAAAGATCGTGTTGGCGGCTTCTCGGGCGGCGTCTTCCAACGCCAGCACCGCCATGTCGTTCTTGTCGGCCTGGAGGCGCGAAAATTCGTCCTCGGACGTGGCATGGGACATCACCGTGCGCGAAGGTTGGGCCGGGGCGGGCGCATCGAGGCACGCCTTGGGGTCGAGCAGGGCGACCGAAGCCCCGGTAACAGCCCATGACATCTTGTCGGTCAGCGGGGCGCGGACGCCGAGGAATTTCTGCGCATAGCGCGCATAGGGGCCGCTGAGGGTCACGTCGCGCTCGGCCGTGACGTCAACGGCCAGCACCGTGCGGGGCTGCGACACGACGATGCCGCCGGATGTTTCGTCGGCCCCTTGCAGGGCTATGTATGGGTTTTGCGCCGCGGCGCCGCCGCATACGACGAGGGCGAGCGCCAGAAGTCTGAGTTTCATGGGTTCGAATTTTTTAATCGCTAACGCAAATGTAACTTATTTTGTCGTGCTATCAAAATTTCAGGTAAAAATCGCGCGTCAGGGCACGGTATTCGGGGGTATACTGCTCGTGCACACCCGTGCCGATAACCAGCTCGGTGCGATCGGGAGCCGGGGCGGAAGACGTATGGACGAATTCGAGCAGCACCCGTTTGGCTGCGTGGCGGGGCGTCGTGCGCACGTCGGTACGACGCACCGGAAGCAACACGTCCCGGCAGATGCCGATGAAACGGGCGGCCTCGTCCGCAGGCAAGACCACGGCGAAGCGCCCCTCGTCGGAGAGCAGACGCACGACGGCGTCGCGCAGATCGCCGAAGGGCAGCCGTACGGCATGGCGGGCCGTGGTACGCCCCGCATCGGGACAGGTGAGCGAATCGACAAAGAACGGCGGGTTGGAGACGACCAGGTCGAACTTTCCCTGCGGGGCGAACTCTTGTACGGGGCACTGCACGAACGCTACCCTGCCGCCCCACGGCGAGGCATCGGCATTCTCGCGCGCCTGCGAAATGTCTTCCACGTCGACACCCGTGATCCGGGCCCCGGGGACACGTTGTGCCATCATCAGTGCAATAAGCCCTGTACCGCTACCTATATCGAGGATGCGCCTGTCCGACGGACGCACCGAGACCCAGGCACCCAGCAGCACGCCGTCCGTCCCGACCTTCATCGGGCAGCGATCCTGGCGTATGGCGAATTGTTTGAAGCGGAACATCGTCTCTATGCTTTGAGGTAACCGTCGATACCCGCCCCGAAGAGCGAGAAATCGTAACGCACAGGGTCGGCGGGATCGAACATGCGGAGCGAAGCGGTGGTCTGCTCGACGGCACGCCAGTCGTTCTGGCGGCGTGTGAGCAGCCCCAGCGCACGGGACATATTGCCTGTATGGACGTCGAGCGGGATATAGAGCGCCGACATCGGGATGCGCGTCCACTCGCCGAAATCCACGCCACGCCCGTCGCTGCGCACCATCCAGCGCAGGTACATGCAGAGCCGTTTGCAGGCGGCGCCCTTCTCGATGGACGAAAGATGTTTTTCGCAACGCGGGGCATGGCCGCAGCTGAAAAACTCGCGCCGGAATTCGGCAAAGACCGCCGGGATGCTCCGCGTCGCCTCGTAACGGGTCTCGAAGAAACTACCGATGCCGCCGTGAAGCTCCTCCATACGACGCAGTGCCAGCACGAAGTCACGCAGGTCGCCGCCGTTGAACGTGCGGTGGGCATAGGACGAAAGCGATGCCAGCTCCTTCTCCGAGGCGTTGCGCACGAAATCCGCCGGAGCGTCGTCCATGCAGCGCATCATCCGGTGGCCGTTCGCCACGATCGCCTTGCGGTTGCCCCAGGCGATCGTGGCGGCGAAAAATCCCGCGATCTCCCGGTCGGTACGCCCCGCATAGCGGTGCGGCACCGAGATGGGGTCGCACTCGATAAACTCGGGACGGTTGTATTTGTCGTGGAGCCGTTCGAGCAGCTCCCTGAGTTCTGTATCCATAATACAACTGTATTTATGCAATGATCCGCAAC
>ERZ773209.202-NODE-202-length-44211-cov-26.214988_pt1 | contig 44211 bp, 40 predicted proteins | sample MGYA00511109_ERZ773209 | MGnify/ENA primary metagenome ERZ773209 (study PRJEB29015, sample SAMEA2737786) | human gut metagenome | biome: human gut; feature: human-associated habitat; material: faeces | place: China | collected 2012 ...
CGCCTATGTCAGACGTTATGACCCTGTTGCTTACCTTCTTCATGCTCACCTCTACTTTCGTAAAGAATGAGCCTGTCAAGGTAAATACTCCAGGATCTGTGTCTGAGATTAAGGTGCCTGAGAACGGCGTTCTGACCATCTTGGTAAGTCCTGAAAAGGACGCTGCTGGTAGACCTACCGGCGAAGGCCAAGTATTTATGAGTATTGACAATACTGATCAACTGGGAAGTACTTTGAGCTCAATGACAAGCAACTTCGGTGTTGAATTGACTGCAAAGATGCAAGAGACATTCAAGAGTGAGGGTACATTCGGTGTTCCAATGGGCGACTTGAAGACATACCTCTCATTGAACGCTTCTAAGCGTCCTGAGTATCTCCAGAAGAAAGGTATTCCTCTCGACAGTATCAATGGTGGTATGAGTGAGTTCCAGCAGTGGGTACAAGCAGCTCGTACAGTAAACGAAGAAATCAAGATTGCCCTCAAGGCAGATGCTTCTACACCATACAAGACAGTTAAGAGAGTGATGAACGAACTCCAGGATATGGACGAGAGTCATTACTATATGATTACACAGTTAAAAAAAGAGGGGGACGAATAAATGAGTAAGAAAGAAAGCAAACAAAAGAAAATGAATGTCCGCGTTGACTTTACGCCAATGGTGGATATGCTCATGCTTCTTATCACGTTCTTCATGCTGTGTACTTCCTTGAGCAAACCTCAGACAATGGAGCTGACTATGCCAAGTAATGATGAGAACCAGGATCAAGACAACCAGAACGAAGCTAAGGAGTCTGGTACTGTAACACTCTACGTTACAGCAGACAACAAGATCTATTATGGTGCAGGTATCCCTAAGTACGATGATCCTAACTGGATTAAGGAAACTACATGGGGTAGCAATGGTATCCGTAAAGTCTTGCGCGAGCATACTACTGGTGAGGGTTTGCGTCCTGTGGAGCAAATCATGGTAGCTGTAAAGACATTGAACGCTGAACGTGCAAAGAACCCAGCCATGCCAGATAGCGTATATCAGAAGAAGTTGAGCAAGATTAAGGGTGGTGAGTTGAATGGTCGCAAGATCGAGACTCTTACTATCGTCATCAAGCCTACTGATAACGCATCATATAAGAATATGGTTGACGCACTCGATGAAATGCAGATTTTGAACATTGGTACGTATGTCATCGACAAAATTAGCCCAGACGATGAGAAACTTCTCAAGTCAAAAGGCGTGAAGATGTAAGATGAATACTAACAATTAAAACAAGAAAGAAATGGCAAAAATTGATCTTTACGATCCTAAATGGGTCGATATGGTTTTCGCCGGAAAGAACAAGGAGTATGGTGCATACCAGCTCCGTAAGGGTACTTCCGGTCGAAACATCAAGTCTCTTCTGATCTTGGTCATTGCTGCAGCTCTCGTAGGCGGATTCTTGGCTTGGAAAGTTATCGAACAGAAACAAGCAGAAGAACAGCAAGCTTATATGGAAGCTATGGAGTTGGCTAAACTCCAGAAGCAGGCTGAAAAGGAAAAGAAGAAGCCTGAGAAAGTACAGCCTAAGGTTGAAATGAAAAAAGAGATTCCTGTGGCTCGTGAAACTCAGAAGTTTACTGCACCTGTCATCAAGAAGGATGAACTCGTAAAAGAGGAAAACCAGGTTAAGCAGATGGATCAACTCGACGCTAAGGTAGCTGTCGGTACAAAGGACGAGGAAGGTGTGAAAGACCGTAACATCGAGGCTGTGAGAAGTGATATCGCAGTCGCTACTCCACCACCTCCACCACCAGCACCAAAGCCTGAGGTTTCTAACAAGGTCTTCGACGTTGTAGAGGAGATGCCTTCATTCCCTGGTGGTCAGGGCGCCTTGATGTCCTTCCTCAGCAGCAACATCAAATACCCAGTTGTAGCTCAGGAAAACGGCGTACAGGGTCGTGTTATCGTTGGTTTCGTCGTTGAAAGAGACGGTTCTATCACAGATGTGAAGGTTATGCGTTCTGTTGACCCTTCACTCGACCGTGAGGCTCAGCGAGTTGTTAGGGCAATGCCTAGATGGAAACCAGGTAAGCAGAACGGTTCTGCTGTACGTGTAAAATATACCGTACCTGTTGTATTTAGATTGCAGTAATATATTTGCAGTAAATTTGAATATGAAAAAAACATCTTATATTTTTATAGGATTAACTATTATGTTGTCTTTGGCTTTCTTCGGCTCTTGTGGCCAGAAGAAAGCCAAAGATGGCAGAACAGATACACCAACTTCAGGTACAATCCAGTTTGTAGCTGACGAAAGTTTAAGTCCTATCATCGAAGAAGAAAGAAGCCAGTTTGAGTTTGAATATCCTAAGGCTCACCTTAAACCCCTCTATTCTGATGAGGTTACAGGACTCCAAATGATAAAGGATTTCAAAACCACTCTCTTGTTCACTACAAGAGCGCTGAAAGATAGTGAAATCGCTTATCTCAAATCTAAAAGTAATGTTATTCCTTCCGTCTTCCCTATCGGTTATGATGGTTTGGCATTTATTGTAAACAAGAACAATAATGATACTTGTATTACCGTAAATGATATTAAGCGCATATTGACAGGTAAGGCTAATAAATGGAGTGACGTAGTCCCTGGTTCTAAGAGAGGAGACATAGAAGTAGTTTTCGATAATACTCGTTCTGCAACTACCAACTATGTTGTTGACTCTGTTCTCCATGGAGAAAAATTTGGTGCAAAAATCATGGCTGCTCAAACCAGTAAGCAGGTCATTGATTTTGTTGATAAAAATCCAAATGCTATCGGTGTTATTGGATCTAACTGGTTAAACGACAGAAGAGATTCTACAAACACCACATTCAAAAAGAATATTCATGTAATGCGAGTATCTGTAAAGGATAAAGCCACACCAAGCAACAGTTGGCAACCTTATCAGGCATACTTGCTCGATGGAAGATATCCATTCGTTAGAACACTATATGCTATAGTTGTCGATCCTCATAAGGCTTTGCCATGGAGCTTCGCCAATTATATAACCAACCCTCGTGGACAACTCATAGTATTCAAAACAGGATTACTGCCTTATAGAGGAGATATCACCTATAAGAAAGTAAACATAAAAAACTAAAAATCGTGTAGAGGCGTTAAAATAAATAAGATTGAATAAACGAAAGCGACAGGTAAACGTCAACTACATAAAATAAGGACAGAATTAAAGTTTAGAATTATGAAAGCAATTAAATATTTAATAGCAGGAGCACTGATAATGGGATTATCAGCTCCAGCAATGGCTCAGGAGGTTAATTACAAGGACATGCTGAAGCCTATCGAGACAACATTGAAGTCTGGTAACTCTGCTACTAAAGAATTTGAAAAGGAGATTAAAGAGTATCAGAAAGAGTTCAAGAAAGATCCTAAGGCATTGATCGCATTGGGTAATATCCTTGCAATGCACAAGGACTATGATAAGGCTAACTTGGTTGCTGACGCAGTCATTGCAAAATTCAAGAACTATGGTGATGCATATATCTTGAAGGGTGATATCTACGCTATGCAGGATAACGGTGGTGAAGCTGCTACCTGGTACAACCAGTGTATGACAATGGATCCTAAGAATCCTCAGGGATACATAAGCTATTCTAACGTATATCGTAAGATTGACCCAGCTGCCAGTGCAGAAGCTTTGAACAAACTGAGAGAAATCAACCCAGACTACCCTATTGAGGCAGAAGCTGGTCACAATTTCTTCAGCGCAGGTAACTACGAGAAGGCATACGACTATTTCTCTAAGGCAAAGCCATCTACATTGGAAGAGTACCTCTACTATGAGTATGCATTCACAGCATATGTCCTCGATAAGAAAGAGGAAAGTTTGAACCTCTGCCAGGCTGGTATTCAGAAATTCCCTAAGGATGCTGCTATGCAGGTTTTGGCTATGCGCGCTGCTGTTGATTTGAGAAAGTATGATGTAGCTCTTGAGCACTCAAACATCGTTATGAATACAGACTCTATCAAGAAGAATTCAAGCATCATCAGCTACTATGGTTTGGCTTTAGCTGGTAACAAGAAATACAACGAAGCTATCGCTCAGTACCAGAAGGCATTAGAGATGAAGGCTGAGGATCCAAAACCATTATTGTATATCTCTGAGGCATACAAGGAAATGGGCGATGAGGACAAGGCTTTGGAATACAACCAGCAATACATGGATAAGAATCCTGATGCTGCACCAACAGACTTCATGAAGCTTGCTGAGATTTATATCAACAAGGCTAAGAAGGCTGCAGAAAACAAGGATGCTGCTAAGAAGGTAGAGAATATCGACAAGGCTATCGACGTGTATGCTAAGTTGGCAGAGAAGTATCCTACACTGAAGGCATTTGCTAAGTTACAGGAGGGTAATACTGCTTTCCAGAACGAGATGGACGACAAAGCTATTCCTGCTTACCAGGAAGTAATTACAGAACTTGAGGCTAAGCAGTGTGATGCAGACGAAATCGGCTACTTGAAGCAGGCTTATCAATACATGGGCTTCATCTACAACTATGACAAGCAGGACTTTAATCTCGCTAAGCCATATTGGGAGAAACTCTTGAAATTGGAACCAGACAACAAGTATGCTAAGGACGCTATTGAGAAGGGTTTGAAAGCTGCTGAATAAAATTAAAACATACAATATAAAAAAGGATGAACTGAGATGCAGTTCATCCTATTTTTATACCTGAAAAAGTCGAAAAACCAACATAGCCCTCTCTATCACTTGATCCATATTATAATATGTATAATCAGCGAGCCTACCACCAAAGATTACATTCTTCTCGGAAGATGCCATTTTTTGATACTTAGCGTAAATTATCGAGTTTCGTTCATCGTTGACAGGATAATAAGGCTCTCCTTGATTTGGGATATATGCCATTGGGTATTCTCGGGTAATAACCGTCTTAGAGCGAGCATACACCTCATCTCCAAACTTCTCAAAATGCTTATGTTCAATAATGCGAGTAAAGGGAGTTTCTCTATCCGTGAAGTTCATTAAGGCTACACCTTGATAATTCGGCATATCCAGTGTTTCGGTCTCAAAGCGTAAGGAACGGTATTCCAACGCCCCAAAGCAACAATCATAGAAATCATCAATTTTTCCTGTATAAACCAGTTGATCGGCAACATTTCTCCATTCCTTACACAATCCACTTTCAAAGAAATCACAGTCTGTCCTCACTTCGCAACCTTCCAGCAAAGAATCTATAAGTTTGTTATATCCACCGATAGGAATTCCCTGATAAGGGTCATTGAAATAATTATTATCATAGGTTAGGCGAACAGGAAGACGGCGGATGATGAAGGAAGGCAAATCCTTGCAATCCCGCCCCCATTGCTTCTCTGTATATCCCTTGACAAGTTTCTCGAAGATATCCTTTCCTATAAGAGAAATTGCCTGCTCCTCCAAATTCGTGACCTCCCCATCGAACCGTTGGCTTCGAATTATCTCCATTGCTTCAACAGGTGTATTCACGCCCCACATCTGATGAAAGGTGTTCATGTTGAAAGGCAGGTTGTAAAGTTCGCCACTGAAGTTGGCAATCGTATTCAGAGTGAAGCGGTTGAAATCCACGAATTGGTTCACAAAGTTCCACACTTCCCTACTTTTAGTATGGAAGATATGAGGGCCATATTTGTGAACATTGATACCCTCAATATTCTCACAATACACATTTCCTCCAATATGGCTGCGCTTGTCAATAACAAGGCAACTCTTCCCAGCTTGTCGAGCAAGATAGGCGAAAGTGGCACCGAATAAACCGGAGCCGACGATTAGATAGTCATATTTCATTTTCACTTTTAATTATAAATTTCTTTTTTTATAGCCTGTTGTGATTTTATGATTTTTCTGATTGGCAGTAAAAACCAGTCACTAAGCCTGCGATTTTTTATTATTATTTTTGCAGAGCCTATTAGTTGCTTTGAGGAGGGAATGAATTTATTATAAATAGTCTTTAAACCATTAGGAAAAGTTATGTCAACCATATACAACCCATCCGCAGTTGGAGTATCAGACACAGAAGATACAAGTCCCATTATGTACCCAAAATCTTCTTCTGGATAATTATTGACAAAAACCATTACTTTTTGTCCTACAGATATTTTACCGAGGCCATCAGCTTTAAAAAAAGCCTTTCCTATAGATGTTTCATGAATCGTTGGAGCTATAACAAACATAAGATCTTTTACATTGACATATTGCTTTTTCCCAAATGCCCCCACTAAGTTTACAGTTCCTTCAATTGGGCTCTTCATTACATATTGCTGTTCCCATTCCAATATCATCGCCATCATTTTTTGTAAAGAGTTTTGTAAATCTTGTTCATATATCTCCAATTTTTCATCATTTTCATTATCCAAGTCTATTATATTTTCCTGATTTCCAAGCATCTGCCTTTTCATTTCTTGCACTTCTATCATACAGTTAAAAGCCTCTTGCTTTCCTTGTAAAAAAACGACACAGGACTTTTCATATTCTTCAGCAGAAATCAGTCCCAAATTAAAGAGAGTGGAATCACGCAAATAAGTTGCCTTCAAAATTTTCTCTTTCTCAGTATATAACTTTAACATTTGTTCCTTTTGTCTGTCGATATTGGAATCAAATTGCAATTTCTTTCTATTTCCTATTATTTTTCTATCATAATACTTTCTACTTTTAAACGAATTTAATTTAAAGGCATTTTGACAAACTTCAAGATATTCCTCTTGCAACTCACCTAACTGTAAGTTTTTGTTTGCCAAGCTTTCCACTATGTTATCTACTGTTTCCTTCTCTTTTATCCATTTGAATAGATTTCTTTTTAAAAACATAACATCTTTGTAGTTAGAAGTACTATGAACAACTGCCAAAACTTGCCCTTTGCGCACATTATCTTTATTTTTTACATTTAACAACTCTATATTTCCTGATGCATTGGCAACGACATCTATAGGAGGAGTAGAATTGGTTATTATTACATTCGCCGCTAAAGTATCTGGATATTCAAAAAAATAACTTCCTATTATCAGTAGGAGCACTACAAACAAGATTACCAAATTTCCACATCGTAGAATCCATGATGGAATTTTTCCCATCACGTCTTGCACTTCCTCACTCCTAATATCAATTTGCTCAATAAATTTCATAATTAATCCCCCAACTCTAGTTGATTTTTTATCAAAGAATAATATGCAGAATGATTTCTTATTAATTCCCTATGCGTTCCTTGTTCTATAACCCGCCCCTTATCCAGAACTACGATATTATCAGCGTTTTTAACAGTGCTAAGTCGATGGGCAACAACCAAGACCGTCTTTCCTTTATAGAAGTCCTGTAGGTTTTCAACGATAACTTTTTCATTGTTAGCATCAAGCGAATTTGTTGCTTCATCCAAAAACACATATTGAGGGTTTTTATAAATGGCACGAGCAATTAATAATCGCTGACGCTGACCATGGCTTATACCATTTCCTTCCAGCCCAATTTTCGTTTCGAATCCCAATGGCAAGGAACAGACGAAATCATATATATTAGCCATTTTTGAAGCTTCCTTCAAACGCTCCTCATCAATGTAATCTGTCGAAACTGCTATATTTTTTGCAATTGTTTCAGAAAAAATAAAACTCTCTTGCATTACAGAACCACTTTTGCTTCTCCATAAACGCTGACTTATCATCTGTAATGGAGTTTCGCCAATTCTTATCGATCCCATATTAGGCTTATAAAAACCTTGTACCAATTTTACTATTGTTGTCTTACCACTACCACTTGCCCCAACAATTGCGGTAACTTTTCCTGCTGGAATTTTCAAACTAACTCCTTCAACCGCATAATCTCTATTTGCCCCATCATAGCTAAAATACACATTGTCCAAAACGATGTCCTTTTTCTCTGGTAGTTTATTTAAGATAGCCTTAGTATTTTGTTCTTCATCATTTTTATTATGAATCTCATTTAACCGTTCCAAACTTATTTTTGCATATTGATAAGATTGGACAAAATTAATAAAATCAGACACAGGAACAGACATTTGGCCCAATATATAGGTCAACGACATCATCATTCCCAAAGTCATATCCCCCGCTATTACGGAACTTGCAGCATAAAAAGACACGGTAATATTGGTTGCTTGAAGAAAAAAGGAAGACCCCAGCTGTTGGATTTGCTCTATCGCCAAACCACTTTGACTCACTTTGAAACGCTTTACCTGAACATGTTCCCATTCCCACCTCTTCTGCTTTTCGCAATTATTCAATTTAATGTCTTGCATACCCAAAATCAATTGCATCAACTTATTTTGTTCTCCTACACATATATTGAATCGCTTGGCATCTAATATGCGCCTATACTTCATAAAGAAGAATACCCACAAAGCATAAAGTAAGTTACCAATAGCAAAAATAGTCAATATATATATATTATAATATCCAAGAATACTCGCAAAAACAAAAAATGTCCAAATCGAAAACACCATACGAAAAGCAGGTCCCATTAAAAATGATTGAATTCTGTCATGGTCATCTATTCGCTGGAGAATATCTCCGGTATTCTTTACATCAAAAAAACGCAAGGGTAATTTCATAAGCTTTATTAAAAAGTCCGATATCAATGCTATGCTAATCCTCGTATTTATATGTAAAATAATCCAATTCTGGATAAAACCTATAGCTAATTGTGCTATAAACAACATCAATTGTGCTATTAATATCAAGGACACGAAATTTAAGTTTCGGTCTTTAATAGCTACATCAACCATCGACTGAGTCAATATAGGAAAAGCAAATTGCAAAAAGCAGGCTATTACCATCCCTATAACCAACTGTATCAACAGAGTTTTATAAGGCATAAAATAGCCTAGGAAATAGAGTAAACTATGCTTTAAGGGTTCGTTTTCATTTTGAGAAAAATAAAAATTTGCCGTAGGTTGAAGTATCAATGCCAGTCCAATCTTACTTTCCTTAATACCCCAGCATTTTAGGAATTCATCTTTTGTATATGTCAAGCACAATGAAGCAGGATCCGCAATATATAACAGGACCTTTCTGTTCTTTTTTTTTATTTTATAACAAACAACAAAATGATTTTGATTCCAATGAAGAATACAGGGGAGCTGCACTTCTTCAACCAATTGCTCGAATGAAATTTTAACTCCCATAGTCTTAAAGCCAAGAGACTCTGCCGCTTCACTTATCCCCAACATAGAAACACCCTCACGAGATATATAGCACTTGTCACGGAGTGTTTGCAAAGAATATGACTTTCCATAATATTTGGAAATCATTCTCAGACACGATGGACCACAGTCCATCATATCCAATTGGGTATAATGAGGAAAAGTTTTTTTCATTTTGTTATTTTTAAAGCTTCATCTAAAATATAATCGTCACATCTATCCAAATCAAGTTTCTTCGGATTTACCAGATAATCTATTTTTACACCATTAGGGTATGTATTTCTGCCATTCATTTCATATACATTATAATTAGTATAACGTGTCCAAACACCATTTAAATAAGGAATATAAGTTGCCTGACCAAGAGTACCTGCCGTTTTTTCCCCAACAACAATTCCATCTGGAGCATTTCTTATTATCTCAGCAATTCTTTCTGCCTGACTTATAGTAAAACTATTCACTAAAACGATAGCACGCCCTTTATAATAATTGGGATTTTTCTTACCATATCCCAAACCATCAGGGTTCTTTAAGAATACCCCAGGTTCTTCTATGTCCGCATAGTCTCGCTGCAAAACTATTTTAAAATCAGGGAACAGAAAGTTGCCCAAAATAATATTTCCATGATCATTATGAATGTGATAGGGATAACCTCTCATATCAAAAATTATATTACGATATCCTTTGGCTATTTTCAGACCATCTGTCAGTTGCTGTTCTGACACAACACTTAGGTTGATATAATAAGTTCTCTCATTGATAGCCTTCAGAGTATCTGGTTTAGTTTCTATGACACCATTCCAGCAATCAACATAATCAGGAATATGAACCTTTATTTGTCTTCCTTTGCGCAGAACCGTATAACAAACACTGTCCGTATCGAAGCTGGCATAAGCTCCGTCAAAGAAATTGTTTTCTGGATTGGCCAGCATACTGTAATTGTTTTTCTTTTTACAAATTTCAGACATAGATACACCATTGACTTCTGTAATCAAATCTCCAACTTTCAGACCAGAATTCTTCATGCTTTCAGAATTCAATTTTGTTATCAGCATATTCGAACCACAGAAATACAAATCCATAGGTAGAAAATGTGGATTCCATACCCGCTCATCTATACCATAATATTTTACGCCAAACATTTGAGAATGAGTATCTTTCAATTCGCAAATTAGCTGAGCACATGCATAATCATAAGCTTTCTTATCTCTCGCTTCGGCAAATATTTTAATGTACTTTGGCAGAATCTCTATCCAATGCTTTTCTTTTGCTGCCATGAACGGAGAAAAATAATACAAGAAATTCCACACTCTAAAAAGTGACAATAACCTGTAGCCATCATCGGAAATCTCAATGCTATCATAAGCTACTTCGTTTCGTAAACGCAACAAACGATTTGTAGATTCCCATTCTGGGTATCCTACATGATAAACATTTTGATAACCACGCTTCAGTTTCTTTATCGAATTTATAGAAGTTCTTATATCGGAACTAAATTTGTTTCGCCACAAGAAACCAACTTTATTCTTTATATTTTTTGTGGGTTCCTTACTATTCCTTAGGGGTAAATCTGCCCAAGATGGTATAGTCTCCAAAAGTTTTTGAGAAAAGACGCATTCATCTTCGATGGCATATAATTTTAGTTGTCTAAACAGTTGATAATTCCAGTTATATTTTCCATGCCTTACAAGCGGGTGATAATATTTTAAGAATCCCCAAAGATAGCATATTTGCTCTAACTTTCTGATTTCTGACTCGCATAAAGACTTTTCCAATATAAATTTAGAAGATTCATCAAATTCTCTATCATTGTTTGCTTCTGTTATAGGATCTACCTCATCTATATCTTTACCATCAATAGTTATGGCTAAATGATGTAAGCCTATCTCATTTGTACTATTAAGATTAACCATTATTCTCACCGCCATACACATATTTGTCCAAGGCTTATTAGAAAAAGGAATGGTTAATCTAAATGTACTATTATTAGAACCTACAAGTTTTGCTTCCTGCATAACAGTTCCATTCAAGGTTTCTTGAAGAAGTACAACTCTTGCACTATCATTTTCTGCCAAATTAGAAAATCCTCCATCCAAAACAACTTGCTGCGGCTTATCATTCCAAAGATAACAAATAGGAAATATCATATCCACATAACCCTTTTTTGTTTCTATTTTCTTCAACAACGTTTTGTTGTCTTTAGGACTTATATTGACATTTTCCAATTCATACAAATGCCAATAATCATTATGAAACAGCATACAACTCAAATAAGGCTGATAGGAGCGAACATCTATGATTTTTACACTATTCAAAGCCTGTTTATAGCTCCTACGCTCGAACTTTTGCCCCCAAGCAAAACTTGGGAGTAAAAGACCTAAGACTATAAAAAACAAAAACTGTTTCATACCATACTTTTTGAAAGCAGAGCCTTTATATTGCAATCATAAAGACCCTGCAAATCATTACTTATTTGCGCGGAATTGGTGTTATAGGACGACTAACAGACACACTGACAGGGCTTTCTGTCCCTGTAGGTTTTATAGTTGCAGTCCCTGTAGTTGCACCATCATCACTTGCAAATCCACCAAGAACTTGCTTCATCTGACTACTTTCAAGAGCATTCTCGCTTAAGTTGCTCTTCAATTCGATTCTTTTTACTTTAAACATAAACTCTAAATTTAAATTAATAATGTTATTTTTTTGCCAATTACATCTATTATGACAAATGCCTTTTCTCATCTACCCCATATCAATAAACTATACTATAAAGTTCACTTATGGCTTTATATATAATATTTTCAGAAGGAAATAGTTGCTTTTGTATATATTCAACATCTTTCTTTCCCAAATGATAATCAACAGGTTGCTTGCATTGCTTAATGAAATCACACTCCAATTCGCAGAGACCTAGTTGATATTTGGCATCTACAGCTAAATTTTCCGCAATTTCCAACAAATCATTCACAAACTTATCGTCAAATGGTGAAGACGTACAACTTTGGCGACATCCTAGTATTCTTGCATATACATATGCTATAATTCCACGTACGCCAGAACCCAACGATGTATCTTTTATCCGTTTACAATTTAAGGTAAGAACTTTCTCATCAATATCTCTCAGCACCTCATTTGTATTACAGTTTATCAGTTTGTTTTGATTCAAAAATTCTATCGTCCAACCTAAACTCAACAAGCCATTTGACATGTTTACGCCAGTGAAAGTAGTCACATGATTAATAATTTTCTCATAAAGAGAACAGGACAACTTTTCAAAAAACTCACTTTTCTGCCATTTCGTCCATAGCATACATACAAGAAGTTTCCCACAATTACCATCAAAAATAGCAAAGTCCTTGGTAAAATCAGCTAACAATATTGTTCGAAACATCAACTCTATATCTGCTTTTTCGGACTTTGAGGGTTCCAAATACTGGGTATTCATATCATAAACATCCTTCCAGTTTCTAGTAAAAATACTTTTCAAATATGACTTTTCTTTCTTAATCCAAGATTGATTGGTCAAAATCAGCTTATAAGCTTTTTCATAAATCTCGGAATTTTTAGTTCTAAACCTTGCAAATACCTCGTATTTACAATGTTCGGGAAAAATCAACGAAGTTATCAGCATTTTATTATAAATGAATTCTAATGCACTCATTTCATATGGAGCAAAATCCCGATAAACATGACCAAGTTCTATATTAGGAATCAGTTGACACTTTCCACCGCTCAACCAAACCTTCAAACTAATAAACTGTTCATCCAAGCCATATTTTATCAAACCATTCAAACCATGTATTTTCTTCCATAAATCCACACTAAAAGCATACCCCGCACCAAGCACACAAGGAATATCTATTGTCTCATTATTCCCAGACTCTTTTTGATGGCATAACCAAGACACCCCGAGAAAGCCGTTAGAACTGACATCCATATTGATAAATGCTCCTGTCGTATAAGTTGATTGAACAGACTTTATTTCTTCACAAACTTTATACAACACCTTTGATTGACAACAGAATAGAATGTTAGAGTTAGCATGTAAATTCCGCATCAAAATATCATACCAATTATCTGAGTAGAATCTCATATGGGCATCCAATAACAACGCAAATGGAGTTTTTACCATACTCACACCTTTGTCACGACTAGCAGCCACTCCCATTCTTATACGATTCTCAACATAAAGTGCATTATAATTCTGTGCAACACCTTTATAATCATAATAATCATCAGAATGGTCATTTACTAAAATTATATCAATATCGCTATTGGTATGCTTTTTTAAACTCGCCAAAGTTCGCTCGACTTCAACATTCTCATTTAAGAACGTTATTATAACAGTTAGCTCTTTCATATTTTTACTGGATGCAATAACTTGTTTTTTAACTTAAATTTTTCTATCTCTTCTCTTGAATAATTCGGATATGGTCTCATGGAACCACTATTTATACCCGCACTCACGGTATAAAAAAACTCTGTTTTATTTTTCACAAATTCTCCATTTCCACCAATATCCTCAATTACATAACCATTATTGTACAACAGAGTTACAGGAAGCACCTCATAATGTCCTGAGTTCTTTTGTTTAAATGCCTCATCCAAAAAAGCTAAAGCTCGATTGGAAAAACGACACACAGGATTAAAAGACTTCAAAAGACAATCTATCCTTTGTGCTTGCTCTTGGCATAATCCAATACAATTCCACCAAACCCAATCATAATTACTTTTCGAATTATATTTTTCGATATGACAACTCAAAAAATCAGAGGTACTATTGGAAAAATTCGAAAACAGAACGCTCCAATTTCCAGTAAATATCACATCATATTCTATAACCCAATAGTAATTATAAGATGGATTATCTAAATAAAATCGTTCAATAATAAGATGCTCATTACCATACAAACGGTCGTAGAATGGGTAATATCTCAACTCATTCAATGAGTCAACATCAAATCTATATACATTAATACCTTCCTTTTGTAAACAAGAATCATCTATGCCATTTCCTTTATCAAAAACCCAGAATAAACATTGTTTGTCTTTATTTATTCCATTCTCAATTTGATGGTATCTTGCGATTATTGCCTCATCAACCAAATGAGATATAAAAAGAATAGCTTCTTTTTTATTATATTTATTTTCTATATTTCGTTTTAGAAAAATGGTTTCTGAAACTTCACTATCTTTTGCCAGTTGTTTTTCAAAATATGCTATCGTTTGCAGCAATCCTTCTTCTATACAAACTTTTGGAGTCCAACCTGCGAGTTCTTTCTTTGCCAATTCAATATTGGGATGACGTAATTTTGGGTCATCACCTGGAAGTTTCTTATAAAGGATTTTAGAATCAGAATTCGTTAAATCCAAAACTTTTGCAGCTAATTCATTTATTGTTATTTCGTAAGGATTTCCTAAGTTTATTGGGAAAGAAGTCACACCATCTCGCATCACACGCAAAATCCCCTCTATCAAATCATCAATATATTGAAAAGAACGAGTTTGGGTGCCATCCCCATAAACTGTCACAGGAGAACCTTCTATGGCTTGAACTATAAAGTTAGAGACAACCCTTCCATCATTTTCATCCATGCCAGGACCATACGTATTAAATATTCTAATTACCCTTGTATCAACATTATAAACACGATGATAATCACAAAATAAAGTTTCAGCACTTCGTTTACCTTCATCATAACAGCTTCTTATACCATTGGGATTCACATTTCCCCAATATGTCTCGCTTTGAGGATTTACATGAGGATCACCATAAACTTCACTAGTTGACGCTAATAAAATACGGGAATTTTGCAGTTTGGCCAATTCCAACAAATTCTTTGACCCCATTACATTTGAAACAAACGTCTGAATAGGATCCTTTTGATATTGAATTGGGGAAGCAGGACATGCAAAATTATAAATCTCATCCACTTTAACATCTAAACTAAATGGCTTTGCTATATCTTGCAAAATAAACGTAAATCTATCATCTGCCCAAACAGACGCTAAATTTCTTAACTTACCTGTTGATAAGTCATCCATACATACTACTTGGCAACCACACTCTAACAAACGTAGACATAAATGTGAACCTATAAAGCCTGCACCACCTGCAACTAAAACAACTTTTCCCATTTTTATAAAATTTAGAATGAAAGAGCAACCGTCTTGTTCATGACAATAGAAAGAATCTCTTCTAACATTGCCAACAAGCCGGCTCCTCCTATTACCAAAATACGTTTACTTTTCATCTGCATCGGTTTTTAGTTATGGTTGTGATTACAATTCTACAATTGCAGAATAAACCAAATCACCTCTATAGAGATGAAGTTCCACCTCACCAGAGATACTGTTAGGAACGACCACCTTACCATTTTCTCCTATTATAGATGTATATAGAAGTCCGTCTTTTCCCATCACCTCTATGATTTCACCTGCAAGATTTGAACTGAAGATGAATGTATGATCGTCTTGATTTACATAAATAGGAGCAGCTGGTACACGTGAGTTTGGAGTATGAGCATCTCCACCTCTATAACTCATTACAACTTTACTACTTGCCTGCACTGACAGTGAAGCAAAGAATAAAGCGATACACAATAGTTGTTTAAATTTCTTCATAGACATTCTTATTAAAATTTTCGCTGCAAAAGTATGAAGAAATATCAAACACAACAAACATTTCGACACAATTCTATTCACTTAGTTTTCACTTATTGGGCAAATGGGGGGGGGGTGATACTTATTAATAATCAAGCAGTTACAATACTTTTCACCACTTTTTCACTTTATAGGTTTACCATATTATCAAACAAGGTTTTAGAACTCTTTCCACCAAACAAGCGCTCATTTACCTTTTGCCGAATATTGGAAATACTTGATGCTGAAGAATTCAGCAAAATTGTCATCTCCTTATTTGTGAAACGCAATCGTGTGAGTATGCAAACTCGCATTTCCAGTCGACTCAACTTCTCACAATTACACATTTTATTATATATAAAAGGAAAATACTTACTTACAACAAGAGAAAGTTCTTGCCATTCTTCTTCAGTTGGAGGTGGGGTATTCATCTTCCCCGAAGTAAGTTCCCTAAATCTTTTATAAACATTTTCTTCATCTAAAGTTGCGATATTTTCTGAAGGCTCCATTCTGACTCGCATTTTCTTATATTCAATAATCTGATTTTGCAAAGCCTCTATTTGCTGTTGCATCTGATCTGCTAATAATTTTTTGTCCTTTTGCAAAGTTTCCAATTCATTTTTATACACCTCTAATTTTTGACAAACCTGCAAAAAATTATCATTCCATTTATCTATTTCCTTTTGATGAATCTCCAAATCTTTCTTTTTTTTGCGTTCATTCTTCTTATATTTTTTATAAAGCCAAAGGAGCACACCAAACAGAACTAATAAGGAACTGCCAAGCAACAATACTTTTTTCTCTTCTCGATTAGCCCTTTCAAGATTGACAACAGACTCCCGTTGTAAGTTACTAAAATTATACATAGAAGAAGACTGTTCCAAAGCGTTAGTTTTGTTTGTCTCCAGGACACTGTCCATTCCAACTCCCGCCAATATGGTATATTTAGTGATAGAGTCAGTATTGTGACGTTTTACATATACATCCATTAACCCTCTACTGGCTTCATACGAATAACCAAAACGTCCTAATTTTCTAAAATAGAATTCAGCAGAATCCAATTGTTGAGTACCTAAAAAATACTTACCTTTATAGTAATAATAATATTCACGAGGGGTAGCAATATTACCATGCTTATCAAACAGCCCTGATTTTGATTCAAATTTCTGCATTAAATGATGAGCTTCTTGATATTGAAGCCTATCCAAATATAATTCTATCAAGGTTACGCATGCAGCTATAGCCTTTTGATGATAATGGTATTTTTCATATAAACGAGCACAAAGTTTGGTCTGAGCTATCGCCTTTGCAGTATCACCCATTGCCCTATAAATTGGTATGAATCTTTCACTACCTATTATATAATTTAAAGTATCTTTTGCCTTTAATGCATAAGTTCTGTACTTATGCTGCGCGATCTGCGCTTCTTGAAACAAATTCTGATCCATAAAGACATCAGCCATCTGCCCATAAATTCTGTAAAGAGAATTGAAATCACAATCTTTGCTCAAAGTATCTACACACTCCACCGCATCCTGATAACATTGCATTGCCTTGGGTGCCTCTTTCATATCACGATAGATACATCCCAAGAGATAATGAGCCTCCATCTTCTCATTAGGGGTACCTTTGCTATCATAATAATCTACGACTTCTTGAAACAAGGAGTCGGAAGGCATAGGCCTGAAAAGCTTATTCAATGCCTTTGCTTCCAACATACGATAACGCATTTCTACTTTTTCACCACTTTGTGACATGTCCTGGCGATGATTGCTCAAACTGTCATACGCTGCCTGCGGATTCTTCTCCATCAGACTATTCATTTCTGCCAACCATGCCATTTGTACACGTTGGTCTGAACAACTTCCTGTCATCAAAAGCAAGAAGAGTAAAAAGAAAAACAGAATCTTCTTCATCAATTAATATTTTAATTAAACTATCTCTAAAATTGCACATTTATTACATGTAAAATAGTAGCATCTCTGTCAATGATGTTCGGCAACAAAATTAAGAAAATAAATAGAAATAAGCAAATTTTTAAACGAAAAAATGTCCACCAAAAATACACCATGCCTAAAGAAGGGCACTTTTGCGACTGGAAAAATCAGCAAGAAAAAACTAATGCGAATCATCGTACCCTAACGATGCGCATCATTAGCACCTAAGAAAGCGCATCATTAGCACCTAAGAAAGCGCATCATTAGACCCCTATAAAACGCAACATTAAAAATGGGATATTTTCAGTCACCAAAAAGAATGATTTTTATCATTAAATTTGATCGAAAATAGAATAAACTATCCTCTAACTATTGCAAGTGTGACACCAATGAGAGGAATAAAAAAAAGAGCGACTCTTAGAGCCGCTCTCAAGTTTTATGTAACTAAAGTATCATCCTTAAAAATTAAGGAAGACTGATTGCCTCGTTAGGACAAACATCAGCACAAGTACCGCACTCAGTGCAGAGATCTGGGTTGATAGAATACTTGTCGCCCTCAGAAATAGCACCTGATGGACACTCGTCAATACATGTACCGCATGCGATACAATCGTCACCAATTACGTAAGCCATAATAATAATGTTTTATAATGTTAATAATGTTTTTAAGCATCATATGCAACAGACGATTTTCGCCTGCCATGTTGGGGATACCAACAATTAATGATGCAAAGATAGGAAATATTTTTCATACTACCTACAATTAGGTACTACTTTTTTTATAATTTATACGTAGTCGAAATAAACTTATACACAATAAGATGAAAAGAATAACGTTATAAAAGTATATGAGAAGAATAATACTTAGCATCATGATGGGGCTTATTGCCACAATAGCATTAGCCCAGGAAAGGACGGTAGAGAATCGTCCTTATACAGACCTGCGCCCATTTCATTTTGGAGTGATGGTGGGTACTCACCTGCAAGACCTGGAATTCATCAACGCCGGACCTGTCACCTATACAGATGAGAATGGAGCGGAAGTCAACTCCAACGTTACCATCGATCAAGACAGATGGGATCCTGGATTTACGGTCGGAGTATTAGGAGAATTTAGATTGAGCACCCATTTCCAATTTAGAATAGCTCCTGCCATGTATTTTGGAACAAGACACCTTACGTTTCATAATATCATGCAAGACGCCAATGAAGACGGAAACGCAAAACAGGAAGATAAAAAACAAGAACTGAAGACGGCATACATCTCCTCTGCCTTCGACATCATCTTCTCTGCTCCAAGATTCAACAATCATCGCCCTTATATCATGGCTGGTATCAATCCGATGATGAACCTCAGCGGTAATAAAAGCGACTACATCCAATTAAAGAAAACAGATATTTTTCTTGAACTTGGACTTGGTTGCGACTTTTATCTTCCATTCTTCAAACTGCGACCTGAATTGAAATTCATGTATGGACTCATGAATATATACGATAAAGATCATGTGAAGAACGTGAAAGATAAAAGTATGCTACCATATACTTTGGCAGCCAAGGAAGCCCATAGTAAAATGATAGCACTGACATTCTATTTTGAGTAAATCCACATCATAGAATTTGAGCAAATCCACAACATAGATAAAAAAATGCCATAAAAGTACGACTTAGGAAACCTCTGATTCAGGAGGTGGACAAAGTAATACGTTTATGGCATTTTTCAGTTTCTATTTTTTAGAGGTATTCTTAACTAACTTCAATATCATCTTGCCTACCCAAATGGCACTTTTACCATTCTGGTCAACAGGCACTTCCCTACCATCAAGGTTCTTACGGTACTGCAACTGCTTAAAATAGGTATGGCTATGACCACCTAAGACAAGATCTATATCTCGGGTACCAGACACCATTTCAGTATCATCAATACCATCAATATCCCAACCCAGATGAGAGATGCAGATGATGACATCACACTTCTCCTTCTTCTTCAGGATCTCTGTCATCTCGTTCGCCTTAGCTATCGGGTCTTCATATTTTATAGAACCATAGTTGGCTTCAGTTACTAAGCCCTTCAGTTCAGGACCGAGACCGAAGACGCCAATCTTCACGCCTTTACGATAGATGATGGTATAGGGTTTCACAATGTCAGCAAGAGGAGTGCCCGTAAAATCGTAGTTACTGCAAACAATCGGAAACTTCGCCATTTTAAAGATACGCACCATGTTGTCGATACCGAAATCAAATTCATGATTACCTATCGTAGCCGCATCATATTTCATCTCGTTCATCAGACCAACTTCCACATCACCCTTGAAGAGCGAATAATAAGGAGAACCTTGCGAAAAGTCACCGCTATCAAAAAGCAGCAAGTCTGGATTTGCCTTACGTTCCTCCTGAATCATAGCGACACGACGGAGAAAACCGCCACGATTTGCCATCGCAGTATCAGCGAGATTAGGATTGATAGGCATCACGCAGGAATGCGTATCGTTGGTATGGAGCACCACCAGTTGTTTCTCCACTTTAGCCGGCTTTTTCGTTTTGGCCTGAGCTGCATCTGGCTGCATTGCAAAAAATGCAAGAGCCATCCCTATATATAATAATGTATGCTTCATCATTTCTACTTTTATTTTTCTCATTACTCAACTATGCATCGTCCTTCTATCTTAGACTCCACGCACTTTCCTTGCTTCTGCATCTCACGGAAATAATCCATGATAATATAGCGCACGTTATTTTCTTTCTGCTTAGGTGAAAGAACATCCGTACCACTCTTGAAAGCCACTAACTGGTCGTTACCTTCAGCCAGGTAATCGAGCGTAGCAATGCGATAAGACTTAGAAGGGTCAACAGGCTGACCGTTGATAGTAGCCTCCTTCAATTTGCCATCCTTTGTAATAGTAAGGCGGACAGCATGACTCAAACCTTCGCCGCCACGATGGGCTATCTGCTGGAAGAGTTCGAGCACCTTATCGCCAGTGAGGGTAAGGAAACAAATCTTGTTCTCGAAAGGCGCCATGTCGTTGACATCACCCACAGTAATCTTGCCCTTAGCGAGGTTACTTCGGATACCGCCCATATTATACACCGAGAAGACAGGCTGTTCATTAAACTGTCTGCCACCCCAAACTAAGATGTCGCAAAGCAGATTGCTGAGTTCGCTTTCAGGGCGATGACGAGTCATATCGTGGGCAATACTACCCACAACAGGCCCCATAATACTATCCACCTTATTTTTATAAGGAGCAATAAACTGGGTAGCCTCAGCATCAGGTTTAGCATCCCATCGCTGATCGATGAGAATGCGAGTACGTTCCACCTTTGCCACCTTGTATTTTTGAGCAGCAGAAGGACTGACCATCAGCAACATAGCAGCTGCTGCCAGCAAACATTTACCACTATTTTTTTTCTTCATACTTACTAAATTTAAAACATGATGACACAAAGATACGAATATTTGTGGAAAAAACTAAGAAAAATGGTTGAAAATTTGCGAGATAGAAGAAAAAAGCGTAACTTTGCATCCGCTTTTCGGCGTAACCGCTGTTGTCTGGGCAGAAGAGTTGCCCGACCATGTTGCGCAGGAACGATAAACAATTTTTAATTCTATACAAAAAATGGATTTGATTAAAGTTGCTGAAGAAGCATTTGCAACCGGCAAGAAGTTCCCTGAGTTCAAGGCAGGTGATACTATCACAGTCGCTTACAAAATCGTCGAGGGTACTAAGGAGCGTATCCAGCTCTATCGTGGTGTTGTTATCAAGATCTCTGGTCATGGTGACAAGAAGCGTTTCACAGTTCGCAAGATGTCTGGTACTGTAGGTGTTGAGCGTATCTTCCCTATCGAGTCACCAGCTATCGATTCTATCGAGGTGAACAAGCATGGTAAAGTACGTCGCGCTAAGTTGTATTACTTGCGTAAGCTCACTGGTAAGAAGGCTCGTATCGCTGAGAAGAAGACTATTGCCAAGAACGCAGAGTAATTCACTTGATTACTATCCAAGTAAAAATAAAAAGGAGATTCCTTGCAAATCATTTGCGGAATCTCCTTTTTTTGTTTTTTCACAAGACAATTTTCTATCAATCAATATCATCCGAAGAATCAGGCTTCAGTTCATGATCTTCATCCGTATCATAGCTCAGATTTCCATCATCTTCACCATGAAGAGCCTCATGAAAATCATCCCAACTTTGATACCCTACGAAAAGTGCCAGTTTATTGAGCGTTTCATGGGTAGGTTTTTCCTTACCACTCACATATCCCCACACCTTGTGCAGTCCCTGTGCACTCACCTTGAGATGATGTTTCACAGAGAAGATAGAAGCTAATTTTTCAAAATCAGAACCTACATGAATCTTCTTACCAATTTTCTTCTCTACCTCATGGGTGAGAAGTACTAAGTCATTTTTCATAACATCATGAAATTTGCAATTCTCTTTATCTTTTTACTAACGTATTCTCTACTTTTTCTCTATCGTTACCTAATTGCCTGCAAAAGTACAAAAAAGTTTGATTCGATGCTACAAAAATGCGATATTTTTTGTAACTTTGCAGCAAATTCTTAATAAATACATGTTTGCAATGAAAGAATTAGCACTCAAGTACGGATGTAATCCGAATCAGAAACCTTCCAGAATCTATATGGAGGATGGAAGCGAACTGCCTATCGAAGTAGTGAATGGCCGTCCTGGCTATATCAACTTCCTCGATGCCTTCAATTCTTGGCAATTGGTCAAGGAGCTCAAGGCTGCCACTGGTCTTCCAGCTGCAGCAAGTTTCAAGCACGTATCTCCTGCCGGAGCAGCAGTAGGACTTCCTCTCAGCGACACTTTGAAGAAGATCTACTTCTGCGATGATGTCAACTTCGAGTTGTCTCCATTGGCTTGCGCATACGTTCGTGCACGTGGTGCCGACCGTATGTGTTCTTATGGTGACTTCGTAGCATTGAGCGATGTTTGTGACGAGGCTACAGCTCTCCTCATCAAGAGAGAAGTCAGCGATGGCGTGATTGCTCCTGGTTATACTCCTGAGGCCATTGAGATTCTCAAGGATAAGCGTAAGGGTACCTACTGCGTCATCCAGATTGATCCTGACTACGTGCCAGCTCCTATCGAGCACAAGCAGGTATTCGGTGTTACCTTCGAGCAGGGACGTAATGAAGTTAAATTAGACGACCCAGCACTCTTCGAGGATATTCCTACACAAAACAAGAATTTCCCTGCAGATGCTAAGCGTGACCTCATCATAGCACTCATCACATTGAAATATACACAGAGTAACTCTGTATGCTATGTGAAGGACGGACAGGCTATCGGTATCGGTGCCGGTCAGCAGAGCCGTATCCACTGTACTCGTCTGGCTGGTAGCAAGGCTGATGAATGGTGGTTGCGCCAGTGCCCTAAAGTCATGAACCTGCCTTTCAAGGAGAAGATCCGCCGTGCAGACCGTGACAATACCATCAACGTATATATCTCAGACGAATGGGAAGACGTTCTTCAGGATGGTGTTTGGGAGCAGTTCTTCACTGAGAAGCCTGAGCCTTTGACACGTGAGGAGAAGAAAGCATGGATTGCACAGAACACAGGTGTTTGCCTGGGTAGTGATGCCTTCTTCCCATTCGGTGACAACATCGAGCGTGCTCACAAGAGTGGCGTAGAATATATCGCACAGGCTGGTGGTTCTATCCGTGACGACAATGTTATTGAGACATGTGACAAATATGATATCGCCATGGCGTTCACACATGTTCGCTTGTTCCATCACTAAAATATCACGGTTATGAATGATATTGACGATATTATCATGGGCGGCATGGTCTTCAGAAGCGGTGGTGGTCCTAAAAAGGACGACGACGGTAAGGTGAAGACTAAGGCCAAAAAGAAAAAGTACATTACCGGCGCCCACGGCAGTGGCTCTGCTCGTCAGAAAGCTAAATATCGCCAACAACGCGCCAACCGCAAGTCGCAGAAAAAGTAATCAATAGAATATAAAAAAACATCCACGAACGTACCGAAATGCGCTTCGTGGATGTTTTTTTATCATTATTTCAGCATAATAGCTGTATAAATTCGTCCGCTATCAGTTCCAAGTTTGCGGGCTGAAAAATATTCATCAGAATGAGCAAATGTACAAATGCCGCAATCATGAATATTTTCCTCCAGAACACCGCAATGGATAAGAATCTCCTTATTGCAAAGTGGCAGATTGATGTGCCATTTCAAAGGTTGATCAATATTTCCCTCGGCTGCCATACGCTCACGTTCCTCAGGATTAGCCTTGAAAGCAGCATTAGGATATTGCGCTGCTATTTCTTCCATTGGGAATGCGGCTTGTTCAAAAGCCTCGTAAACCTCATCTCCCACTTCAAAATTCTCCATAGAGATGCCAGGACCTATCACAGCCTTGAGATGTTTAGGCTCTGTCTTGTAGGCAAAAGCCATCTCTTGCAGGGTCTTATGTACGATGCGAGCCAAGGTTCCTCTCCAACCGGCATGAATGGCAGCCACGGCATGATGCTCCTCATCATAGAGAAGTACAGGAATACAATCAGCCGTAGAAACACCGACACAGACATTTTTCAGATTGGTCATAATAGCATCAACTCCCTCCAACACCATTTTACGGATATTTTCAGGCATTGAAAGGAACTCACCTGCAATCTGTCTTACCTCCACACCATGAACCTGATGTGGGATGAGAATAAGATTTTCCTCAACCCCCAATTCATGAGCCAAAGCCTTGCGGTTAGCCTCCACGCATTCCGGATTATCACCACAAAACTCATTTATATTAAATTCACCATAGTTGCCCTGGCTCACCCCACCCTGACGAGTGGTAGAAAAAGCCATGACATCAGAGGCTATATGATATTCCTTTATCATTTTTTACTCGTATTCAAAATCATCCAGGTCTTCTACGTCCTCGATATCATCCTCATCGATATATTCAACGATATCCTCACCTTCATCAGCCAATTCCTGCTGGAAGCGAGACATATCCTTATCACGATGAACTAACGTATCTTCTGCAGTAATCTCCTGGAGTTTATTACTCTCTGAGTTCAACTCTTTCCACAGAATATCCTTGAGTTCCTGAATACCCTGTCCTGTCACTGAAGATATGAAAACCACGGGCAGGTCGGTAGGAAGCGTTTCCTTGAGCATCTCTATGAGTTCCTCGTCAAGAAGGTCGCACTTGGTGATGGCAAGTACACGATGCTTGTCGAGCATCTCCGGATTGAAATTCTTCAACTCACCCAGCAGCACCTCATATTCTTTCTTGATATCGTCCGTATCTCCTGGTACCATAAACAGCAAGAGAGAGTTGCGCTCAATATGGCGGAGGAATCGCAAACCGAGTCCCTTTCCTTCGCTCGCACCCTCGATGATGCCAGGAATATCAGCCATGACAAAACTCTGGTGATCGCGATAATCCACGATACCTAATGATGGTTCGAGCGTAGTAAATGGATAGTTGGCTATTTTAGGACGAGCACTTGACACAGCAGAGAGAAGAGTTGACTTTCCCGCATTAGGAAAACCAACAAGACCCACATCAGCCAGAAGTTTCAACTCCATGATGATGGTCATTTCCTGCATAGGTTCTCCTGGTTGAGCATAACGTGGCGCCTGATTGGTAGAAGTACGGAACTGGAAATTACCAAGTCCGCCACGACCACCCTTGAGCAGGAGCACTTCTTGCCCATCATAAGTTACATCACAAACGTACTTGCCAGTCTCAGCATTGTAAACCACCGTACCACAAGGTACGTCAATATAGATGTCCTTACCGTCAGTGCCATGACATTTATCACGTCCACCATTACCACCATGCTCAGCAAAGAAGTGACGTTGATATTTGAGGTGCAGCAACGTCCAGTAGTTGTGGTTGCCGCGAAGATAAATGCTTCCTCCACGTCCGCCATCACCACCATCAGGACCACCATTCGGTTGGTACTTCACGTGGCGCAGGTGCATGGAGCCTTTACCACCCTTACCAGAGCGGCAATTGATTTTTACATAATCTACGAAATTGGATTCAGCCATTTTTTTCTATTGTTTAATGTTTAGTGTTTAATGTTTATGTTTGAGTCTCTTCCTGATTGATCCTCTTCCTGATTGAAAGAAAGTAATGTGCAATGCCTAATTTTTATCAAGCTGCACCCAAGGCGCAAACCCAACTAAACATTAAACATTACACATTAAATATGATCATTAGAGGTTGTCAATCACATTGCAAACACGAGCGAAGATCTCATCTACAGTACCGAGACCCTCGATGTGGTGATGAATACCTTCCTTCTCATACCAATCGATGAGAGGAGCAGTCTGTGTATGATATACATTGAGACGCTTCTTGATAGTCTCCTCGTTATCATCAGAGCGACCGCTTTCCTTACCACGGTTGATCAAACGAGCCATCAGCTCATCCTCAGGAACAGCCAACTCAATCATGGCAGCAATCTTATGACCACGCTCAGCCAACATCTTCTTCAAAGCCTCAGCCTGTGGAGTGGTACGTGGGAAACCATCAAAAATCACACCCTTATGCTCTTTACCAAAGCTATCATATACGCTTGCGAGGATATCAATCATCAACTCGTCTGGAATCAACTGACCATTGTCGATATAACCCTTAGCAGTCTTACCAAGTTCTGTACCGTTCTTGATTTCATTACGGAGTACATCACCTGTAGAAATGTGACCGAGACCATATTTCTCGATCATCTTGTCGCTCTGAGTACCTTTACCAGCACCTGGAGCACCGAAAATTACGATATTTTTCATCTTCTTTATTATGTATATAAAATTATATGTTGTTATTCTTCCACAATCTTACTCCACTATCGTATAGATATCACGGAGGTTTCTGCCTTCCTGATCATAATCCAGACCATATCCCACGATAAAATCATTAGGGATTTCCATCACTGCATAATTGATATCGAGATGAACCTTCAGGTTACCCGGTTTCACGAGAAGAGAGCAGATTTCTACTGATGCAGGATTCATTTTCTTGAGTTCCTCTATCATGTGGGCCATGGTAAAACCTGAATCAACGATATCCTCCACAATAATGACATGGCGACCAGCCAAATTCTGATTGATACCCATGAGCGTCTTCATGCTGCCGGTAGAGGAAGTGCCCTCATAGGAAGCATATTTCACAAATGAAATCTCACTCGGTATCGTTATCATGCGCATCAAATCGGCAGCAAAAATAAACGAGCCATTCAACACTGCCAAGAACACAGGTTTCTTACCCTCAAAGTCCTTGTTTATGCGGTCTGCAACGACCTGTACTTTCTTCAAAATCTCTGCTTCCGGAATGGAAGTCTTAAAGGTTTTGTCCTTGATTTTAACTATACCCATAGTCTTGAAAATAATATTTTGTGCAAAATTACGAAAAAAATACGAAACTTCGTGCTTTCATCGGGCTTTTTTTAGTACTTTTGCATTTGTAGAAAAAGAACACCCCCACAATAATAGGAGAAATATGAAGATATTTACAAGTACTCAGATTCATGAATTGGACAGATATACCATCGAGCATGAACCTATCGCATCGCTCAATCTGATGGAGCGTGCGGCTAAAGCCATTACCCGAAGCATTGAGGAAGAATGGTCCAGCCGTACTCCCATTGTTGTCTTTGCCGGTCCTGGCAACAATGGTGGTGATGCCCTTGCGGTGGCCCGACTACTGGCAGAAGATGGTTATCCGGTTTCGGTATATCTGTTTAACGTACATAATAAACTCTCTGCAGACTGTGCTGCCAATAAGAAGAGGCTTACAGAATGCAAACAGATCAGACAATTTACAGAAATTACGGTCAACCTTGATCCGCCGCAGCTCACAGACAAGACCGTTGTCATCGACGGTATGTTTGGCAGCGGCCTGAACAAGCCTTTAGCCGGAGGTTTTGCTGCAATGGTGAAATACATCAACCAGAGTGCAGCCAAGGTGGTAAGTATCGACATCCCGTCTGGACTGATGTGCGAAGATAACACCTATAACATCCACGCCAACATCATCCATGCAGACCTTACCCTGACACTCCAGCAGAAAAAGCTTTCCATGATGCTTGCCGACATGCAGCAGTACATCGGGCGCCTCAAGGTACTGGATATCCGCCTTTCGCATGAGTTCATACAAAATGCCGACTGCAAATGTTCCATCCTGGAAGAAAGCGATATCCGCCACATGATGAAACCTCGCAACGACTTTGCCCACAAAGGCAGTATGGGCAATGCGCTTCTCATCGCAGGAAGCTATGGAATGACAGGAGCAGCCATATTGGCAACCAAAGCCTGTCTGAGAGCCGGTGTAGGAAAAGTTACTACCCATACGCCCAAGCGAAATTACGACATCATGCAAATCAGCGTACCGGAAGCTGTCCTCCAACTGGATCACGAAGAGACTTATTTCAGTGAACCTACAGATGCAGACGCCTTTGATGCCGTCGGAATCGGTCCGGGATTAGGTATTAACGAAGGAACAGCCATCGCCCTGATTGCACAAATACGACGTACAGCCTGTCCACTCGTCGTAGATGCAGATGCCATCAATATTCTGGCAAGTCATAGAGCGTGGATGCAGCAACTGCCAAAGGGAATCATCATGACTCCCCACCCTAAGGAATTAGACCGTCTGGTAGGTAACACCTGTGCAAACAGTTACGAACGACTGATGAAAGCCAGTGAATTGGCAGAGCGGCTCCAGGCTTACATCATTCTCAAAGGACACTATTCTGCACTCTGTTTGCCAAACGGGCATATCGAATTCAATTCAACAGGCAACAGCGGAATGGCTACTGCCGGCAGCGGAGATGTCTTGACAGGCATTATCACAGCCTTATTGGCCCGAGGTTACAGACAGGCAGAAGCTTGCAAAATAGGCATGTATCTTCATGGACTCGCAGGCGACTTAGCTATAAAAGATCTGGGCAAGGAGAGCCTCATCGCAGGAGATCTCATAGACTATCTGCCTAAAGCCTTCCTGAGAATGGAAGATTAAAAGACAGTTCATCAACATCAATGAACGGTTGACATAGAAGTAATAGAGGTAAGAGATGGCCTAAAGCGCATCTCTTACCTCTATAATTTTTAATTCCAAAGTACGTCGCAAATCATCCTTACGTCCCATTTTCAGTTTTCTTCGAATATGGCAGCGCTGGCTGGTGATATTAGACTCAGACTTGTTGAGTAAAGAACAGATTTCCTTCAGCGTCTTTCCTTCCAATATCAATTTGCAGATAACCTTTTCGCTTTTGGTCAGTTCCACACATATCAGATCCCAAGCTAAGAGTTCCCTTTCTTCCTTTCTCAACCGCTCAGTGGCAAGCCCCACAATACGCTGACGCATTTCAGGAGTAAGTCTTTCCAGCAAACTTTCTGCTTTATCATGATCCAAATCGCGAATATTGGCAAGCATTTCCAATGCCTTCTTCTCTTCCTGATTGATTTCACGCGGTTGGCGCAATCCTTTAGTCACCTTACTCATATTATAGGTATAGACATAGCCGAACATCAATATACCCACGAGTAAAGGCTTCAATGAGAGCCATAAGGTAACAGAAGGTTCTATATAAACATATAAAGCCAATGCAGGAATCATCGCCAGAGCTACGACCAAAGCCGTTTTACGCAACATCAGACTGAAAGCGGTGATTCCGATAACCATCATGACGAAGACATTACCCAAAACAGAGATATGATCTTCGACAACTCCAAAAAGAATACAGAATATACTGTCAATCATCAGTTTACCAGCAGCCAGCATCAGCAGGGCTGACAAACCATTATCAAAACTTAAACTTTGCTTCCAGATGGTCCATTGGATGACAGAGAAAGCTATCAGATGGGCACAGGTAAGACCAAAGCCCATAGGCTCCCAGAACATCAGAAACAAGAAGAAATGCAGAGGAATCACAACAGCTTCTATCAGTGTAAAGAACAGATAAGCTATCACTCTTCTTCTATCAATCACACCACAATATTGTGGACAAAGATACAATTCTATAAATCGTATCATTTTCACCGTACTATTACTAAGACCTTTCATATAATAATTCTATCAAAAAGTTAACCATCATCTTTTTCGCAAAAATACGCTTTTATTTTGAGATTCGTATCCTTTTTGGAGATTTTTTAGTTTTTAGGGGTAAATTTCAGTGTTTTTTAGTTGTAAATGTAGAAAAAATCGCATTTTTCAGTATTTTTCAGTGCTAAAAAACTTGCAACCAAAGAGAATTCATTATAAATTTGCCACCAGAAAGAACAAAAAATCTACCATTTAACGATTCTAAGAACTTACAATGTTTAGAGGAAAGATAAAAGTAATGATTTCTAAAACCAATAAAAAGTAAAAGATAAAAATCATAAAAGTAACTTTTCTAAGAACTTCAAAGTTTAAAAGAATAATAAAAGTAAATAATTCTAAGAACAAAATCATAAAACATAAGATTATGAAGCAAAAGATGATTATAACAATGATTGCCTGCATAGGATTTTCCTATTCGGCAATAGCCCAAAAGGCAGCCATCAAGACCAACCTCTTGTATGATGCAACAACCACCTTCAATCTTGGAGTTGAGTTCAGCCTTGCACCGAAATGGACATTCGATCTGTCGGGAAATTATAATCCTTGGTCTTTCTCAGACAATAAGAAGTGGAAGCATTGGATCGTACAACCTGAAGCACGATATTGGTTCTGCAACAAGATGATGGGTCACTTCCTTGGTTTCCATGCCTTGGGTGGACAGTATAATATAGGTAATATTGATGCAGACTTCATGTTACTGGGAACAGATTTCTCCAAGTTGAAAGAACATCGCTTCGAGGGATGGATGATAGGAGCCGGAATCGCATACGGCTACACCTGGACACTCTCCAAGCACTGGAACTTGGAAGCAGAGTTGGGATTAGGGTACGTTTTCTCCAAGTATGACCAATACGAATGTGAGAAATGCGGCGAGAAAGTAGAAAGTGACAAGAGCCACCACTACGTAGGCCCTACCAAGGCAGCCATCAACCTGGTGTATGTCTTCTAAACGACATCAGAAAGGTAGTATTCTTATCATTTAGGCATTACATTGTTTCTATCATTTAGTAAAAGACTTCAATTATGAGAACATTTCATATCATCAAATTAAGCCTCGCAGCAGCAGTCATTCTGCTCTGTATGCCTGCCAAAGCACAGCAATTGGTAGGTGGAAAAGTGAGCCTTCTCAACAAGGAAGTGAAAAAAACAGGCAATAACGTTGCTGTCAATATGGATTTCAAGCTTGACAACCTTCAGGTGAAAAGCAATAAGGGAACCGTCATCATCCCGATGATCGTCAACCAGCAAGATACGCTCAAAATGCCTGCGGTGGAAATCATGGGACGCAAACGCTACATCTATTACCAGCGCAACAACAAGACTGCCACCCAAAATCCACTTATCGTTACCAGACGTAACAATAAGGAAGCCCAGACCATACATTATGCTTATACAACTCCATATCGCGAGTGGATGAACAACTCACAACTCGTTGTCGGACAAGATGTCTGCGGATGTAACCAAGCTATTGTAGAAAACGGTTTGTTCAGCCGCATCGGTGAAGCCCTGCCAGGACCAATGAAATTGCAATATGCATACGTGAGACCTAAGGCAGAACCTATCAAGAACCGACAGGAAAAGGGTACGGCCCAACTCAATTTTCATATCAATAAAGCAATTATCAATACAAAACTAGGCAACAATCAAGCAGAATTAGACAAGATGCGCAAGACCATCGACCTGGTGAAGAACGACGCAGACGTACACATCACTTCGATTTCACTACATGGTTACGCCTCCCCAGACGGCAGCTATGCCAACAATGAGAAATTGGCTAAAAACCGTACTAAAGCCGTTTATGACTATCTGCGCAACCTCTATCCAGTGGAAATGAAACTGTTCAAGTTCTCCTCTACTGCAGAAGACTGGCAGGGAGTGCGTGACTACGTAGCCAAGAACAACATCCCGCAGAAGGCAACCGTGCTGAACATCCTCAACAGCAACATGGGACCAGACGAAATGGAAAGAGCGATTGCAGCCAAGGCAGGAGATGCACACAGATATCTTATCAACCAAGTATATCCACCTTTGCGCCGCACCGAATATGAAATCAATTACGACGTAAGACATTTCAATCTCGAAGAAGCTCGCAAGATTATCAAGACCCGTCCACAAAAGCTATCCCTCGAAGAGATGTATGCAGTAGCCAACAGTTACGAAAAGGGAAGCAAGGAATACAATGAGGTATTTGATATCGCCGTAAAGATGTTCCCAGAGGAAGAACTTGCTAATCTCAACGCAGCCTATACTGCCATCGACAGAGGCGATAAGGTAAGCGCAGAGAATTACTTGAAGAAGGCTGGAAATGGTCCGGAAGTGGACAACGCTAAAGGCGCACTTGCTGTTCTGAAGAATGATTATCAGACTGCCAAGACCTACTTCGAAAAAGCAGATAAGGCTGGTTTGAAGGAAGCCAAGATCAATCTTCAGGAACTTCTTAGAAGGATGTAATCAAAAGATGAATATCTATATATATAATGTATAGTAAAAGATGATTATTCAACAAAAGAGGATTTCATAAGTAAAAGATGACTCATAAATTGTAAAGAGAATTAAGTTTAAGAAGGTTTATAAAAAAGCAAATAACTTTTGCTACAAAATATGCGAAACTTCTTTTTTAGAATTAATGTATAAGTAAAATAATTGTTTAACGTTTTAAGAACTAAAAATTATGAAGAAATTTAATCTATTCGCAATGAGTATGTTAGCGATAGCAGCATTCACATTCAACAGTTGCAGCACTGACGACACAATGTCTCCTACCACTGGTCAGGAAACAGTAGAGGGTTTCTATAACATGACTATCCAAGTAAAAGGTTCTGCTGGTGATGCTACCAGAACTACCCAATCTAACCCTGAGAACGGAACAGTAGAGGAAAGCACCATCACATCTGGTACCATCTATATCTATCAAGGTACAGAAAGAATCTTCAAGAAGACCGTAACGGCAAGTGACTGGAAGACAGCTCCTACCCAGACAACTGCTGGTGAGACCAAGCCTATCAAGGTGAGTGTAAACGACGTGAAAGAGAACACACCATACACCGTTTACTTCTTGGCAAACGCAGATTTAGACTATCCTCTCGCAGCCAATGCAGCATTTGCAGGATCAACAGTCGGAGGTGCAAACTATGCAAGCAACAACCATTTCGTAATGTTCAACCAGAACGACAAGAACAAGCAGGCAGATCACAGTACTGTTACCTTTACAGCAGACAATAAGAACGAGGCTACCCCTGCCATTGCTACCCAGATCTCTCTCGACCGAGTTGTAGCAAGAGTAGATGCTCCTACCGTAGATGTAACCAAGATTGAAAGAAAGCCAGAAACTACCACCAAGAACTTTGAGGATTATCTGGAAGGTGTAGTTTATGACACATACGCACTGTCAAACTTGAACAACAACTCTTACGTAGTGCAGAATTGGAACACAACAGGTAAGTGGACACTCAATGCGCTGATTGCAGGAACTACTCCTTACTACAAGCCAACAACAGAGTACGGTACCAAGTATCAGGCTGCAGGTCTTGAGAATTTCACCACCAACACCCGTACTCCTAAGAACTATATGTTTGAGAATACAACAACTGAAAAGGATGATGCAACATCAATCTACTTCTGCATCAAGGCCACATTGACAGAAAGTGCTAAGGCAAATGCAGACTTCGCAGATGGCACATTCTATCGCTATGACGGCAAGCTTTACACCCGTATCGCAGATTTGATGGCAGACGAGGAAGTAAGTAACCCATTCGGAGCGCTCACAGCAGCAGAAGTGGTAAATAATATTAAGGATGCACAGGGCAACTTGATCGAGGAAGGCGAAAAGTTAACAAACTTCCGCAAGGCCAACAACATCGAAGTTTACCGTGCAGGTAAGATGTACTACCGCTACACCATTGAGGACAACTACTACGTACGTGAAGGTTACTACTCAATTCTCCGCAACAGCATCTATCGCATGAATGTGAATGGTATCTACGACTTAGGTAAGGATGTTCCTAATGGACCAACTCCAGACGATATCCAGCCTAACTACTACATGAATGTAACAGTAGCTATCAACCCTTGGGTACTTAACTCTACTAATATTCAGTTGAAGTAACTATCATCAATCTTTCGGGGGCATTGCCTCCGAAAGATTTCCTCCAAAGAATCAAGAACGAAGCCTCCATAAGACAGTGATATAAAACTCACCCCCTACTACCTCCTCCATCCGAAAGATGGGATTACCCAGTGCTTCCAGTAAAGCACCCCAAAGACGAAATCAACGATGCCCTACCCTAAAAGCAGGGCACTCCAGATAACTCAAGAGAACTTTTCTAAGAATATTAACAATATAAAGATTTAACGATATGGCAAAATTCATCAACAACAACTGGTTTAAATTGGTATGTTTCTCAGCCATAGCACTAACCACAATGTCTTCTTGCATCAAGGAAGACATGGACGACTGCCCGCCTGCAATAAGTAAAGTGGCTCTCCAGTTCGACTATACATATAACGTGAAACAAGCTGACGCTTTCGCCGCTGAAGTTAAGAATATCAACGTTTATGCCTTTGATGAAAACGGCAAATTCTTTGACTCTTATATCGAAAGCCGAGAAAAGTTTGAAACTGGACACACGATGGAAATTACGGGTCTGAAGGATGGGAAATATACCTTCGTATGTCTGGCTCGCGACCGTCAGGTGATGTCAAGAGCAGAAGATGACGAGATGGAGTTCAGTTTTGCTTCTCTTACACCGGGCGTTTCTACCATTGACGACCTGACCGAAAGGATGGGTAAGGACAATGGCGAAGAAATCAAGAACGACAAGGAGTTTGCAGCCTTATACACCGCAAAGACCCAGGTGGACTTCCAGCGGCTGAACCAAAATGGAAACGAAGGTACAGTAGTGACTTCTACACTCAGTTTAATGAAGTGTACCAAGACTTACCGCATCGTATTGCTCCCTTACGAGAACGACCAGGCGGATTTCAAACCTGAGAATTTCGACGTTCGCATCGAAGGTTCTGCAGCATGGCTCGATCACAATGGAGAGAAAGTGAAGAACGAAGGAATCACCTACTTGCCATACAACATGGAGCGCAGAGCAAACTATGACGGTGCACATACCGAGGTGAATGAAGAACCTGTAGATCAGGCCTTGATTTACGATCTCTCATCTTCTCGTATGTTCGAAAGACAGAATGACAGACGTGTCGTAAGGGATGGTGACAAAAACAATTATGATGACAAGCGCATCATTATCACCGACCTGCGCGATAAGGATAATCCTATAGAATTATTCAATCATTCTCTCCCTTGGTTCCTTGCCCTTTGCGGTGAAAAGGTAAACCCGAATTGGGATGATCAGGAATATCTGGACCGTGAAGACCATTACGTTCTGATGTTCTACGTATCGGACAAGAGAGATTACAACATGATCAGCAAGGTGAATGTCAATGGTTGGAATGTCAATATCAAAGATACAGAATTAGGTAATAATCAATAAAGAAAGGAGGACGCTATGAATGACTTCATTAAATTATACGAAAGAAGGAATCGAATCAAGACCTTCTTGATGGCACTCACGGCATTGCTACTCTCGCTTTTAGCCATCAGCGTCTTCACATCATGCGTCTATGACGATTATGGTCCTGGCACTGCCAATGACGACAGCGAGACCTATTTGAATCTCAGTTTTCTGACTTCCTCTCCTACCGAGTCAAGGGCGGCGATGAGTAGAGCTGATGACTTCGACAGCAACCCAGCCAATCCTGCTACAGAAAGCAGCATCCACAGCATCAGAGTTTGGGCTTTCAATTCCAACTCTACAGGTGATGAGGCCATCGCAGTAAGCTATAGAGAAGAAATTCTCACCACTCCTGTCAACGGCGAAACTGCCGTAAAGACAGTAAGCATGAAAATTCCTCGCAAATCTGGAGGAAACGAACTTGAGAATCTCGACCTTTTCATTCTGGCAAATGCGGAAAGCATCGAGGGTATTTTCCCAGATAATACTGCCAACAAGATGTTGACTCGCAAGCAGTTGAAGGAAATGGTCATCAAGAGTCAGTTTGGCATCAACGGTGAAGGTAAAACTCAGGCAACAGAAGTTCCTGCTACAGGACTTCCACTGTCAAGAGTCATCACCCATATCTCTGTAGCAGACCATGTGGCAGATACAGAAACTGCTGCTGCAGCCAAGAGCGTAATCATTCCGTTGGTAAGAGCCGTTTCTAAGTTGCACTTCTTCTTCGCAAGAAAGGCTGATGGAGGAACAGAAGAGGCATTGATCACCAAGATAGAATTGGACGAGGATATCATACCACAAGCCAGTTATGTCTTCCCTGATGCAACCACCTATGCATACCGCGAGACTGAAGGACTCATCTCCACCCAGTATAATGGAACTACCACTTACGTACACTCAAAGGTGACGCTCGGAGGAGTTTCCAACAGATACATTACCAGTGTTGCAGACCCAACAACTTTCCACAGAGGAAGCAGTGAAAAAGCAGCTGAATACATGACGCGTCTGGATGGAGCCAACTTCGTATCCCAGCACCGTACTTATCTCAGAGAGAGCAACCGACCTATCACAGGTAGAATTTATTTCAAACTGAGTGAGGACTCTCCAGAGCAAAGTACCACCTTCACGATACCTTCCAACATGAAGCCTGCAGCACGCAACCACGAGTTGGTAGTCTATGCATACTTCCTCGAAGGCGGCAAGTTGCAAATCAACCCTACCGTACTCGACTGGGAAGATGGCGGAAAGTACAACTATGTAGATAAGGTAGAAATCCATACCGTCGTAGAAGGCGATTATCAAACCCATGACGGAGGCATACAAGTAGCTTTCAATGAGCCTACCTGGGGACCGAAGATTACCTTCGAAAACATCTATACAGGTGGCAGGAAATGGATTCTCCAGAGCAACAATCCAGTCTTCGGATTTGTGATAGCGGGAGACGAAAGTGGAGAAATCAAGAACACCTTGGAAGGCAACGGCAACAAGGAAACCATCAGCTTCTATGTAGTGCCTAAGAAGATTCTTGATATGGCAAATCCACACAACTATCATGCAAATGTCTTCTTGACGATTGTTCCAAGCAACAAAGCACTCATCAACGTGGGTGAAGGCGAAGAAAAATTGCCAGGAACCTCTACGGAAATCAGTTTTGTTCAAGTGAAGTAACATTTAAAATGACACCATCATGAAGATCAATTATCAATATAACAGAACCTGGAAAGCAATGCTGACCTTCATCATGGGCGTACTCTTATCCGGGTGCGCTGGGGAAGATGCCTTCAACGATACAATCGGAATGGAAGAGAGCCTCAGCATTTATCCACAGGTGACTGATGCCAAGACAAGAGTTGCATCCGACATGAGCCTCAACGAGGCTAAGTTGGATAAACTCGATGTGAAAATCTTTGGTAAAGCCGACGCAACGCTCAAGTTGGGCAAGACGTTGCCAAGCATGACTCAAGGTACTACTGCTACTTTGGACCAGGGCAACTGGAAAGACAAGAACCAGCTGGTAGAAAATGAAACTTACCAGGTTGTTACCATTGCCAATGCCAAGGAATCACTGCAAGGCATCAATGTTCTGAGCGAATTAGCAGGAAAGACCCAGACGGATGCAGACATCTGGAAACCATACCAGACGAATACCAATCCTGGCAAGAATTTCCTGATGAGCAGCACGACCGATTATCTCGTAACAACAGCTGCCCGCCAAACCATTCAAACCAGTCTCTGCCGTGCAGCAGCTAAAATCCTGGTAAAGCTCAACATCAATGTGCCTGGATATACTGTTGGCAATCCAAGTTGGAATTTCCAGAACTACAATACTGCTACCACATTCTTCGGCGAGAACTCTGCCAAGACTTTGGGCAATATGAGTGGAGCTTACGAAAGTGCTATGGTTGAAAACGGAAACTTTACCATTACCACCTACAGCTATGCTACCCAATGGGACAATACGGAGCAGATGCCTAAGTTGATCGTGAAAGTACCGCTGACCAAGATTTCAGAAGATGCTGAAGGAGAAGGAGCCGTTGGCGAAACCACAGACAACTTCTATAGCATACCAGTACGTGACATCAACGAAACTGAGTTGAAACGCAACCATATCTATACCGTCAATGCCAACATTACCAATCGTGGCAGCAGTACTGAAATCGTCTATGGAACCCAGGCGGATATCCAATACGACGTGATGAAATGGACAGAAGGCGAAGAAACCGTTATCAATGCCGATAAGCATAGTTATCTCCTGGTTACCCCTACCTTCCATATCATGAGAAATGAGAAAGTGGATAACAAGACGATCCAATTCTATGCTTCCGATGCTTGTACTGTCCAAATAGACGAAGTTTATTATTACGACAAGAACGGCGCAAAGAAGATGGTTGAGCCAGGAAGTACTTATCCACAAATCAGTCTGAATTTCGCCAATGGTCATACTGAGAAGAAAGACCAGGGTATCGTCAATATCCAAGCTAAAGAATTTGTTCCGTTGACCGTAAAATACATCAAGTTTACCATATCCTGCGGTGAAGGAGAAAACAAGAAGACAGAACAGGTAACCATCAAGCAATATCCATTGGAGTACATACAGGCCATTGCAGGATGGTACTCTACCAAGAGTCTGGACGGATGGATTGATTGGCAAGAACATCAAAGTACCCACGAAATCAAGAAGACATCATCTGATGAAAACTTCACGGCAAAGGTTTATACCTATGGTGAGGTACAAGAAGGATTTCTTTGGGGGTGGACAAAAGGCACATATATTTGGGAATACCAAGATGCTGGTAGCAGAAAAGCATACCAAGCCACTCTAAGTAAATCCAGAAAAGACCAATCTAACAACAATATGTATGTGGTTCAAATTACAAAAACCAACGGAAACTATACGATTGGACATGTAAACAACATCAATCCAACCACAAAGTTGTCATCAGAAGACGTTGTATCACCTGCTTTTGCTCTGGCGTCTCAGCTCGGTACCGTATTAGTTTTCGACGAAGGAGTCAAGGCATCCAAGCACTGTGATGACTATGTAGAAGTAGGAACAGACGGAACCCGTTATGAGAATTGGCGACTTCCTACGAAATCGGAAATCAACGTGATCGTAAACTACCAATACGAATCTGGTCAGGATGTCGTAACTGAGGTTCTTAGAGGCTATTCATATTGGTCTTTGAGTGGAAACCTGGTAACAGCAAATTCACATGGTTCTGGTCAGGGATTCGTACGCTGCGTCCGCGACCTTACACCTGAAGAAGTAACTGCATTAGAAAACAAGAAAGAATAAACCATCACAAAGGAGGCACTATTATGAAACATTTAAAATATTATATGAGTATGATTGCAGGACTGTTGGCTATGCTGACAGCCTGCACAAACGACATGGTTGAGAATGGTCCTTCTGAGCTTTGGGAAAAACAAGGAAACGAATATACCATTACCACTTATGTTGGTATTCCGAGCTATGAGGAGAACCAGACCATAACCAGAAGTCAGACATACGGTAATGAAGGTATTGACCGGGCAGAAGACATCCAGCTTTTCTGCTTCGACAAGGACGGTTTCTTCTTAGGACTTGCAAAAGATCTTACGCTTGAAACAACGCCTAAAGGAGATATCCTGGAAAACGGCAGCAGCAATCCGAAAGGCATCAAGGCTACAATACCAAATTCTACCGCAAGAATCCACTTTGTTGCCAATGCTACGTTGGACATCACCCAATCTCCTAAATGGATCGGAATGCATGAGAATATGCTCATGACTTCATTCGAATCAAGCGCTGGAGAAGATCAGTCTCAAAAAATCGTCTATTGGGGATATGTCAAGAAAAATACGCCGGAGGAGATGAAAGCTTTCCTCAATGGTGGAGCCGACAAGCCTGTGATACATCTCATCAGAGACAGAGCCAAGGTGAAGGTTGAACTGGAAGACGAGGTGGCTAACGAAATTAAAAAGGTGATAGTATCTATCTACGACGGTCAGGAACACGGTACGATTGCTCCATTCAAGACAGACCTCACCTTCCCTGACACCCATGAGATGGCAGTATGGAACCCTGATTATATCACTCCTACCAAAGACCAGAAGACATACCAGGGTTCTGAGGGACAGATGGAGAATATCGCCTATACCTTTGAGAATCGCAATGATGCCAGCAAACCGCTGAAGGTTATTCTCTGGGCAACTTACAAGAACGGTACCCATAAACGTTTCCTCGTGCTTTTGCAGGACAAGGACAACCAGCTCTACCGCATCAAGCGAAACCATATCTATAAGATTAAGGTGAAGAAACTGGATGCTTCATTGGGCTATGACAGCTTTAATGCAGCCGTAAATGGAACACCAGCCAACAACCCTTGGATTGTAGTAGAAGACATTGTACCAGAAGTTTCAGACGGAAAATATACCCTCAGTATCACAAATGGCACCTATATTCTCTTGAACGAGGGAGCTACTGCAGCACAAAGTATTTCCTTCAAGTATGCTGGCGATACCAACATTACCGCAAATGACTTTGAAGCAATTTGGATGAAGAATACCAATTGTGCTATGAATGTGACTCCTGTCATTACATTCAATAATGGCGAAGGAAGCATTCATTATACATTGAGCACCATTGATAATTCCATGAAGGAAGGAATCATCCGACTGTTGGACAAGAAGCATGGTCTGAGCAGGAATATCCACATCTATACCATCAAGAATATGGAATATGAGTTTGAGTTCCCTGCTACGATGGGTAAGGGCATCAGCGCCACAGCACAACTGAAATTCAAGATTCCGGCTAACTATCCGAAGGAATTGCTTCCAATAGAAATCAAAATCGCTTCTAATGATATCAATCCGCAGAATTGCGGTATAGAAGTAGGTTCTACTGCGGAAGTAGATGGAGGAAAAGGATGGAACAACTGGTTTGTTGTGAAATATGAATCTGCCAGCGTAGTGGGTACGACACAGACCATTACCATCAAGAACATGAGAGTCAACACATCCGGTACTCGGGGTAAGTTCTATGTGAAAGCCAGCTACTACAACGGAGGCTATATAAACGCAGCAAACGTGAAGACAAAGGCTAAAGAAATTACTTTTACATATAGATAAAAACAACGGATTTTACAGAATCATTAAATATCATTTACTTTTACTAAGAACACCAAATAGCGAAAACTATTTAAACTGGTCGTCGGAGATATAGTTGCCGAGTTGAACTCACCTTCTATAGCTCCACGACATTCATCTTTTGAAAAACTGCACATTTTTGTTGCCTTTTTCAGATTTATTATTTAACTTTGCAAAAAAGAATTGGCTTATGAGATATCGAATTATTATTATCACCGCATTGGTGTTCTCATTGAACATTCTGCAAGCTATCGGACAAAACCGTTCGTTTGTCTATCCTGTGATGCCCGACTCTCTCAAATCCGTAGAACAACGGCTCAATTATCTGGGTCTCCATTATTGGGACAATTTTAACTTCAAGGATACCTTGCAACTTAGCAATGCCAATATCTCAGAACAAGGATTTGTCAATTTCATCGATCTCATTCCTCATTTTACTCCAACTACCGCAGAGCAGAGTGTACATATCTTTGCTTCAAAAGCTTTTGGGAGCCAGAAGAGTAAAGACAAATTCGAGAGCCTCATCGAACACTATCTGGGTAATCCGAAGTCGCCTATGAGGAACGACAAGGTGTATCTTCTTTTCCTCAACGAAATGGAGAAATCAACAGGCTTTGATGAAACAGAAAAGGAGAGGATCGCCTTTAAGATAAAAACGAGGAACAAGAACCTGCCTGGTGACTATGCCCTTGATTTTGTGTTTACTGACAAGAACGGGAATCAACATCAACTGAGTGATTACAAAGACAGAAAGGTCATCCTTTACTTCTATGACCCAGACTGTGACAACTGCCACAGAATCTCGGCTTGGCTTGACAAGCAGACCATCCCTGCAGATTACACTTTTCTATCCATATATGCCGACACACGCATCAGCGACAGCTATAGCCTGGAAGCCATGCCTACCATTTATTTACTTGACAAGGGGAACAAAGTAATCTTAAAAGACTGTTCTCCTGAAGTTCTTATGCAGGTTATCAACTAAGAGCCTGCATATAACTCATTCAACCAAGAAATCAACATTATCGGCATATCTCAGCCCAAAGAAGCCTCTCTTAATGTTCATAATGCATTTTGTTCCAAGAGGTTTTGTTTCTTTGTATGTATCATACCAGAAAGAAATATCTTCATTATCTAATTTAATCTTTACATAATACTGTTTGGAACTAGGAGACTTATTTACATAAACATACGTTAGGTCTATCACTTTGCCATATTCTTCCTTAAAAGAACTTGTTGATGACAAATACTTGTTTGGCAAAAAGACCAAAGCTGGTATTAGAATAAAGCACAAAGAAACCTTTACGAAACACACACACGAAATATCCGAAAAGCCATCCGAAGACTTTCCTAAATATTTTTTTATTAATGCACACAGCCCTGAAAAAGTAATCATCCCTATTTTATCATACATCCATGGGATACATATTGGTAATAAAGTATAACTATGCTGCACTAATACTTCAAGATATACTACTAAAGCTATAACAGCCATCAACGATATAAAATCAACCCAAAATGGCGCCTTATTAAACAAGCTATGAATTGCCTGCAATTTTCTTTTATACTTTAGCATTATCATTCTACCAGGAAATCAACATTTTCAACAAACCTCTATCCGAAATTTGTATTATGCGACAAAAGTACAAATAAAAAATGAAATAGAATAACTTTTTTAGAAAAATATTAGTTTTGTAGTAACTTTACTAACTTATTATATAATAAATAAAATTTAAACTGGTCGTCGGAAATACAATTATTGGTTCTTGGCCTTAGAAGAATCGTAAGACATCTGGAACTCTGCTCTCACATTCTGGTTGCGCATGACAACAATCGTATAGTTACCATCTTTCAGCGTACCTACTGTAGTATTCAGAGTATAGTAGCCATAGTTGCCAGACACTCCATAGTCAGCATTCTCTGTGACAATCAACTTGTTGCCCACCAAAGTTGTTTCCATCTTAATGCTTACAGCATCGTCAAAAACAACATTCTTGTGAGTCAGCATCAACTTTCCACCTGGCAGAATCTTGCAGACAAGCTTCTCTTCCATTTCAGCGCTGTTGCTACCATCCTGTAGGATAGGTGTACTTGCAGACTGTGTGTAACTCAACATTGAGAACGAAGGCATGAATGTAGTGGTCTGTTGACCAAGCATTCCATCGTTTACTCCATCATCACTTGCACTGCAGCTTACAAAGCCCAATGCCATTGCCAATACCAAAATCGGCATCATTGAAATTTTTCTCATAATCTAATATCATTTACTTGTATTCTATTTATTGCTTGTTTATTTTTGTTTAGTCATTATATATTGTCTTTAGTTACTTTACACTTATGTCTTTAGTTAAATTGCGTTACTCTAAACGCAGCCTCATCTTCTACTAGTACATGATATTATATAAGAATAAAAGCATACTTGCCCAAGCAAAGTATTTCTTTCGGGTGCAAAAATATGAAATCTTTCTTGAAAAATAAGAGCGAATACCGTTAAACTACACTAACGGATATTAATATAGTTTATAGCAAACTGATTTAAAACAAAAAGTACACCTTTTTAAAACAAAAGACCACCCTCCTCACATCTGTTTTTCTGCGCATTTATAATAACTGCCGGTATATGATGAGAAATACTATCAGTATATGATAATGAATGCGGCCTTCTTTGACAAGAATAATATCAGGCTATAGAAACCAAAAAGAGTGGAACCCTTTCGGATTCCACTCTCATATCTTAGATTGAAAAATCTCGAATTAGTCGAGGTTAGCCAACTTGTTGTCAGAATGAAGAACATCCTTGATCTTGTGGCTATAGAGGTCAACCATGTACTCACGAGCCTTACCGCAGTACTGACGTGGGTCGAAGTACTCTGGGTGCAAAGCAAATGTCTCACGAACACCTGCTGTGAAAGCAAGACGAGAGTCAGAGTCGATGTTGATCTTGCAAACAGCGCTCTCAGAAGCCTTAGTCAACTGCTCCTCTGGGATACCAACTGCATCTGGCAACTTGCCACCGAACTTGTTGATGATATCAACATACTCCTGAGGAACTGAAGAAGAACCGTGGAGAACGATAGGGAAACCAGGAAGCTGCTCCTCAACTGCTGCCAATACGTCGAATGCCAATGGAGGAGGAACGAGGTGACCAGTCTTAGGGTCACGTGTGCACTGCTCTGGCTTGAACTTGTAAGCACCATGAGATGTACCGATAG
>ERZ773209.217-NODE-217-length-43125-cov-31.147179_pt1 | contig 43125 bp, 15 predicted proteins | sample MGYA00511109_ERZ773209 | MGnify/ENA primary metagenome ERZ773209 (study PRJEB29015, sample SAMEA2737786) | human gut metagenome | biome: human gut; feature: human-associated habitat; material: faeces | place: China | collected 2012 ...
GTTGACAATTATTTTCTCTATTCCTAATTCTACTTGTCAATCTTCTATCTTATTCTTAGTTCGTATTTACATACTTAGACTAAAAAAGGTGCATTCCGACTTTCTTCGGAACACACCTTATTATATATACTACAAAACGCTCATATTCTCAGCTTTATCGGCGAATAACCAATTTGGAGAACTTGCCGGAATTGGCCTTGATGACCAAGATGCCAGCAGGCAAGGAAGCCAAATCGAAATGAGCCTCTCCACCTTGGAAGTTGGCTGAAGCTATCTTTGCGCCAGAAGCAGTATAGACAGCCACAGCTGTAGCCTTGGCATCACGAATGTTGACCATACCGCCATTTACCTCTACTGAAAGATTAGGAGTTTCAGCAACAACTACATCCTGAATACCCGTAGCATCCGATTCATCACTGATAGCCATCCAGCCCACAGTCTCTCTGATTGGCTTTAACCTACTGATCGTTTTATTTGGATCAGAAGTATCTGCAAAGACTCTTAAATTAGCATAAGACTTTGTTTCATAAAGATCATCCAAACTTAACAATCGCAGCAATGACAAGAGCGGACGATTGAAAGACTGATATTGGAAAATCAGTCTCGGATTCTTCAACTCTTCGCCAAAGTTGAGCTTATAACGAGTATAGTTATTCAAAAATTCCATATTCTGGTTGCCTACAGAGAACTTCTTGCCAAATGCAGTCGTACTTCCCTTTTCGATGGCAAGGAAGGATACACGTTGACCGATTATCGTCTTGCCATATTTACTGGCTTCCACCTGACGAGTCAGCACCACCTTAAAACCATCTTTGGTAATTTCCCATGCACGAGCCTTTACAGGATATTTCAAAGTAGAAATCGGAGTCACAAATACCACAGGAGCCTCAGCAAATGGTTGCTTAAACTTATACTCTATTGTATCTCCGCCCACTCTTACCATTTTACCTGCTTCATCCGTAATCAAACCCGTCTCATAATGAAGAGAACCTAAGGTACCATTACCAGGTTTTGCTACAATAAACGAGGCATGCTCTGTTCCCTTAAAAACATTAGGATCCGAGTCGAGCGCATTCCAAGGAAAGAACTTCGATGTGAAATAACTCTTAGTGACAGCATTGACAACCTCCTGGGCATGGGTAGTAGGAGTTACGCTGGTTGTACCACCAAAGACAACAACAGGGGTGTTTTCGAATCCATGCTCATAGAAACTATAGACATCTTCATCATTTGCAGCAGACATGGTTCCCCATTGGAAATCAGCAGAACCTTCAGAACCATTCACCGTATTTGCCACCTCAGAAGAAAAGCGATCTCTTCCCAAGAAGTCTATCACATGAATACGATAGGAATAGTTACCAGCTTCTTCCACCTTATCCAGATAAGAAAAAGCGTGAGTAGTATCCTCTACTGCTTCGAAATGACTGAGACACTCCCAACTTCCGTTCTTGCCTTTTTTACGCTCTACCATGATATCATCTACAAACTCTCCGCTATGGTTCTTGAATGTCATGGTACAAGTCTTCGTACGTGGCACAAAAGATACGGTCAGGTCTGAAGGATTATAGGTACGAGGATTTCGAGGAACATACTCATAGTCGGAGTTGTAAGCCAACTTAGGTGCTAAGGCAGCATACTTCTCACCTATCGGAGTCAACTTATCTCCAGCTATCGCATAACGGCATTCCTGTACATTATTATAGAAAGCATAACGCTCTATATAAGGAGCATCATTCAGATAGTCGAGAACCGGACCCATGTGCTGCAACTCAATTGCATAATTGGCATCAGTTCCTTTGGTATCACTTCCAGGCCATCCTGTCCAGTTGGCACCATAGTTCATCTCTGTAATCCAGATAGGGCGACCGCCGCATCGCTTACTGATACTTTCCAGCTGGCTCTTCCAGCCCGGCTGATCTTTATACCAATAAGCATGAACGGCAATAAAGTCACAGCGCCAGCCACGTGCATCTACAGAGTCGATGAATTCATAAAGCCAATTATAATCACCTGCTACGGCAGGAGAACCCAAGCGGCGACCGGTAGCCATCATCTGAGGCCAGTTAGCCAACACATTCTTGACATCAATATCCTGTTCCTTGTCATCAGCCTTATTATCCGGTTCGTTGTTACCTAAGATGTTGGCACTACCCGAGTTATTACCCACATCGGCAATACCAGGCCATCCCTCATGGTGATGCTGGGTCACATACTCACGATCTACCCAATCATCATGAATACTGGCATCCCAGTTGTAAGCCCATCCCGTTTTGAATTTTTCCTGCACATCATTGTTCCAGAATCCAGCCCATCCACGCTTGTGGACATCATTCCACTTACTGATGCGGATGTAAGAGACTCTGCCGTTGAGCGGCTTGGAAACACTTGGCAAATTGATTTTCTTATCAGCTTTATCGGCAATGAACACACGGCTATAGCCTGTACCATCTCCCTGGGTAGCTAAACAGACCATGTATCCGCGTTTCAGGATAAAACTTCTGATATTATTATTAAAAGTTTTATTACTTGTTGTCAAGTTATACTTAGTATTGACAACAAAATTATGAGAGGATTGCCCACCGAAATCTGCCTCTGTAAATATGGTCAAAGGTTGGTTTCCGGAATAAGGCAAAATCATAGCACCGGCATTATAGATACGCAACTGGCAGTTGGAGCCATTCTTCGCTGCTTCACCATTGATCTTCACGTTGCTCAGGAATTTTACAGCCTTGCTTGGCAACAAATTATCAAAGATGACGGTCGCATGATCCGTATTGGTGATGTTGATACTACCGGTTGTGGCGAAAGGCGTGGTCGAAGAGATATGATAATCTACCTCTCCGTCCAGGGTAACCGAGCCCGTCACCTCTTTCACCGTCTGACTCGTGTTGTCGGCGAACATCGACAGGGATGCCGCCAGCAAACAGGTTAAAAACAGTTTTCTTTTCTGCATGGTTTAAGTTTATTCTTATTTAAAAATTAGTTCTTGTTATTTTCTACTTTACTACCATCTTCTTTCCATTGATGATATAGATGCCTTGAGGTAAATCCTGCAAATCTTCAGCCTGGTCTTTCACTTTCTGTCCGCCTAAAGTATAGGCACCCTGTTTCTCTACAGGTTTCTCTACCTTGATCTCCTGAATTCCAGAAGCGACAGGTTCCTTTTCACCATAATAGTAGAGGCGGAAATTATCGAAGATGACCCAATAATTTGACAGGACATTATCTCCCTTCAAGCCAATGGTAATCGCCAATTTATACTTGGTTGTATATTTCAACGTATTCTCATAAAGCCCCTTTTCGAAATAAGCATGAGCAGACTGCATATCATTAGGCACATACTTCGTTCCCGCAGCAGCTTCTTTACCTATATTCAACTTACGGGTCTGGGCATCCGCCATGATGTTGCAGATGTTCTGCTTATTTTTTTCAGTTCCTATATACATATAGGTAGCCACCTTGTCTGTTCCTGCAGCATAGTCGGTATTCACTTGAGCAGTTGTTCCCGGGCGCTGGAAAGCCTGAACCTTCATCTCATATACACCCTTAGGCATAGATTTCAACTTCTGGCTGATATCCACGTTCTTCTGGTAATATTCTGCACAGGAATAATGGAGTGTAGGTTCAGCAGGAGCGGTCCATCCTTCAAGAGCATCCATTCCTCCATTCTGAATCAGGAAGGAAATATCAAAAGGCTTGTCAGCTTCAGTTGCCTGTACACCTCCCAGGAATGTTTTCACAGAAGTCTGAAGGTCTGTCTTTGCTTTCTCCAGTTCATCCGCCAATCCCGTTTTCAACAGTTCTTTCATCTCAGCCAGTTCACCTTCGAAAGTAGCATCCGCCCCTTCCACGGTTTCCTGATGAGGAACACCCAACAAGACTTCTGATTTTTCTATCAGGGCATTCAGTTCATCGGCAACACCATTTCTGTAATTCTGTGACAACTCCTTCGCCTCATCAGCAGTAAGAATCAACCAACGCTGGTCACCTGCCTCCTGAGAGAATTTCAAATTAGCAGAAGTTGTGGCATTCGTTTTCTGAGCAGTCAGACAATAAGCAGAATTATTCTGCACATGAGCTATCCAATAACCCGTGCGCATCTCGCCACCCACCTTTTCCACTTCTACAGGAGAAGGCAGGAAATGGAAACGTTCACGATTTGTCAGTTCTGTCACTTCCTTGGTCTTGATACCATTGGTACCGGTAGAATTGTATGAAAGATACTTGCCTGTTGCCACATTCTTCAGGGAATAGTAGCAGGTAGCCGGGTCGAAAGTAATGTTCCATGCCACACTGTCATTGGTCGTAGCATCCTCATCACTCATCGCCATCCACTGTAAGTTACCGTTCTTATCAACACGCAAGAACTTCGAACCCAGACCATATCCCTCATTTTTGAGATAATACTTCTGCTGGTCGTCCTGTTCAAAGACATAGGCAGGAGTAGCAAACTGACCATTTGTTGGTGCCAGTCCATCTTCTCCCAAAGCCTCAGCCAAGAGCGAGTTTCCAACATAAAGAATCTGAGTACCATTATCCTCATGTGCTCCATTCACACCGTATGGCCACATGTGAGTACCATCGCCATTCAAGCGGACCGTCGTACTATTGTCCAAGAAGCGCAAGGCACGGGTAGCACGCACACCCAACCAATAACCGCTGGTAGTATTGGCACGGAGAAAAGAATTCTGCCAGGTAGCATGGGTTCCCACGCCGATGGCATGCAGCATCTCATGGAGCAGAGTACCCGTCTTCTGATAGGAAGCATTCGGTCCTACTCGCATCCAACCGCCATAACTACAGTCTGCAGTAGGCGTTTGAGCACCATAATTAATGGTGATATGAAGTCCATGAATACCCGTATATTCATTCCATAAATCAATAGCATCCTTGGCAGCAGACTGAACACGAGTCAGCGCATCAGAAGGGAAACCATCATTGATGTTATAAGTAACACCACCCTTCGGACGAGTAATGGCTTTCACAGGATCACCATAGACTACATCGCCATTGGTCTGCCTGACGTAGGCACGGATGTAATATACCGTAGCAGGCTCCAACTGAGAGATATTGTAGATTTCTCCCTGATTAGACAGATAGATCTTGCTTGTTCCATCCTCCACCGTTGGCATCTGATTGACAGAAGAATAGCAGAAGCCCTTTTCCTTGATGTTGCTTGATGTAATGCCACTTACGGTCATACGGCCATAGATATGAGTAGCACCGCTCAACCAGGCCTTGTTGGTCTTCACGACTGCATCTGCAGCAAAAGCAGGTGTAGCGTAGCCCATACAGGCTACGCTCAACAGGATAATTGTTTTTTGATATATCTTTCTCATTTTTATTATTTAGTCGGTTTGTTAAAGATACTTCGCATATTACTTGTTCAGATGTTTCTTACCATCCTGGATATAGATACCCTGAGTAGGTTTCTTGCCAAGCTTGACACCATCAAGTCTGTAGATAGGGGAAGAATTTCCTTCCTTCTTATCTCCCAGAACTCCTTGGATACCCGTCTCAGCATCCAGGTAGGTCAGTTTGAAGTTATCAAAACAGCACCAGTCATCGTTGAACATCTGATTGCTCCTGATGCCTAATTTCAAAGTACCATCCGTTACCACACATTCCAATGTATTATGATAGAGGTCATGGGTATTGAATGCCGCATTCGCCTCTGTCACATTGTCTGGATAGGTATAAGGAGAAACGGTATAGATATCCGCATCATAAAGAGAGCAAACCGGCTTCTCCTCATTGTTGGCATAGAAAAGGGCATTGATGGTCTCAGAACCATTCTCATGAGCAGCCGAAGCATCCTCCTTACCGCCTGCACGGTAGAAACTCTGCACCTCTACACGATAACGGCCATTTGGCAGACCGGAGAGTTGCTGATAGAAATCGAATGTCTTGTAATAATGCTCAGCTACGCCCTGGGCAGCAGCCGTAAAGCCAGTTCCACTCCAGCCCTGTCCTCCCTGAGAGAAATCCGGATTCTGGAGCAGGAAGGTGATGTCAGACAGTTTACCCTCTGCCGCCAACTGGCGGAGATAGTCATCATAACCCGCCAAAGCTTTCTGCAGGGCCACATAAGCCTTTTGCATCGCCTCGTATTCTTCATCAAAAGTACCCGATTCGTTCAAAGCCTGCTCTCCCAAGGAGATGGCTTCTGCCAGGATATCAATCGGACGAACTGCCTGCAACTTCTTAGCCTCATCCAGTGCATTGACCACTTTCTCCCATGTTTCGAGATGGGTATATTCCCGCTCGGTCAACTTCAGGAACGAACCATGCTGCGGATTTACACTGCCCTTGATATTGGTCATTCCGGTAGGATTCTGACAATGCTCATCCAGATCCAGCATACGATAACCACCACCACTATAGTTCATATAGGCCAACTTCCAGGTACGGCTGTTGATCGGTCTGAACAAACTTGGCGCTTCGATAGACTTATTAGCCTCATAAACATCAAAGTTTGGATCCAACTGCCACTGGCAGGTACCCGTAGTCTGGTCTGTAGGCACCAGGAATTTTGCTCTTGCCTGCTTGAGATGATGCGCCCCACTCTCCGTCTTGTAGATCATGACATATTCGCCATCCACCTTATTATATACGATATCGGCATCAATGATGTCATAGCCCGGATCGAAATAAAGCTTAGGTGCTGAAATCTCTGTCAAATCCTCATTGACCAAAGAGTAATAGATACGATGACGGTCAGGGAAACCGACAGAGTAATAAACCACATACTTCCGGGTCACAGGATCATAGATTACCTGCGGTGCCCAGGCTGCAGTCATATCCTTTACATCAGTCAGACCAAGAGCCTTCATATTTTCCTCACTCTCGAGGTCGATGCTAATGCTCTTGTCCCAATGAACGAGGTCGTTGCTGAGCATCAGAACCATGATATGGTTACTGCTCCACCCCAATCTGGAAGTCATATCAGTACCAGCCAACATGTACTTGCCACTTTCCGTACGCATCACATACGCATCACGCATACCGCCCGTCTGCGTAAACTTCTTAGTATCGAAGACCTCACCACCATTGAAGAGATCCCGGTAACTGTTGCCATAGCGGCTCAGGGCAAAGCAGGTAATTTCCTGGGAATTATGCATGTGGGCATAGAGATAACCATACTTATCTGCATCCTCAGCCAAGATATCGTCCTTCACCTCATCAGCCACCTCACTCACATTCAACTTGAATACGTTGAGGGAGAAGGCTGGAATTTCCAAGGTCTTGACATCAGACAGACTGACTTCTTCTGTAGGAACCACATTGAAAGGTTCGTCCATTGTATTCTCATCTGTACCATTGGCAGAGGTCAGTCGCACCACAGTACCCCCATCAGCCTTCATATTCTTGAGATTCGGATGGAGCGTAGTTGCCGCCTGGTTAGGATTTACCACCTTCAGATAGAGGATACCATTCTCCTCATCCAACTGTGCAGACTGATAAATCTGCTGTTCAGCAGATACTGTAAACTGATGGACAATCGTACCATCCAACTTGCAGGTAACGTCATTTCCATCCACCTCTATTTCGATATCATACCAGCGGTCGTTCTCGATATGACCGGAAGCAGTGGCAAGTGTAGATTTCGAACCATTCACACACATTTCTACTCCATGAGTCGTATTGTTCCATCCCCCGAGATTCCACCAGCAGTAGTTATTGGCATCCTGATAATTGAAAATAACGAGGAAACCTTCTCCACCCCCGTTTTTCTTTGCACGAAGCTTGTAGGTATATTTCTGAGCAGAAATCTTTTGCGTATTAACATAAGTACAGTTGGTAGAAGAAGCGGTCTGCTTCAACTCTCCATCACGGATACTCCATGAACCGGTTCCTGCATTCCAGGTATTCTGTGAAGAAGAGAAATCATCCTTCCATATTGTACTTCCGTCATTTCCCTTGACCTCCACATCATCATAAGAGACCTGAGTATTCCAGGAGCCTACACCCACCTGACTGTCTGGAACTGAAGAAGAATTACCCGTTTCCGTCCATAGCAGATTTTGCTTGCCCAAGTTGTTACCCAGAAGTTTCTGCACATAATAAGAAGGTGTACAGAAATTCTTTGCCGCATTGAAGTGGATCATATCGTATGCCCACAGCGGGTCTTCCTCGTGGGTAAAGATCGGTGCAAAGCTTGCCAACTTGCAGACATCGGAGTTTTTCTCCATACCCAACATGTAGATAGCCTCTCCCAAGGCGCTGTTCAAGTTGCCATACCTACCATAAGAACCGGAATTGGCAGCATATTCACCATTATACACACCAATGCTACGGTTGTAACGGTCGTACTTATGATAGTTGTCTCTCATCCACTGGTAGGAGCGATAGTAATGCTCATCCACGAGATCAACCGGTGAATCCAAGACCCATGCAGGATTGTCAGTACCCCATGCCTCCACATTACCGATGATAACTATCTCCGGATATTTGGCATGGATGGCTTCATAGAATTTAGCATAGCGGCGACTGTATTCCTCACGAGCCTCAGGCTGGCCATTCTCATTGCCCACCTCAATAAACTTAAGTCCGTAAGGTTTCACATGGCCATTGGCGATGCGACGGCGTCCCCATTCGGTACTCTCATCCCCATTGGCATATTCGATAGCATCCAAGGTGTTCTGCACCAAGGTATCTACCTGTTCAAAAGGAACGGTAAAGCCATGTCCCAGACCTACATTGACCACAAACATCGGAGCGGCATTCAAATCTTCACACATCTGCAGGTATTCATCATAACCCAAGCCATCAGAAGAGCGGTAACGCCAGTTATGGTTCCAATGTCCCGGACGTTCCTCTATCGGACCGAGCGTACTCTTCCACTGGAAGGAATTTTCCAGTGCATCCTGTCCTTCCACGTAACAACCGCCAGGGAAACGGAGGAAGGTAGGCTTGGTATCATCAAGAAGTTGGGCAAGGTCAGGGCGCAAACCATTCTTGCGACCTTTCCAGGTATAAGGCATGAGTGAGACTACATCGATCAGCATGCTTCCATTATTAGAGGTAAGCAATGCGAAACGACCTTTCTCACAAGAAGCATTTGCCTTGATTCGGGCAGTCAACAGAGTCCAGGAATTAGACTTCAAAGAGCCTTCCAACTGCACTTCCTCTGAAACTGCAGTTCCATCATTCTGCTGGAGTTGTCCGTATATTTTTCCATTAAAATCTGTTGAAGCTTTTACCCATACACGGAGCGTATAGGTAGAATCTGTCACAAAGTGCATTCCCCAGAAGCCCGTATTACAGACTCCAGCTTTATGGGTTGCACTTGCGCCGGAAACCGTCAGCTGCAGACAGGTTTGCTGTGCCTTGTTCATCACCTGCTTTTTATTCAGGGAGAGTTTCACGTTCTGTCCGTTTTGCTGGATAGCCGACCAGTATTCAGGGGTTGTATTATGATCCTCAAAAGATCGGTTTCTGATGAGTTCCGCATATAAGCCACCATCTCCCGCATGATTGATTTCCTCAAAGAACAGTCCGTATTGGTGTTCGCTGATAGCAGCCGCACGTTTTTGGGCATCGATGGTCATCGTTACCTGCGCTGTAGCTGCCAAAGACATACAGAGAGAAGAACAAAAGAGTATAGGTTTACTTAAGTTCATGAATGATACAGAGATAGAGTTGATGTAAAAAAAATAAGTTGAATAAAGAAAAGGAAAAAGGCAGACAGAAAACAGAAGGTTTTCACTCTCTGCGTTCCGTCTGCCTTTCAAGTTATGTTAGTTCAAAAACCAGCCGCTATTACTTAACGACTACCTTCTTCACCTTCTTAGAACCATCCTTCATCACGGTCTCAATGATATTGATACCCTTCTGAAGCTTGCCAATCTGCATACCGCTTGCATTGTAGATCTTAGTTGCTACTGCATTTGCATCTGTAACGATCTCGCTGATACCTGTAGGATCAACGCCGAGATAATATAACTTGAAGTTCTTAACGATTGTCCAGTCATTGGTTACCGTTACATTCTTGATCAAACCGATACGGAAATCGCTATTGCCATCATAGTTGAAATTCAATGGCTCAGAATCGTATGCGCTGCCAGCTTCAGATCTGAAGAATGCCTGAGCAGTAATCATGTTGTCAGGAATGTACATTCCATCCTTCATTTTATACAGACCTCCATTATCACTCAAGCCTACGTCATTCCATTTGTCTTCAGCAATCTTATGTGCAGTAATGGTCTTGATAGCCTGCTTGCTCTCAGGGAGTTCAGTAGCTACCTTCTTCCCTTCTTCTGTTGGGATTTCCTTATCAGAGAAGTAGATAAATGCATTCTCGTTTACATCATACTTCAACTCATCGCTACCGTCTTTAGCAGCCTTACCATTACGATAGAAAGCCTGAGTTGTCAAACGATACATACCAGCAGGAAGACCTACCAATGTCTGCTGCAAGTTGAATGTACAGTTGAAGAACTCACCAGCCTCAACACTATTATTAGACTGGAATGCCATTGTTCCATCTTTCACATCCCAACCTGTACTACTCATGGTTGCGAAATCACTGTTGGCGATAACCTTGGTGATATCTGCAGGTTTTGCTTCTGAAGCATCAGCAATGACATCATGGATGACGTACTTAGTTACACCTTCATTCAAAGCCTTGATAGCAGCAGGTATCTCAGCATCAGCAGCTGTACCATTATTATAAATATTCTCAGCAGTAGTCTTAGCTGCATTATACAAGCCTTTAGCTACGTCAGAGGTAGTAGAAGAAGCTTCATTTTCATCATAACGGGTCTGAGCATTCTCAATAGCAGTCTGAAGTGGCTTATAAGCCTCAATAGAGGTGTTAGCAGCCTCAATGGCAGCACTCAATGTATGAATACCAGGAACTGTTGCTTCTGTTTCAAGAGCAGTCTTAGCAGCCTCCAACTGAGCGCGTACTTCTGCATTCATCTTAGAATCAAGCAAGCCTGCAGCCTTAGCAATCAATGGTGTTGTTACCGCATTCAGAGCCTCACCCTTGCTACCAATATACTTCAATCTGAAGTTATCCCAGATAGCCCAGTCACCCCAAGAACCATTCACATTAGAAGGACGTCTCTTCTCACGTACACCGATACGAAGCGTACCACCCTCTACTAACATTGGAACAGTTACAGTATAAGCGTCTGGATTCTCCGTAGTGGCAGCAGCCATACCCTTCATAGAGTTAGGGATGTAAACTTCCTCGCCATTCAGATTATATTTAAAGTCATCACCTGAATTTTCCTTCATACCGTAAGTATAAGGAGAGGTAAATGGAGTCTCCAAATCATTTGCATAGATAAACGCAGTGATATCCTCTGTACCAGCATCATGAGCTTTATAAGCTACATTATTTTCAGCTACACGCTGGAAAGCAAGTACTGACAATTCATAAACACCATCAGGAATATTTGTAATATCCTGATAGATATCAAATGTGCCTTGATATACCTCGCAGTTTTTGTAAGTTTCATTAAATGTAGGGTTTCCTTCCTTGACAGTCCAGCCCTCCTTACCATTATCGAATGATGGGTTCACGATCTTTCTTGTGATATCATCACCTGGCTTGATACTTGCATTCTGAGCATTCTCCAACTTGACCTTCAAGTCAGCCATATACTGTGTCAACTCTTCATTATTGAGCGACCAGGTGCTCATCAAGCTTTCTACGCCTTCGCCAGTTCCGCAATCATCATATAATGCCATGAAGTCTTCAAACTCATCTCCAGCAGGATCTAATGCCAAGAATTCTCCTATCGTTGTATTCAGATTTTCCAATTCCGCATACAACGCAGAACTCTTTTCAATCTCTGCTGCGACATCTGAAAGATTCTTCTTCATGGTATTGATTTCCTCATCAGAAGTACCATCTTCAGTCATCGCTCTTGCACTTTCGATGAGTTCAGCAGCCTTATCGGTATAAGTAGGGCATGCATTAATACCAGCCAACTTAGCATCGAGGTCTTCTGCAGCTTTCTGCACATCATTCAAGTTCATAGCCTTGAAGCTTGGTCCACAATACTCAATCTGGAAATTATCTACGAATACCCAGTTAGCAGTACATTTATCCAACTTGAAACCAATAGTCAAATCCTCACCTTCCTTGATATCCAGGAGGAATTCATACTTTTGAGGAACACCAGCCTTGGTAGCTACAGTCTGAGAATTTTTAGTATCTTTGGTATCTGCGAATACAGAAACGCCCTCTACCTTAAAGTCATCACCCTTAACCTGCTGGGTTGCCATCGCATAGCAGGTCACCTTATAACCACCCGCAGGCAGTTTGTGTAAAGTCTGAGAGAGAACACCATCACTGAGGCGACCTGCACCAGCTACTTCTGCGGTACCTGTTACAGGGTCAGAATTTCCATGCACCCAGCGCTCAATGAATTTCTCTGTCTGATAGCCATCAGGTGCAGTATATGCATGAGAATTTGTCTGCCAATTGGTACCATGACCGCCATGACCAACATCACCCTTATCATCATATTCGCATTCATGAGTCCAACCAGTCAAAGCATCACAATTGGCATCTGGAGCATATTCTGTAATATTTACAGGAGATTCAGCGGTAGCTTCAGCCATTGCCTTATTTCTTCTAATATCATTAATCATGCGATAAGCTTCCTTCAGCCGCCAATATGCAGCGTTAGGATTATTGTAGATAGCTTCTACTGCAGATACATCTAATCCTTCATCAATTGCAGAATTAATCTGATCCTTCAACTTTTCTAAGCGATAGAAATAAGTATAAGGATAAGCTTGCCACTCAAGACCATTTGCACCATCTTCTGTCAATGCAGGGCGGAACAGGCCATCTACTGCAGTCTCACCTTTACCATCGAGTCCAGTATCATTAGGATTATAACCGGCATAAGTCTCTGGATACTCGTTAGCCTGGAATTTGAATGTCGTACCATTAGGTGTAACTTTCCAATAGGTTTTCTCTATACCTTGACTTGCATAATCAACATAAGAGTTACCACCATTTTCATCAACAGAGTTAACGAATATTTTGCTGGAAAAAGCACCAAACCTTTCTGATCTATCATTACAGAAAGAATAGGTGCCATTTGGCTGACCGTCATCGCCCTTATTAGGTACAATCACAAATCCAAGACCAGAATCTCCCAAACTTGTCTGGGTGCCATAAGCATTACCCTTAGTAAGCCACTTGTCTGCCAAGACATTCTTGATAGCTACAGTATCAGTACCATCCAGTTTCAACTGAACTGGATCTGGAAGAACAGGATCATTCACCTGAGCTTGTGCATAATTGGTGCTTAATGAAGCAACCAAAACTGCTGAATAAAGTAAACGTTTGTCCATGCGTTATTTTTTGGTTTAATAGGTTGATGAAGTTATTAGCTTCATTTAATTAAAGTTTTATCTGGTTGCAAAATTAGTAATTTAACCGTAACATACAAGTTTTTAAGCAAGAAAAGTTCTTGTTTTTTAGATTATTTAACCTAAATAGGTGTGTAAAATACAAAAAAACAATAGCACACATTATATAATAGCGTAAATTCAACACTTATCGCTCCATAAGTTTAGCAAAAAAAATCCGATAGGCGCACAAGCACTTAGTTAATCTTAGTTAACGCAGAGATATTTTTCAACAAAAATAGCATTATTTATTTAAAGTATTGTTATCTTTGCACCCAAAATAACTAACGAAAGTATCCTAACAACAAAATTTGATTCAATCGAAATGAAACTGAGCCTATACCAAAATCCGGTAAAGAGTGGTATTTTCTGCCTACATAAGCACGATTTACGGGCTTTATTTGCAGATCAAAATTCGTTTAAGATAGCAAATAACTGTTAAAGGAGAAATCTACACATCAGATACATCGAAACTTCTAAACAACAAAATAACAAAAATATGAGCAACCGCTTTATCAATCAATCGCGTCATGCGATGCTCGGTATATGCGCTACTTTAGCCATCTCAGGCTTCTATGCATGTACTGACTCTTACGACCTCGACGACAAGGGCAACATCCCGACGAATTTGGGTAAGAGTATCTATGAAGAGCTGGAAAATCCAAGTGAAGCCAGTAGTCTTCATGGTACATTCAAAACCTATCTTCGCCTGATTGATGACCTTGGATACAAGGAGGTCATGTCAAAAACAGGTTCAAAGACTGTGTTTGCAGCTAACGACTCTGCATTCAACGAGTTCTTCAAGAACAACAAATGGAACGCCAAGTCGTATGAAGACTTGACAGAGTCCATGAAGAAACAACTGTTCTACACTTCTATCCTTGACAATGCCATCCTGACGGAAATGCTTTCCAATGTGGAAAGTTCCAACAGTTCTGTTACCCGAGGCATTGCCATGAAACACCAGACCTCTGCCAACGCTACCGACACCATCCATCATGTATGGGCTTCTGAGTTGCCAGTCAACAACTCTTATTGGACTCCATATATAAAAGGTGGAATCGACGTAGTAATGGACAACACCCGTCCTATGATGGTTCATTTTACCCAGGAGCAGATGCTCAACAATGGTATCAACAGCGAAGACTTTGCTGCCATCACAGGAAGACCATACGAGTCGGGTGGTACCTTTATCTTCAAGAACAAGATTATAGCTAAGGACGTAACCTGTCAGAACGGTTATGTAAACCAGACTGACGGTGTCATCGTACCTCCGGGCAACATGGCACAGATAATCAGAGAAGGCAAGGACACCAAGTGGTTCAGCCGCATGCTTGACCGTTTCTGTGCTCCATACTATGATGCCCAGACCACATTAAACTATAATGACAATGCCCTCCTCAATGGCAAGCCAATGATTGACTCCATTTTCCAGTGGCGCTATTTCAGCGAGCGTTCTCAGGGAGCAGTTGCTCTTCAGAGAGACCCAAAGCAAGTGGCATTGGCACAGGATATGCTTCTCAACTTCGACCCGGGATGGAACCAGTATTACAGCACATACGGCACGATGCTCGCCGATATGGGTGCGATGTTCGTTCCTGATGATAAAGCAGTAGAAGACTATTTCCTCAATCCATCCAATGGTGGTTACAACATTCTTGGACTTTATGCCAAGAAGCCTCTCACCAAGGAGAATTTCGGCGAGAACTTAGACAGTATTCCTGCTAACATCATCCGCTCATTCGTCAACAATATGATGAACGCATCCTTCGTACAGTCAGTACCAAGCAAGTTCGGTACTATCATGGACGAGGCGAGTGACCCAATCGGACTCACATTGAAAGATGTCATCAAGAAAGAGAATGCCTACGATGTACGTATCGCCAACAATGGTGCCATCTACATGCTCAACCGAGTGATTCCTCCTATTTCATATAATATCGTATCTACACCGGCATTGCTCCGCAAGGCAAAAGACTTAGGTGTCATCAACTGGGCTATCCAGGACAAGGACATGCTGAGCGTAAACTACTATGCCTACCTGCGTGCCAGCGCAGCCAACTATGCGATGTTCCTGCCAAGCAATAGAGCTTTCGACATGTATTATGTAGATCCAGTATCATTAGGCAAGAACTACAAGGATGGTCCTCGCGTACTCCACTTCTATTATAAAGATGTGCATAAGGACAAGAATATCTCCGTATCTGCGTTCAAATACAACCCAGCTACAGGTTCTATCAGTTCTGACTCTACAATCGTTCAGTTGGGCGCTGTTACCGACCGCCTGATTGACATTCTGAACTATCATACCGTATCACTTTCACAGTCCGTTTCCAAGGACAACATAGGTGTAACCAATAAATACTACAAGACCAAGCATGGCGGTGAGATTGCCATCAACGGAGGTCACATCGGCGGAAACGTAGTAAGCGGTGGACAGATTAATGGTATTGCAGGCAGCAGCTACAGCTATCCAGTTTCAGAAATCAAGGAAGCTACCAGCTACAGCAATGGTAAGGCATTTGTCATCGACCACCTTATCCAGGCTCCACAGACCAGTGTATATGGCTGTCTCAACGACAACAGCCAGTTCTCTAAGTTCCTGGATCTGTGTACACCAGCCAATCTGAGCAATCTGCTGACCAGCATCGGTATGGATAAAGACGAACAGAAGCAGTTTACCGTATTCAGCGATGTCTTTGCCAACAACACAACAGAAAACAAGAAGTACGACTGTCTCGACCAGAACGTCAACTTCTACAACACATACAACTACACGCTGTATGCACCAGACAATGACGCCATGGAACTGGCATTCAAAAAAGGTCTCCCAACCTGGGAGCAGGTACAGGAAGTGATGGACAATGCTTCAGCAAATGACGAGAATGCCAAGGCTAAGGCACTGAAGATGGCTGAAGCTATCCGAAACTTCATCCGCTATCACTTCCAGGACTTCGCACTCTATGCCGACAACACCATCGACTACGGAGATGCACAGGAAGTAGAAAACGGCAACAGATCATACATGACCTCCTGCACCATCGGTTCTGCCTACAAACGACTCAAAGTCAAGGGCGGCAGCGGCAAGTTGAATGTAACTGACGAAGGCGGTGGTGACCCAGTCATCATCAATGCAAATGGCGACAAGTTGGTCAACTTCATGGCTCGTGACTACATCTTCAAGAGTGGTGCTATAGAAACATCCTCATTCACAGCCATCCATGAGATTTCAAAGCCTCTCTGCTTCAGCAGGAGCAAACGTTACGACGACGGTTTCGCCAGCAATACCCCTGAAGCCAACCAGGCACGCCTGAAGAATCTCAAGAACCTATACTATGCACAGAAGCATGGAATCAAGTTCTACAAATAATTTCACAACCAAGCTTATAACACAATGAACAATATAAGAACATACATAACCGTAGGTGCCTTATGCAGCGCTATGACAATCTCTGCTCAAGACCACCGTATCTCAGGTACCGTATCTGACGAGTTCGGTCCTGTCATCGGCTGTAATGTGATAGAGAAAGATGCCAACAACCGTAACGTGAACGCTACGATTACCGACGTGAATGGTAACTTCCAGTTAGCTATCAAGAACCCGAAGAATAAGTTAGTTGTCAGCTACGTAGGATACAAGACCTTTTCACAGGTCATCGGTTCGCAGACCAATTTCCAGGTACAGCTCAAGGACGCCAACGAGTTGGGAACAGTCACCGTAACTGCCAAGCAGCGTTTCCGCGGTGATGGTTTGAGCATCCCTAAGGACGAGGTATCTGTTGCTACCCAGACCATGAACATGGAAATCGTGGATGGTCTTGCCTTCACCAGCGCCGATGAAGCATTGCAGGGACAGATTGCCGGTCTCGACATCGTAGCCAACTCCGGTAACCTCGGTGCCGGTACTACCATGCGTATGCGTGGTGTAACCACCATCAACGGTTCTTCAGAACCTCTGATCGTTGTCAACGGCAACATCATGGACGTGCCTGATGCCAAGGATACAGACTGGTCAACCGCAACAGAGGAGACCTACAGCTCTTTGCTTTCCATCAACGTGAACGATATCGAGAGCATCGACATCATGAAGGATGCCGCTGCTACCGCTATCTGGGGTGCCCGTGGTGCCAATGGTGTCATCAGTATCAAGACCAAGCGCGGTAAACGCGGTAAGATCCGTATCGACTACAACTTCTCACTTCAGGGCAACTGGCAGCCTAAGGGTTACAACCTCCTCTCGGGTGATGAATATACCATGCTGATGAAGGAGGAACTCTACAACCCTACACAGAATCCTTCTGCTACCACCAACATCAATGAGTTGAACTACAACAAGAGTTGGGCTGAGTACAACAACTGGAACGACAATACTGACTGGGTGAAGGCAGTAACCCAGACCGGCTGGAACCAGAGCCACGGTCTCACCATCTCGGGTGGTGGTGAAAAGGCTGTATTCCGTATCTCTGCCAACTATGACCATCAGACCGGTACCATCATCAAGCAGGTATTGAACCGTTTCTCTACTCGTTTGAATCTGGAATACTATGTGAGTGACAAACTGAAGTTCACCACCGAGTTCCCATTGACATATACCAAGAACCAGAAGAGCTATGCCAACATTTTGGGTAAGGCCCTCTCCATGGCTCCTAACATGAGTATCTACCGTGAGGATGGTAACGGCATCGACACCAACGAGTACTACATCATGCTGCCATCTGCCGAAAAAGACGAATATGGTTCATCCGTCAGCGGAACCTCTTCTCTCCAGTTGAAGTCGGTACGCGATATCGGTAACCCTGTGGCTATCGCCAACTTGGCATGGAACAACGAGAGTACCTACCGTATCACTCCAGACTTCCGTATCAACTATTATTTCTTAGGCAATGACGACCATAAGACCCGTCTCGACTACGAGGGTCAGGTTTATCTGGATATCTTCTCCAAGAGTAATCCTACCTATTGCCCAGGTTCGTTGAGCACAAACGGTTGGAAAGACAATAGCTACAACCTCTATACAATGGATGACTACAACTCATTCCAGTTCCAGACCCGTCACCAGTTGATCTTCACACCTAAGTTCAAGAATGAAGATATAGCCTGGATGATGTTGGGTCGTTGGGAGTTGACTTCTGGTACCAGCTATGGTCAGAACGTAAGTGAGCGCAAGTTGCCATTGGGTGCACAATCTCCTACCCTTCCTGCCGAAATCTCCAACATGTCCACCAGCAATGGTGAGTGGCGTAGCATGGCAGGCGTATTCTCTACACACTTGTCTTACAAAGGTCGTTACAATGCCGACTTTACAGTACGTGCCGACGGTACTACCCGTTTCGGCGACAATAATAAGTGGGGTTACTTCCCTGGTATGTCTGTCCGCTGGAATATCAGCGATGAGCCTTGGATGAAATGGTCTCGCAAGGTGCTCTCTATGTTGGCATTCCGCCCATCATGGGGTGTGAACGGTAGAACTCCAAGCAGCGAGTATCTGCAGTATGCGAAATATGCAGCCGGCAGCCAGTATGGTAACGGCAATACCCTGCTTCCTTCTACCCGCGTAGATGGACTGCAGCTCAGCGATCTGAAATGGGAGAAGACCACCTCATGGAACATGGGTGCCAACTTAGGACTCTTCGACGACATGATTGAGGCTGACTTCAACTACTATTATAAGAAGACGAAAGACTTGCTGAACCCAGGTGTTGCCATTTCTTCACAGACCGGTTATACCACTTTGGCATGGAAGAACATCGGTTCTATGGAGAACAAGGGTTGGGAATTCAACATTACTGCCAAGAAGTTCATCAAGGCAGGTAAATTCTCTATGGATGCCAGCTTCAACATAGCCCAGAACTTCAACAAGATCACAGAGATGGACCAGACCGTGCTCGATGGTATCAACGAGGACTGGTCTGCAGATAGCCGCGGTAAGTACTTCAAACGCATCCAAGTGGGTAATGCCTTAGGTTCTATCTTCGGTTTGCGCCACAAGGGCGTATATCAGTACTCCTATGACTATCTGGAGAACTTACGTCGCCAGGGTTATGTCATGGAGGGCAACGAGAAGATCATGATCAGAGACAACAACGACCTCGTGGATTACCTCAACAACCGCTTCCTGCCAGCCGGCAAGACAGCTCCTATCGCCCTGAACAGAGACGGCAAGGTGATTACAGGTGCCGATGGTAAGCCTTTGCGCATGACCTACAACTCCAAGGACGGTGGTGAGACCTACAAGTTTGACGGTGGTGATGTGATTTACGAAGATGTCAACCACGACGGTACCATCAATTCATTGGATATGGTTTATTTAGGCAACTCAAATCCTAAGTTCTCAGGAGGTTTCGGTTTCACCTTCCGTTATGGCAACTGGTCATTGCGTACCAACTTCGTTTACCGTACTGGTTTCAAGGTTGTAAACTTCGCACGAATGGGAGTAGAAAAGATGTATGACACCACCAACCAGAGTACAGCTGTGAACTGGCGCTGGCGCAAGAACGGTGACATGACAGAAATTCCACGCGCACTCTACAACTATGGTTACAACTGGCTCGGTAGCGACCGCTACGTGGAGGATGCCTCATTCCTGCGTTTCAGCTACGTCAGTCTGAGCTACGATGTTCCAAAGAAGTTCCTCAAGAGCGTAGGTCTGAACACCTTGCGATTCGACTTGAGCGGTCAGAACATCTTCGTTTGGAGCAAATATAGCGGTACAGACCCAGAGCATGCAAACAACGGTTGGAACTTTGCTTCAGACAGTTCACAGACACCACGAAGCAAATCGTTCACCCTCCGCATGAGAATCGGAATTTAATCCAACACAAAAACAGAGACTAACAATGAAAAATAAAATAAACAATATCGTCAAGAGTTTAGCCGTAGCAGCCTTAGGTATGCTGTCGCTTAGCTCATGCAATGACTTCCTGACCATCTATCCTACCGACAAGACCATCGGCGAGAACTTCTGGCAGACCAAAGATGATGTCACACAGGTGGTAACTGGCGCTTACACCGCCATGATTAATGGAGGAATCATAGAAAGAATGATTATGTGGGGTGACTACCGCTCAGACGAGTTGAAGAAACATCCTTCACTGAAAAACACTACATTGGATGATATTTCCAAAGGAGATTTATACCCAAGTAGCGGTTACAACTCATGGGCATGTTTCTATAATGTCATCAATACCTGTAACATCGTATTGGCTCATGCCCCAGAGGTGATGGAGAAAGACCCTGAGTTCACCGAGGGTGACTACCAGACAGCCCGTGCCCAGATGTTAGGTTTGCGTGCCCTCTGCCACTTCTATCTGGTTCGTGCCTTCCGCGATATTCCTTACGTGACAAAGGCATACGAAAATACAGACGACATGAAGTTGGACGGCCAGCTGGCACCAGATTCTACCCTCCAGCTCTGTATCGAAGACCTGAAAGAAGCAGAGAAGGGTTGCTACAATTACGGTATCTTCGGAGAGGACGACTGGCGAACAACCGGTTTCCTCAGCAAGGATGCCATCAATGCCATTCTCGCAGACGTATATCTCTGGAGAGCTTCTCTCTGGAGCGGTACAGATGCTGCCAAGAGCCAAGAGTATTATCAGGCATGTATTGACCATGCTGACAAGGTCATCAACTCCCACAGAAACTATTTCGAGGCTAACATCAAGGGCACCAGCCAGGAGTCAGTTTACCGCAACAGCAGACAGCAGTACTACTTATATAAAGGTCTGTGGGCTGACTACTATAACTTCGTAAGAGGTAACTCCTCTGAAAGCGTCCTCGAACTTCAGTTTGACGGAGAGAAGAACTCAAACACCCTACTGTGCAAGAGTTACTTAAAGTGGGAGAAGCAGGAGTCTGGCTACGGTATGATGGTAGGTACATCTACAGTGGGTGGTGCCATCGGCGACAATCCATCTCCAGCAACCAAGAGTGCTTCTACGGCAACATACTTCCAGTCTGAAAACGACTACCGCTTCTACAACAGCAGCTATGGTGTGAATGATGACAACTACTCTTCTTATGAGGTGAAGAAGATGATGAACAAAGAAAATGCCATTTACGACATTCCAACCCGAAAGAAAGGTAGTATCTATATCCAACCACTCCGTGACTTCGACAAGTTCGACCAGAACTGGATCATCTACCGCATCACAGACGTCATGCTGATGAAGGCAGAGGCTCAGATTCAGCTGGCAGGTACAGAAACCAACAAACTGAAGAATCCATTTGCCCTGATCCAGGCTGTGAACCAGCGTTCTATCAGTACGACGGCACTCAAGGACACCTTGGTTTATCAAGACAACTACAACAAGGCAGACAAGATGGAATTGCTTTGCCTCCAGGAAAGAGGACGCGAGCTCTGCTATGAAGGTAAGCGCTGGTTTGACCTGGTGCGCTACTGTTACCGCCACATGACGGGTGTAGATCCTACCAAGACGCTCTACGAGATAGATCCTAACGGCAGTAATCTGCCAAGTCTTGCCAACAAGGGCAACAATTTCAAGGACATCCTCGCTACCAAATATAGTACAAACCTATACAAGTTTAAAAACGAGGGACATCTCTACTGGCCAATCCTGAACAGTGAGACCAAGACCAACAAGCTGATTCACCAGAATCCTGTTTGGGTAGAGACACAAAGTTCTGAGAGAACAGAAGAATAACATTCAAGAAATTCATAATTAAGTATAGCTTTATGACAAAGTTCATTCATAAGATAGGTGGCATGGTAGCAGGTGTAGCATTCGGTGCACTCGCCTTCACTTCATGCTCCGAGCAAATAGATGAAAGCAACCTCTATACTTTCACCGGTGAAACCATCACCGACTACTTGCGAAGCGATTCCACTCTTTCGGATTTCGCAAAGATAACAGAGTATGCTGGTTTGTCAGACCGCTTGTCTGCATACGGAACCTATACCTGCTTCGCTCCAACCAACGAGGCGGTAAAAGAATATATCAAAGAATTGTGGGAAGATAAAAAGTCTGCAAATCACAATGGACTCTATACAGGTGATGTAAGTGAGGGAAACACGATAGATCGCCTTTGGAAGTCCGAGAAACGTGACTCACTCTGCAAAGATATCGTAGAGGCACACCTTACGGGTCTGAAGAAGACAAGCAATGATTTGCTGGCAGGTTCAGACATCACCATGATGGGCGGTAACACTCACTCACCAAAGCGTGTAGGTGACGACATCACCATTGATGGAACCACCAAGATCATCAACAAAGACCACGAGGTGGAAAACGGTGTGGTTCATACCATCGACAAACTGTTCTACCGCTCTACCAATTATATTATAGACGAAATGGAGAACATGAAAATCTATAGTATCTGGTGTGATGCCTTGAAGCAGACAGGCCTGGATGAAGTGTTGAAGGAACATATCCGTACCAACGGTATCAACTGGTTTACCATCGATCCAGAAACCAAATATCCTTTTGCTGAGTATCCTACAACCTGCAAGGTGGGATTTACCGTTTTCGCAGAGACAGATGAGGTGCTCAAGAATAGCAAATATCATATTACCAACTGGAAAGAGTTGGCAGCCAAGGCAAACGAGTGGTACAAGGATTGCGCTTCCTGGTACAGCTACTTGGAAGATCATCCAGAAATCAAGATCAGTACAGGTACCGACTATACCAATCAGTGGAATACATTGAACATGTTCCTCCGCTATCATATCCTGAAATATTCACTTTCTATGGATAAGTTGGTTTACTCATACAACGAGTTGGAATATGCAGATGTATATGAATATGTACGTACCTTATTGCCATACACCATGTTCAAGCTGACAGGTGTAAAGGAAAACGGTGCCGTCAGTTCAATCTGGATCAACCGTGTATTGAACAATCCTACATTGACCAGCACACCGGGTGCCAACTCAAAGGATGCATATCGAGCAGCAAATACACCTGTAGAAGATGGTATCCAAGTAGCCGGCGGTTCAGCACTCTCCCGCCAGGCTTCCAATGGCTGGATTCATCCTATCAATGGCATTCTACGCTACGAGAAAAAAGTACCAAACGAAGTACTCAACGAGCGTATGCGTTTCGAGTTCATGTCATTGTTTGATGAAAGTATGACCAATCAGATCAGAGGTTATTCATATCAGGAGCTTTCTTCAAGATACGGTCGCAACGACCGCAAGATTGGTGCCATCCGCATCCCTGAGGGATTCTTTGAGAACATGGTCATCTACAACGGTGAGTCATCCCGTGTATATTATCTGACCAAGGACGAAGCAAAGACCGGTAACAACGGTTTTATCAAAGACTGGGATTGCTGGTTGGACTATCAGGGCGACGAGTTGTTCGTAAGAGGAGCCTACGACTTTGCCATCAAGCTGCCACCAGTTCCAAAAGACGGTACCTACGAATTGCGCTTCGGCTATGTTATCACCGGAAAACGCACCATGGTACAGTTCTCTTTGGGTCACTCTTCAGACCGTTCTACGATGACAACCTGCGATATACCACTCGACCAGCGAGAGGGCATCGAGTCAACCACCATCGGCTGGACAGACCCTGATAAAGATGGCGACTTAGGTGCAGCTACCGACAAGTCTATGCATAACCGTGGATGGATGAGAGGTCCTAACTACTTCAGTAATTACAAGAAGGGAGCTGAGGGTACAGCCCGTACGAACATCAGCCGTCAGCCACATATTCGCCGTGTCGTAACCAAACAGTTCTTCAAACAAGGTGAGGACAACTGGTTCCGCTGCAAGACAGCCATGCCAGAGAATACAGAAGCTGAGTTTGAGCTTGACTACATCGAGATTGTTCCAGCAAGCGTGTATAACCACCCTACTCTGACAGAGGATGTATTCTAAAAAGTGAATGTATTCTAACAAGAAAACAAACATAGAAATACAAAAGATATGAAAGTAAAATATATAATAATGACAGCAGTAGCAGCTTTGGGTTTCCAGAGCTGCACCGACTGGGATGACCATTATGACGTAACTACTGACGGCTCCGGTGCATCAGACAAGACACTGTGGGAGCAAATCAGCAACAACCCAAAGCTCAGCAACTTTGCAGCACTGATGGAAAAGGTAGGTTACGACAAGGCTTTGTCCACCAACCAGAGCTACACCGTATGGGCACCAAGCAACGACGCTTTCGACTTTGAGAAATACAATGCCATGAGCGACAGCTTGCTGAAGGCAGAATTCCTCAACAACCATATCGCCCGCGGTTACCATAGAGCTACTGGTGAGATCAATGAACGTGTCCACCTGCTCAACAAGAAGGTGATGGCATTCCAAGGCAATGGCAGCTACACATTGGGCAACATCGCACTCGACAGCACAAACATGTTAGGCAAGAACGGTATCATGCATCTGATGAGCAGCTACATGGACTTCCGCCCTAACTTCTATGAAGAGTTCCTGCGCAATGAGAACACAACCAGTCTTGCCCAGCTCTACAAGAGTGCCATGAAGCGCGAAATCGACAAGGAGAACAGTATCGAGGGTCCTATCAAGGATGGAGCAATGACCTATCTTGATACCGTATATGTAGAGAGCAACAAGATGTTCAACTACCTGAACTCCAAACTGACCACAGAGGACAGTACCTATACCATGATTGTTCCTACAGACAAGGCATGGGCAACTGCTTATGAAAAGGTGAAGTCCTACTATAAGTATCCGAAATCCATCAAGCCTTTCACCGTAAAGAACAACGATAAGACAGGCGTATTGGAATACAATCAGGCTGGTGCCGTAACCTTAGATGCAGATAGTCTGACAGAATTATATACTACAACATCTATCCTGAGACCTCTGATTTACAGTCACACCATCAACCCTGCTTTCCAGAAGGGTGATATTCCTACTGGAGCTACCGACTCCATCAAGAGTACAACAGGCGACGTAATCTGCAACACCTTGAACTACAACAGTGAGAACAGCCGTTTGGTCTATGATGCCAAGGATATGTTTGTGAATGCAGAGAAGAAAGTGATGAGCAACGGTAACGCATGGATTACAGATTCACTCCGCGTAAAGCCTTGGGACAGTTGGTGCCCTATCATCCACCTGAGAGCACAGAACGGTAATTTCCAGGCTGCTGTGGATAAAGTTTCCATCAACCAGAATGTGGCAGTAAGCAGCGACAACAGAAACAAGAATGTAGAAGGATCCATGCACGCCAACCAATATTATGAGGTAACATCCAACCTGGGTGCAGTGCCAGAGGTTTACTTCTATATACCAGAAATGTGGTACACTCCATACGCCGTATATCTGACGATGATTCCTGCCAACATCACCAATGAAGAAGCAGAGGTAACCTCACAGAAGCTCCAGGTACGTTCGTTCCAGAACGATGCTGCGGGTGGAACACTGACCAGATTCTCTCCTGTACCATTGAAGAAAGACTTCAACGTTTCTTCCAACCAAGCATCAGTAGTATTCGACTATGGTACGAACGAGAAATCCAAAATTGTGAGCAAATTCATGGGTGTATTCAATCCATCATTCTGCTACCGCAACCTGAGCAACTTCACAGACCCTGCAGCATATCCAGTATTCAACATACGTAGTGGAGACCGTGCAGTCAAAAACCAGAGTGCAGTACTGCGCATCGCAGGCATCACCTTAGTTCCTATGGAAGCCGTGAAGTACTATCAGGCTCAGAAAGCATTGAACGGAGAAAGTGGTGAAGAATATAAAGATGAAATGCCAGAAATCTTCTGGGATCTCAATTCATACACCTATTAATAACACGAACTCAACAATTGAAGACAATGATAAATTTCAGAATATTGGCTATAATGGGCTTGATGGCAGTAGCTGCTGAAATCAATGCCCAAGAGACAACCGACAACGCCGAAAAGAGAGCGAAGGAAACGGTAAACAAAAAGCAGCCAAACTATCCGATGAAAGAGGTATCTGGTACCATCTACGATGCGGCTACAGGCAAGCCTCTTAGCGGTGTGCAGATCCAGGCACTTGGAAATGCACGCTATGCTGCCATGACCAACGAGGACGGTACCTTCACGATCAAGGTGCCTACCTTCACCACCTCGCTCTATCTGTTTACCTCACAATATGCAAGCCAGCAGGTATCTATCGCAGGTGTCAACAACATTCAGGCAAAGATGCTCAGCGACAAGTTCAACGAGATGTACACCAATGGTACGAAGTTGGGCAACGAGGCAAGCCTGAAAGCACAGGTAAGTACACAGACTTCTATAGAAGACCTCATCGGCGAGAAATTGGGTGCTGATGTACGCACCGTGAAGCGATCAGGTGCGCCAGGCATCGGTTCTGCCATGTTTATCCGTGGTCTGAACTCCCTGAATGCCAACGCCCAGCCTCTCATCGTGTTGGATGGTGTGCCTATGGACATGCAATATGACGGCACTTCACTTCAGACAGGTATGTTCAACAACCAGTTGCTGAACATCAATCCTGCCGACATCGAGAAGGTTACCGTATTGAAGAATGGTACTGCCATCTATGGTGCCAAGGGCGCCAATGGTGTCATCGTACTGGAGACCCGCCGCGGTAGAACCATCGCTACACGTATCGATGCCAACATCGGTATGGGTGTCAACCTGGTGCCACGCCTGCCAAAGGTGATGGATGCAGACCAGTATATGAGCTACGCTACCGAAATGCTCAGTACCTATCCTAAGATTGACAAGTTCTTGGAAAAGGGTTCTCTCAACTTCCTGACCACAGATCCAAACAACTATTATTATAAGACATACCATAATAATACAGACTGGAGCAAGGAAGTATATGAGACTGCATTGAGCCAGAACTACAGCATCAATGTGATGGGTGGTGACGAGGTAGGTATGTACAACCTCTCACTCGGCTATACAGACGGACAGAGCACCGTGAAGAAGAATGGTTTCAACCGTGTGAACATCCGCTTCAACAGTGACCTGAGCATCATCAAGAATTTCTTCTCAACCCAGTTTGACATCGACTATGTCAAGTTGAGCCGTGATGTATTCGACGATGGAGCACCAAGCGATTTCAGCAAGGGTACCGTCACATCTCCTACCCTCCTCGCGCTGATCAAGGCTCCTATCCTGAATCCATACCTCTACAACAATACAACCCGCGAGTTGACCTCTACATTGGCAGATGCAGATGACTTCCTGACTCCATTGAATCAGAACCTCTCATTGGCAAACCCAACAGCCTTGTTGGAAAATGGTAGCGGCAACAACAAGAACCGTATGGAGAACTCTATGTTCCATATCCGTCTGGCTCCTAAGTTTGAATTCAAGGGTGGATGGACATTGAGAGAGAACATCAACTATACGCTGAACCGTAACTCCCAGCGTTACTATCGCCCAAAGGGCGGTGTTCCTACCTACTATGTAGAAGGTTTGGGTAGAGTTCAGACGCAGTCAGCTTCTATCTTCGCTAAGGAAGAAACCCTGATGAGTGATACCCGTCTGGACTTCACACGCCTCTTCGGTGCTCACTCACTCAAGGCAATGGGTGGTTTCAGATACCTCAGCTACAACTATGAGATGAACAACCCGACAGGACAGTATAGTACAGCCGGTAATGACAAGTTGCCTAACGTATCCAACAGCATGGACTTCAAGGATGCCACAGGTAATGACTACAAGAATACCTCACTCACCTGGTATGCTCAGGCAGATTACAACTATCGCAACCGCTACTTCCTGCAGGTAGCTGCCTCTATGGAGAGCAGCAGTACCTTCGGCAAGAAGGCTACAAGTCTGCGAATCGGTGATGTGGCATGGGGCTTCTTCCCAAGCGTACAGGCTGGTTGGGTAGTAACCAATGAAAACTGGGTGCCAAAGGGAAAGAACTTCAACTACTTGCGCCTCAATGCAGGTTATGAAGTGACAGGAAATGACAACATCAACAACAAGGCAGCCCGCACATCCTTCGAAGTACTGAAGTTCCTGCACAACAACATTCCAGCCGTACAGCTCAACAATATCGGTAATGAGAACATCACTTTCGAGAAGACCCGCCGCTTCTATACAGGTTTCGAGAGCCAGTGGCTGGAGAACCGTTTAGGTTTGGACTTCACCTTCTTCTTCAACCATACCACCAACCTTCTTACATTGAAGGACTTCACCACTCCTGTGGCAGGTGTGAAGAGTTACTGGAGCAACGAGGGTAGTCTGGACAACAAGGGTGTAGAGGTACACATCAACGGCAAGCCTATCGTCAGCCGCAAGTTCACTCTGGAATTAGGAGCAAGCATCGGTCATTATCTGAACGTAATCAAGTCGCTTCCTAACAACACAACCCTTGCCCTGAATGGTCAGGAGAATGCAGCAGTAGGCTACACATCCAGCATCTACGGCAACCAGAACATCGCAACACTCGTCAATCACAGTGCAGGCGTATTCTACGGTTACAAGACAGCAGGTGTATTCTCTACCGATGCAGAAGCAAAGGCAGCAGGCAAGGACGGCTATCTCTACCAGGTAGATGAAACCGGAGCCAAGAGCTATTTCAAGGCAGGTGACATGCACTTCGTAGATCTCAATGGCGACGGCATCATCAATGAGAGCGACAAGACCATCATTGGTAATCCAAACCCTAAGTTGTATGGTAACTTCTTTGCTCACGCTACATGGGGCAACCTGACATTATCTGCAATCTTCGGTTACTCTATCGGCAATGATATCTACAACTATCAGCGCAGCATCCTCGAGGGTGGCAATAACTTCTACAACCAGACCAGCGCCATGACAGATCGTTGGAGAGTAGAAGGCCAGGTAACCAACATGCCTCGCATCTCTTATGGAGACGAGATGGGCAACTCACGCTTCAGCGACCGATGGATAGAGGATGGCAGCTACCTGAAGCTCCGCTCCCTCAACATCAACTACAAGATACCAGTCAACTCTTCATGGCTCCAGGGACTTCAGGTATGGGCAGAGGCAAACAACCTCTTCACTATCAGCAAGTATCTTGGCGGAGATCCAGAGATGTCTGTATCCAATGCAGTTCTTTACCAGGGCATTGACACAGGTTGCGTATCACAAGGTCGCACCTTCACTGTCGGCGTGAAGATCAACCTCTAATAAAAGTACAACAATCACAAAGCATAAAAAAATGATAAAAATCAAATATTTTATTGCAGCACTCATGGCTGCTATCACACTCAACTCATGCAGTGATATGTTCGATGATGGATCCAACCGCTACATCACCAATCCATCGCTTGATGAAAAAGTGGACTCCATGTTCTACATCAATGGTATATTGAAGGGTGTACAGCAGGCCATCGACCAGAATGTGCTTATCAACGAACTTCGTGGTGACTTATTGACCACCACGAAGGACGCTTCAACCGATTTGCAGAAACTGGCTTCTTTCGATTACTCCGGCACCAACAAGTACGATTCTGCATACGTTTACTACCGCATCATCAACAACTGCAACTACTACATTGCTCACCGTGATACCACGCTGATTACCGGTTCCAGTGAAGTTGCGATGAAGGAGTATGCAGAGGCCAAGGCTATCCGTGCATGGGCTTATCTCCAGTTGACCCACAACTACGGCAAGGTACCATTCTATACCAAGCCGTTGACTGATATCGCCGGCATCGAGAATGCAGCAAGTTCTGAGAAGAAAGATATCTATGGTATTACTGCTGAGTTGGCTCCAGACTTGGAGCAGTATGTAGATCTGCCAGTACCTAACTGGGGTAACTTTGAGGCAGGTACCAACGATGCAGGAAACAACAAGACTGTCAATACAGCGAAGATGATGATTCCTGTAAGATTGATCTTGGCAGACCTGTATCTGGAATCCGGCAACTATGCAAAGGCTGTTGAGCACTACTTCAACTACCTGAAGAAGAACAAAGAGACGGTTAATAACTATATGGCAAGACCTACCTACAGTCCTGATTACAATAGCTACCCTAATTCATTGAAGATGGGATACTACTGTATGGTTTCCAATACATCAGACTGGAAAGTCCGCTATATGAACGACTTGGAAACTGATACTTATGTAGCAATGGCTACCAACAAGTTGCGTGGTGAGATTACAGCTTTGCCAGGCCTCTTCGGTTACAATTACTATACTTCATCAGATGGTACGGTAGTAAACGAGAAGATTTCTCTTGAACCTACCAATGCCTATATGAATTTGAGCAACAGTCAGGACTTCTACTATGCAACTGGAAATGGTAACGGCAGTTCTGAATTCAACATCAAGAACCTGATTTTCGCTAAAGCCTCTATCGGTGATATGCGCTACCACTGTTCATACGAAAGAGTGAAGTTTAGTACACAGGTGGAATTGGCTAAGGTCATCCTGAAGTATTACAATGCCAATATCACATTGTACCGAACTGCAGGTATCTATCTGAAGTTAGCTGAGGCTGTAAACCGTATGGGACATCCTGATGTAGCATTCGCCGTGTTGAAGGATGGATGGAATCATACCTTGGAAGAGGACACCACCTATATGACCCAGGAAGGCATCAAGTTCCTCAAGACCACCTTGCCATTCCTGACTCCTGAAAACCGTGTCGTTTTCAATGATGAAAGTGAGACCAATGGTGTTTCTTTTGGTAATCAGGGTATTCACGCTCGCGGTGCAGGCTTTACCATGGGCAATGGTTCCGGTTATCAGTTCCAGAATGAGATTAACAAGAAGTTGGCTCAGTTGGGCCATGCTTACCCTGCTAATGCAACAGCAGAAGACAGTTTGAGAATCAACCAGGACTGTGTAGAAGATCTGCTCTGCGACGAAATGGCATTAGAGCTTGCCTGGGAGGGTTCCCGCTATGGCGACCTCTGCCGCATTGCACGCCACAAGAACACAGACAGCTATTGGGGCACCAACTACGGTTCACTCTGGCTTCGTGACAAGCTTGCATTCAAGAATCTCAGCATAGACCTCAGCAATCCAGAAAACTGGTTTATGCCATTCAAATAAAAGGCTCGGACATGAGTTATAAAACATCAAGTGGCCACACTTGATATAACAAGTTAGAAACGCTTTCTCGCCTGCGAGAAAGCGTTTCGTTTGTATAAAAGCGCCTCACCCTTCACCTCTACCACATAAACACCTGTCACTCAGATGGTTACACAATCAATTACTCATTTCCGCCCTTCACCACCCTTCACCACCCTTCATCTTGTCATTTTTTTTACAATCCTTCACTACCCGTTATTTATTTTAGCTCATCCGGCTTTCCATGAAAAGTGAAGCAGACTTCTATGAGGAATGAAGCAGACTTCTATGAAGAATGAAGCAGGCTTCTATGAAGAATGAAGCAGGCTTCTATTAAAACTAAGCGCAGGCTTCTATTAAGGCAGAAATAACATTCAGATGACAGACGGTGAAGGGTGAAGATGGGTGGTGAAGGGTGAATTTTTACCCTTCATCTCCAGAACCCCAGTGTTTATGGGGGTTTCAGGCAAAAAGATGAAGGGTGAAGGGTGAATGCCTATACGAGTTGAAGAAAAAGGACTAAGATAGAAAAAAACTTGCCCATAGCGTAAAAGTGCCCTTACTGAGGGCACTTTATTGCCATAGGCAAGCACACGATCTGAATACAACTTATTTAACTAAATATCTCTTTCCATTGACCAATATGATTGTACCAGGAGAGACTGCATCCTTGTGGATGCGCTGGCCAGATAAAGTATAGACTATCTTGTCGTTTATACCTTTCACTGAGTCTGATGAAACCTCCCTGATAGCAGTAGGCGTTTCTTTGACATGGAGCACAACAGGCTTCCAGGTATCCAGACGACCATCCCCATCAGCATCAACAAGTCCCGTCGTTCCATTAGGAACAAACAGATGAACTTCCTCAGCCTGTTTTTCACTGACAGGATCCGCAACCGTACCAGCACCCTTGATTACCTTAAAGGTAATTTTCTCATGAGGCGTATCCCCAAAGATAGCCATGATGGCCACGTGATGCAGGTTGCCTGCTTTCTGCGGAAAAGGTTCAGGACACTGATTGCCCACAACATTGCCCTTCGAATCAAAAGCAACAATTTCACAATCTTCCAAGAGAACATCATTCCACATCACCTGACAGTACAAGAAAGAATTGGTATTGTATATGCGATGTTCCCGCTCATAACGGTCAAGATATTGGATTTGGCGCCAGCCGCTCTCCTTCTCCCAACCAATCTGACCAAATTCCTTATATCCGTCAGACTTTCGATAAGTACCATCCTCACAAGCCTCAGACTTGGAAGAATACTTGTCGTGAATGTCGGTCTGTGCGGACATTCCCTGTACCGCACAAACCAGACATAATATTAAAAAGAATTTTCTCATAAATCTTACTTGTTAAGATGAACGAATTTCTTGTTACCACGAATGACAACTGTCTCGATAGCATACTTAGCCACACGCCTACCGTTTAAGTCATACGTTGCTTCTGAACTATCCTCATCCGTCTTGACAGAGCCAATACCTGTGGTAGAAGCCAAATCGATGACGAGAGGTTGGTCAAGACTACCCACGATAGCATCGTCACGATAGAACATGGTTCCAGGAATCACCTGTTCCATTCCATCCACGCTGACGATGAAGCGCAAGTTAGCACCACTGTTCTCACCAGCAATCGTGATGAAATAAAGATCAGCATGAGCCTCATCAGTCAAGGCACGAAGTTCACCATCACCATCAATCACTCTGACGACGGCATCCGAACGGACAGCACCATGCTTATCTACCACACGGGCAATGACGTTCATATTGCCTTGATGCATCTGGGCAATCTCAGTTTTCTCATTCACTGCATCATCTCCACCCAGTCTCATGCTCTTAGCCATAGAGGTTTCCCTGGCAGCAGAAGAAGTTGCAGATGGATAATGGAAAGTCTGCTGCTGATTACGAGTAGAATAATACAAGTAACCCTCGCCCGACTTCAAAGCCTCCAAAGAGCCTACCCATTCACTACTGTTCCAAGAAGCAAAAGCAGTCTGACTCTTGACAACATCACCTTCCTGAGGTTCGAGATCAGCAAACGCATTGCCGATAGAAACGTATCCAGGAGCCTTATAGCCAATCCAGTTCCAATTAGGTTTGATGACAACAGGATCGTTGGCAACATCAATAGCATCACCGACAACAGACAGAGATACAGGCGCATTGCCCTGGATTTTGTACATCTCGCCAGCTACCACCTCGTTGATGGAATTGCTGGTAGGAGTCCACTGTCCATTTTCACTGATCATATAGTTCACCTGATTCTTGATGCCAGCGAGAAGTTCATCAGCACTGCCATTATCAGGATTCACATAGAAGCTGCTCCATTGCCATCCCTTCTTGAGATTCAGGATCTGCTCTACCTTTTCCTGGGCATTCCAAACGTTAGGTGAAGAGATGGTACCAACGATATTGTCGGTCACAAACATGTTCGCCTTGTCCATGCTCACCTCTACCATCGGAAGAACTCTACCCGTCTTAGCCTCAAATACCTTATAGGTCAAGTCCTTGCCGTTGTCCTCAGCATTACCATATACATTCATGAGCACATAGTAAGCATCATAGCGAGAGAAGTAAGCAGGCTTAGCCACACCCACGCATCTGTCACCTCGGAAGGCAGCCACGATGTCATTCACGTCTTGTGACATCTCACCATTGATTTCAAGCTGACCATTGACATTCATCGTAAATTCGTAATCTGCAGAATTTACGCTCCAGTCTGGAGCCACACTCGTACTGTTCACCTTGATGACCAGAGGTTCTGGTACGCCCAAGTTACCGGTCAGGTAAATCGTAGCCTCCTGACTGCCGATGGCAAGAGCAGGATCAACCGCAAAGGTCAACTTCTTGCTGGAGAGCGCAGGCAGATAGCCCGTTTCATTCTCCAGAGTGAGCCAAGATGGCAAACCGCTTATAGTCCAAGACTCTGTAGTACCACTATTATTATTGATTTCAGCCTCGATGCTCACCTTTTCAGTACCATGCTTCACGGTTTCCACTTCATCCTGTTTCCATACCAGTTGGTTTTGGCGAACATAGACATCCCATGTCACATTCTCAGAATAGTTGTTGTGACTGTCACGTACATTCTTGACCGTTACAGTCAGCGTGCATCCCTCGATACGTTGTGGTTGCTCTGTGAGATTTACCAGAATCTTACGCTCGCTTGCCACATATTCGAAGCTTACATTCTGCTTATCAGGTACAGACTTCAATGCCGGTACATTATCAGAAGTTGGCGCAAGAGTTACAGGCACATTGATAGGCTTAACTGCCCCAGATTGTGTAGCACTCTGGTCAGAGAGCGTTGCTAAGATGGTAGGCGCATTACCTTCATCAAGTCCACCCTCCTCGAAAGGATAGTAAGCTATCAAGCCATCACTTGCCTTATTGACACGGGCATACATATTGTTCTTGATGACATCACCCATGCGGCGGCCCTTCCAGATACGGATTTCATCTATCGCACCCTTCAGCATATCCGTAGCCTGAGCACCATCATACTTACCACCCAAGAGCAACTTACTTGTCTGGATGGCAGGAAGAACAGAAGCCATCATCTGCTTCTTAGCCACACCATCGAGATAAACCGTAGCAGAACCAGATGTACTCTTCAGCACATTGACAGCTACATGGTGCCACTGGTTGTCAGTCACCTTGTCAGAACCGATTGCATAATCAGCACCATTCACATTCATCTTGAGCAAACCAGCCTCATCAACAAATATGTCGAACTTATCCTTGTTATTGAATCCGAAGACATTCGCCTTACCATTCTGTTTTTCCTCAGCACGGAACCAGAATTCAGCCAAATAGCTTTCCTCATGGGTTGTGGCAATCTTGGAAGCATCCACAGCCACAATGGTCTTTCCATCCAAGGCAAGTGCATAATTCTTGCTTGCTAAATACCAGGCTGTAGCAGAAGGCAAAACGAGATTACGACTGCGAGCATAGTCAGTAGCCAAGCCGCCATGGCCTTCATCCAGTCTCCAATAGCCCATCAAGCCATCGCTATAACGAGTCTTTCGCTCATACATTTCATTCTGAGCCTCACTCCAAGGACGAGCCTGATTCCAAAGACTGACATCATGTATCTGACCTTGCATCTTCTCACCCAATGTGACAGGACCATTGCCTTTGTACTCACCAACCTTTAAATTGTTGAACAAGACAACATCAAAGGCATCATAAGCATAGTTGGCGTTGATGGTCTGCTTCTCTGCATCATAACTGAAGCTGACAAACTGCCAGGTATTCTTCTTGAAAGCATTGTCGCTGGTAAATTTCTGTCCATTGACATCAACTACCATCTTGTCATCATCAGCCACGCTCACGGTCATTCTGCCAGCCTTCGTGCCATGTGAGAATATCTCACCCTTGGCAGAGTAACGCATCCACATATTGACGGCAAACGACTTATTGCTTAAATTGAAGTTGGCATTGGTCTTGGCACCTTCGCCACCTGTCAGATTCAGTGCCACATCATGAGCCACCTGTGCATCATTCAATTCTCCCTGGATAGAGAAGTTGTCAGCCTTGCTCATCGCACCAGAACGAATATCCTCGTTGAAAGTCAAGGAGATTTCGCTGTCTGCGGTAAGTACGCCATTAGATGGATTAGGATTGCTAATCACCTGTGGGCGAGCCATATCCTTATAGAAGGAAATGACCTCAGAAGACTTCGTCACCTCTTCACCACCGAAGTTGCTCACCGTAATGGTACGGATGTTCCATTGTCCGTCAGGATAAGTATCATTGTTTGCCATACTGAAGACATAATTGAATGTACCTTCATCAGGCAACAAGCCCTTGTTCTTATCAGCAGCCGCTTCCTTCTCGCTGACTACCCACTCTTTCACGGTAAGCCACTGCGGATTGCCCTGCTGCTGTACCTGCAGGCGAACGCTCTTCATACCACGAGCATTCTTATCATAATTGCTGATGGTAAGATGCATCGAAGTACCAGTCTCCAAATTGATGGCACTCTCAGCTGACTTCAGAGAGACATCACTGCTCGTCTGCTGGAAGTAGGCACTGAGTTTCAGAATTTCCTCGATATTGCTATCACAGGTGCTTGACATACGAAGCTGCAAATCCTTATAATCATAAATGTCAGGATTGGTCTGTGAAATCTGCAAAGTCTTGGTTACAGTCTCACCTGCTGGTACGAGAATTGTACGACCAGCGGTCACATCCTTACCGTCCATCTTGACAGCAGCACCATTTGGATTGGAAGAATCGACCACATTCAAGTTGAAGTAACTGTCGATATCAGCCTCACTGGTATTCTGCAAGTAGATGGTAAATGTAGCAGGTTTGCCACTTGGTACACCTGTCACAGAAGTTTCCTTGGCACTGAGATGAGGCTGCTCCACCTGAGCAGTCTTTGTCTGGATGGTAGTACCCGGTCTGTAATACTTGGTCTTCACCTCATCCTCGTATGGGCAACTGGTTTGTCCGGCACGAGTATAGAAGATAGGTCCAAATCCATCAGGAGCATCGATGACATCAATAGAAAGTGCATCGGCATCACCTGTCTCTACAAGCGAGAAGCCCACTTCACGAGAAGACTCCTCGGTGCTGCCATCACTTGTAGTCACGCCACCTCCCTTTTCATCTTTTGTAAAAACCTCAACACCATTTCCATCAAATGCAAATCCAAGTTTTCCACTACCTACAATCAGCAGCGAAGTCTCGCTTTCCACGGTGAAATCCTTACTGTTCACCGATTGGGTAGAACTGGACACACTTGAACCGGCATCAAAAGAATAGTTCGTACGCTTGTACTCAGCATTCTCGATGGCAGTCACCTTTGCCTTCTCATTGTTGGCCAAAACCTGTGTCCATGCAGAAATCTGCGCATTATACCAGGCGATGGTATCGCTTGCCACATAGTCGTCCTTCAATTGAGAACCATTGTATGCACTCTTTGGCAAGACCATCTTATAAGACTCACCGCTAAGTTCACCAGACTTGGAAGCCTTGGCTCCCCAAACTTTCTTATCACTATTGTTGGAGCCTAATCTGGAATCAGTATTAGACAACTTGGTGATATAAACTGGCTTGTCTGTGTTATTGACATAGCCATCATAGCTGTTCACATGTACCAAGCAAGAGTTACGCAACTTCTTGAAGTTTGGCAGCAGTACGTTCTCCACATAGTTCTGAGTATAGGAGAACTCAGTACCATAACGAGTACCCACGCTCATCACATCGCGTTTCTCCAGTGCTGGCACACTATTAGCATCAGCCGCATAGATACCTACCTGTCGGGCATTGCCGAAATTGTAGTTCACAGAAGAACCGATGAATACGTCACCCTGATCGCCTACATACTCCGGCTGATCGCTGGTAGAGATACGCTTGGTAGTGGTAATGGTCTGGACAGTGGTATTTCCCATTCTCACCTCTTCGTCAATCTTGACTCCCACTTCCAACTCGTTCTTCACTTCTATTTTGGTATCTTTAGTTACCAAAGCACCCATACCTGCCGTACCGGTTGTAATGGTAGTTTCGCAACCCATGCTTGCCTTGACGCTCGTCTCATTGGCATATTTTATAGTTCCGCCACGCATCTTGGTGGTAGAGAAGGACTGTCCTTCCTCGATATAAGCATTTGATCCGGAACCTGCTGGGTCACGAAGAATCATAATCACCTCGTCAGGACCAGAGGTCACGAAGTTGCTACCCGAAGTCAACTGTCCCAAGACAATGCCCTGGAATCCGTTGCCACTCCAGTTCTTCTCCACACCATCTATAGGATAGCTCATCGTGAGCGTACGGGTGTAAGGAGTCAGGATATTTGGAGAACCAGCTTGCCAAGAGTAGGTTCCATGACCTAAAGAGTCGAGCTCGATTTCAGTCTGAGAAGACTCATATACCTCACCGTCCTTGTCACCAGTGACATAGACAGAAGTACCAAATCCCATCTGGTTGGTGATGTTCACCGTATTGTTTGCCAATGGCACCTTTGACTCCTTGACAGGAGCATCAGCGTCATGGTTGAAATACTTTTCATACAAACTCAGGTCGAACTCGTAGTTGCCTCCCTGAACGAAGACAGGATAACCGAAGGTATAGGCATCCTCATTTGCAGTCTTTGGCAGAGTAAACGTTTTCTCCTTATTATATAGTTCTATCAATCTCTTGGTGCCATCTTCAGCAACCAGCTCATAGGTTGGTTCACCAAAGGCACCTTCAGCCTCCACATTCTTCTGTACCACATCCAGGATAGCCGGACTGCGGTAACTCTTCTTCAGCGATGCTACATATTCAAACTTCTTATAGCCATCCTCTACTTTGATAGAATCGGCAGATGTAGCCTGTGGATCAGTAGCATTGATGATTTCAGCCGTATTCCAACTGATATCGCTGTTGCTGTCAATATTAATTCCAGTCACAGTATATTGAAGCGGTGGAACCATAGCAGCAAACTCACCGGTCTTAGGGTCGGTCTTGATGGTAATGATACGTGCCTTATCGGCAGAACCGGAACCCACAGTAGTAGTAGAGTTACAAACAGCATCAGCAGGAACAGCAAATACTCTATCGGTCTTTGCCGTCACATATTCATAAGCCTGTCCATTCTTTTCCAGACTTACATTCATACTATAAGTATCAGAAGCCTTCAGGGTCAATGTAGCCTGACCAATGTTGTTGACAGACTGTCCCAAACCAAGCGGTTTCTCATTCTCTACCGCACCACCCGTCACACGACCTACGATAGGTACAAGCGTGGTGTCATAGAAGGTAAGACCCGACAATAATGGGTTGGTGAACTCGATGGTCTCCATCTTGTTGCTCTCCTCATTCTGGGTAGGATAATATCCCATACCCTTATACGACTTACCATCCGCATTGCAGAATTCATGACCGAGCTTGCTCGCGCTGATATAGTGATTGCCTATAGGCACGCTGATGGTAAACTCACCCTTCTCATTGGTCTGGATGAACTCACCGTCCTTGGTGCAAGACACACCATCCACGGCAAACTGCACACCCTCTACAGGGATTGTAGTACCTTGATAATATACGACACCGCTGACAGAGAATGAACTGACATCCTGGAAGTCGACACCATTGTGAACGAGCGACTGTGCACTGACAAAGCGGTTTGCCTTGGCAGCAGAGAACTCATGTGTGCCCTTGGAAGGACGGATAGTATAGCTGGTACCATCGCCAGAGAAAGGCACGCCACTGATGGTATAGTTACCATTCACGTCGGTATATGCCGACAAGGAGAGTTGATCCTCAGAAGGCACGTCATCGGTAACAGCCATATTACTGATGATACCATGGTTACCATTAGAGACACCACCCGTCTTCGAGTAGTCATAAGCTATGGTTTGATTAGTAATACCCTCATCAAACTTGTAATACAAGTAGAGTCCATCCTCACTGCCCGACAGCGTGTGATTATAGTTCTTCTTGATTTGGTCGTCTGTCAATTCCTTTGTCCAGAAGCGACATTCGTCGATGACACCAGAATAAGTTTGGTTATCACCTCTGCTATCTCCATACCAAAGTCCAGATTCAGGCAAGTAATCCCTATTTGCAGACAAAATGGCATCAACCATCTTATATGCACTTGGATCTGAAATCTGCACCTTGGCACTTTGGATTTTTCCGTTTTCCCCTATAACACGCACTGTATATGTCGCATTTCCATCGAAAGAAACAGATGCATTATAGAACTTGCCCGTCGCTATTGTAATTTTCTTGTCCAAATAACGGCGGTCAATCTCTAGATTGTTATTTTTAAGATAAGATAGTCCTATACTGAGATCACCTGTAGGTCCAACTGCAAAATAGAAAAAATTGGTAGCGAAGACGTGCATACCATTTTCCGGGAATTGGTCTATCTTGATATACGTCTGTGCAGTCCATGGATTACCGAACAAAGATGCCATCGTCTCTTTAGGCTTGGCAATACCCACCTGACAGGTCACATCTTTGGTAGTGCTGAGCGCATGGAATGCCGTCAGTTTTTCTCCATCAGCATTATTTGCTTCCGCTATCACTTTCACACCTTCCACTGCCGTGCCTGTATCATAAGATATACGACCGCTGACAACTCCCGTAGCAAGAGCAAAACCATCCGTTTCTTGTGATGCACCAGGACTAATAGTTCCTGTTTCCTTACACTTGCGATAACATTCCACCTCATACTGGTAGTAAGAGCCTGGTTGAGCAGAATTATCCTCGTATGTATAAGTCTCAGCCACACCAGAAGTAGTATATATATTTTGATATTCCGCATCGCTTCCTAAGAGGCGACGGCGCACATTGAAATAGGTCAAATCTGTACCTACTTGCTTGACATCCCAGTTGACACGCACTGTACCGCTGTAAGCTCCACGGCTTGCATTGACACTAGTCACCTCAGAGTTTCCATCAATACCACCATCACATATGTTACTTGTGAAAGTTGTTTCTTGTGCTGCAACTTTCATCATATATTGGTATTTCACGCAAGCATTGGCAATTTTGGTATCATCAAAGGAATGACTTGTGACGTTCTTGTCACTAATAGTTGTCTCATGGAAGACTTCTCCCCAATCCGTAGTACCTTTTGCACGGCGATAAACCAGAAGTTTATAAGGGTTAGAAGACGTAGCATTTTCGAAAGAATAGAAACTACAAGTCACTGTAATTTTATTATCCAAATTATTCGATGCCGATATAGACTTCAGAGGGTTGCTCGTTGATATAGACGTATAAGTACTCTTATACAAATTGGTAGCATCCTCTGGCTTCATTATGGAAGTATTCCATTCATTCGGTTGGAATGCCACATAATAATAATAAGTAGTATTGTAGTCCTTAGTATCCTCATCTGTATATGATACCTGCTTGTCAATATATGCCAATTCCTTCAATTTTTCATAAGTGCTCGAACCACTCTTCCTGCGGAAAACCACCCATTTACCCTGTGTGGTCACATGTCTAGGATCAGCAATTTCCGGTGTCCAAGAGAGGATCACATTCTTTGTCCAGGAATTGGTAGAAGTAGAAATCGACTTTGGACGTGGATATCCATTGACCCAAAGGTCCCTCTCATAACTTCTATTAAAATAGACATTGTTCTCTATACATTGGCTTCCGTTAAGAGGATATGACCTATAATTGGGCGCAAAACGAGTGATAAAAGGATGCAGGCAATGAGCCTCAAAATTGTCAAGTTTCATTGTCACATAAGCCGAAGTTGCAGATTCTGTACAATCCACAAAATCCGTTTTCACCTTCTTGGGAGTAGAATTAAGATTATCCCAATAAGTTTCAATCTTGATCGGTGCGCTTGGCCAATTTACGTTTCCCTCATATTTCTTCGAGAAACGATAAGCATACCTTAAAGTACCCGATTTATCTTTACCTCCACAGTTATTATATTTTTCTTGTAGCAAATTCGTGGAATAAGCCTGAACTACCCCATTGGCAGTACGCTTAAAATCAATGTCAGGCCAAGACATCGAAGGGAAGTTGAATGTTCCGACTTTGACTTTTAGGTCATTACTGGTAGAGTTGTCCTTATATCTCCACTTTCCTCGAATCGTAATCTCATTTGAATTATTGTAAATCCAACGTTCCAGAATAAGATCAACTGCATCCATTTGCCTCCTGTATTTCGAATGTTACTGAGAGCGACCGTGCCTCTATAGCCATTTTTGGAAAAAGATTTTGGAGTACCAACTACCCAGTTATAATTTTTCTTCTTCAGGTTATCTTCGTTGTTACGACTACCCGAAATAAGACTCCATACTGTTTTAAGATTGATAACATCTTTACCGTTCACCTGGAGCCACACCTCATCATCGTATGCACCATTATCTCCATCCCAACAGAAAAAGTTGAAATTGAAATAAACGTGCAACGTTCCTGGAAAATTTTGTCCATGCACATCATACACCCAAGGCGTTTGCGCCTTGGCTGTTGAACCCACAAACTGTAACATTACCAATAGCAGCAGGCTCAATGCCCAATGCCGCATAGCCCAAGCTCTTCTTGGAGGAGCCAGGGCATCTCTTTTCATTTGTTGTAGAAAATGCTTCATAAAAACTATTATTAGAATTAATATATATCGAAGAACTTTATCATTCACTCTTGCCTATATCAAAGAACATGACCATTCACTCTTACTGGAATTCAAATTCAGACTGGAATCAAACACTCTTTTACTGTAATTTAAAAACGCTGTCTGGAATCATTAACAAATTCAATCAATAGGTTTGGTTGACAAATTTAGAGAAAAAAAACGAAAAAAGGTGTTGCATTCCTCAACAAAATAGTTGCATTCCTATAATTTAGGTGTTGCATTCCTATGAATGCAACTATATTTTAGACAAAAAGAGGACATATTCCTGACCATCTGCCCAATACGCCCCGATAACTTTCACTAAAACTTTTAAGGAATTTCCTTGTAGTTTTAAAAAATAAAAGGTGTATCCCATTTGCTGAGATACACCTTATTATATATATATTCGAAATGATATATTCGAATCTGAAGATGATTAATCCATCATTTTCTGAAGATGATTAATCATTGTTGTGGTCCAAAGAATCGTTGAAATCCTTAGGAGCCTGCTCATCGTTACGATGCTCGTAACGGCGTGGCTGACGAGCTGGACGCTCACCACGACCCTCATGACGGTCATCACGGCGAGGACGACGCTCACCACGCTCAGGACGTGGACGACGCTCACGCTCAACATAACCCTCTGGCTTCTCCATCAACACACGGTGAGAGAGCTTGTACTTGCCAGTCTTAGGATCAATCTCCATCAACTTCACCTTGATCTTGTCGC
>ERZ773209.233-NODE-233-length-41721-cov-10.869726_pt1 | contig 41721 bp, 39 predicted proteins | sample MGYA00511109_ERZ773209 | MGnify/ENA primary metagenome ERZ773209 (study PRJEB29015, sample SAMEA2737786) | human gut metagenome | biome: human gut; feature: human-associated habitat; material: faeces | place: China | collected 2012 ...
ACACGCTGTCTTGAAAGTCTTTACAGGGTTATGAAAAAACTAGGAATGCTTCCGATAAAGTCCTCAGCATCATATTTAGACGAGCAGCCGGCAAGTGTAAGCGTGAAAATGACCGCCGCAAAAAGTATCAAAACGTGCTTTTTCATAAACTCTACCACCCTATGACATTCTGATCTTTTTCGATTATATCATACCATAGCCAAAACTGTCAAGATAAAACAAAAAAAGCCCGCAGAAGTCTGCGAGCTTTTTGTGTTGCGACTATGAAATAGATGACTAAACTCTACCCAATCAAATGAAATATACGTCAAATAATACTTCATCATTTGCTTAATTTACAAGCAACACTTCTGTCATACAAAATCTGTCTGTTACAAAACATATATGCTTTTTTGAGTATATCTTTTTTATTGCTCGACATCAGAACAGTAATGTTTTAATATGGATTCGTATTCGCCTGTTTTTGTACGAGGTGGCTCAATTTTTTGTAGTTCAACATATTTGTATTCATCTCCATCTAGCCAAACTACAAAACTTCTATCAGTGTCATGCATAATATCTCTACCAAAAGTTTCATAAGCTTTATTCGACGGCGAACGATATACTCTAAACAACCAGAACATCGTATATTGATTTTGATCGAGTGCATTTCCTAAAGTTTCCACATCCATCAATAGACACTTCTGCTGATTTTTCCAATTCTCGCCCGCACTCATATACCTAGCAAGCTGTTCGCTTTCTCTATTCAAATATTGATAACCGTCACCATATGTGATTCCTGTTAACTCCCTTAATAATCTACTAGGCAACTCAAATATACTCTCGACCTTTTCTGCATGTTCAGTTGTGCATTCTGTAACTAATTTATGTAGTTTTACTGCAACGCCATCTTTTTCAATAGAAATGCTATTTTCTACTTCTTTATGACTTTGGATAGTACAAACTTCTTGCGGAGTACAATAACATTGACAATCCTGCCATGCATGAAATTTTTCAACATTTAATAAATCATTCCTTAATTCCCAATAAATGTTCACTAGTTTTATAAAATCATCAAATTCAGCACGCTGAACAACACCTGAAGATATCCAAATTGTTTCTTCAATGCCAGCTGAATCATTAGAAATGTTTGTATAAGCATAAAGTATTTCTTCTCCTTGATTATCTTCAAACCACGCAGAAAACCTCGGTACGTCTTCGTCTGACATCCATGCTTCAATGCTTTTTTTTGAATAGTCTTCATTCTGAGTGCGTACCAATTGATCTGTATGAATCCAACTTTCTTTTTGGTCTCTTTGCTTATAATTAATGTAATCCTGATATGCATTATTTATGGAACTCTCCAAATCCGAATAGTCATTGATATATGCTGCATTTCCACAGTAGTCGCTACTCTTCGTAATATTTGCCAGTACCGCTTCTATACGATGTTTCGCACACCACACATACTTTTCAGCAACACTCATTATCTTAGACCGTTCACCATGTGTAGCTGGATAAAATGTTCTTCTAATTGCAATGTCTACTCCGATATTTTTCTTATCTTCGTATTCCCAAAATTCTTTTTTATTCCATCCCTGATTCAACAAATACTGATATGCTATTGATACAATCAAACCATCCATCTCTAATGACTCTCTCTTATATTTCTGCCTATATTCATCAATCAGTTTTTCAGTTTCCTCAGAATAACTGTTGGTTTTATGGTCAGGTCTAAAAAAACAATCAAGTTGATCACATAAAACATATCTAGCAAGATCATAATCTATAGGACCATAACCAGACATCCTTTTTGCATCAAAGGCCTCTTCACAAGCAGGCATAATACTTGCTTGATAAGTATATGGTGGTATAATTTTATTTTCTACGTCTATATCATAAACCCTTTTGTAGATTGCCATTTTAACAATACCTGTACAATAGTATCTAACTACAACATTTTCATACCTAACTAACCCTTCATCTGAGAAGACATTGTCCATAATCCAATCTGAAAGACTGATTAGATATTTATCTTGTACATTTTGCCCCAATGCAATTCCATAAGCAACAGAAAAAACATCTTCTATGATTTGCTCATCATTAATATCTGCACAATAAGTACACAGATTAAAAAATTGTTCAGAGTTATTTATTCCCCATTCAGTAAGTTTTAATCTGCACTCTTTTCTAACATCATTGTCCACAGAAGAAAGACGCCATACTAAAATAAGTGGTAACCCTAAGTAATTATCATCATTTGACAACTTTATATTAGATGTATCAATTTCCGTATAACATCTCCAATAAGAATCATTACTATCTATCAAGTAAGTTGGTATAGACCACCAGATATCTCTTTGAGCTGGCTTTTCAAAACCTCTCAAAAATTCATCAAGCAATATACTTCCTAACGGATGATCCGGAACATTACTTGTCGGCATAATAATTCTATCAAATATTTCTCGAAATTCTTCTGAGGAATAATTCATCAGTTCTTTTACATAATCACGATATACTGACGCAATCTCAACAGAAGTGTTTGCCAATGCATAACAAATCAAATCAAACGTTGTCTCATCACTTAGGCTTATATTAGAATATTCAGATATAAGCTTCTTATCTTCCTCTATCGCAATGAGAGAAAGCATCTGATAAATTCCATTCGTATATTTGGCCTCAATAGTCTTATTCTCTTTTATCGCATCAAATAATTTCCTTGCCATGAGATAATCGAACGCTGGTTGCATACCCCATGAATATTTAGTTTCCGGTATGCTAAAAACATCTTTCTGACTTTGTCGGGAGTATATAAATCCTTCTTCCTCTACAAATTTCAAGATATCTTCCAGATGACTCTTTATAGGCTCTTTGCATGCACTATAAATTTCATCATATGAAAGCTCCATTTTATCAGTAAGCATGTTTGCCACCATAACAAGAGTGGTCATAACCATACCTTGACTATCAGTTTCTTTTCCTGCCTTTCTATATACAATCTCAATAGAATTTATTTTTTTTTGAAATAGCTTTGTTATTACCACTGAGTTTTTAGACAAAGATCCCACCTTTGAATTTTTATATATGTCACAGAACAACTTGAGCGCCATCGGCGTTCTTAGCATTCCTTTTATCCAGATGTTCCTGTCTAAGTCTATGTTGTAATAATCAATATAAGTATCAAAAAGGTCTTGCACATTTATGTCACCGAAACTTGGCATGCAGCAAAAACAAGATCTATAATCTCGTTTAAAATAATCTGGGAAAACATATGGACGTGACAAAAAAACGAATTTTATGCCAGCAAAATCTTTTTCATAAGCTTTTGCCTCTTCGATTCGCTCCTCCCAAAAAGGCCAAGATGCAGATTCTTCTATTCCATCAACACAAATCAGACATTTGGGCTGTATATTAACTGTTTCGCTAGTATCATTTGATTTATTTCTTAGCAACGCTGCATTTTCTAAAGCCTTAAGAAGTTCTCTATCACTCCATGTACTGGCTAACCCTAACGTTTTCGTCAGAATAGATAACCAAGTATCACCTGTCGAAAACTCTTTAGCACGAACCAAGATTGGCAAATGGCTCTTTTCGTTTAACAATATGTTAGCTTCTGCTATAATCCCAAATGTTTTCCCAGTACCTTGATTTCCAAGAAAAATGATTCGATTATCAAAATCACTATTCAACTCTTGACAACACTCATACACCTCATTCACAATGTTTCCGAGCACCTCTATAGCAGGTGCAAAATGTGAATAATAACGAAAAGACAATGAGCAATTTTTTAATTCAGAAACTGAACAATTTAGTTCAAATCTATCATCAATAAATTTTTTTTCAACTTCTGCGCCATCAACTACAATCTCTTCTATGCTTTTAAATTGGGATATCCATTTGTTTAAAACATCAATATCCAGTTTTATTTTTTCAGCAATAGGTTTCTCTTGTTCAGAAAACTCAAGTTTCAAGATGTCCATATACGCTTTTTTTAGGGAATCAAAAATAGACAGTATCTTTTGCGTTCCATTATATCGCCTCTTTACGACGCTATAATTCCCTATGAAAATTTCTAATTTGTCATGAATGTAACCAGTTGAATATAGGTCGGGTATATACTTTGTTTTCGCCCATCCGTTTATCGCTCTCTCAAATGAATTTTCAATCTCTGCTTCAAACACATTCGTGTTTTCAAACCAATATTTATAACATCCTAAAGTTTCTTGTGTCATCAGTTTCGCTTGAATAGTGGTTTCATCCCACAATTCAACTGAAACAGAAGGATTTGTTTCCTTAAAATTCTCAACTAAATCCAACCACTTACTTTCTTCTGTGGTCTTCGCTATTTCATTATTCTTAACCACTCTTTTAGAAGATAAATCTCTTGGAATACAAACAATATATCTTGTAATCTCCGGTCTGACTTTTACAGCTGTTTTAAAAGAATTTTTAATTTGGTTAAATTGAGAATCGTCCATCTTATTTGGAAACCATTTTGACTGTACTCCAATTACTTCTCCAGAGGCCAGTACTCCATAAGCCTCTACTCCACCATCTCCGCCTTTTCCATTAACAAATGAAAAGTATTTCAAAGTATCTTTATATTCACTCTTGCACCATCCTTCAAAAAGGATATTACACATAACTTCAAATGCATCATTAAATGATTGTCCATGAGTATTAAATTTTGTCCAGTCCATTTTGATTTCTCCAATCATTCAATAAAATAATCTAGATTCAACATTTCTAAATCAATTTTCACAACACGTTTTAGTAATGCATATTTACCGTCAAGTGCTTTGTCTTTTCTCTATTTTACCCCAATATTGTGTATCATGAGCGGTATCGTTACTTGTCTCAGTTTTTTCTGCTATTACTTTGTACGTTATCTTCTAAATGCTCGAGTACAGTTAATATACATTGTATTCCATTATAACGATTTGATTATAGTATATCACGAAAGCCTTCGGTTGTCAAATAATGCAAAATCTTGCCTTTGGCGAATTGAAAAACGTTTTATCTATAATGCTTTGTGATCCATTCAACACTGTGAAATAGATCACAAAGCGATAATTTCCATACCGCCTTGTTTCCTTTTATCTAATCACGATATATCTTACTTAACAACCTTGAGATACTCCTTCCCCTCACACTCCACAAAATCCTTCGCAAACTGCACCGCCTCCGCAAAGCTGTTCTCCAGTATCTCAAACCCCACCGCAGCAGTAAAATTATCAATCTCGCCCTGCTCTTTTTTATCTGCAAAGATCTGTATTAAAAAGCCCTCACAGAGAATTTTATCACCTTTTTTGTCAACTCTGGGGATATATTTGTCTGGCGTAATTCTCACATAAAAATCCTTGTATCTCATTTAATCAATCTCCTTAAAGTTTCATTTGAAGATCATCATCTTCGTCAAATTCCTCGTCCATCTCTTCATCAAAATACTGTTCGCAAACCGACTTTTCAAGTGCCGCTCTTAGATAGCTAGTATCCATACCGTTTGCCTCATAACCCTGCTTTATAACGTTGTAGTAATAGCTCATAGGCGGTGAAATGTGACCGCTGTTCATCAGATATGCCATACATTCTTTCTTTTCGCCATTAACATCTATCTCAAAAAGCTCCTTGCGGTAAAGATTCGGAAAGCCCTCATACCTGTCAAGACTGTGCTCATCTCTACCGTCTATCTCCCAGATTAGAACAGGAACTTCTGCGTTTTCTTTCGGCACAATGGTAGCAACGCCTCTGAACTCCAGCTCATAGCCTTTCAGCATTTCTTTGCCGATGACCTTTGAATTCGGGCAGCGATTTGCCATTTGTTCCAAATTGATGTTGCTGCCATAGGCGATATATAATCTTTTGTATTCCATAAAAATCTCCTTTTCAAATTTACATACTCATTTCAAGTTCTTCAATGCCGTCACATTCGCTTTCTGACGGCTCGTTGTTTTCATCTGGTATACACTCGATCTCATCATCAGAATGGCACACAGGCTCGTTACGCTGCTCACGAGCGGCTTGTTTCTCAAGCTCTCGCTTTTCTTTAAGCCTTGCCCTTGCAGCAATGCCGTCCTCCGGGTGTCGCCATGCTATATCACCCTCAAGATGTTTCAGCAGATGTGTTCTGCAATTTTTGAATTCATCACCGATAAGTCCTAATCCCAGCAGCCATACTCTGAAACTGTACCGCATATTATCGCTTTGTGAAACATGCGGAGAACAATATTTCTTGGTCATAGCCGCATTGCTTATGGCTAATGCAAGCACTATCTGACTTCTTACCTCTCCTGCATGAAGAGAACCATTGTAAGCCCTTATCTCATAATGTCCGTGCTGAAAAAAGCTGTGTAGGTTGCAGATAACATATCGGCTGTTCGAGTAATGCTGAAACTGCTCGCTCAGTCGTCCGTGATACCAAAGCCGTTTGATCTCTTCCATGTCTTTAGGCTTCTTTCGGTTTATGTCCTCTATGAACTGCTTGTCCATCTTGTGACAGTAGGATTCACGAGCGGAAGATACTTGCAAAGCGTCCCACAGAAAATCTTCTTTGCTTGCAAATATGTTCACAAGATTTCGTATCTGTTGGGGTGTGTAATCGTCGGCTGAAATGTGTATATGAGTGCCTGCACAATATCTCGGACCTGTCACTCCGCCTGCTTTTCTTAGTGCTCTCACAACCTCCTGCAAAAGCGGTATGTCTTCATATTCCAACACAGGAGAGTTCATCTCCACGCTGTATGCCTTGGACGCTCTGTCTCCGCTTGCGTTATAGCAGTTGATACTGCCGTCATAAACTATCGCCCACTTTCTGTTCTTGGCGTCTGTTACAACGTATTTATCATAGCTGCCGCCCTCGTGTTCAACACTTCCGCCAAGCACTTTAGCCATAGCTTTTGCCGCCTGACTTCGTGTAAGTCCGGTCATCTCTATCTCTATACCGAATTTTCTTGCTTTTATGCCTTCAAAGTTTTTGGACAATGCTGCACCTCCCAACAAAAAACAGCCTGTGGATATTCCGCAAGCCGTAAATTTTGATCGTTATTCAATTTCAGTTCTCACCTCATATCCGCCCTTGAAAATCACCAATATTTCGGTCTTGCTCAATACTTTTACGCACTCAATCAGTTTTCGTACAAGTACGTTATCGAACGTTTCCAGCTCGAATTTCTCATGCTCTATCATATCTATTATCTTATCAAGCTTGGCTTGAGTTTCGGCGGAAGTTTGATTTTTTGATTTCAGCATTGCAAGTCTTTCACTCAGGCTTTGCTCTTCCTCATACAGCTTTTCAAACTCGCTGTCCAGCTTGTCCTCATCACAGCCGCCTGTTGCTATGAGACTTATCAGATCACTTCTTGCCTTGTCGATCTCTTTAAGCCTTTTTTCGATCGCTGCGATCTCTTCCTGCCCATGACATTCAAGCACATTGCTGATATTCGCTTTTAAGATTTTTTCAACATCGTTACCACAAGAGTAGTAGTTATTTATCGCTCGTACTATAGCTTTGTGGAGCTGTTCTTCCTTTATCGTTGGCGAATCGGGACAGTATCTTCTGCCGTGTTCCAGCCGGCTTATACACCGCCAGACTATTAACTTTTTCCCTCTTGAAGTCCACGTTGTACGGCGGTAAGGCGTGCCGCATTTTCCGCAGATAAGCAGTTCCGTAAGTGCATATTTACTGCTGTATTTTCCTTGTTCGGTGATAGTTTTATCTGATACCTTTCTTTTTGAACTTCTCCTTGCAAGCTCCTGCTGAACTCTATTGTAGGTGTCTCGGTCAATTATCGGATTGTGATGGTTGGTCACAAGATACATCGGACGTTCGCCGTGATTTTTAACTATCTTGTGAGTGATACAATCTGAGGTAAAAGTCTTTTGCAGAAGAGCGTCGCCTGCATACTTTTCGTTTTTCAAAATGCTGCGGATAAGTGATTCGTTCCATACTTTATTTCCCTGTGAAGTCAAATTGCCTTTGTTCTCGAGGAGCTTTTTTATCCTGCTCATGCTGTATCCGTCGAGAAACAGCGTATATATCAGCCTTACTGTTTCAGCCTCTTCGGGTACTATCTCCGGTTTTCCGTCTGCTCCTTTTTTATACCCAAGCAGATATTTATACTGAAACTGCACCTTGCCCTCACGGTAGGCTTTTTCTTTGCCCCAGCTTACGTTTTTACTTATGGATTCTGATTCTGCCTGTGCAAAACTTCCATACAGAGCTATCATAAATTCCGATGTCATAGTTAAGGTGTTTATGTTCTCTTTTTCAAAGTGTATAAACGACAAAATATCTTTTGTTAACACTATATATTGTGGTTTTATTCTAGTTTCTTGAATATATATTGTATTATCTTCTAATATCCGTAAGCGACTTTTGCCTATTTAAGCGACAAATAAGCGACAAAAAACCCGCCATATTACAGGCGGGCTAATTGCTCTATATTACTTTTTCTACGATTGCTATTAGCATACAATATTTATCCGATAGTAGAGGTTACATGGATATTTGCTTGCAATGCTTTTACACTGTCAGAATTATTTACAAGTCTTTGTTTCATAAATGAAGTCATATATTCCCAATCAGGAACATATCCATCATCAGAGAATTCATTTTTTTTATCTTTGAAAAATGTTCCATCTTCATTTTTCAGTGCTGGTAACATAATAACTTCTTCTTTTAATTTTTCACCTGTTCCCATGTCATTATATACATATTTTGCAAATAGAATTCTAATTGCGGTGCATATAAATTGTGCTGAAAACTGATTTATTTTATTGCTACGCAATATAAGTATGGATGAACCTGCGCCGCCGCGTCCCAAAAAATCTACAGGTTGATAAAAAGCAGAACCATCTACAGGACTAACAGTGATACATCCGCCTTTGTCTAAAATATCATTTTCTTCTGGCTGTACATAGCTTTGTACACCATTATTATAATTTCCTGACGCAACAAAAGGTACTTCTCCCGGAAAATATTTAGTTTGTACCCGTGCAACAGGCTTCTCAATCTGAAAAATTTTACCGATTTTGAAGTTTTGCCAATCCTTAATATCAATATCAGAATCTTCCAAATCGATACTTATTGACAAGGTATTTCCATTCAGATTTACTTTTCCTGCATAAAATAATTTTTCCAGTACCGATTCACCCATCGCTTTCATATCAACTAATTTTTGAAACATCAAATAATCGACAGCAGTTTTAGAAAAGTCACTTTCAGCTATAGAAAATTTGATTTCGGGCATTTGATATGATAAATGCTCACTAGGCTTTAACCATTGTATAGTGTCACTACCAACTTGTTTTCGGATAATCTCTATCCATTTATCCTCTATACCTTGCCAACGATTTTTTATATCTTGTCTACCTTGATTTTTTACCGTTTCAAGTCCATCATCCTCAATATAACAAGCAAAGATTTCTTTATCATTTTGTGGAACTCCTGCCGTAAACAAGAAAACTGAAGTTGTAATTCCTGCATTAAAGAATGTTTTTTCCGGCAGTTTAATTATTTTTTCCAATGTATGATTTTTGAGTATTCGTTTCGGCTTGGCTTTTCCTATTTTTTCAAGCTTCTTATCAGGTAAAATAAACGCACACTTGGTATTTACCGGAACACTATTAAGAACATTTTCAACTATTGTCATACATCCATATTTGTTTTCAAATGGTGGATTCATCAGAACTTTCGTAATAGGCTTGCTTTCTATCCACGAACAAGCTGTTTGTGTTCTCGAATCCATTTGTGTCAAATTTGTCTTTCCATCCTTATGTATCAGCATATTTGCACAAGCAAGCGCATAGATTTCTCTGTCAAATTCTATACCAAACAGTTGATGTTGCTTGATTGATTTTGCGCTTTTAGTATTAACTCCACCGGCTTCTTTTATCATATTGCACATTGCTTTTACTAAAAACGCACCCGAACCACAGGCAGCGTCCAAAATAACATCATCTTTATTCACATCAATAAGTCTATACATAAATGATGTTATATGGTCAGGTGTAAAGATTTGTCCGCTTTCGGATTTTTTCTTATAACGGTTGAATTCGTTAAAAAAAATTCCCATTACATCTTCACCGTTCCAATAGTCCGAATTGATAGAATCGGATATTTTATTAACCCATTCAATAAAATTATCAATCGCTTCTTGATTTTCTGTAGAGTTCATTTTTATTTCACTATACACTTCAAGAAGTAAATCAAGCTTCAAGTTTTGCCTTTTGTCCTGCTCAAGTGATTTTGATAAAGTTGAGTGAATGGAAGTATGAAACGTTGTAAAATCCATCCCCTTTATCATAGTTGCTCCATAACGGTTAGCAACTAATGCACAAGCGGTAAAAACCATACGATGATATAAATTTTTAATTCCAAAATCAAAATGCAAACAGTCATTTATTCGTTTTGTAAGTCGATATATTTCTTGCTTGTTGATTTTATTTTCCTTATATAAAGATAGATAATATTTCTTGTGTTGCAGACTATTTACCGTTTTTATTTCTTCAAGTCCTTTAAAAACTCTTATATCTACTCCACTATATAATATACCGATAACACGTTTGAATTTTTTCTGTACTATTTTAATGTTTTTAAGCAATTCGTCTTTACACTTTTCAGCAGAAATATCCGTGCGTTCGCTTTTAGTTTCTAAAATAATAGCAACTTCATTGCGATTATCCGGCAGATACCATCCATCCGGCTTATCTTGTATTCCTTTAAATCCTAACTGATTAAAGGTCGTAATTTGCCCCGTGCCTTGCTTTACTTTGTTTTCATTATCATCAAATGCAAGAATGGTTTTAGCGGAATCTCTTACTTCATCTTCCGTTCTGTCTGTAAAAATGACATTATTCGCCATAATTATTCACCGTCTTTCTGTATTTCTACTATATCATCAAGCCCACATTGCAGGGCAGCCGCAATCTTTGCAAGACTGTCCATTGCAATGGGTTCGTCTTTTCCCATTTTTGCAAGTATGTTCGTGCTAATTCCGGCTTCAATGCGCATTTGCGTTTTCGTCATGTGCCTGTCAATCAGCATTTTCCATAGCTTGTTATAACTATATTTCATGCGTTCTACCTCTTATATTTCGACATAAAAATACAGGATAAATTATAGCATAGTTTCAGACAGCTTTCAATAATTTATCCTGTTTACGTGATATTCGCTTTGTAAATTTTTCATGAACTTTTTCGTTTACAATACAGGGTCAAGTCCTGCTTGTAGCCCTCGAACGTGTCAATTCTTGTGATTTCATATTCAACACCTTTGTATCAAACAGTGTTGTTTGTGGTTATATCTGTTCTGTAATTGATGATAAACAGGGCTTCTTCTTCAACCTGTGTCACAGTACCGTATAATTCTTTCATGGATAACTGCCGGAAATACGCCCACAGAGGCGGGGCAATGGGTGCATAACTCACTTTGCTATTGCCGTATTTATCATGTGTATAGGTCTTTCCTAAAATCTCTATTTTCTTATCTTTCAATTTCATGCTGTTGCCCCCTTAGATTGCACTTGTATATTCGTTATAATGCTCATATAGTCCTACATAGCAGTCAAGCAGTGCCGCCGTACCGCCTATGATTAACCCGATAATAAATCATAACAATGCTATCCCTCCTATGCTGCGTCTTTTGACGATTGAAATTTCCTGAAAATATCTTCTGTATTTCTACTGTTAAAGTCCTGCTTTTCGCTTTCTTCAAGAATTGTGTCAAGCTTATCTGCAAATATTCTTGCCATATAATCGCTGTATTCTGCCTGTCCGAACTTATTCATCAAAATTCACTCCTATACTTATTTTTAAAATCCGATCGATCTCTTTCATAAATTCTCTGTCCAAAGATCCTACATATTTTTGCAGCCTGCGTCGGTCAATAGTGCGGATCTGTTCAGCAAGAATTGTTGAATTTTTAGGCAGTTCTGAACAGCTTATCTGAATATGCACAGGCAAATTCTTTTTTCTTACTGACGAGATCGGCAAAACGATTACTGTAGGACTATGCTTGTTTCCAACGTTATTCTGCACAATCAGCACAGGGCGTATTCCACCTTGCTCAGAACCGACAACGGGATCAAGGTCTGCATAAAAAATATCACCTCGTTTAATCAGCATTTTTGTTCACCTTTCTTTGGCATTACAAATCCATTTTTGTATCTCACACAGCTATGGAACGGACAGAACAGAACATCTGTATCCCTGTCATACCATCCACAGCCGCAGCATAGATGCTTGTCCGATAATCTGATTGTCGGAACAGGAATATTAACTCCAAATTTATTGTATTTCAGTTGAATATCTGATTTTTCAGACATATCGTTATCATTCATATATCAGCCTCCTGACTTATAAATTTTATATGTAACAGGCGGTCTGCAAAACACGCAAACCGCCTTATATTCGTTTTGCCTTCGTCTGATTCGTAAATTTCAGACGATTTTCCGCAATATTTATCCTCGATACCCGTCACGGCGGAACTCTGCAAGCGACCGACAGCTTATCGGTCTCATGGGCATTTCACCCGCTCTTTTAGCCCCTACTGGGAAGTATCATTATCCTCACACGTTTCATCGCCTTTTCGGAAAGCTGTTCCGAATTTTGAAACGTCACATTTATCGCTCATCCTTTCGGAGTCTTGGCGTATGGTTTCTTTGGCTGCCGAGATTTCATACCGGCCGTGTGATCAACGTACTTGCAGAGTTGATATTCTATTGTCAAGTTACTTGGAGCTTTTATTCTCCTTACACTTGTATAGGGGTAGAAGTCGGACGTTTAACAACCGTTTTTTATTGTGATTTCAAAAGTTTGTTAAGCTTGCACAAAATCCTATGTTTCTTTTTGTTAATGTTTTGCTGCGTGGTATGTAGAAAACAAGCGACCTCGTTTTCCGTTTTATTTTCAAAATATATTGCAAAGATCAACCTTCGTTCATCATCAGAAAGTTCATTCAGACAGCTATACAGCTTTTCGCATTTAATATTTTGTATCACTCTTCTTTCGACGTCGTCATTTTCTGTTCGGAACTCCTGAAAGTTTTCAAGTTCTCCGTTAATGTTTCCTTTCAACGCAGAGAACTGGATCTCGTGCTTATAGAACGATTTATTGTTGTCATCTATATTCCATTGGGTTCTATTGTAATATGTGCGGATCTTTTCGCTTACTTCAATTTCAACGTATCTTTTGGTTATAGTGTCATAAACACTTACTATATTTTTGCTCATTTTTATTCCTCCGTTTTGATTTTCTTGTTCTGAATCAAAACGAAGGCTTATGGATATTTGGCAATAAAACATTGCCAGTTTTTTAGAATGGGCATAAAAATAGACCTTTCTGCTTTTAAAACAAAAAGGTCTGATAAAAAAAGGAGTATAACTTTCGACTTTAAAAGCTTTTGTTATACTCCATGATTTCAAACTATATTAAGGTGATAGTTATAAAACTTTATTGATATCTAGGGTTTATTTCTAAAATAAATGGTTAAAGCTGTAAGATAGTGCCCATTACAAGCTTTAACCATTTATATATTATTACTGAACAATTCTGACAGACAAAGCCGCTTTGCATAGCTAAACCCAATCCGAATTTTAAGCGTATACTATAAGATATAAATCTTCAAAAACACTTACTGAGTTGGGTATAGTATGGCATTTGGTTCATCATGGTGAGCACTTACCGAGGAATTTAATAATTCATCTCTGACCAGCATCAGAGTGTGCCCTGATAATATACTATCAGTATAATAGCTGTTTCCGTAAACAAAATATATTGCGTCGCCTGACTGTATGTATCCGGTTATTAACACAAAATGGCTAACCCCGTTTTGTGTTATTATTTGTCCGTCTTGTTGTTTAACCAATACAATGCATTGATGACCATAATCAACCAGTTGTTTGATTATGTCCGATGGTTTTTGGTCACTGTCATAAGCATTGCTTAGCTCTATACCATATGCATTTTTCGCCAGCTTTTGTATACTCTCAGCCGACATTCCTCCGCCGGTGTCAAGCAATGTACCTTGATCACCGTAACCGTTCTCTTCTGAATAATCAAGCAGTTTATCGTAATTGAAAAATTCATCACTTCCGATATTTTTGCTGTTTGCAAGCATATACACACATGCTACACCACAGGCTGAATAGCCGACTCCCATACTGTTAAGCTGAGAAATCACGCCCAACTTTATAATATTTGTACAATCAATAACGCATGAATATCCCTCGTTTACCAAGACGTAATCCTCTCGATAATCTATCTCAATATACCCTTGATATATTTTGGAATATCTGCCGGTATATAATCCGCCTATATTACCGTCTGCGTAGTCGAAAAGCACCGTTTCATTTTCGTCCGGAGCGTAAAAAGGAGTATTGTCATTGACTAAAAACAAATACGTTTCTTGATCATCATCAGCAATTTCCGTTTGACTTTCGCTCGAATTCAGTGCGGATGCTGTTGATGTTACATTAGCCTTAACATTATCTGATTCTGTTTTATTTTTCGTTATACATTTACTTATGAGAATCAAAGGAATAACAATGATGACAGCTATCAGCATTAATGTCGGAAGCGTTTTGTGTCTGTTTTTTGAGGTCATTTTCCGATTTTAACCTTTAATATATCCAAGATATAACCAACCGCCTACACTCGGAGCGTATGCCCAATCTTTGTTTTCCTTAGTAAACAACAATTTCGTACCATAAGAAACTGTTCCAACTATCGCTGAACTCGTGCTACTGGATTTTCGCACATTTAAAACATCACAATTAACCGTACCATAAGCATTTACGGTAATATTACCGCCATTGCTTACGATAATGTAGTTGCCGTCCTGCATTTTTCCAAAAGTGTTGGAATTCTTAATAACAAAGCTCACAAACTTTCTTTGTTCGCCTTTATTAACCGTTCCAACTTGGGTACTCATACTTGTGCTGCTATATATCTTAAGATTCTGGTTGAATATATAAATATCATTATCAACCCAAAGAGTTCCCATTGTCAATGGTGTTGTGCCGCTGCCACCACCTGAACCCGTGATTTTTGATTGATCCTTGGCTCTTAAAACACCATAAACATTGGTGTAATTATGTCTGATTTTCATCATAGGTTCATTATGACCATTTGAATTCTGTTCATAACTATAAAAATACGATGTATCACCTTCACCTGTACAGATCGCAACGTGTCCGTATCCTCCGCCTACGTTAGTGTTCCATACCATAATGTCACCTTTTATAGGGATAAAATCAGGTGTATTCGCTATACGATTAAAGTTTTTCTGAAGTTCAGTCGTATATGCAGTCCAATTTGCATAGTACTCATAGGCATTTCCCCAAGCACCTGGATTCAAACCGAACACTTTATTTAAGTACAGCTTGATTAAATCAACACACTGCACACCTGCAACGCCATCGTAGTCAGTTCCAACTCCATTATACTTATTTACAAACTCCTGATATGTCATTTTTATTCCTCCAGTTCTTTTTGTTAACGATTGTGAATTATTCTTGTTCGTGACGAATTTCTATATTTTATTGCTGCATCGGACTCACCCTACCTTTACCGTCAAAAAGCTGTTTGTACATTTATGGGCTTAATTTTTGCTTACAAATAAATCCAATATCTTATTCAACGCTGTCTTTTTCTGCGAGATTTGCTCAAAAGCGGCGTGAGTGTCAAGCCCCTCGAGAGTCTGATAAGCGACTTTGTACTGTTCAGGGGTGTATTCAAGCGTCTGTTTTGTCTCGTTTATATACAGCAAAACGCCGTTGAGAATTAGCAGAACGGCGAAAATTGCAATAGTTGTGCGCTTGCAGAACGCTTTTATCAGTTCGTTTATGAAGATCATCGGCTCGCCCCCTGGTCGAAATAATAGAGGTAGAGGTCCTCGAGGTCGGGCTTACAGAGCTTGTACTCAAAGTCTTTTGGCGGCTGTTCGCTGATAACACGGACGTAGATGTTTTTCTCGTCCTTCGAGATATTTCCGACCTTGTATTTTGCGGAGATCTCGCCGAGCATACTCTCGTCGGCGGTTATCTCGAACACTTTGCCGTCGATCTTTTCGCAAAGGATATGGGGTGCACCGCTGTCGATTATCTCACCCTTTTTCATCAGCAGAACTTCTTTTGCGATGAATTCGATATCCGAAACAACGTGGGTCGCGATTATGACGATCTTGTCGAAAGCTATCTGTGCCACGAGGTTTCTTATGCGGATACGCTCCTTCGGGTCAAGTCCTGCGGTTGGCTCGTCAAGGATAATGACTTTCGGTTCGCCGAGCATTGCCTGTGCGATAAGGGCACGCTGTTTCATTCCGCCTGAAAAACCTCCAAGTCGTTTATTTTTGCTGTCCTGCAAGTTGACAAGGTTGAGCAGCTTTTCTATCTGCGGCTTTGCGTCAGCTTTTTTCATGCCTTTGAGGGCCATATTCTATAAGATCTGCAATTTCAGGATCTGAGTTGATAAGCGCAAGAACGTCAAATGCTTCCTCAGGATTGTTTGATTTTGATGAAACACCGCTGACCGCATTAAGTATTTTATAGGCATACGGTTCGCACATTGTTATTTCGTATTCCTCAGAACCGTCATTGGTATAATTGTCGCCCTGCATTATGCCAAGTGCGTTACAGTCTGTGTTCACAAACTTAACAAAGTAGTCATTTCCCGTTGGCTCTGAAACAATATATCCGCTATCGTGAAGAGCTTTCATATTCTGCAAAAACTGCGTGCTTTCTGAGTAGATATTTACAGCCTTATTGTCTGACGATCCTTCTTTCACACCCATTCCAACTGAAAAGAACTCGGGATCATATTCAAAGCCTGCCAACTGTTTCATTCCGTTACAGTCGATCTGAAAATCTATCAGATCGATGTCTTCATCGGATACCTTTTCGCATTGTTGAGCCAGCCAATTCCAGTCGCCGTTGAAATCATCGGGATCAATGCCATATTTTTCGCATATGCTTTTATTGAATACCGCTGAAATGCCATAGCCTGTTATATCCTTGGACGAAAGTCCGTAGATATTCCCATCAACTGTTACGCTGTCAAAATATGCTCTGCTGTAAATCTCAGACAAACTCTTTCCATAATCATTTTTTAAATAATCATTTATTGGGACAAGCATTTCATTATCAATAAAAGCTTTATATGTTCCGCTTTCGTTATTTTCATCGCCAAAGCCTGTAAAAACTATATCGACCTGATATTCACCAGCATATAAAGTTGAAATAACATCACTGTAATCTTCAAAGTCGCATCCATATATTACAAGTTCTTTGTCTATCCCATGCTACTGGTTAAACCGATTATTAAACGATTCTGTGGTTATCTATTACTTCTTTTCTTTCTTAAATTTAGGTTCTTTAGGTTGATATGCCCCCCAATGTGATGCAGAACCACAGGCTGCCTTTGCCATATGTCCAACAAGCGCCTTGACTGATTTTGCTACAGCAACTTTAATTTTCATAAGAAATCTCTCCTTTTTATAAATCTTGCGTATATTATAAATATTGAAACTAAGGCTAAAGTTAGCAGAATTATTAGCCCTAAGTCTACACCTTTTATAATTAATACGATGCTTATTGCAGATAGCACTACTGATAAAATGGTAGAAATAATTTTATAGACAGTTCTATTTTCTATCGGTTTATTCTTGTTCTCAATTGGTGCCAATAAAACAATGGTTACTACTTGAAAAATAGCAATTAATATAATTGACTTTAGAGAAATATTTTTTATTATTTTAAACATTAACAGTAATACGATAAAAGATATTGAGGTCACTAAATTACATTTAATATATGTATTTGCATGATATCCCCCAGTAAATGATCTCATTATAATGAACACTGCCAAAAACATCATGCTCTCAAAAGTATAATCAGTTACTATATCTATGATAGATATTAAGGCTATATTAATTAATGATGATAATGTAATTTCTATTCCGTATCTGTAAAATTCTATTTCTTCTGTATCCTTAGAAATTACATTATTCTTGATCATAAAATTCAAAATTATCGATACTAATCTCTTCATTACTTCCACCAAGTCTTTTATTTACTATAATATACAATTTATTTACACTCAAGTCAAGAAATTTGGCGTGACGTGTAAGTTTTTGTCGTGAAATACAAAAAGAGAACTGTCCACCATATAAAAACCGGCGTAACAGCTCCCTTTTTCGTTATAAATTTAACTTGTTTCTCTCAATTTGCTATAACTTAAACTTGCCAATATAAAGAGATTTTAACGTTTTACAGTAAAGTTGATTTTAACGTTATCAAACATGTGAACATTTTATCCGATTCGTAAAATTCACATCTTCCCTGATATTTTTCTGCAATCTCTCGTATTATTTTAATTCCCCACCCATGCTTATGGGCATTTAATTTTGTTGTTTTAAGGCTCGGATTCCTTTTTAAAACAGACTCATTAATTGCATTTCTGACTACTATTCTATATATGTCCATTGTTTTACTGATGTCAAGGTTTATGAACCTTTCTGACTCGTCAGTTATTTTTTCACTAGCCGTTATAGCATTGTCAAGCGTATTGCTTAAAATATGAAGCATATCAATATCATCTATACCATCAAAGCTCTTAATGCAGCTGCAATTTGTTCTGATTCCTTCTGTCGCTGCGACTGCAAACTTAGAATTTATAATAGCATTTACAATATAATTGTCTGTATTTACAAAGCTTTCACTGATTGATATAACGTCAACATATTTCTCTATGTACTTCATTGATTCATCTGCGTGTCCTTGAGCTATCATTGTATATACAGCGGACAACTGATCTTTCAAATCATGTCTAATCTTTCTTATCGAATCATATTGCTGACTTGCATTCTCTATATATTGGTGACTGTATTGCTCTTGGATCTTTAAAAGTTCCAGTTCTTTTTTCTGATTATTTTTCACAGAAATAGAATCAATCATATAAAAGATTATAATGTTAACTGCAACTATCGTTAAAATCAATAAGTTTATATAGAGTCTCTGAGTTAAATCAATAGCTATCAAATGAAGCAAGAACATCATAATAATGGATATTGCAAGTATTAATATAATAGCGATCCACTCAACTGCATTAAAGTTCTCAGAAGTCGTTGCCAATAATTTCAGCATCAACTTTACTGAAATAAAGAATAATGCCTGTGCAAAAATCAATACCATAAAACGAGCAAATCCGGATTCCGTAACTATTTCTTTTATTGACATTGAATTTACTGATGAAACAAAATTAAGCGTAATTATAGATATTAAAGAAATCATAACAAGAGGAACAGTGGCTGCAAACAGTTTTTTTATTATACTGCCTTTTCTGTTCACTAGGGCATAGAGAAACAAAGCCGTTAAGTAGCAGACAATTCCCAGAATGCCCTCAAAAATCGTTAAGTAATTCATTACGGTTATCAGTAATCCGAGCGTACAGAAACACAATGCAAAAGCAATAATGTTTTTCTTAGTGTTTTCTGTTTTCGGAGGCAAAAACTTATATATAAAATAAGTTTCCATAAAACCTTCATAGAAATTTATAATCACTTCAAAAGCAATCCATATTATACTCATTTATATCGTTTCCCTCAAATATTTTGAAAAATCGGTATCAACCGTGTGTTTGCACTTTCTACTCATTGGAAGCCTAAAGCCTTGCTTAAAAATAACTTCGTCATTTTTCATATCCAAATTAAAAACATGACTAAGATTAACAAGATACTTTTTATGAACTCTCGAAAAATCGTATTCCGCAAGCTCACTTTCAAGGTCACCGATAACTGCACGTACTTTAATATGAATCTGTGAACCATAATCATCCAAGATACAATATTTCACATGATGATTGTCACTTTCAATATACAAAATGTCTCTGTATTGAATGCAGATTCGCCCATGCTCTTCATCGCTCAAAATTATTTTTTGGTGCTGCTTTAAATAAACAGAAAGCTTGTTTAAAACATTAACAACATCTTTATTTAATCTTGAAACGCTAGACTTTTGTATAAAGTAAAACGGCTGAAATTCCATGCTTCCGTACACCAGTTCATTGTGATTTGTAACAAATATTATATAACAATCCTTTCTTTGTTTTCTTAATATTTTTGCAACATCAAAGCCTGTGAATTCAGGCATATCAATATCCAAAAAAATCACATCAAAAAATATGTGCTTGTGTTGATTCAATAAACTTTGACCGTTATTGAAACCTTGAACATTTACATCTTTAAAATAATTTATTGCATTCTCTGAAATTATTTTTTTTAATGTTTCTAAAAAACTCTCATTATCATCACAAACTGCGATTTTAAGCATACCCTTCACCGCCTTTGTATGACATTATATCAAACATTTTTCACTAAATCAATACACCTTTTATTAATTATGTTATAAAAACACTTACATCCGTGTATAAACGCTTAGCTTTTCAATAATTGTCACCAAACAATCCGCCATTCAAACATCTATATATTCCGGAATTAATATGATTACTCATAGCTCTGAGCCTGCTCTTCCTTGATACCCAGCGACAGCTTTTTCTGTCTTATCATCCTCCGTAACCTGCTATCCACCGTCCGCCTGACCGACTTGTACTTTTGCTCATAGTCGTCCTCTATGCACTTACTAAGACTAACAAACAAACTAAAAATCGTATTCGCAAGCAGATCATTCTCAAACTTTGCTATGTCGTCCAGCATATCTCGTGCATACTCATTGCCGTCGTTTGCGGACTTTGTAAGCCATTCTACTGCTTTTTCTTTATCTTTTTCAATTCCCTTCGCTCCGAAAAGATAAAGCCTGCCGAGCTGATAGCTTGACCACATATTCTTATCTGCGGATTTTTCAAAGCAGTCAACAGCTTTTTGTATATCATACTTTTCTTCCTGCAAATACAGCTTTGCAAGTGCATACTGCGTATACTCGCTATCTTCTGCCAAGAGCAAATACTTTTCTGCTTTGTCCAGATTTTGAGGCATTATCTCGCCCTGCAAATAAATTTTTCCTAGCCTGTAACAAGCAATGACATCTCCGCTGTCCGCACACTCAGTAAGCAAGGCTATTCCTTTTTCAATGTCCTGTTCCAAATGCTCTCCTGAAATATATTCAAGGGCAAGGAATCTTTTTGCATTGCTGTTTTTAAGTTTGACAGCTTTCTCAAGCAATTTTACTGCACTATCTGTATCTTGCGGAATGTGTTCACCTATCAAAAGTGCTTTGCCATACTCAAACAAGCCGTTCTTTTTATTCATTTCAGCTGAATGTCTGAAGTATTCGATCGCTTTTGTAACGTCTGAGTCTGTTCCAAGTCCAATCTTAAACATTTGCCCTAATTTGTAAAACAGATCGTCGTTCGCCATATCATCGCTTTCGATTTTCAAGAATCCCGACAAAGCTTGTTGGTAATATCGCTGTGCTGTATCGTTATCTTTAGTGACATACTCTCCATATCTGTACATTTGAGCGATAGAATAAGCCGCATAAGGCTGCCCCTGAGAGGATGCCCTTTGATACCAAAGAAAAGCCTGCGACAGATCTTTCTCTATACCGCTGCCATAGTAATACAGATTTGCAAGGCTGAATTGAGCAAACTTGTTTTTCTGTTTTGCCGATCTTTCAAACCACTCAAAGGCTTTTTGATAGTCCTGCTCCGTACCAAGACCATAGCAAAACATTTTGCCAATACGATACTGAACATATGGCTTTAATTTCTTAGAGTTTGGTTCTATTCGCAAAAAGCCCTGCAAAGCCCGTGTGTATTTTGCAACAGACATTTCTTCGTTTCTTTCGCCAAGCTTGTCGGTAGAATAAAGCTTTCCGAGATCGTAATCAGCCAAAACATTCCCACGCTGTGATTCAGATAACAAAAGCTGTCCAGCTTTCTTAAAATCATTAAGCTTAGCGTCTTTGCCATAGATAAGCTTGCAGGCTTTTTTGTATTGATCGTTCCATTTGATATAGTATTTTATTGCCGCAGCCGAATCATCTGTTTCTGTCTCTGCCAACGGTTCTGCTTCATCAAACATAGGTGACATACTCTGAGGTGTATTATCAAAGTATTCATCATTTGGTTCAGATCCTTCAATTTCAGTATTTGCATCAAATGGTTTCATATTAAGTACTGTACGAATTATCATATTCCTGACTGACCTAAACTCCTTGTTGTCAACAAGCGGTGGAAATTTTAATTTTGCAGACGAATAGACATCATGCTTTTGTTGTTCCATTTCGCACCAAAGTTCATACATCTTTTTTATTGATTCGTTATCCGCAAGTTTTGAAAAAATATCATCAACAGTTTTCTTAATATCGGTTTTCATATAACCATAAACTTTTTTGCCCTTTGAACTTTTCAACTGACTATGAAGTTGAAAAATCAATTTACAAAGTTCGTCGTCTCCGCAATCGTCATATTTTAATTCTTCAGCAAGCGACTTCATAAGCGTTTTCGCGTCCGCTTTTAGCAAATTGCGTAAATCTGTTTGTTGTGCATAAAGATGATGAAGCTCGTCCGAATAAATATCATTTGCAAAGCCGCTGCGGATCTTTTCAATACCGTGATTAGTTAAAAAGCCCTCACGTTCGTTTGTTGAGTAAACAATGATATGTACGTGAGGATTGGTTTTCTTATCATGGAAAGCTGCATACCATTTTAGGTTTGCCATATCAATTTTCTGCTGTTTTGCAATGTTGGGGACCTGCCGCTTGACAAGTTCACGCCAGGCATTCAAGTTATCATAACCCATTGCCTGAGCGTTATCTCTGCGGAGAGAAACAACATGAGTCCAGACATTACCGCCGTGATTTGCGATCTCTTTTGCGACTTTTTCAAGGTCAATAGGTTCGTCCGATTGCGAGAACAAACCGTGTGAGCCAAACTTGACTGTGCCGGGACGGTTGGCAAGATAGCCAACGTAATTTTCACGGTTAGTGAGCCTGTCCATGTTTCGATCTAAGATTTCAGATATGAGTGCAGAACCGTTTTTTACAGTGGGATTCTTCTGGTAATCTTCGTACTCGAATAAATCCTTGCTGTCGGGGAAATCCTTAAGCAGAGATAAAATAAGCTCCTGCTGATTTTGGGTAGCAGGAGCTGTTTCGTTATTGGTTGTTGTAGGAACAGAACCCTCACGGGTTGCGATGTATTTTACATAGTTTGCAAGCTTTTTCTTTGAACCGCTTTTTAGGTAGCGGCTTGTTACTATTATCTTTGCTATAGTCTCAACTCCTTACTTGATTATTTTGATGTGATATCACCATCTTTTTAAAATTGTTATTTTTACATTATTTAGTTCGTCACCAAAATAGACAGAAGGTGAATCATTAATCAGACCTTTTCTTGTGTGAAACTTTTTTAAATGATCATCATTTAAGTTCGTTACTAACAGACATACATCATAAGCACCTTTTTGATTTTGTGCTTTGTATTTTTTTTTCAAACAATTATGTTTACATTCTAATTGTTTTGGCATATTATCGTAAAACCATATCATTTTACCAAGTCGTTTCTCAAGAAAACTCATATTTGATTTAGTTCCGATTAACTTATTTGTTTCAATAATTGTTTTTGCATTTTCTTTAGAAGTAAAATGTAATAATCCGTATTTTTTAATCTGTACAATCCTATCTTTACTGATTTTAAAAATTGGTGCATGACTGAACGTCATTATTAGTAATAAGAATAAGACAAAGATTATGAATAAAATAATGAGTATCATAATTCTACCTCCATAAAATCACTAATAATATTATAGCAAAAAAATATAACATGTCAAATTTAATTATAAATAAGATATACTTCAACTCTGCTGATACTCAACCGCATCTTCATAATCAATAATACCGTTGATCTTCCGCACTTCATTTACACACATCGCATGAAGACTTCTTAGAGTTTCATCATCCACATCATTTATTGCCGCAGTCATATGCGACAGCTTTCCAAGTTCAACAGCGACCTTGAACATCAGACGTGCAAGTCTCTGTTCCGTACCTTTGATCTGAGCTTTGACTGTTTCAGTTATCATAGGGGAGATATAGTTCACACTTTTTTCCTCGTCGAGATAGCCAATATAAAATTTAATGGCCTTTTCGATAAACTCACTCTGCGATCTGCAGTTGTCGTTTGGGTAATGAACCTCCACGTCTTTCAGCGTTTCGGGATACGCCCATAGTGGAAACTTAACCTTATTCTGAAAACTCACTTTTACCACCTCCAACTCCTGATAAAATGCCGTATTTCCGTGCCTTTTTGCTGATACAACCCCTAAATCTGAAAAAGGCTGAATTTACAACCCCTTTGCCCTAAGCTGTACAAACCTCGCAAAATTGCGGTCGGCTTTGCCGTCCGCTGTGACTGTGTCGGGGCTACAACCCCGACACTTTAACTTGCAATATATTAAATTCCCCTCAAACCCACCCGAAATCATCTGATTTCTGCCATTCTCAAACTCTGCGAGAAATGCCCCAAATCTGTCCCGACTCGCTTTAGGGTAAACTTACCCTACCAACCTCCGAAACTCGCCACACGAGCCGACACGGTGCGAACCAGAGCGAATTACTGCTCGGAATGCTTTTCAGATTCGGCAGGCAAGGAGTTTCTCGGCTTTCTCGCAGGCTTTCTGTCCAACATCATATCAATAAAATCTCTCACATTCTGCGGAACGACCTTGCCGTAAAGCTGATCCGCATACTTTTCAAGCTCCGCCGCAAGAGTTGTGTTTTTCTGCTCCAGATACATCTCTATCGCAGAGAGCTTTTTCTCGTTTACACTTACCGTAACTGATTTTTTCAACCTATCACACTCCGATCATATCAATTTTTCAATGAGCTGTCTTCATTCAAACTTTCAATAGCGTCAGTCACCTCCTGTGGATAATCCACACCCTCATAGGTACACCAGCTTGTCCAACCGCCGTTTGAAACAACTTCTTTTGTCACATAGCCGAAATCGACAGAGGAGAAAATGACTTCACCATTACCGACATAGATACCGTGCTGACTTCCGTCAAACAACCCTATCCCGACAACTTCAGGCATAGTATCTATACCGCCTTGTTCGGTATAAACCAATGTGCTGTAAGCAGAATTAAACTTTTTATCGGTCGGACTGTAGTTCAGATACCCCAGCACAAGCCCTGCGTTATCTGCATAACGTATTCTGTCAGTTTCATTTCTTTCTCCAATAAAACCGTTCATATATCCCCAGCCTGAGATGTAAGCATTATCAGCCCAAGCCGCAAGATCAGCACAATTTTTCGTGCCTGTATCAGTAAACATAAACGCATTTATGGTGCTGTTCATTACAAAAGTGTATGTGCGGACAAACTCATCATAGTCAATATCCAAACCGTAAGTTGAGTTTATCGCCGCAATTAAATCACTGTCATTTGGAGCAACGACAAACAGATTGGCATAGGATTCGGCATTGAAATTCTGAACATCTTCAAAGTAAGACATATATATCAGCTGAGCCTTGATCGTCTGATCTCTCACCCCTGCATTTGTCATAGCGTCCTCTATTGCCCGCCCTTGATTTTGAATATTTGTTATCTCCGCCTGCTGTTCGCTGTCCAGACTCTCAAACAAAGCTGACTCTGTAAACAGATTTTTGTCTATGTCAGGCGGTTCAATATTCATACTTCCAATACCTGATATCACAGCTATAGGCAGGAACATAAGCCCCAGAAAGCCGGCGATGATACTGCCGAATGCCACAAACAGCTTTCCACGCTTGTGTTCATCTCCGAGAATATATATGGCTATCTTTTTCACCGCCGCCGCAACTGCTGCCGACATCAGATCACCTCACGAACTTCAAATTCAGTAAATGCACCCTGCGCTTTCATTTCTATGCCGTGCATATATTCAAGTGCACCACGCTCCGTTGCAAACAAAATAGGCTCGCCGTTATGACGAACCCAATCCTCAAATATATTTCTGCTGTTCTCAGCATAACGTGTTTTCCATATGCCGTATTTTTTCTTCTGCAATTTTATCGACCTCCTATTGTAGTCAAACTCAAATTTCACACCTGTTGCGAACAGTTTTATCTTCCCCCAGCCGAACCAAACAAACCCGCCTTGTAGGCAGGAGCAATGACCTGCAAAAGATATCTTTCATTGCCGCACCTGTAAAGGCAAGTACCTCGTTCGGGATACTTGATAAGGCTGTACTCCGATCCTTCTAACTGCAAGGTGTCGATGAATGCAGTCGGCGAAATGTTGCCCGGATTGAACAGAAAATGATGCGACGGGATACTGAACAGCGGTTTAGTAAACTCCTTTATCTCAGGCAGAAGAAAGTCCTCGATGTTTTGCGAGGCTAATATGAAAGACGATTCCTTTTTACGCACACGTTTCATGCCGTTTCTGATGTATTCTATCGCAGTCATATTGGTCAGAAATAAATACAGCTCATCTATGGCTGCAGCAGTATTTCCTCTGCCTAAAAGCTGATCGCTCATATACGACAGAATGTTGAACAGCAGAGTATCTTTAAGCCGTTTGTTAGTGTCCATAAGACCTTTCACTCCGAAACAGATAAACTCAGCGTCTTTGATATTAGTGTGTCCGTTAAAATATTTTGACTCTGCACCCTTGCACATAGAATGCAGTCCAAGGCAGATATTTTGTAACATTTCTTCTGTGTAAAGCTGCTTTTTAGACTTATCAAAAGCGTAAAACTCCTTTTCCACAAGATCGTATAGATCGGACATCATCGGATAATCCTCATCTATCAGCGTGTCAAAGTCTGTGAGATCATCAATACCGAATCTTGCATAGAGCTTCATCAGCATAATTTCTATCGTATCTATCTCTGCGTCTGTGAAGTCCTTGTATGCTCTGAAAAAGTCTTTCAGATAGCTGATGTGCTGACTTAGCCGTGTGACATTTCTGAACGTTTCGGGCGAATCCGAATCACCCTTATCTCCGTCGCTCCACGCTTTCGGTTCAAGAGGATTTATCATATACTCACCCGACATCATATCTATATACGTTCCGCCTAAGTTTAAACAGAGATCCTCATACTCATGCTCCGGATCCAATACCAGAACACTTTTGCCTGCCTCTCGGTGATTGCAGAGAAGCAGTTTCATAAGATAAGATTTACCCTGACCGCTGTTGCCAAGTATCAAAATGTTCGAGTTAGTTTTGTCCTCGGTTCGCTTGTCAAAGTCAACAAGAATGTTAGTTCCAAACTTGTCACGGCCAATATATATGCCTTTGTCGTCAGTCTTGCCTGAATAGTTCAGCGGATAAAGATCAGCCACAGAGCTTGCAGGAAGAACACGTTCAAACTGACTTGCAAACACGTTATTGCCCGCAGGATGAACAGACAAGAACCCCTCTTTCTGACGTAAAAGCAAACGGTCAACGGATATTTTGGAGCGTGTAAGCTCCATTTGAATATCGGCTTGCAGTTCTTTCAGCTTATCCTCAGAGCTTGCTTTTAGCTCAATAAAAACAGCTGTGTGCAGTAAAGGTTCTTTGTTTCTGCGTAGTTCGCTTATCAGCTCCACCACATCATTTATGTTATCCTGAGCCTTTATGCTCTCGTTCACATCATTTACAGTCGTCATCATATGGTTCTTACGCATTGCCTGCTGAACGATCTTTCGCTGTTCTACGGCGGTAACAAGTCTGTCATATATCCTCAGCGTAACGCCGTTTCTGTCCGCAAGGTGAGCAAGAATAGCAGTTTCTTCCGTACTTGGCGGATACTCCGTCACCGCCCAGCAGGACTTGTAGAAGTTTCCGCAGATGTAGTGGTCGGTGTAAAAGCGGATCACGCCCGGTGCAATGCGGTCAAAAAAGTCCTTTGTATCGATGACTTCAAGCTGTTCTTCTGACAGTTCTTTTTTCTTTTGCTTTCTAATTCTCATTAACAGTCACCTCCTGTTTTTCCAGATCAAATTCATTCTCTCCCTCAATATCAGGGATATCATCTCCGGATATGCTTGTCCCGAAGTACAAAGCCAGCATACGCTTGATCTCAGGCTTAGTCATTCTCCTAGCCGCAAAACCGTGCTCCGATATTGCCTTATCCACACGATTCAGCGTACTGAATATCTGCTCGTCCTTTTCACGTTTGAACCTTAAAGCGAACACAAACTGTCTTGCAGAGGACATTTCAAACTGGATCTCGTCAAGGAAATCATAGTCCGCCTGCAAGAGTTTCCGCACCGCCTCGTTCTGCTCCGTCTGCAAACGCTTTTTCACATACATTTTGTTTGAGTCAAAACACTCGCAGGAGTCAAGAGCAAGTATCTCAAGGTCAGGTATAGTGCTTAACAGCATCATAAGATGATGTATCTTCACGTCAATGTTAGCCGCAGACAGCACGGAAATATTGGTCGGCTCTACGCTGAAAAATGCTATCTCAGCTTTATCGGATTTTACTCCGTATTTAGAAAAGCGTTCAAGACCGATAAGACCCTGAACGCTGTTTTTGTTATTCTTCATTAATTTTTCCTCCATAAAAATAATTGCTGTGAGGTTATGAAAAACTTCACAGCATTGAAGATATAGTCCATAATTGCATTTTCGTCGACCCGAAGTGAGAGAAACGCAAAGCAGGCGGTCGCAGCAAAGGACAGGACGTTCCAGAAGTTTACCAGAATCACAACCGACAGAATTATTCCGCCGCAGATTATGATAAAATCACGGACATTCCAGAACCACAGCTTTACCGTAGCCCTTAAGTTTTCGGGGTAGATGTAGGTTTTCATTTTTTGTATCAACTCCTTATGCTTTTGTCTTAATCATATTAACAGCCTTAGCTCCCATGCTGACCGTATGGCTGACAGACATCATATTGACCCTGACGCTCGTATCCAATCCATACATCTGAGCTATCCTCGGCACTTCAGTAGCTGACAGGCAAATGCCCACTGCAATAAGAGGGTGCTGAGTGTAAGTCAGCAATCCTAGATAAAGTATCACAGTCTGCAAAAAGGCTGTAAGACAGGTCGCTATCACTTGTTTGCACCAGCTTGAAAAGCCGTCTGTAAAGCCTCTGGGAATGCCTATCATATATATACTTCCCACTGCTATCTGACACAGCATTATGCCGCCTCGCTTGATGTTCGCAAACACGACCTTTACCGTGCAGTAACCGAAAAGTATGATAAAAAACAGGCTGAAAAGTGAAACGTCAGATGCAAGAACATACAGCACAGAAAGCCCCGAATCGGCTATAGTGCTGTATGTGTCAGACAAAAACACCCCAAGCAGATCATAGGAAAATGAACCCTGCAAAGCTATGCACAGCTCGTAAAGCCGCTGTGGGACTACCGCAAAGAGAGCCGCCGCCATAAAGCCTTTTATCACATTCACACAGGTCTGCCTGATGTTAGCCGCTCCCGACTCGTATGCCATAGCAGTGTCAAAAACCGCCATGACAAGACCGCAGACAAAAAGCATCCAACCGAGAGCCTGAAACAGACTGACAAAGGTCCTCACCCAGGCAAGAGAGAACAGATCGGTTGCCGACTGATCTATGAACATAAAAAGCTCTGCCACCGCACCGTAGACCTTGTTGAAAAGCCACTCGAACATAATGTCCCACACAGCGTCGGATATTGCGTCTACCGCTCCGCCTATGGTGCTGTCCCACAGGCTTGATATCCCGTCGCCTATCCAGTCGATAGCGTCAGATATCCAATCAAACAAGCTTATCACCTCGTTTCTCAGGTTGATTTGTTTTTGTTATCTCGCCCTTTATGCGGTACAGCGAACTCCGCCGTCCGCCTTGCGGATGATAACGTGGGAAACGCTCCAATAGATCATGCTTTTCTAACTCGTTAAAAGCACGAAACACAGTGCTTTTTGAAATGCTCAGATCTTCCGCTATCCTTCTCACAGATGGAAAACATTCGCCGTTTTTGTCGGCACGGTTTGCCAGATAGCAGTAAACGGACACCGCTTTGTGGCTTAGTCCCAGATCGTAGATCCTTTTTGGAAATATCAATAAACATCACTCCTCTTAGGTCTTGACATTGGTCTTTTTCTTTGGCTCTTCCTCAAATTCCACAGGCAGCATATCTTTTTTCTTCTGCGGATATTTTATCTCCACATCACGAATAAGCTCGTCACGCTCTTTGTATGAAACGGCACGTGCGGTCTTGTCGGGAAGTTTGTATTCTTCCTCAAATTTAATGCCCCATTTGAAGAACAGTTTCAGCTTGCTTATCATCGGGTGTGTTCCTGTTTTCATAACGATAAACTGTCCTTTCGGCATACTTTTGAGTTCGTCCACCGTCATCAAAGGACGTCCAATCATCTGCAAGGACTGACTTTTGTCCCTGCCATTCGAAACAGAACCGCTTAGCACAGTTTGCTCTCCCAACGCTTTTGACAGCACCTCTGCACTCTGGCTGTTTGGCGCAAATCCGCCGAACACGGTAAGCTGAGTGTTGTCGGTGATGATCTCCATTCCTTGCTTGCCATAGTTCTGTTCAAGCTGTGCAAAGGACTGAATTATCGCAACGATTGATATTTTTCTTGAACGTCCTGCGGAGAACATAGATTCAGCACCGTCTATTTTTGGGAATGTGCCAAACTCATCGCAGTAAAACATAACTCTGTTTTTAAGCTTTCCGCCGTTTTCATCTGCAATGACTAATATCTCACGGTATAGCTGTTGGATAAGCAGGCTGACCATAAAGTACTTGCTTGTATCTTCTTCGGGAAGAACGATAAAGATAGCAGACTTTTCATTGCAGAACTTCTCAGCGTCAACAGCTGTTCCGAAGCAGAGCATTTGCTCCATTTCTGTGTCGAGAAAGCTGTTTAATCGGGACAACGCTGTACTCATTACCGACAGCATGGACTGATCCGACGAATTCAATGCCGCTCCTGCAAGCCACTTAGCTTTATGCTCCGATGGGAGCTTGTCCATTAGCTTTGTGAAATACATTTTAGGTTTTGCTTTCGGGTCTGGCTGATATTTTGCGAGCAAGTCCTGAATAAGCTTAAAAACGGAAACGATATGCCGTTCATTTTTATTGCCGAACTCAGCCAAAAGCAGGATAACAGAGGCAAGCAAGCCTTCCGCTGCGTCGTAGAAAAAAGCGTTTTGTCCGTAGCTGTGGCTGTCACCGCCGCCGATATTGATTATGGTTTTTGCAGTTATCTTTGCGTATTTTTCAGACTTTGCTTTAGCTGAAAGATTGCTCTTATCTTCCAAATACAAATCCATGTATTTATTGACCAGATGCAGGATATTGTTTTCATCAGAGCGCGTCGGATTTCTTAAATCCAAAACCGACACATTGTAGCCGTAGTACTTTTTTGCGATAGTACCGTAATTTCGTGCCACATCTCCTTTGGTATCAGTTGATATAAAGGACATTCCGCTTGCACAGGCGAGTTCCAAATTTGGATAAAGAAAAAAGGCGGTCTTGCCAACGCCCGCAGCTCCTATCATAAGCGTGTGAACATCTCCGTCATCCACAAGCGCAACAGTTTTCTTCCCTGAACCTCTGCACCCGACCACTGTACCTTGAACAGTCGGCAGATTCTTACCCTGCCGCCAGAGTTCAGGTTCGAATGGCAGAGGGATAAAAGTTCTCTTTATCTCCGTTTTCGTCGCCCACCTTGCAGTTCCGTGCTGTCCATTGCCGACCTTTTTTGCCTTTATTCCGTTAAGCGACTTGTTGTCAAGCAGATTTACAACCACTAAAAAGGCGATAAAAGCAACAACAAGTGCGCCTATTAAAATCATCTGTTTTTCATTCAAAATTCCACTTCCAATCTGTAAAATACTCTTTCTTTTGTATTTAATACGACAGTTAGTTTGTTATCTTCAAGGTATTGCGCTGTGAGGCGGAGGGTATCGCATCAACCAAATTCCATAAAAGGTTCAGGTTCGCAAACGATGTCCTCAGATTCGATATGTTCTGCCACAGGTTCAGACAAAGTTTCTTCAACAGATGATCTGACAGCCCTATCCGCAAGCTGATACAGCAGTTTCGCCGTATTTATTGACTGCTCACGGGTACGAGCGGTCTGTCGCAAGTCCTTTAGCACTGTCTGAACACACTCCTGCAAATTTCTTTGTTTCTGTGCCTTTCTGCCCTTGTCTGTATAGGGCTTGTAACTACCCTTGAGCTTGCTCTGGAGCCTTTCAAACGCTTTACATTCGCTGTTAATCCGCTCACTTTTGGGCATGAAAAATGCCGAGCCAGCCAAAGCATACTCGGCAAGATATTTGTATTGTCCGTTTTTGAATGTTGCATAGATTTGCGAGGTCAGCTTATCGGGACGGCATTTTAAATACCCCAGTTCGCTTACTTCTTTCAGATATTCTTCCTTCCGCTTGTGAGGAACAGCAGGTAAAGCTTTGACCCCGTTCTTTGCTTTCAGCACCTCGTTCCAGTCCTTAAACTTCGGTGCAAGCCGTTTCACATCGGTATATCCATTCTCTGCAAGAATATCTTTTAAGCGGTCAACGGCCTCGATCCCTCCTTCGTCATTATCAACGCAGAGAATTACTTCCGATAAGTTAGAATGATTCTTTAATGCCGCAAGCACAGCATTTTCATACACTCCGTTCATTGCAATGCAGCTGTGCTTTTGCCAGTCTTTCGGATAAAGCGTAAGAAAACTCATCATATCTATGGGAGCCTCAAACACATAGAGTCTTTTGCTTTCACCGAAATGTGCAAAGCTGTATCTTGTGTCAGAACCTTGACAAGTGATCCTGAAACTATTGCCGTAAGAATTTGTTGAACGCTTGCTTGCCTGACGTGGTACGCCGTTTTCATCTGTTCCAACAAAGACTGCGTTATGGTACTCTTTATCCTCATAAAGCGTGTGCTGTTTTGCAAAATGGCTGATAATATCGGGAGAAATGAACCTCTGCTTTATCAGGTAGGCATAAACCCTATGCATATTTGTGTTTGTCTCGGGAAGTCTGAACTCTTTCTTTTCTTCCTTTGCCGATACTTTCGGAGGACTGTGGGACAACGGAGTAACCGTCCGTCCTAACAGCTCCTGCACCGCCGTCTGAAAGTCCATACCATAAAACTCCTGCATAAACTTTATTGCTCCGCCGCCTGTCTGATTTTTATGGTCGAACCATTTTGACCCACGGATAGTTATACTGTCGTGCTTGCCTGAGCTGTCGTAATATATGAGCTTATGCTCTATGCCGACACGCTCAAGCTTTTCACCACGCACACGCAGGTATTCTGCCAAGTCTACGCTGTTGGCAAGCTGTTTTTGTTCGTCTGTGAATGGGATATATGGCACTTTATCACCGCCTTAATACTTCACATTCTCCGCAAACTTACTCATCAGCTGCGAAAAACTCTGCCTTTCCATCATGTCCGAACTGAGAAAAGCGCCCGATACAACGGTAAGCTTGTTCTCCGAAAGCACAGCGTAGGTTTCCGTGTATCCGAACTGCGTCGCCATACCATCGGATTTCTGAACAGAGCCGTACCGCTGATATTTTCCCTTTGATACAACGCTGCTTGTCATTCTGTAAGCGGACACAAAATCGTCCTCTGTGATACCGTTCATCTGAGCAGCAGTCTGCCTGAAGTAATGATCTCCGAAATTTTCAAGGATATATTCCATATCATAAGGAAGACTGCTTTTACTCAGATCAATACACATCACCTCAATAGAACCGCCGCCGTTTGTACCTTTTAGCGTTATCTTCTGCACACCATTTGAATCATCGATTTCATTATCAAAAGAACAGCCTTTCATTGCCTCTGTTACCAATGTGCTTGTGTCAACAAAGCATATATTTGAGTCGAAAAACTCGGCAATAAAGGTATCATGTTTTACCTGTTCTTCATCGACGGTACTTTCAGCCTCCGAAGAGGCAGCCGCACTTACTGTCGGTGCGGCTGTTGTGACCGTTGTCTGCTCGGCTTTGAAGGGCGGCGAGATATTTCCGCAGCCTGTAAGGATCACCGCAGACAGTGCGGCGAGTATAGGAATATTCTTCATTTGTCATACCTCCTTACACAATGGACCAGATATACAGCGGAGCGGTAAGGGTGAATATGAGGCAGGCGAAGATCACCGCAACAGGAGTCCATTCTATCTGTCCGTGCTTGCGGTAGTCCATATACATCGCACCTATCTTCACAAACAGCAATACCGCAAGGATAACATCAAGGCACGGAAAAACAACATTGTTCACCACCGACACTATCTGCGATCTGGCTGTGTTCCAAGTGCTTGTGACTGCTCCTGCCACATCGCCCGAGGCGCAGGCGGTTATTGATGTCATTGCCGCAAAGCACATTGCACTTGCAGCTGATGCAATAGCTTTCTTTTTTGACTTTTTTATCTTCATTACACATCTCTCCTTTCATTATTCTTTCTGATTGCAAATATTAAGGACAAAAGCATTACAGATCCGATCATAAGATAGATACATATGCCATTGTCTGATGACACACCTGTGTGAGGGTTGTCTGTTGTGACTGTGTGAGGCGTGTCAGGCAAGCTTGGCTTAGCCTCGTCCACCATTATGACTATGGGCGTACCGTCTTCCGCAATTGCTGCCGCATCTGCATTTTCTACGGTAACATTGCCGTAAACATCGACTGTAAACTTAATGTCCGTTGCAATTACATAGCCGTCGGGAGCGGCGATTTCTTTCAGTGTATAATCTCCGGCAGGAAGCTCAGTTACAATATGATCTGTGCCGTCGGAAGTCCATTCGTCAACAATATTTCCCTCAGAGTCAATGATCTGCATTTTTGCTCTCTTAAGCTCGTTTCCGTAAATATCACGCTTTGAGATCTTAACGGTAATCGGCTTGTTCTCGGCAGTTATCTCAATGACTTCGCCGTCCTCTGAAATGCTTACGGGATAGCTTTCATCGCTTAGAATATATCCCGTGGGAGCTTTTATCTCTCTGACAACATACTCACCGTAAGGAATGTTTCCAAACTCAAAATATCCCTTTTCATCGGAGATCGCTGTCATTATGGCATTGCTTTCCGTAAACTCTGTACAGTCCGTTCTGAACAGTCCGAACAGAGCATTTTCAAGGGGTTCGCTCTTGTCATCGGTCTTATGTCCCTCTATCCTGCCACGCTTGATAACATTTTCAAACTCTCCGCAGTCGATATCCACGGTCTGAATATCCTGACCCATATACTCGAAAGTCACAAGGTACTTTTCGCCGTTAAGGACATAGTGTTCGTCGGTGGCAATTTCCTGAACATAGTACTTTCCAAACGGAATTTTCTCTGCAATAACAGCAGTCATATTTTCATCAAGCGACACCGCAGAGATCAACCCGCCGGCAGGGATCAACGTGCCGTTTGAAGCTGTGATATCTTTTGCGGCAAACAGTCCGAAACGAACATTTTTGTACTCTCCGTTACTGCCGATACCGAACAGCTCATCATTCTCCATTGTCTTAGAAAGCCTTATCATTACTCTCTGATATTCATTTTCAAACTCTGTATCCACAGTATCTCTCACCTCAAATTCCTGTCCCGCATATGTCAGTTCTGCTTCTTTAGGTTCGTTATTCAGCACATATCCGTAAGGTGCTTTTATCTCTCTGACCTCATATCTGCCAAGATACAGCGGCTCAGTTTCCCCATAGCCGTTTTCGTCGGTCGTTATTTCAGTCACAACATCGCCTGCATTTGCGTGAATTGTTCCGTCTGCTGTAACAATATCCTCTGCGGCTGTTATCTGAAATACCGCTCCGCTAAGAGCACATTCCGTAAACACTGGCTTGTATATGGTCTGACCGCTTTCTTCAATATTTCCGTTTTCGTCAACGGATATCGCACTGCCAAGAGCCGTCACGCCTGTAAATGCTTTGCCCGATTTGTATACGGATATCTTTCCTTTCTGCGAATCGTTGCCAAGGTCGATGCTGAGCTTTGAATATACGGCTGTGTTGCCTGCGTAATTAAATTCAAATGTCCTGCTTTCTGAGTCAATAACATACCCCTCTGCCGCCTTTGTTTCGGTAAGAGTATACTTTGCTCCCACATACATCTGTGCGTTTCCCGTGTCAGCATGACCGGTGCTGTCTGTGGTCATTGTGCATATAACGTCTCCCTGCTTGTGAAGCTGTGCCGAACCGACAAAGAAATCTTCCGCCGCTCTTACCTCAAACTCAACTCCTTCAATGGGCTTCTTGGTTTCGCTGTCCGCCTTGAAAACTTCAAGCGTTCCTCTCTGAACATCGTTTGTTACGATCACTTCATAAGGGATAGTCAGAGTATCGGCTTTATCCGATTTAACCGTAAACTTTGTGTTCTCAGCAGATATAACGTAAGGCTCGGGAGCTGAAACCTCCACCAGTTCATACTCAAAGTTCGGATAGATCGGTATAGTCTTTGTATATCCCTGTGTTCCATCGGTCTCATATTCTGTGTAGGTGCTTGAGGCATATCCCTGTTCATCTGTCACAACAGTACCCACAGGCTCGCCCTTTTTCTGTACCGTCTTGCCGTTAAAAGCAATGTCCTGAGTAGGCACAATGTCAAAAGCAACGCCCTTTATGGGGTTATCAAACTCATCTACCTTGTGAATTTTCAGGTCAACAAGCTGAAGCGTATTCGGAATATCCGCAGTATAGGTTATGACGGGATCTGTATTGTCATCGATATCCGCAAGGGTTGTAGTTACTGTAAACGAGCGGCTCAGTTCTCCGTTCTCGTCAAGCATGATATACCTGTCGTTTTCACGCTCTGTAACGGTGTAGACATTTTCAAAAGTTTCACCGTTAAGCTTGCCGAGAGCCAGTCCGCTTACCTCTGCATAGCCGTTCTTATCGGTTGTAATACTCTTTACAACCTTTCCATTTAGAGAAATATCAAAAGTAACTCCCTCTATCTTGATATCATTAAGAACATCATATTTGTTAAGCTCCAGCTTAAGTGTAAAAGGCTTGTCCGTTACTGAATAATTGTGATCCGAAAGCTTTGCATTCTGAAAGTTATCAAGGTCGTTTACCGCCGTATTTGCACGGTTCACAAGATGATATTCATTGTTAAGAGCATATCCCTCGGGTGCAGTTATCTCCTTGACATAGTAGTTGGTGTTTGGCAAAAGGTCATAGTCAAACTTTGCTTTTCCGTTGTCGTCAGTAACTGCGGTTTTCAGCAGCTTTTTTGATGAATTATACAAACCGTACCTTGCTCCGGAGAGAACTTCTCCCGAATCATTTTTCTTTGTCAGCACAAGGCTGTAATTTACAAGCTGATTTACTATCTCAGCACTGCTGTGAAGTCTGTTATCTTCAAGTTTGTTTGATGAAATGGGATAAAGATTTCCTGCTCCGAGAATATATTTCTTCCCATTTTCATCGGTCAGAGCATATGACTTGCCTGTATCGTTTCTTATGAGGCCGCTGATATTTCTTTTTGCCGTAGAATCTTTGATAGTACTCAGATTGTACGCTTTTGAAGCCTCAAGACTTTCATCATAGCCATATCCTTTAGCTCCGTTTATCTCGATAAAAACAAGCTCCTTTGCATTGCCTGAGCTGTCAAGAGGTACAAGATCAAAGAAAAGCTGTCCGAAGTGATCGCAGGTGTCACAGCCGCTGTAGTTCGAGCCTGTGCTGAAAACATATGCCTTTGAAAAGTCAGTCGTAGTGCGAGTGGTATCGAATATGAGGTCGTGATTTGCGTTTAATTTTGTTGGCACATAGTAACAGCCGTCACCTGAGGAGTAGGTCTTTCCATTAAAGCCGTCAAGGTCGTTAAGATCGCCTGAAAAAGCTTTTTCTGCAGACTTGTGACCCTGCGAGATATATCTCATAACAGGCTTGCCGTTTTCCTCGTCCCAATAGCCCACAATAAACTTGGTTGACTTGTAGATGTCGGAGAGGGTCTTGATGTCGCTCTCGTTATCGCTTGATAAAGCCTTTCCATCACCGTTGAGAATGGTTTTGTCAAGCACCGCAGTTCCAAATTTAGCATTGTAATTCTTTTCGCTGTTGTTCATCTTTATCGTTTTTGTGCCAGCATTGGCAGTAAAATCACTTGTAGGAGAGGGCAGAAGTACTGATTTAGAAAGTTTCTCATACCTTTCATCATCGGGTACTGTATATTCCGTTACCGTATATGTCCTGCCATTTGACGTTGAGGTGGGCAGATCGTTTACTGTGAAAGTACCCTTTGCGTCTGTGTTTTTAATGGTCTTAAACTTTGTAGCCTCGCTGACAGAAGTCACATACTTTGAAAAAACATATCCCGTTCCCGTGCTGTTTTTATCAGCCTGAACATAATACTTTTTGCCGTCATACAGGCATGAAACCACAAACGTAGTCTTGCCCAGAAGGTTATTCAGCTCCGCCGCCGTTATCTGATTATTGCTTGAATCTGTGTATGTCTTTTCAACGGTAAGATTCGGTTCATTGTATGACGCAAGTCCCACATATCCCACAACGGGGTCGAGCCTTGTTGAAAGCAGGCAGGTCTGATAGTAGCTGTTGGCAAACAAAGTTTCCTGCTTTTTCAGGCTGTTCTTCATCTGCATCGGGATACTTTCCGTAACATATATACTGCTGTCGCCGCTTGAAGTGAACTGCCTTTCCTTTGACCATATGGTGTAAACAGTATTTGTGCCGCTCATTTCTGTTTCAAGGCCATAGTCCTTGCCGAAAGTACCGCTGAATTTAGACTTTATCAGCGATCCAAGCTTGCTTTCAAGGCTGCTGAAATTATGTGCAAGGCTTGACGCTGTGACATAGGAAGTGGGCACAGTCACTTTTGTTTCGTATCTTAGATTTTCAGCGTTGTATTTCATAACGTTCGGTTCGTCCTTTGCCTGAGCTTTGGTGGATCTCATAGCAGAGGGAAGCTTGTAATGATCCTTCACATTTGACACAATATCGTTGTACGCCTTTTCAACTCCCGATCTTGTACACCAGCCACCGCTTGGATAGGTGAAATCATTCCAAAGAATATCCGAACATTTTCCGAAGCCTGCCTGCGTATGACCTCTGTAACCCAGTATCAGCTCCCAGATAAGGCACTGAGTTGCGGCATAGTAGTCACCTGTTTTGTGGCTTGAATAGCCGTAATACTGCACAAGTCCGAGATACTTAGCCATTGGTCCGTCTGTTCCGCCTATGGACTTCCAATATGCAAAGCTGTCCGCCTTGTTTTTATCCGAGAGGTCAAAGGTATCATACTTTGTAAAGCCGTTCTGAGTATACCAGTCCTTGTAGCTTGCTCCCTGCATTGACTTTGCAGGCTCGATACAAAACGCCCAGTCGGAAGTTGATGAGGGACTGAATCTGCATATTTGTTCTCCGGCTTTGATATATTGTCCGCTTACTCCTCCTGTTACTCCGTTCTTTCTGTTTTTGATAGTTGGATTGACCGAGCTGTTCCAAGTGTATCCTATGGATACTCCCGATGTGGCTGCGGAAACATTCGCCGCCAGCGTAGTCATTCCTATTGCCGCCGCAAGCATTGCCGCTGTGCAGCGTTTTAATATTTTTCTTATCTTCATCTGTATTACTCCTTTGTTTTTTGCAAAGAAAAAAGAGCCGAATTTTCGACTCTTTTCCCTGCTTATTCAGTTGTTTTTAGTCCTCCGTAAGAAACCATATTGCCGTGCCGTCAAAGCCTACATTAAACTCAATATCGCTTGCATATTTGAGGGCATTATTGCCGCTGTATATCTCCCACCTGTTGAACAGTCCGTAGTCTATGACGTGCAGGCAGTTTTCTCTCGTTTCACTGACTATGCTGCAGATCTCTTCTTCATTTTCTGCATGATCTATCAGCCACTTGCTGTCTGAGTCAGCATATGCGTCCATGTGAGCATATGACAGGTCGGTCATGTCCTCTCGCACCGTCATATTGATCGGATTCGCATAAGATATGTCATACTCATCTATTCCAAAGCTTACATGGATATCTCTTTTGCCGTTGAAGTTTTTGGCATATTCAAGTATTTCAGATCTTATGAGATTTTGTTCATCACCGCTTAGGCTTTGACCCTCACACAGCTTTCTCCATGCTTTCATGGTATCAGACCATGTTACTGTGCTTTCGGGCGGTTTTGTGGTCGGCGGAGTAGTTGTTTGCGGTTTCTGCGTAGTGGTCACAGGCTTTGGCGGAGCTGTTGTGGTTTGCTTTGCGGTAGTCTGCTTTTGCTGTGTAGTTGTTACCGCAGGCTTTTGAGTAGTATTGACCTGTGTGTTTTCCTGCGGCTTTACTGTCTGAGGATAACTCTGCTGTTTGATTTGTTCCTGCGGTGGTTGCATACTTTTTGTGGTTGTTTTAGCTAAGGAAGTTTCGGATACCGTCTGCGAACTCTTTCGTGTAGTAGTTGCGGTTTCGCTTGTATCCTTTTCTTCCTTTACCGATGTTACCGTGACCGTAGTTTGGTTCACAGCTGAGATTTCTGCACTTTCTACGGACTCCGATACATTGCCGCAGGCAGTCAGCATTACTGTGCAAAGTATTGAAATATATATCGCTTTTTTCATATCATCACGCTCCTTGTCAAGCAATATATCACACCTTTTTGTATATATCCAGCCTTTTTGCAAAAGTTCTGCCTTTGTGACAATTTACACAGCATAAGATTTGGCATACTATATAATTAGCTCAGGTCCTTCATCAAATTCTTCAAGCGGTCCGATCACTTCGGGTTTTGTTTCTTTAACAGCCACAAGCCCTATACCCGGCAGGTCTACCAGCATATGACCAAACTGCTCCTTGTACTTTTCGATCTGCTCATCGGTAAGTGAACAAGAGTCCCATTCGCCGTATTCGTTCAGACAGTTGCCCGAAATATAGAAAGTGCCATGAACAAGAGTGTTTCCTACTATCCTGTTAGGCTTTGAGCCGTTCAGCAGAAACTCATCATTACACCAGCAAAGTGCGTCATTTGTCTGCTCAAAATATATAGGTTCAATGCTTCCTCCCACTACTTCCTGCATTGCCTGGATATCGTCCTCGATATCTTTCACATACGGTTCTTTCAGAGGTTCAAACACAAGTATCCTCATTCTTTTGCCTCACTTTCACAATACTCTTTCAGCGGACAATCGCCGCAGTCATCAAACATTGCACAGGTACGCTGTATTTCTTCCTCTGAGATGCCGCAGTCATGGTGCTTACTCTCATTCTCTGAAGGAAAAAGGGCGATCTCAAATCTTCCTCTCTCGACCCATATTTTCAGATCCACCTCCGCTCCCTCTTCAAAGAACACACCGGGTACTTCTATGTCTCCCAACTCATTGATAAACCCTTTTGTACATATAACATTTTTCATAAATCAAACCTCCATGATCGTTTAATTGTCAAAGAGCGAAAGCTGTTTGATAGCTTTCGCACGTTCGCTTGTGTCATAATTTGAGATAAGCAGTTCGCCGTACTGACAGCCTGCGTCATAACGCTGTGCTAAGTTGTTAAGTCTGCTTATCTCCTCGATGTGGATATTAGGCTTGTCCCATATCTCCCTTATCTCCGGACAGTCATTGTATGAAACCAAGAACTTGCCTTTGATCTCTAAAAGTGTATCACGCAGTCTGATATGATCTTTCGCCGTAAACCCAACGTCCTTGTAGTAATTTTCAGTCGCAAAATACGGCGGATCGCAGTAGAAAAAGCTCACAGGGCGGTCATACTGCCTGACAAGCTTTTCAAAATCCTTGTTTTCGATAACGACCTTCTGCAAACGCCTAGCCGCAAGATCAATCATCGGAAAATCAGACCAAATCGAATGCGGCTGACTTCCAAAGCTGTCAAGACCGCTTGCATAGCTGT
>ERZ773209.255-NODE-255-length-39438-cov-24.996293_pt1 | contig 39438 bp, 24 predicted proteins | sample MGYA00511109_ERZ773209 | MGnify/ENA primary metagenome ERZ773209 (study PRJEB29015, sample SAMEA2737786) | human gut metagenome | biome: human gut; feature: human-associated habitat; material: faeces | place: China | collected 2012 ...
TGCTTCTCGCGACGTTCCTGACTTTCGTAACTTACTTTTCTAATCATATCTGTATCTCCTTATTATTCTTTACGTGGATCAATTGCTTTAACAACACCCTGCTCAGCAGTTGTACGACCGTAGCTGCCAGTGAACTTCTTGACAGCCTCGTTGGCGTCCATACCGTTCTTGATAGCCTCCATCATCTTGCCGAGGTGTACATACTCATAACCACAAACCTGGCTGTCCTTGTCGAGGAACTGCTTTGTGATGTAACCCTCTGTCAACTCAAGGTAACGTGTACCCTTAGCTACTGTACCATAGAGAGTACCAGTCTGTGAACGAAGACCCTTACCCAAGTCCTCAAGACCTGCACCGATAACAAGACCGCCCTCAGAGAAAGCGCTCTGGCTACGACCGTAAACAATCTGGAGGAAGAGCTCGCGCATTGCTGTATTGATAGCATCGCAAACGAGGTCTGTGTTCAATGCCTCAAGGATAGTCTTGCCTGGAAGAATCTCAGAAGCCATAGCTGCTGAGTGAGTCATACCAGTACAACCGATAGTCTCAACGAGAGCCTCCTGGATAACACCTTCCTTGATGTTCAAAGAAAGCTTACAAGCACCCTGCTGAGGAGCACACCAACCCACACCGTGAGTATAACCAGAGATATCCTTAATCTCTTTTGCCTGAATCCATTTTCCCTCTTCAGGAATTGGAGCTGGTCCGTGGTTAGGACCCTTAGCGACAACGCACATGTTGTCCACTTCTTTAGAATAGATCATATTCGCTAAAATTTATATTAATGAATATATAAACACTATATTTCTGTACACCTTATATTATATATGCGGTCAGAAATTTGAGCACTGCTGCCACATTTCGACTACAAAAGTACAAAAAATCTTGGGAAAATACCTAAAAATGAGTATTCTTTTTAACTCTTTAACCTATTTCTTATCATTTTTCTTTGCTTTATGCACATTTTGGTGTATCTTTGCAAACTGAAAATTGCAATTTTAATTAGATTATGACGCAAGTTAAGATAAATGATGCTGCTCTGCAGAAAGCTGCACTCGAGGGCATGGACGAGTTTGTGAAGGTTTTCATCGATGCTACGCTGGAAGCCATCGGGGGACAGTTGACCGCACAGAACATGGCGGAACTCAACAGCGACCAGATTACCCTCCTGGCATGGCACTTCCTGCACGAGGAGATGATGGATGGCGGTATGATACAGCTCATCCACAACGGCTTCGGCGGGTTCATCTTCAGAAATCCTACCGACAAGGCTTTCCGCAACTGGGGTATCCCGGACTTGGGAAAGCTCATCAACAAGGCCCATTTCTTCTACAAGAAAGCGGCTGCTGAGGTGGAGCAGGATATGAGCGATGAGGATTTCATGGCGCTCTACGAGAAATATCCTGAATTTGATGACTTTGATGATGCTTTCGTCGAAAATGAGGAGGAATGGACCAGCAAGGTGGCCTACTATATCGACGAAAACATCCAGCAGTTTGCTACTATAATTAAATAGGTGTAATAAAACATTGGTGTATGAATAAACAGGAACAGGAACTCCGCAAGAAGAGTCCGATACAGATAAGAAACAAGAAGGCATCCTTCGAATACTTCTTCGTGGATACCTATACAGCAGGCATCGTGCTTACCGGTACCGAAATCAAGTCGATACGTGGCGGTAAGGCTTCGCTCGTGGACTGCTATTGTGACTTCTACCAGGGCGAACTCTGGGTGAAGGGAATGAATATCTCTCCTTATTTCTACGGCTCATTCAGCAATCACGAGGCCCGCAGAGACCGCAAGTTGCTGCTCAACAAGCGAGAACTCAGAAGACTTGAGGAAGACAGCAAGCAGCCGGGATTTACCATCGTGCCTATACTCGTTTTCATCGACGACCACGGACGTGCCAAGGTTGATATCGCCCTCTGCAAGGGTAAGAAGGAATACGACAAGCGACAGACGCTCAAGGAGAAGGAGGACAGACGAGAAATGGACCGTGCCATCAAGCACTTCTAAGCCATCTCGAGCACCTCTAAGGATATGAATGCCGTGCCCACAAAAGCACGCCTATATACAGAAAATCGACAATGGGTAAGACGATAAGAGAGATTGTTAAGGAGAAAATCCTGATTCTCGACGGTGCGATGGGCACGGAGATTCAGAAGTACAATTTGACGGAGGAAGACTTCAGGGGCGACAGATTCCAGGATATTCCAGGACAGATGAAGGGTAATAATGATATGCTCAATATTACCCGCCCCGATGTGATTTCTGATATTTACAGGAGGTACCTCGAAGCGGGTGCCGACATTATTTCTGCCAACACGTTTTCTTCGCAGCGCATTTCACAGGCTGATTATCACTTGGAAAATCAAGCCCGGGAAATGGCTTACGAGGGAGCCAGGTTGGCACGCATTCAGTGCGACCTTTTCAGCACTGATGACAAACCGCGTTTTGTGGCGGGCGATGTGGGTCCTACCAACAAAACATGCAGTATGAGTCCTGACGTGAGCAATCCTGCGGCACGTGAGATTACGTATGATGAACTTTTTGAGGATACATGCGAGCAAATCGACGGTCTCGTCGAGGGTGGTGTGGATGTGATTCTCATCGAAACTATCTTTGATACGCTCAACTGTAAGGCGATGATCGATGCGGCGCTTACCACGATGAAGAAGCATGGTGTGGACCTGCCTATCATGGTGAGTCTGACCGTGAGTGATCTGGCTGGTCGTACCCTGAGCGGACAGACCATCGAGGCTTTCCTTGCCAGCATCTCGTCTTATCCTATCTTCTCGGTGGGCATGAACTGTGCCTTCGGTGCTCCGCAGATGAAACCTTTCATCAAGCGCATGGGGGCAGTGGCGCCATGGTATATCAGCGCCCATCCGAACGCCGGACTGCCTAACGAAATGGGACAGTATGACGAGACGGCTGAGAGTATGGCTCCGAAAATCAAGGAGTTCCTCGACGAGGGACTGGTCAATATTATCGGTGGTTGCTGTGGTACTTCGCCTGAATTCATCGCCAGTTACAACCGTATGGCGCAGGGGGTGAAACCGCATCAGGTGGCAGCCAAACCAGATACCATGTGGCTCTCCGGACTTGATCTGCTTGATGTGGACGACTCCGTGAAACTTCCGATGGATGCGTCAAGATTCGTCAATGTGGGCGAGCGATGCAATGTGGCGGGTAGCCGCAAGTTCCTCCGACTCATCAATGAAAAACAGTATGAGGAGGCGTTGGATATCGCTCGCAAGCAGGTGGCCGACGGGGCTGCTGTCGTGGATGTCAACATGGATGACGGTCTGCTGGATGCTAAGGTGGAGATGGTCAACTTCCTCAATATGATAGCTGCTGAACCTGAGATTGCCAAGGTTCCTATCATGATTGACTCCTCGAAATGGGACGTCATCGTTGCCGGACTGAAGTGCTGTCAGGGTAAGTGCATCGTCAACTCCATCTCACTCAAGGAAGGTGAGGAGAAGTTCATCTCCCACGCCCGTGATGTGATGAGATACGGAGCTGCCGTGGTGGTGATGTGTTTCGATGAAATCGGGCAGGCTACTACCTTTGAGCGCCGTATTGAGATAGCCGAGAGGGCCTATCGCATCCTCGTGGATAAGGTAGGAATGAATCCGCTCGACATCATCTTCGACCCGAATGTGCTGGCCATCGCTACGGGTATGGAGGAGCACGATAACTATGCCGTGGAGTTTATCCGCGCTACGGAATGGATTCACCAGCATCTGCCTGGTGCCCATGTGAGCGGTGGTGTGAGCAACCTCTCTTTCTCCTTCCGTGGCAATACTTATATCCGCGAGGCTATCCATGCCGTTTTCCTTCATCATGCCCAGTTGGTGGGTATGGACTTCGGTATCGTAAATGCCAAAGCCAGAAAGGATTACGCCAAATTGCCTGAAGCACAGCGTGAGCTCATCGAGGACGTGGTGCTCAACCGCAGAAAGGGTGCTGCCGACGAACTGATAGACCTGGCTAATGAGATCAAGGAACAAATGGATGCTGCTAAGGCTGCTGCCAAGGCAGGTGGTGCGCCCGTGGCTAAACCGGCTGCTCCGGAATGGCGCAAGGAACCGGTGGAAAGCCGCTTGAAATATGCCCTGCGCAAGGGTATCACGGAGTTCCTGCAGAAGGATATTGATGAGGCACTCGCCAAATATCCGCATGCTGTGAATGTGATTGAGGGACCGCTGATGGACGGTATGAACGAAGTGGGTGCTCTCTTCGGTGAAGGAAAGATGTTCCTGCCACAGGTGGTCAAGACCGCACGCACGATGAAAGCGGCTGTTTCTATCCTCCAACCGCATATAGAGGCTGAGAATACGGGAAGCTCTACCAAGGCGGGCAAGGTGGTGATGGCTACCGTGAAGGGCGATGTGCATGATATCGGAAAGAACATTGTCTGCGTGGTGATGTCGTGCAATAACTTCGATGTCATCGACTTAGGTGTGATGGTTCCTGCCGAACAGATTGTCAAGAAGGCTATCGAGGAAAAGGTGGATGCTATCGGATTGAGCGGACTGATTACGCCGTCGCTCGATGAAATGGTGCATGTGGCTCACGAGATGCAGAAAGCGGGTCTGCGCATTCCTATCATGGTGGGCGGTGCTACTACCAGCGAACTGCACGTGGCGCTCAAGATAGCTCCGGAATACGACGGTCCGGTGGTCTGGGTGAAAGACGCGAGTCTGAATGCTGGCATCTGTACCCGCCTCTTTGATAAGGTGGAAGGTCCGAAATTCGTGAAGGAACTGGACGACAAGTATGCTAAGATGAGGGCGGAATATCATGAGCAGCAGCAGAAACTCGCCAGCCTCGATGAAGCCCGCAAGAATAAGTTGAACTTGTTTGAATAAGACGCAGAATTTAGTAGATAAATGCTGAATTCATCAGATAAATACAGGATACGAAAGAGTTGATATAGAAAACGTTAGAGAAAATATAGTTATGATTAAAACGGTGATTTTACATCATGGTTTTTGATAAATATCTGAATATCAGCTATATATATCTAATGTGTTGATGTATAAGCACTTATCTTCGTGCTAAAATTTTACGTTTGACACGTTAAATAGGACATGTGTAATGTAATGTTGCAAAACAGTTGCAAAAAAAATATGGTAATATGGCAACATTTAAAGTGGTAGTTTCAAAGAAACGTTCTGATGGTTATTATCCAGTTTACATTAGAATACTGCATAACCGTCAAAAGTTGGTAGTTAAGACCGATAAGTTTGTAACAGACAAAGGATTGGTTAAGGGCACGAAAGAGGTGAAGGACTCATTCGTGCTCGCAGCCTGTATGAGCCAAATAAATGGCTGGGTTGACAAATTGAACAGACTTGATATAACTGACTGGTCTGTTTATAAGGTTAGAGATTACCTTTTGACTTCTGCACAGGATATTTGTTTTTCTGAATTTGCTCGTTCTTATCTTCAATCACTTTCTTTGCAGCCTTCATCACGCCAAATTTATGAAAGTGCTTTGAAACATCTGGAAAACTTTGCTGGTACTGATAAGGTAATGTTTTCGCACTTAACTGTACGTTTTCTGACAGCATGGATGAAAACCATGGAGAATAAGCCTAGTAGCAGAAATTATTATCCTTCTTTGGTTAAGCGTATTTATTTGGAAGGTATCAAGAAATTTAATGATGAGGAGGCAGGTCTTATGCCAATAAAATTCAATCCTTGGAATAAGATAAAGATAGAGAAAAAAGCAGGTCCACACAAGCGTGCCATCACATTGGAGGAGTGTAGAAAGTTTTTTGCCGTTACTCCTGAATATCCACGGCAGCAGTTGGCTCTGGATGTTTGCAAGATGATATTGTGCTTGGCTGGCATCAATGTAGCTGACCTCATGAAAATGAAAAAGGTGGACTATTATGATGGAATCTTGCACTATGAGAGAAAGAAAACAAGTACGCGTCGTTATGATAAAGCGTATATAGAAATGAGAGTGCCGGATATGCTTTTACCAACCTTGGAGAAATATTTTTCTGAGGAAAGTGACCCTTATCTATTTATTTTTCATAAAATGTATTCCACTAATCGTTCTATGGATACGAATTTGATACATTTTATTAAAGCTATCTGTAAGAACTATTTGGGTATGCCTGATGATAATTTTTATACTCCTTATACATTCCGGCACACTTGGGCCACAGTAGCCCAGAATGATATTGGTGCCAACTATGCAGAGATTGGCTTTGCTCTGAATCATGCAACAGCTCATAGGATAACCAGCGGATATGTGAAGCCAGATTTCTCTAGGGCTTGGGAACTGAATGAGAAGGTGGTGGAGAAGGTCTTCTTTACCAATGATCCAAGCAGGCGAATGCAGGAGTATCATGTGCCTGAATTCGAAAACGTAGAGGAAATTTTTGAACTCAGTGCTGATGCTTACTTCATGGGCGAGGTTGTGGCTCATGTTGATGGCAAGGGCTATCGAAACACAGATGAGATAATAGAGCAGCTCATGGCCAGCATAAATGATATTGTGCCTAAGAACTGCACGATACAGATTAAGGTGAAGAATATCACCAAGGACCAGACGAAGTACTTTGAACGAGTCAGGGACATAAAATAGATATGTTAAATTTATGTTAAACCTCTGTAAAAGTTTGGGTATACCCAAACTTTTACGTACCTTTGCAGCAGAAAAATAAAAACAATCGTTAAGCCCTACGCATCACGGTTAAGCGGATTCAGTATGAAAGAACTTAATGTTTTCGACCTTGACAACGACAAGAAGTTTAGTCGCAAGGCTTTGAGAAAGATACTTCGTCCAGATGAAGATAATTTAGAGCAGCGTGATGTATGGCAGCTTATAGAAACATTTGGATTTCCGAAACCTCTCTACCGATATGCAGATAACGAGGTCTATGACGATAACGAAAATACGTATTCTAAAGCAGTAGAGAATTTTTTCAGTAAGTTTCATCCAGAATGTGCAGAGAAAGCCAAGGAAGGCGATGTTCAATACAGACTGCTTTCATGCGGTGCAGACATCTGTGCAGCGATGTTTGTTTGCGAAGATGGCATTATACAGGAAAGTTTCTGTTTCTGGGTAGACGTTTTTTCTTTGCCTGATGATTTTAATTGGTCGTTAGGTGCTCTTGAACTTTTTTGCTAATCATTTAGCCCTCGACATCACGGTTAAGTCATAAGAATTATGAGAAAGTCTATTGATACTTATGTTCAGTCAATCGCAAGTGACAACAAGCAGTTTATCCTCGATGGTGGATATGAGTCTGTAGCTGATTACATTATCAACGAAGCCGACAATGGTATTGGCTATAACGAATATTTTGATGATTCAGAACTTGATGAATCAGGAGAGCCAACTGAGGAACAGATTGATGAGTTGAAGGAATATCTTAACGATAACTATAATTATCTTCCATAATGTCAACACTAAAGGCAAAAGAAGTTATCAAGGAGAAGGGCATGACTGTTGAGGAAGTAGCCAGCAAGATGGGAATCACTAAAGGTACTCTATCTGCTGCCCTCAGTGGTAACCCGACAGTTGGCTATCTTACAAGAGTAGCTGATGCTATAGATTGTGATATTACGGATTTGTTTAGATAAACAAAATGTGGGTCATAATTGGTTAAAACAATTTAATTTATGACTAATAAGGGTTAAAATCTAACGGTTTTACCCATTTCCATGACAGAGGGTAGTCTTCTCTAAAGTTGAAGAAAATTTAGAGAGGGCTACCCATTTTTTATAATTAGCCATTATTAACAATTTTGAGATTTTTGATGTTGATAGTGGTTTCTTGTTTCTCAAATTTCTCTTCCAACTGCATGAAAGATTCCTCCACAGATAAGTTTCTGGATTCATCATTATTGAACGATACAGACTGGAGTTTTGGAGCCACGTATGGAAGGAACTTTGCCACCATCGCCAGACGTCCGGCAGGCTCGTCAATCTGCATGAGATCCGTGAAAAGTGAATAGTTCTTCTCATTGATACCATTGATGTAGCCAGTAAGGGCATCACGTAGGCTCTCACGAACACTTTTGGTAACCTTATTAGGTGTGCCAGCCTTACGTCCGCCAGTCTTCTTCCTCTTTGGCTTCGGCTCATTATTATTGTCTTGTTTTACTGCCATATTCTATTGATTTTTAATGTTTACTGATAGTTTTCGGGTGCAAATATAGGAAGAAATTACGAAACTTGGTGTTCAAGTTGCGGAACTTATCACAGATAGGTAAGAAAAACGCATTACTTTTGACCAGTTTAAACATTAAAATTCGAATTTTATGGGATTAATTGGAAGTATTGCTGGTGGATTGACCTCTGCTGTAGGTGGTGCTCTAGCAGCTAAAGCAAGAAACAAGGGATATAATGATTATATCAACATGTTTCAAGACCGTATGCAACAGGTGAAGGATCATCGTGACAACTTGTATTATCAGGATCCTACTCAGTCAGCGGAGAATCAGGTAGCCGTGACCAATGCCCAGAAGGTATTGGATAATGCTACAGCAACCGCAAAGAACACCAATATTGTTAGTGGCGGTTCTGATGAAGCGGTTGCGCTCAGTAAACAGGCTGCCCAGGAGCAGGTGGGTAATATCATGCAGCAGGCAGCCTTGCAAGGTGCTCAGACCAAAGAAAATGTGTGGAATACTGCTGATTCGCAGATAGACCAGATGACTAATTACATCGCCACTGCCAAGAAGGAAAAGGCTCTTAGTACTGCTAAGGGTATCACGGATGCCACTGGTGCATTGGCTGGAGCTGCAAGTAAATTGCCAATTTAAGAAAGGAGGATGTTATGGGATTTATATTAGATGATTTAACTCCTAAGCGCCCGGCTACTGCCGTTATTCCTTTTACTGATTTCCCTGATGATAATGCGGTGAAGCCGGAGGTTGCAGTACCAGTTCAGACAACTGATACAGAACCGGGAAAGGGTACAGCCATAGATACGACCGGTGTTACCAAGGTGGAGCCTAACCAGGGTATCAAGATAGACTGGAGCAGGCCTTATAGCGAGATAGAGCAGAACCCTCTCTTGCGGCAGATGAAGCCTTATGACATTATGCGAGATTACCAAAAGAATGGTGATGGAAACTGGTCTTTCTTCATGCCATGGCTCAAAACTCTGGGTGATGGAGATAAAACCGTAGCTGCCAATGAAGCCTTGAAGAAGAAAGCGGAGAGACAGGCCAAGATGGAGCAATGGGGCAATTTCCTGATGCATCTTGGCAATTTCATCGGTACCGTTCAAGGTGCTCCATCGCAGAAGATTGAATCTGCACAAGAGCTTACCGACCGCCAGCGTAAGATTAGGGAGAGTACTGATTCCCTCCGTGCCAAGGGATATGACCAGATGATGGTGAATATCTGGAAGGACCGTCAAGACAAGCAGGCACAGATGCAGGCAGAGGCTGCAGCAAAGGCAAATGAGAAACTAGCTGAATATCGTGCATCACAGAAGAATCAAACGGATGCTCTCACTCCCGTAAAGGTCAATGAAGTGACTCAATCTGCAAGACAACATTCTACAGCTGCAGACTTGAATGTTTCAAAGAAGGAGACAGAGGATGCTTTGAGAGGCAAGAAGGGAAAATTACTTGATGCTAAAACTAATAATGCCAATGCCGGAGCTGCTGATCATAAAGCTAGCGTTAACGTTAAGGGAGCGCAAGTTAGGCATATCAATTCGCAAACAGAGGGACAGAATCAGAGGAATGCCAACCAGAAAGAGGCTGATGATTTCAACACCAGGTATGTGAACGACCCTGTTTTCAAGAAACATGTGAATGAATGGGCTACACACAATGGTATGGCTATCGGTGGTAATGATGGCAGAGGTGGAACTTGGGCTAACGAGAAAAATCGCCAGCAGGCATCCGCTTACGCTAGGGCTAAGATGAAGTTAGACCGGACTCCTCCTTCTCGTAGAGGTAGGGGTGGCAGTAAAGTACCTCCTTCACGTAGAGGTGGCAGTAAGGTTCCACCTTCAAGGAGAAGAAAGTAACTTATTATTAATCAAAAAAAATAAGATAAGGTATGTTTGACGAGCAAGACAGACAATATTTTTATAATGAGTTCAAGAACAATGGCTATGAAGTAGGTAGCTATGATGACTTCAAAAAGGACTTGAACAACAAGGAAGATCGTGACTGGTACTACAATGAGGCCAAGAACATGGGGTATGATGTGGGAACACAGGCAGACTTTGACAAGATGGTGCTGGAGCCAGCTCCATCTACTTCTGGTGGTGGTAAGCAGGTAGATACTTCTGCTACGACTCAGAGTGTAGGGAAGAAGGCTTCTACTGAGACTAAGCCGCAGGTGGCTCAACCAACAAAGAAGCAGGAAACAACAGACAAGGAGCCTGGGCTTATAGCAAAAGCCTTGGGTATGATTCCTACTGGTGTTCAGACGAGCAACGGAACATATCAGCCATCACCAGAGATTCCTCAGCCTGTTGTAAAAGGTGAGGAAATGCCTGTGAAGGAAGAAGCTTCTTCTTCATCATCAGCTAATGCGGCTCCTGTTACAACACCAACTGGTGTGGTGAATAATGAGGGGTTAATGGATGCCAAACTTGCCAACTATATTGAGAACTGGAAGCAGAGACCGGATAAGGAGGGCGATTACTTTACGAATATGGTTGCCGACTTGTTGGCTGATGGTACTGCCAATAGCAATGAGGAGGCAGTGAATATGGTGATGCCTGCTTTGTACAGATATGCCAACCGTTCTGCCATGGATGTTACCAACCAGGTAGTATCTTCTTTGCCTGATGATACGGTGCAGGATGCTGAGCAGAGTATCGATGCGCAATGGTATAGCCATGGTGTGCAGGATAAGTTGAAGCAGGAGGCAGACAGCATGGGTATCAGTTATGATGACTATGTGGCTCATTTCCTGAAGCCAGCTATGGTGCAGAGTCTGGTGAACAAATATGGTCCGAACTATCGCAATATAGCCGAGGGTATCGCTACTCGTCTCTATGCTCACGATGAGAATGTACAGGACAGACTGATGAATCAGGACATCAATGATGCGCTTTCTAACGTTATTAATAAATATGTGAGTCCATCTGTAGTGGATGAGTACAACAAGGCTCAGGAGGCAGGCAGTAAGGCCTTTTTGGAGGGAATGGAAGGAAGCCAGTTTATTCCGGCTAATCTTCGTCTTGGTACAGCACTTGGTGCTCAGTATGAGGCAAACGAGGCCAAGGATCCTGCAAAGGTGCTTTCTGGTTTGCAGCAGAAGTTTGGCAAACTTTACCGGAATCCGAAGTTCCTGAATGACATGAGCAATGCCGCATTTAAGGTGATGCAACGGTATGGCTTCAATGGCAATCTTAGTGGTAATCCTAAGCAGTTCAAGCCAATGATCAATGCTGCCATTAAGAATGAGTTGGACCAGCTGGAGATTAAGGGTATGATGCCTAAGGGTAGTGCTGAGTACATCATGAAGACTGGTTTGGGTAACACTATTGTGGGTAAGATTATTCGCAAGGCTGTTCAGACGGACTACCAGAACTGGCTGGAGGATATTGCCAATCAGCAGTATCAGCCGGGCTTCTGGGAGAACGTGGCTAGCGGTGCGCTAACCTTTGCAGGTGATGCCTGGAGTTATTGGCTGCCGGGAGCCGCAGGTGGCAAGTTGACCAAGAGTATGATAGCAAAGGCAGAGGGTAAACTGGCAGGTGACCTGATGGCTAAGGGTATGGAGCGTAAGATGGCAGAGCGAGCTGCCAAGGTGCTTATCGGCAAGAGCAAGGCCGAGGCTTTGAAAAGCGGAGCCGTGCATGGTGCAGTTACCTTTGGCGGTCAGTCGGCTATTTCAAAGCCTATTGATGAAACTTATCGCACTGGTCAGTTTGACGAGAATGGCAAGATTTACAATCCTTCTGTGGGTAAGGTTATCGCTAATACTTTGGGCGAGGTGGCTAAACAGACTGCCGTAGGTGCCATCATGCAGGGTGGAACCATCGCTAATATGGTAGGTAAAGGAAGAGGTTTGGCTACCAATATTCTGGCTGATGTTGGTGGAAAGGTAGTGGATTCCGGTATCATGACCGGGCAGCAGATACTGGAGCGCATGGCGCATGACCCTAACTTTAAGCCTACAGGCAAGGATGCGGCTGAAACTTTCTTGGAGAGTGGTGCTAATCTTTTGTCTATTGGTTTCCCTGGTTTTGTGGGCAAGTATGCCCGATTCAAGGATGCGAGGGAGTTTAATAAGAAGTTTGACTTCACAGATCAGGATATTGCCGAGTTGAAACGATTCGGTTATGATGGTCTTCGTGATGCCTTCGAGAAGGTGGGCATCGGGGAGTATACCGTGGTTGGCGAAAATGCCCAGCGACTTGATGGACAACTTACCCAGAAGTATATGGACCTGATGAACGACAAGAGTGTTCCGGAGGTGTTGAAGGCTAAGATGATGGCAGTTGTAGAAGGCAAACGACCTTCTTCTTTCTCGCCTGTTATTGATAGCGAGGTATATAGAGGTGACGATGGTAAGTACTATTTGGAAACCTATAATAAGGATGGAGGCGTAATCGACCGCAAGGAGTATTCTTCTCATGATGCTGCACGTAATGATGAGAAGAAACTGGAGTATGAGAAGACTCTTGGTTTGGCTTCTGTGCTGGAAGGTGAGTTCCATAATGAATTTACCCAGGAGCATCTTGAAGGCTTATACAACAAGGCAGCCCAGAAATATAATATGGGTGAGAAATTGACAGATGAGGATAAGGCAGCGGTTTATCTTCATCAGAATGCTGGTGCCATCAAGGAAATCATGGATAAGCAGCAGAAGGGTATTATCCTTACTGATGAGGAGCAGAAGCAGATTAATGCCTATCGTCATTATTATGACAGTGCTTTGGAGAACAGTTCTGTGATGAGGGAGTTTGTCAACACGTTTGAGGATTCCCATGGCGTGGCGCGCGGTACACTTCGTAAGGCTTTGGAGTCGAAAGATAAGAAATATGCACCTTTGGTGGAATCTTATCTTAAGGAGCTTTACAACTCTATCGAGCTGAAACGTGAAATGAAGCAGACGATGGATGATCTCTATAATACTGCCCATGGCAATGAGCAGAAGAGGATTGAAGGCGAAAACCCGGTATCTCCTGTTGAGGGTTCTGCTGGTGGCCAGGAGCCTCCAGTTTCAGAGGGACCTGCTCCGTACCAAGACCGTACCAAGACCGTACCAACTCCGAGTGATGCAGAGTTTGCAGCAAACCCTGCAAACGTTTCAAACACTTCTGCTGAGGGTGCAAGTCCTGAGACAAAGGTTGCAGGCTCTGATGCTTTTGTTATGGGACAGAATGCCTATAAGAATGGGGATTCTGAGGCTTTGCAGGCTATCAACTATAATAGTGATTTGGCAACAGGACGTTTGAAGCGAGCGTTTGCTGATAACGAGAAGATGCCTGATATTGTAGCCAATGCCTATAATGAAGGTAGAGATATGGAGCAGTTTGTGGCCATGCACGCAAGTAGTTTGACTCCAGCACAAAAAGAGGCTATCAGTAAGTATGTAGAGGCGATGGATGCCAAGAAGGGTGCTATTGATGCTCTGCAGCATGCCGATGATGGCTATGGTGAGGCTTTGAAGGAACAGCTCTGGCCATACCAGACGGAAGACGGAAACATCGTGCCAGCTATTCTGGATAGCGGAAAACAGGTATTCCTGAAGAAGGCTAACGAATATGGTGGAGCCTTTGTTGTCGTTCCAGATGAGCAGGGACAGCCTACAATTAAGCAGGTATCTAATGCCGAGATTAGAGAGGTGGGCACTCCTGTTCCTCTTGATGAATACATTGAGAGTTCTTTGGCTCAGCAGAAGGATGCAAGAAATAAGCAGTTTATCAGCCAGTTTGATGGCAGCGGTTTGAAGCCGAATGACCAGGTTACAGTTGCCATGGAGGAGGGTGATGCTAATATCAACATGACCTTTGCCGGATATAGCGAGGACGGAAAGATTGTACTTACTGATGGCAAAGATTATCTTCCCCTGTCTAAAGAAGAGTTTGCTGCATGGCGCAAGAATGCACTCAATAATACCATTAATGAGCATTTGGATCGCGAGGACGATGAACGTGAGCAAAAAGCAGTTTCTCAGGCTGAGGCTGATAAGAAGCAGCGTTATGCCAATGGCATCGTAGGATTGAGCGAGGGACATCCTGATTATTCTTCAAAAGATACAGATACAAAGGTGGCTGCTGATTATTTGCAGGAGCAGTATGGTGAAGACCATGGCAAACTTTTGAATCTGGTTAATGGTAGCCGTGACGACATCAAAACGCAACTTGCCAACAAGAGGAAGGCTGCTGCTGAATATCAGAACTGGCTTGATACAAATGCCGATCTTGACCCGGAAAAGGCTAAGAAGGTGGAGGATGAGTTGAGTCTGGCTAATGAGCAGATTGCTGATCTTGATGCTCGTTTCAAGAACTGGAATACTATCCGCAACAGCGTGATGACTCCTGATGAGGTGAAAGCAATGACGGAGGAGCGCAAGGCTGAGGTAGAGAAGGCTGGTGTTGATGAAACTGCCATCGTGCCATCAGATGATTTCCATGTGCTCGTACTTGATGATAAGGAATTGAAGAAGCAATATCCAACTATGGATAAGGCTAACGACTATATTACCTCTCAGCGCAAGGACATCTATCATACCCAGGAGGATGTGGAACGCAAGATAAATGAGGTGAATGACATGCTGGAGCAGTATATCAATGGCGAAACAGAGCTGGAGCCTAACCAACTTATGGAATTGAATACTACAAAGGCTCAGCTGGAGGCTCAGCAGACTAATTTGTCTGTTGCAGCAAAGGGTTTGAAGGCACAAGCTAATAAACTCAGCAAACTTTATAAAACAGAAGTTAGCCAGCAGGAAATGGAGGAACTGGGTATGACTCCTTCTGAGCAGCGTAAGGTTCTTGTGTCTGATGCTATCAAGAAGAATGACATTGGAGCAATAATAAAGATATACAAGGATGCCTCTGTTGATGTTACGGACTTGACTCCTCAGACTCTTGAAGAGGCTGTATCAGAATATTTGCGTCCTCATAGCTTGAATCCGGAATCTCTTCAAGATGAGTTGGGCAAGAGTAATTTTAAGTTTGGTATTGGCAAGCGGTATGATTCTAATAAGTTCAATTATCTTATTGCTAAGAAAGGAACCGGTATGTCGGTTAACGATTTTGCCGTGAAAGTATATAATGACCTTCCTGTAAACTTGCATGATACGGGATATACCAGCAAGGATGTTCGTAATACCCTTCTTGATATGTTCAAGTCTTATGACAGTGTGAAGGAAATGAGAAATGTGGCTCTGATGAACCGCATAGCTGCTGCAGAAGATGAACTTTCAAGCGAGGAAGAGTATTATGAGGCACAGAAAGAGCGTGAAATTATCGAAAGACAGGCAGAAATTGAGAAATATAAATCGTATATTCACGAAAAAGCGTTATCTTTGCCGTCTGAAAGCGAACTTGATCACATCAATGGACTTGAATTTGACCGTATGATGGAGATTGAGGATCGTGAACGAGAGTACAAACAATATGTCAAATCAATTTTACCAGAATTAGCTGATTATGATGACAGAAGCAATGAAGAAGGATATGGAGGAGGCAGTAGCCTGGGTAGCGACTCTTCACGGAGAGGAGTTGATGAAGGAAATAGCCAAGGCGAAGAAGTTGGTAACGGAGAAGCATCTTCTGAGTCCGAGATTGGAGAAGGCTCTGATAGCGGACGCAAAGGGCGACAAGAGGTTAGCAGCATGGAACCTGGCGAAGGCTCAGCTGTTCGAGGCTCACATCTACCGCAAGAAGCATCCTTCGGAGAACGTTTAAAGAGTGCCATTGCCGAAACTGAGACCGAACCTACTGAGGCTCAGAAGAAGGCTGGCAATTACAAAAAGGGTCATTTGTCCTTTGGTGGCTACGATTATACCGTAGAAACACCAAAGGGCGTGACTCGCAGCGGTAAGGACGAGCAGGGCAAGCCTTGGAGCGTGACCATGCACGATACTTATGGCTATATTCTTGGTAAAATTGGCGTTGATGGTGACCATATTGATATGTTCATCAATGATGCCGCTGACCTTGATACTTTTGATGGTAACGTTTATGTTGTTGACCAGGTGAACCCAGAGACTGGTGAGTTTGACGAGCATAAGGTGATGTATGGCTATCCTTCTGAGGAGGCTGCTACAGAGGCTTATCTTGCCAACTATTCCAAGGACTGGAAGGGACTTGGTAATGTTACTTCTGTGCCTAAGGCTACCTTTGACAAGTGGCTGGAGTCTTCTGACCGCAAAACTAAGCCTTTTGCAGACTATGCTATGGTGCAGAAGGAACAGGCAAAATTTGATCGCGATGTGAAGGAGGTGAAGCCATCTGAAATGACGGAGGCACAGAAGGTGGCTTATGATGCCGTATCTACTATGCTTAAGAAGGCTGGCATCCCGGTGAAGGTGGTTAGCAATGAGGATATGGAGAAGGTGGCTGAGGCGCAGGATAATCTGAATCTTGCCATGTTGCTGAATCATCCTGAAATGAGATTTAAGATCAAGACACCGGAGGAGAAGCAGGCTGCCGTGGTGGATATGAGCAATCCTAACAAGATGCCGGAATACTTTGAGAAGCAGGAGCTGGCTAGAAAGGAGCGTTCTTACTATAATAAGCTGATGTGGGGTAACTACAAGGTTTTCAATCTTGATAAGAGTTTTGAGGACAATGTGGCTGGGCTTACTGGCTCTTTCCCTTCTGAGTTTGACCCATATAAGATTGACGAGCAGACCAATAAGAAGAATGAGTTGAAGAAGCAGATGAAGGAGACTGAGGAGGCTTATAAGTCAACCGGGCAGGAACGTAAGGAGTATCAAAATCAGCTGATGAAGGAGTACATGGATGAGCATGGACTGGATTCTGAAAACGATATTCCTGATGATGTTTGGAATGATTGTAGGAATAAATCCTTTGAAAAATATCAAGATAAACTTGATTCCTTGTTTGCTAAATATAAGGATTTGGATAGACAGTTGAAGGCTATTGCTGAGCCGGGAGTGCAGTATTTGAAGGGCAAGGGTGTGGTTTATGGCTACACTGATGGCAAGGAGATAGTGCTGAACCAGGAGCATCTGAATCCTAATACTCCTATCCATGAGTACCAGCATCTTTGGCGCACTGCTGCCAAGGAAATGAATCCGGATCTTATTGCACATGGCGATGAGCTGATCAAGCAGACACAACTGTTTGCTGATTTGAAGGATGACCCTAACTATAAGCATCTGAGCGATGATGAGATTTGCGATGAGGCTTTTGCTCGTCTGACCGGTGAGGATGGTGCTGCCATCTTGGAGCAGATGGCGAAGGAAGCCATTAAGGAAAATCCGTTAGATACTGCTAAAGAGCTTACTATCATCAACCGATTAAAGAATTGGTTGAAGAAGTTCTGGTATTGGACTCTTGAAACATTTACGAAGTGGAAGCCTGAGGACATTAAGAAAATGACCTTGGAGGATATTCGTAATCTTGTGCTGAGAGACTTGGCACAGGGAGTGGATCCACGTAACGTGAAATCTCGTATGACTAAGGATGAAGCCGTTTCCTTGCGTAAACAGATGGCAGATAATGCTGAGCAAGAACGGATTCTAGAGCATACGGAAGAGAACTGGCTGAAAGAATTTGGCAAGAATAGCCGTGTTACTACTCCTATTGGAAGTATCAAACTTGGTGAAAACCAATATAAGAAGGCAGGAAGAAACGACCGAATCAAAAGATTTGGTCTGTTGAAGCCTACCTTGGAGCGTCCTGACGTTATCTTGGAGAAGTCTGCACCAAAAGAAGGTGCGGAACGACAGACTAAATATCTGTTCATCAAATCCTTTAAAAAGGCTGATGGAAACAAGATTCTGAACTATGAATCCATAACAGTAAAGCAGGGTGAAGAGGAAGTGGCGATTAGCGCACATCAAATAGATCCTTCGAAAGTTGTGAAAGAATTGACGGAATCAAAAGTGCTATGGAATCGTTTCAGAGGCGATTCTAATTCCTTGGGCGAGAATCAAGGTTCGGCATTAACTCCATCCGCAAATAACCCAAGCGGAAAGGATAGCGTCCTGAATCCTCATAGCGATGCAAAGATAAGAAATAATATCGAAACTGCCAAGGGAAATGGTGGAAATTTATCTGTGGAGGAAAAAATAAAGGCTGTATCTCGGCAATTTGGTGTAGATGAGGCAGATGTGGCGATGTATGCCAATGCTATTAAGAAGGGTTCTACTGCTGAGGCTGCACGTGCCAGAGCCAATATCAAACGCCATTTGTTACAGGCAAATGAAGATAAGATTTCCTCTTTCAAGGAACTTCTTAAGTACACTAAGCCTGTAAATGAAGCCTTGAAGGAGAACTTTGGTGACGTTGATGCCATGATAGAGGAGCGCGTGAAGCAGGTGGAGGCGCAGCGTAACGCCATGGAAGCCGCTAGAAAGAGAGCTGAGGAAGAGGAGGCCAAGCGTCAGAAGCACCTGGAGGAACTTTCTTTGATTCCTGAAGATAAACTTGACAAGCAGTATATGGATGCTCTTGCTAAGGGTGATGATGCTACAGCCAGGGAAATGCTTGATGAGGCTGCCAGACGTAAGGGATATGACGATACCGAAAGCGCATATCAGGGCGTAGGTGCATGGGCTGCACCGGGAAACCCTGGATATGAAAGCGACAAGGCGAGACGTGACGATTGGGAATCTAGCGGTTCGGATGTGAACCTGGAGGATATGGCTTTGGGTTATACTCCTCAGCCGGATGATTACTTCTCTCACCCTGAGCGTTATTCGCAGAACACTCCTCATGGATTGGAATCTGTGAAAGCCATCAATACGGCTATTGATGCCATTAAGAATGGCGAAAAGGATGTTAAGGTGAAGGTTTATCGTGCTGTTCCTACTTCGGTGAAGGAAGGTAAGTTACGTAATGGTGACTGGGTTACTCCTTCTAAGAAATATGCCGATATGCACGGAGCAAACCGACTGGAAGGCAAATACCGTATCATCGAGGATGAAGTGCCTGCAAATCAACTGTGGTGGGATGGCAATGACGCTAACGAGTTCGGCTTTGATGATGGCAAGGCGTATAAATACAAGAATGCCAAGAACAACAGAAAGTTGAACGACCTTGTTACCTATGATGATAAGGGTGACGTTATTCCTCCTTCTAAGCGTTTCAATTCTCGCAAGCAAGATATTCGCTTCATGTTTGCTGGAGAGAAGGGAGCTGCTGAGGCTGATAAGGCTGATGAGCAAACTATCCGCATGGATAATCTTGATGTAGCCAAGCAGATGGAAGAGGAGAAGAAGGATGCCAAAATTATCAAGATGGCTACAGGTTGGGAGAAAGGCGTGGATGGTAAGTGGAGATATGAAATGCCTGATGCCAAGATAAAGGACACCATCGATGTAGGTGGTGGAAATATCGTTAAGCGTTTCGAAGAGGATATGCTATGGACTGATGGTAAGTTGGAAGATGCTGTGGATGCACCAAAGCTTTTTGAGGCTTATCCTCAGTTGAAAAATATTAAAATCCATACTGATGCAGTAATGAATGACATGCCTTCAAATGGGGAATACAATCCACAAACAAAGACTATAACCATTCATGCGGATGAATTAAAGTATCTGAATAGCATTCTGAATCATGAAATTCAGCACGTAATTCAGCGTGAAGAGGGGTTTGCGCATGGTGGCACACCCGAGCAGGTGGAGAGAGATTTCAATGCTGCTAAGGCTGAATGGAAGGCACGTTCCTATGCCTTTGAATTGGAAGAGAAAGCCAAGGAAATGGGTGGTGAGTACAACCAATCTGAGGTAGAGAAAGCTCTTATCCAAGAATATAAGGACATGGATATGCCTGAGTTCATTCCTGACAAGGAAACCCGAATTAAGGGATTCAACTACTTCGCACGTGGCTATGCAGACAGAAGTATGGATGATGCCATTAAGCGTTTCCGTTTGGATAGGTTCCAACGTACAGACTTTGATTCTTACCAGGAATATAGAAAGTTGGCCGGTGAGGTTGAGGCTCGTAACGTGGAGAAGCGTTTGGGTATGACGGACGAGGAGCGCAGAAACTCGTTAGCTTCCGAGACGGAGGATGTGAACCGTGATGAGCAAATCGTGATGAATGGTAATGATGCTAGCTATAGCATCGTGAAAGACCCTGAGACCATCAAGAAGCTGGATAAGGAAGATACGGTGAAGGTTTATCGTGCCATGCAGGTAGGCGAGGATGGAAAACTCTATCCACCGATGGCTGCAAAGGTGAAGGGCAAGTTTGTGCAACCTATCGAACTCGGTAAGTGGGAACAGGCAGACGAGCGACCAGAGCTTGCTGATGATAAGGGTATGTTTACCCTCAACAAGGGCAATGGTAAGTCGCTTAAGGCTGCTTACAATCCTTACCTTCATACTTCTCGCACTCCACTGAATGACCAGTTTAGCGAGGCTCAGAATCGCCCTAACATCGTAACTGTAGAGGTTGAGGTGCCAAAGAGCGAGCTGACCAGTGGCTACAAGGCTGATAAAGCCAAGGATGCCGTGGGCGAAGTAGAGTGGAAGGCTGGTATCATTCAAGGACAGCTGACAGGCAAGCGCAAGGTGGTGCTTTCTCGTTGGGATAAGCCTGTGCGTATTGTGCCTGACAGCGAGGTGGCTGATGTTATCGTCAATGATATGTTCAAGGGCAAGAATATCACTATGCCTTCTAATGTGGTTACTCCAAGTCTGAGAAAAGAGTTGGAGAAGCGAGGTGTGCCGTTTGTGGAGACCGATAACAGAGGCAGAATCGTAGGAGGGGAGAATGATGGTGTGCATTATTCCAAGGTGTATGGTAAGAATCATAGAGAAAAAGGGTATCGAAGCATCTTGAAGTTCTCTCTTGGTGAGAATGGCACAGATATTGCTGCAGGAAATGGTGATAGTATAAACAAAAATCCAAATAAAAATGTTATCACCAGAAGAATTGGAAGCCGAGCACAGGCGCAAAGAAGAGTTAATGAAACGTTGGGAGCAGCAGCCTCTGACTTTCGAAGAGATCAAACAGCAGCAGCTGAGAATCAACAAGGCACTTGGGATAGAGAATCCGTACTTGGGCATGTCATTCGAGCAGCTAAGGCAAATGCATCTTTCATCTCTCAAGAAGAACTCAAAAAAATAGTCGGAGAAAATATTGGCTATGGAGAAGAGAACTATGTTTATCGTGCAAAATATGATAATCAGAAGGTTATCAAACTCAATGATTTCAGCATGACGGACAATCTTTTCCGCATCAATGAGTTTATTGACCGCATCAATGCTCATAATGAGTTCATGCCTAAGGATAAATATACGCCTTTGGGGTTTGCCTATAATCATAAAGGAGATCCATGTATTGTGATGGAGCAGCCTTATATTAGAGGTACACAACCGACCAATGAAGAAATATCTCAGTACTTGATGGATCATGGCTTTAAGATAGATATGATTCAGATTAGTGCAGATGAATCTGATTTAGGCTGGACAAACGGCAAGTTTGATTTATGGGATGCTGAGCCTAGAAATGTAATCAAGGATAAGAATGGGGATTTACACTTCTTTGACACCATGATTCAGCATACTTATATCCCTAATCATAAAAATCCACTCCGGTTGTCGAAATCTTCTATCCGTACTTTTGAATCACAAGAAATGATGGATTCTGCAGAAAGGGTTAAGAGAGTGGCAAACGTATTGGGCGGTGCTAAGGCTGTGACCTATACTTCAAGCGCTGATGTGCCAGAAGAGTATCGCATTGCTATGGAGCAGGGAGCCAGAGGATGGTATGACCCTACTACGCACACTGTGCATGTTTATCTGCCTAACTGTGCTGATGCCAACGAGGCTGAGAGAACGGTGCTTCATGAAAAGATAGGCCATGAGGGTATGGAAGTGCTTCTGGGTGGCGAAAATGAGGTGAGAAAATTTGCCAACTTCGTTTATCGTTCCGTAGGTAAGGATGTTCGAGGCAAGATTATTGACTTTGCCAATAAATATGATCCGGACTGGAAGAACCCTGATCGCATGAATGTGGGAACGCAGGAGTATATCGCCCGACTGGCTGAGGAGAGTCCTAAGACTGCTGAGGACTTTTCTCTTTGGACCAAGATTAAGCATTATCTTATCAAGGTATTGAAGAAGCTGGGTATTCGTGTGCCGGGACTTCTGAATGACAAGGATTTGAGATACTACCTGATGAAGGCTGGCAAGGCTCTCCATGTATGGGACAATATGCCTCAGGAGAAGCAGGAAGCTATGATGAAACAGGCCAGCAATGCTGAAATCATGGATGCGCTATCTGATGGTGCTGGTAAGGGCAAGCCGAGACAGAAGAAGGGCGAAAGCACTATTCAGTACATGAAACGTGTACAGGAGTGGCGCAAATGGCAGAATGCACGTGAGGATGAGAATGACCCTGAGCCTCCTATGTTCTACGACATCGACAAGGATGAGGCAGGCAAGAAGGAATGGGAACGCCTTAACAAGGAATGGCGTGACAGCCATCATCTGCAGGGTGACGAAATGCCGATTAAGCCTGAACGCAAGGAAGGCGAGACGGATGAGGAGTTTTTCCCTCGTTACAAGGAATGGGAGAAGTGGAACGATGCTATGGCCGACAAGGAGAACCCTATGCCAGATATGTTTGCCTTCGAAAAGAAGAAGCAGGAGGAGGTGAAACGCAAGTATGAGGACTGGCTGGCCAAACATGAGCTTCTGGAGCAGCAACAAGCAGATTTGGACTTGTATGAGGGCAAGATTTATCCGGCAGAGACCAATCCGAAGGCTGATGCACTGGAGCAGCAAGTGATGCAGGATTTGGCAGAAGTTACCAGTACGGACGTGAGCAAGGAAGGTGCTGCAAAGACCGTGAAACATGCCGTGATTCATAGACGCAAGAATATGGAGGAGGCGAGCGCAGACGATGCCATCTATATCAATGACGTGAAGAACAGAATAGAAAAGATGGCTGATAGCGGTGTATTTGACAAGTTGCTCTCTGACTATAAGGGTAAGGCGAACCGGGCAGAGAAACTGGCTGAGGCTATACCTTATATAATAGAGGCTCCTAGACGACTGCGTGACCTGGCACACGATTTGAACGCCACTGGTGCTTTTGACAAGGGGCATATTCATATTCAGCCGGAGGATGTAGAGGCTATCCAGCCTTTCGTGGCAGACTTGGTTGCTGAGACAGCCAAGAAGCATACCGTTCTGAAAGACGATAAGGAGGTGGAGGTTTATGATGATCCTCAGGCTGTGAGTGATGTGGCCAGCAAGATGGCTCAGGCTATCAATGCCAATCACCAGGGCGAGGAAGGTTTTGTTCCTATTGACGGAACGGACATCCTGAGCGAGCATGTATTGACACTGGTGAAGCAGCAGATTGTGCCTGAGGGTATCGATTACAAGAATCTCTCGCCTGAAATGAAGGCTGCCCTTGATTCTATCAGAGACTGGTATAACTATACCTACGACTGGTTGAAGGATAATCACACCTTAAGAGAGGACACCGGATATAATGCCGACTATGTAAACCATATCTGGGATAAAGAGAAGAGCGACAAGCAGGCTTATGCGATGTATGTGGAGAACAGACAGCGCACAAAAAGCCCTAACGAGAAGCCGAGAACCATCAGTACCCTGATGGAGGGTATCAGCGTGGGACTTGTACCTAAGACTACCGACATCACGAAGATGATGGCTTACTACAGCAGAAGCAATATCGAGGCTTGGGTTAACAAGACGATGCTGCAGGAGTTGAGCGGATTGAACGTGATAGAGCGGAATGAGGACGGAGAAATCATTTCTTCTGACCCACTGCTTTCTTCTACGCCTCCTTTTAACCTGGAGCAGTATCAGTACTTTGAGATTCCGGGTGTGGGTCCGGTATGGGTATATAATGTATCGCCTATGCAAGTGAAGGTGAAGAATCCTATCACAGGTAAGGAGAAAGTGCTTTATAGCGAGGCTAGTGCCGGTGACCGATTCGGGGTAGTATTCGAGACCTATCAGTCTTCTCCTTTTTGGAAGGCTTTTGATACGCTTGCTTCGAGTGCGAAGAAACTGGAGCTGGGCTTTAGCGGTTTCCATGCCGGAGCCTTGACGGAGGTTTATATGGTGCAGAACATGGTGGAGTTTGGTCCTAAGAAGGCTATGGCCAACTTTATGAAGTATATTTTTGCTGATACTGCCAAGAACCATGAACTGCCTTGCTTTGCCAATCCGCAGGATTTTCAGGAGGCTGCTACCCACTTGGTGAAGTTTGGAGCGACCAACGACTATGCTGCAGCAGATGTACAGAACATGTTTGACAACATGCGCGATGCGATGATGAAGGTGCAGGAGAAGTTGAAGGACGGAAATAAAATTTCCGGAACGGTGGCTGTGGCTACTATGCCTTTGAAGGTGGTGACGCAGCTGCTTTCACTTATCAACAAGGGCATGGATAGAGCCTTGTGGGATTTCCTTCATGACGGACTGAAACTTGCGACCTACCGAATGAGGGCAGACAAGACCAAGGAACGTGCCAAGAAGAAGGGATGGACTGAGGAGGAACTGAGCCGGGCTTTAGATGAAGACGGACAGTTTGTGAACGATATGTTTGGTGGTCAGCACTGGGATGTATTGGGTGCCAGCCATCGAACCTTGCGCTATGCCGGACGAGTTCTTCTTTCACCAGACTGGAATGCTTCTACCACTCGCCACTTCCTGGCATTAACCGGATTTGGTTCTATCTGGAATGAGGCTACCTTTGAGAACTTCAAGCAGTACTACCAAAGACTGTGGCATAAGGAGCTTATGCCGGAGGATGAGGGCAGAAGGAGCAGACAGATTTCGGCTCTGCTCTGTTATGGCATCGGATTCATGGTGTTCTATGAGGCTTTTGCTAATGGCATCAATGCTGCCTTCCGTGCCATGGACGAAGAGAAGGAGCGCAAAAAGGCTGAGGAGATCAGGAAGACCAACCCAAGCTATAAGAGCATGTATGAACTGGCTTATGGTGACGAGGGCATGAAATGGTATGACTATCTGATGCGAGGCAACAGTCTTGGTCAGCAGAGTAAGATTTTCCTTGGCAGATATGCGGATGGAACAGAAATGTATATCCGACATGGCAAGCAGTTCCGTGAGGTTCCGGAATATCTCTTCAACCATAAGGGTGAACTGGAGTTCCCTGGGCCGATGGTTCAGAGAATGATAGGTAAGGCTAACCCTATGGTGAGAATGACCTTGGACGACATAAACTATCTGAGCGATTTCCAAGCCAGCCATGCGGATCAGGAGATTCAGCGCAAGTATGGCAAGACAATTGGACTACTTTACAAGGATGCTTTGTACTGGGCGCCTTTCCTGATTCCTAGTCAGGAGAATAAGGAGTTCAAGGCTGTGGATTTCTTCTTCCCATCATCGAAGGGCTTCTCTCCATGGAAGGCTCAGAGCTACTTCAAGGACTTTATCCTTAGTGGTGATATGGAGGGCGTGGTGATGACTTATCAGAGCTGCCAACGCAACGGTATTGATGCTGAGGCTCAGATTAAGGCTGCCATCGGCAGTGTGAAGGCACTGGAGAGTGCAGAAATGAGTGATGGTGTGACATCTCTGCAGGAGGCTAGTAAACGCTTTGATGCAGCCAAGAGTATCACGGAAAAGAAGAAGATGCGCCAGAAGATGAAGAAATTCCTCTCGCAGAGTGATTACAAGGCTTTCACCCAGAAGGAGGCTCTGGACATGGTGCAGGGTTATCTGAACGGTGATGAAGACTTGAAGGAAATGGAGAAGGCTGAAAGCAAGTACCTGATGAAGGCTAAGGCAGAGGACGTGACGGAGGACTGGAGAATACAGAACGTCTGGAACGGAACCATGGAGACTTATCAGGAGTATAAGCGTTTGAAGGATGTTGATAAGGCGAAGGCAAATGCCTTTAAGAACAGCAAGACCAACAAGCGACTGTTTGCGGCTAGAAAGGTTATCTCTGCTGCAAGAAGGAAGATGAATAAGGCTAAGAAGCAAATGGATGGTACAAACGATGCTGCCAAACTGGTAGAGATTCGGAATACCAGAAAGGAGCTGCTTGAAAAGCTGAACGGAATGGAGTAGCCTTCGGGCTACTTCACTTTAGGAAATGTTCTATATTTCTACAAACAGAAAAAGGGACTTGCTTCACAGCGAGTCCCTTTTTGATAGTCGTAAAATTCTAAATTCCAAATAAATTTTATTTTTTAAAAAAAGATTAAGATCGTATTTTGAAAATTGAAGATGTTGGAGCGATGTTATCCGAGAGAAGTACCAGATACTTTATCTGGTTCATTTTTTGGTGTTGCCCAGCGTATGTAATCAGCCATGCTGTCATCCATGCGCTGCTGCTCACTCTTCGGATTCTCCTTTTTTTCCTTTCCCCAAAGGCATCTGGCAATATCATCCAAACACCACTGCCAATCGTCTTGAAGAGTGATGACCTTGGAACTTGGCATGATGGTGACATCTGCCTTTGGTGGGTCAACATGCTTGGTGTTGCCATCCTTATCGGTCTCCTCCTTGGTACTGAGAGAGGCGAAAGGCACGTTATTGTCGTTAAGGAACTTCTCCACATCCTCCTTCTTGTTGTCGCAGAGAAGAATGCAGACGGAAACCTTATTTTTCTTCAAGGTGGTAAGGGCTTCTTTTGCCTTTCCTACCAGAGACAAGTTGCCTTTATCATCTTTAGTAATGACGCAGGCTTCATGTACATTGATTGATTTACCCATGATTTAAAACGTTTTAAATTGAAATGCGGAACAAAAATAAGGAGAAAATATGAAAAAGTAATGTTAAGTTGCGCAACTTATCACTAATAAGCGAGAAAAATGCGGTATTTTTGGCGAAAAATTAAGAATTATGGTTGACAATCATGTAATAAATGACATATCGAACTATGCAGAGCCTGGACCAGACTCACTTGAAGGAGTGAGTCGGGAGCGGTTTACGCAGAGCGAAAGCAATCTTCTGTTGCTGCAATGGGCTTGCCAATACTTCTATGATGGTGCAGAACTGAGAAAGAAGTGGAAGCGAGCGCAAGACTTCGTGATGGGAAGACAGTTGGAAGAGCTGATAGAATGGAACGGAAGAAAGATTACCATCCGGCAGTATATGGAACTGAAAGGTATGCCAATACTGGAATACGATGTAATCGGAGACAAACTTCTTTCGCTCGTAGGTCTTGTGCGCCAGCAGCGCAGTACTGCTACATGTAGTGCCGTGGATCCAAACGAGGAAGACTACATCAGCTTCTTTAACGAATACCTTCGTCAGAACGACAACTTGAACGACAGGCAAGAGTTAGATGCAAGAATGTTTTACGCCTTCTGCTGCTTTGCCTTTATAGGCATGAAAACCTATTATGGCAGGAGGGATGGTAAGAATGGCATCTTTGACTATTCTGTAGACATCTTTAAGCTAGCTTTACCACCTTTCTTTAAGTATGACCTGAGCGATGTGGAATTTATTGCTGAGGCTCATGATTTGACTTGGCGAGAGATTATTGCTACCTTTACAAATGGAAGCAAGGAAGAGGCTAATAAACTCAGTGAGATCTATCTACAGACGCAGCACCATTTTGCGCCCGAACAGACTTATCACCCGACTGGTGAAGCCCAGTATGCCGGAATAGATGATTTCACCCATTCTTCAGTAGTAGGCAAGTACCGGGTATTGGAAATCTGGACAAAAGAAACCAGACCAGCCATCTGGGTGCATGACTGGGAGAGTGGAGATTGCGGCTATGCTTCTCCTGACCAGCGAGCCTTCTATGAGGAAAAGAAGCGCAAGATAGAGGAATCCAACATCATGAAAGATGAAAATGGCCTACCTGTGCTCGATGAGAATGGTGAGCCTATCTACTATGTGGACCCTTCTGAACTTAAGACCATCGAAATTAAGGATGAGGCTGAAACCTACTGGTTCAGAAGATATATCACACCGAATGGCTATCTACTGGATGCCAGGGAATCACCATACTATGTGCTCAGGGACGGATTCAGAACCTCTATCCATCCATACACCTTCGTTGCCTATCCATGCTTGAATGGCGAGGTAAGAAGTTTTACGATGCGAGCCGAGAACAACCAGCGCACCTTGAACCATTATATGATGATGATAAACTTCATTGTAGCGAATGGTGCCAAGGGAACGATGCTTGTTGACGAGAACGCATTGAGCGAGAAACAGAGCATCGATGAAATGCAGGTGAACTATACCAAAACAGATAGTATTATCTTGTGGAACTCGAAGAATGGAGGTAAACCACCTCAGACACTGGTCAACAAGAGTATTCCGGCAGGTGTTGACTTCATGGTGAACTTTGCCAAGACGATGGCAAGCGAGGGAAGTGGTGTGCAGGGTGCTCTTCAAGGACAGCACCGGAATACCAGCGGTAAGCAATATCAGTTGGAAAGAGAATCATCATCTACCACCATACAGGACTTTGTTGAGAGTTTCAACAACTTTAAGGTACGTGTGGCCAAGAAGAAACTTTACCTTATACAGGAATTTTGTACCGATGCTGACAGCGTGAAACTGACAGGTGATGAATTTGAAATTCACTTCAATTCAGAGACCATGAGGGATATGGATTTAGATGTTTCTATCGACTTGGATGCATACAGTCCACTTATCAGAGCTGCCAACAACGATATGGCTTGGCAGATGATGGTGAGCGGCAAGATGGATCCATATACGATGCTTACGGTAGCTAACTTCCCTGGTACAGGAAGAATGAGGAAATACTTCAAGGAGCAATTGGAAAAACTAGAAGCTCTTCAGGCACAGCAAGCAGCCAATGGGCAGATGCCTTCTGACGGAGGACAGCAGACTGCAGCACCAGATACGCACCTGAAGGATTCCAGTGATGGAGCAAATGATTTGGCAGCTCTTCCTTCGGCAGCTATGTAGAAAAGAAGTTCTTAGGTAATTCATAATATTGAACGACATGTTGTTCAGTTCTTAGATTAGATTATTTTATTTTTTAGGTTTATTAGTTTTTTATTTGATTGTGAAGAGGAAGCCGTGATGGTCTCCTCTTCTTTTTGTTTAGTCAATACCATGTTTCTTCTTGTATATGCGTAACTTAAACATTGGGGTAGAAACTCGGTACATGTAGTATTCTTGCCATTGTTTCAACTTCTTTGCTCTAACCTTGTTGTCGGCATCGCAGCCGATGGCTCCCCACTTGGAAGGAGTGTAGTAGTAGGAGGCAGTCTTGATGTCTTCTACGTTCTTGAAGTAGCGTGTTGCCTTCCACTTGCCCATCTGGACTAATCTTCGATATGCGAGCATATTCTTTCTGTTAGGATCGTAGGTCATGATCGCCATATCTTTATGCGACTGGTCGTAGAGCATGTAGAAGCGAGGCGCACCACATTCTTTATACTTGGCAATGGTTGCCTTGACTCCTTTTTGCCACATGCGTGTGGCACGGAAGAGTTCGATACGAGTGACGATAGGCTGGTAGATGGCTATGAGCATCTTACGCAGCAGGTTTGAATAACTTTGTTTCATTTTTCTTTTTACTTTTAATTATTAACTTATATGGACAGGCGATAGAATCGCCTGAAACGGTGACTATACAGGGGACGGATTATACTGCTGTATAGATAGAGGCTAACTGCCACCACCTATTCCGGCCAAATCAGCTACTACTGGTGGGCGGTTGCGGAGGCGTTCACGTTCTATCTCTGCCTTTGAACGGAATGGAACGATTTCCGGTGCTGGCATATCCTTTTCCACGTAGAGGGCAATGGCGCGCGCCATGACACGGTCATCATGCTTTCCGGCTACGGCTCCATAGCAATCGTTCTGCTTGTAATAGAGGAAGTAGGTACATTCGTCTATTGCCGCAAGTTCTCGCTCCATATAGCCACCATCACGGATGATGCGGGCCATGGTCTTCACTACTGCCACCTTTGTATTCTTGTTGGTGTTGAATCCCCATTTCATTTCGATATTCTTCACCTTCTTCAGTTTGGACTGTGATGCGCTATAGAGGTTATTGTATAGAGGCAGCAGGATAGGGAAGAACAGCTCTGACTGATTACCCTCAGTATTGTTCATGCGCGAGTAGGCGGTATTGTTCTCAATGACCAGATAAGCATCATTATAGAAATGGGCAATCTGGGCACAGCGCATGGCTAACTGATCGGCATCGCAGTGGCCATGCCACTCAGCTACGATTTCCGGAACACCACCATAGATTTCATCATAGCGGTCGAGGACTACAATATCTGAGAAGTCGGAAGTTTTATGAGAACCACCAATATCGCAGGCAACGATATACCGATTTCTGACAATCTCAGAGTTGTCTGGTCCAGCCCACACCTTCAATGGTCCGCCTGAACGCTCGATGAAGCGGATATTGTCCATGCAAGCATCATCGGCAGCATCATAAGAGTCACCTTCAATGTCACCCACCATGATAGGCTCGATACCCTTGCAATCCTCTTCCATTTCCTTCAACTTGTATGGGTCGAAGACTGTAGTACCTGAGAATAGGAAGGCCTCTACATCATCAGAAGGGAACTCCTGACGCATATCGTCAAGAGTCTCATACTCCTTGGACTTCTCAATATACCAATGGATGCCCTCGAAAGATGCGCCTTTACATTCGTAGAGCCACCAATAGTACTTACCATGACCTTGCTCGTCATTGCGATTCTTCCACAGCCAGATGGCGAAATCGGCACGTTCATCCTCGGAAGCAAATGGCAATATATATTTTTCAATTTCGAACCATGCCACGAAGACAGGAGTAAATGCTGACAGAGGTTTTCCGTCTTTGTCTACTGAGTTTGCGGCTACCCATGCATCGTGGAACTCGTTTTCTCGTCCGTTAGGGGTGGACTCACGGACAATGAAGGTAAGAGGGTCTGGCTGGATAGATGAAGAAGCAGCCTTGATAACCTTTGCTGGCGTCCACTCTGTAGTATTCGGGAAGAAGGCTTCCTCGGTGATATGCGCAAGGGCAGCATCACCGGAACGACAGGACTCAGGGTTACGAGCCGAACCTGTTTGAATTTTGCAGGAACGAGGGATGAAGTACTTGATGTTCTGAATTGTGCCAGAAGTCTTCAACTTGCGAGTATCAGACTTGAATGGTTGACCGATGTCGTAGAAGAGCCATGTAGGGATAGCGTTGATAAGTTTCTCGTACATATCGAACACCTGGGTAGCAGAAGAAGACTGGTGACCCACGATGTTACTATTCCAGTTGGTCTTCCAGAAGATCTGCAGCCAAGCCATGTAGATGTCGGTGAGGGTAGAACCACCCCATTGGCGGCACTTCAAGAGAATGACACGGATATAGTGGTACTGACTGTGAAGGCGTAACTGTTCGAAGACCTTTGCTAGTTTGATCTGGGCATTGCGAAGAAGAAAAGGTATATCCTCACCACCATCCTTATTCTTGATTCGGGCATAGGCATAGGCGAAGAAATAGAAATCGTGCTTACAGCGCAGGCGTATGAGATAGCGGAAGACAGCATCGCGAGCCTTCTCTTGGTCGAAGTCTGGCATGTACTTATCGCAAAAGGCCTCTATAGATCCACACTTGATGATGGCGCAGAATTTCTTTTCCTTCAACATTTCTACTGGGAGCCAGAGCTTCTTTCCATTCAGAAAATCAGTGATGACGCATTCGAATCGAAGTCCAGGGGCATTCTCTCCTGTAATGGGACGATAACTAGCGAGGAGACTTTTGAGTCTTCTCTTATCTTCTTCAAGAATCTCTTTGAGTTTCTTATCAGAAATCTGCTGCTGAGGTCGAACCTTTAAGGAGGATTTTGCTACTGGCATTCGTTATATAGAATAATGTTAAGTGTTGAATGTTAAATGTTAAGTGTGTTGGCATGCCGGATAAATCTCTCTGCCTTGGCATAGATGAAACCTAAACAGAATAAGACTATGTGGAAGATACCAGCTATGTAAGGGAGAAGGAAACCTATAGCCATACCGAGCACCATCTGCCAGAAGTAGATGCGATGATACCGATAATACCATTGCGCAGAGAATCCCATGAAGAAAGAAATCAATACGGATGCACCCAATACAGGTAATGCCGGATAGTATATGAACGACACCAAGACGGAGCAGAGCCAGGCAGCCAGTAAGCGATGGAAACGGAACTGATGATGAACCATCAATATGCACCAGCCGTTGATACCCCAGTGTATAAAGTTGGCATGACCGAACATATAGGTGAAATGGGTGTATAATGGCGATGATGGAGACACAGCCAGCGAGGCATGAAGCGGAATGATGAAAGCCATCAGGAGGATGATGAGAAGTGTTATATATAATGTACGCATAATGGAAGTGATTTATCGAGTTATGAATGATGTTTTCTTATTGCGGAAATAATTGTTTATTTTCATTTGGATGTAGCGTGGAGCCATGCCCAAATTGGGCGCAGGAAGATTCAGGCATACATACACAAGATTTTTGGTATTGTATTCCTTGTATTGATCCATTTGCCGGAGACGCAAGAAATCCTGATAGAAATCTTCAAAAAGTTTTTCTTTCATGGCTTGGTATTTGCCGAATTTAGGCTTATCCCCCTTGATGCGTTTACATACATACCGATAGGCTGTGCTATCAGCCAGATAATAGCAAGAGGCAGGCATCTTGGCGATGTAATCGCATATCTTAGCCATGGTGGTAGGATATTCTACCATCCTCTTGGCCTTACGAAAGAGCAGATACATTTCTTGGTCTCTTTTAAGGTAAATTTCGGATATGGAATTTAGATGTTTCATACCAGCAAAATTAATTCATCAAGATGCAGAACTTATCACAAAGTAATGCGAAATTTTCCTTAATTTAGCACACAAATATTAAAAATGAATATTTATGGCAAAGGAAACTATTGATAATCAGAAAGTTAAGTCAAAGCGAGATTCTTTCAGAGAGCGTCTTGCTCAGCGTTATCCGGACTTGAATATGGACGATGATGAGGCTGTTTATGGTCAACTTTCGACCGATTACGACCAGTATGACCAGAATAAGCAGAAAATGGATGACTTCAACAAAATGTTGCAGAACACCCCCCATGCTCCAAGTCTGGTGACAGGTCTTGTTACAAAGAAAAATGCCGATGGCAGCGACTTCAATTTTATCGATTTCATGATTGATGAAATGGGGCAGGACTATATTGATGCCATCAATGGTGACGAGAAGGCTAAGGCACGCTTGAAAGCTAGCGAAAAAGAGAAACTTGAAGCCAGCGAGAAACTAGCAAAGGACAATGAGCAACTTGCTGCCAATATGGAGCAGGAAGATGCCGAACTTGACGCTGCTATTAAAGAAGCGAAATTGAAGCCTGAGGCGATTACCGATTTGATAGAATGGCTATACAAGCGTAGCGATGATGGCGAGGATCACGATGATGATGGTTTCGTATGGCGTGCAGCTCGGTATGATCTGAAGAAAGAAGACTTCTTGCGCCTTTTCCAGATCAAGGACTTCGACAAGGCTGTGGCTGATGCAGAAGAGCGAGGCTACAAGCGTGGTAAGAACGAGAAGATTGACCAGCAGAAACAACTGCATGATGGCAAGCAAGGCGGCAAGAAGAACATCAACATCGATGGAGGCGGTGGAGCACCTTCATTACCAAAGGAAAAGAGCCGTACAGAACAGGTGTACAGCAAGATGATTGGAATGTAGAATTAGAAATTTATAATTAATAATTTTAAATGTATCGATTATGAAACAGTTTAAGAAATGGTTTGGTTTCATGATGGCGGTGCTCGTCATGATCCTTAGTGGTGGAAGCTCTTATGCGATGGCAGAAAATCCTCCTGCTGTTCCAACTGGTGAAGGTGGTGGTGGCCCGACTGGTCCTACAGATGGTCCTGGTGTTGGTGGTACTGGTCCTAAATGGGCAGCTGCTAGTCAGGAGCAGCAGGAAAAAATGGGAAATTGGGACTACTATGTAGCACATGTTAACCCAACCGTGGTAGAAATGAAATTGGAGAGTTGCCCTATTGATCAGATTCTTCGAGCTTCGAAACGAATGACTCCTGTTGACAGCAACCGCATCGAGTATTATTCCATCGGTCAGCGACCAATCAAAACCAAACTAACTGAGAAACTTGCTAAAACTACAAATGGTGGCTCAGTGACATTTAAGGTAGAAAATCCTACTGTGTTTGGTATTGGTGACATTATTATGGTTAACGACATGTTGGGTTTTGATGATAATGGTACCGACAGAAGCAAGATGATTCCTCTGCAGTTGCGAGTTACGTCTGTTGACAACGATGGTAATCCAACCTGTTATGCACTGAATGGCAAAAAGAATCAATCACGTGGTAACAGAGACATTCCTGAGGATATTGCCATTGGAACAGTAGTGATGCGACTTGGTAGAGCCGCTGGAGAAAAGGAAGTTGAAACAGGTAGTTACTATTCTATGCCTGACAAGAGCTTCCAGTATTGTCAGCGATTCATCATGCAGGTAGAGGAATCTCTTATTGACCGTATGATGAAGACCCAGGTTCAGTGGGACTTCACCAGACAGGAGAAAATGGCGATGGACGATATGCGTCAGGGACAGGAGTTGAGTGGTCTCTTTGGCTATCGTTCTCAGTCGAATGGTGGAAAGGATGTCGGTATGGTATACACTATGGGCGGCATCTTCTGGGAAGCTGGAAAGGATTTGCAGATAGGTCACTGGGAACCAAAGATGCAGAGGAACGATAAAGGCGATCTTGTTCCTGTAACAACGAAGGTAAAGGTTACGAACTCTGATGATGGTACAACTGAGGTTGTGAAGCAGGTATACGAGTATGTAATCAGCGAGAAAGAATTGACTCAGTTTATTGCTGCTATGTTGAAGGGTGCAGGTAACTCTAGCCGTACCAAACTCCTCTTTGTTGACAACTTGATTTATCAGGCATTTGCTAACCTTCGTTCTAATAAGCGTATCATTACCCAGACAGAAAAGGACTATCAGGGTTGGAAACTTGACTTCGAGAAATTTGAGAGTATGGGTACTAAGATTCTGATTTATCGTCACGATGCTTTTAACTCCTGGGGTATGGATGGTAGAGCTTTCTGCCTGGATGCTCGTTATCTGGATAAGTATGTATTCGGCACATGGACCAGAAATGAGTTTAACGCTAAGGATCTCTTGATTCGTAACACAGCAGGTGTTGTGATGGAGGAGTATAGCTGCTGGGTACTGACCTTTCCTGATGCTCATGCGCGTGTAGCACGACCAGTTTTCACTGCTGATGGCGTGACAGATGAGCAGATTTTGGAGGCAGCGTAATCATCGTATAGGAAACTGATAGTTTTCTACATATATCAATCTTGGGGATAGTTGAGGCTAATGCAGCCTCGCTATCCCTTCACCATAAACACAAATAGATATGTATAGATTTGTAGCTAAGAGTATGCTCATTTTTGTGGTGACTCTGCCGAGCGGCCTGATCAAGAACATTGAGTTTGAGCGGTGCGGCAACGATGCCTATTCGTACATTACGGATAACAAGCAGGTGGCAGAATGCATCAGGAGACATCCTCTTACGAAGGCAGGCCGTATCATTGATGAGAGCCAGCCGGAAGAGATTCAGCAACAAAAAGAAGAGCAGGTGAAGGACGAGAATGCCCTTCATTTCGAGAACATCACCAAGGCCAAGAACTATCTTCAGAAGACTTATAAGGTGGATGTAAGGAAACTGAAATCACCTGAGAGTGTGAAGGAGAAGGCTAAAGAGTTGGGTGTGGTGATTGAGTTTTAGTTTATAATTTTTAGTTAATAGGTTTCTTGCTTATGGAAGTTCTTATGAGTGACCTTGTGAAGGATATGCGCATAGCTATGGACGAAGTGATCCATGATGAGGTGAATGACATCATTACGGATGATTCGGACACGGAAATGAAGCAAGCCATTGAAACGGCAGCACAACAGATTCTGCTGCAAGCACCAGCGCAAATGATTCTCCCCAAAAGGGTGGAAGTTTCGCTGAATGAAAGTGGCAATCAAGATTATGATGCCATCCAAACACAGTTTACAGATGGTCATGGATGCCTGACAATTCCTGACGATTGGCTGAGACTGGTAGAACTGAAACTAAAAAGTTGGCAAAGTACGCTGACGATGCTGATGGAACCAGGCAGCAAGGAGGCTCAGATGCAAGCCTCCCGGTGGACCAGGGGAACGCCACAGAAACCAAAGGGCATGATTACCACATCGCCAACTACAGGAAAGCGAGTGCTGATGTACTGGACTGCCGGAAGGTATGATGCCAACCATGCACCTGTTGGAGCTGTATATGATCATGAGGTTGAACTGTTCACGTATATCCCTTATCAAAAGTTAGAGGATGTGTTTTCTACTGATACTGGGCATGAAAGCGAAGTGACCGACCAGAAGATTATCCTTTCCCTTACAGATGAATGCAAGAAATATCTTATCTATCGTGCCATCAGCATCTTCCTGGTAAGTAAGAAGGAAAGCGATTTAGCAGAAAAGTATAACCAATTATCTCAAATATAAAATCTTATGGCTAACGATATTAATAAAGAAGATCCTCACTATAAGGGAGAATATGGCAGCATCTATGAGGTGAACCGAAAGTTCCCTACTGGTGGTGTGGCCGGTGACTTTGTGGTGATAGAAGGTTGGGCTCATTACTGGAATGCAGACAGAGGAACTTGGTGTGTAAATGCCGAGAGGGATAGCTATTGGGACGAGTTGATAACAAATATCATAGAAAAGTTCAAACTCATTAAGGGATTTACGTATATGGGTGTGGCGAATGTTGGGACTGTGCCAGTGAAGGTAGTTGATGCCAAGATCTATTATTTTGCGACCGTAGCTGGTACGTATAAAAACTTTGATAATCTCGTAGTTCCTCAGGGCATCAATGTGCTCTATTCTGATAATGGCAGCAGCTGGGTAAACACATCCTTGCTGGAAGTGGCTCAGGAGTTGGGCGTGAGCACCAATAAGGTTGTAAGCCAGAAGACCCTGAATGATGCATTGGCTAAGAAGTTCGACAAGGAGAGTGTTGTCCAGGAATCAGGAGAAGCTGAGGATAAGGTGATGAGTCAGAAGGCTGTTAGTGTCAAACTCAGAGACTTATCATCCACTATTACCGAAATCAAGGAGAAAGCAACCACTGCTGCTACTGATGCAAGCAATGCGTTGACCAAGGCAGAGGCGGCAAGCAAAACGGCAGAGGAAAACAAAAAGGCTTTGGCTACAGCTACGTCCGATATTTCTACATTGAAGAAAAAAGTAGAGGCCATCCCTGCTACTATAACGAAGTTCGTGAACATGACGGAAGCGGCTTACGAAGCTTTGGAAAAAAAGGAAGCCGATACTTACTATATGCTTACGGAGGAATAGTCTATGATCAAGTTAGGAAATAAAGAAATCTCTGCTATCAGATTAGGAAGTAATGTGATTTCAGCAGTGTATAAGGGAAGTGTTCTTATTTGGCAAGCTATCAGAAGTTGTTTCGGCAGTGGATGGTGGGTAAATGAGAAACCTTGGATTAATGATGAAACTTGGAAAAATTAATTAAGATATGGCAACAGAAAAAATAGATAAGGAAATAACTGACCTCAACACCGATTGGGGAGGCTATTTGGGAAAATGGGTACAGAAGCTCATCAAGGACAACTTGATTTCCCTAAAAGATGGGAAGTTCGGTTATATAGACCAAGAGGTAGTGCCGGAGGGAAACAGCTCGCACATCTATTGGAGGTTCTTTTCGGATGAAAACAGTTATCGACAGTGGTATAACGACAAGGATACCTATGCCGATAACGTCAAACAGTCGTATGACTTTGTTACAGCAAAGGCTGAACTTCAGTATATCCTACGAACATCTATGGTAAAGAGACCCAATGATGTTATCGTCAAGGGAACAGAGTGTATTGCGACCATCAATTACAATAGCTACTACGGAGAGCCAAGCGAAAAGGATGAGACAAGTGGAACTCTTGTGGTATCAGTAAATGGTGTTGATATTCCAGAATTGAAACAGACGCTTGAAGCTTCTGGTACGGCAACTGGCAACAATTATAATGTTGACCTGACCAACTATCTTGTGTCAGAAACGAATACGGTAAAGATTACCGTGGCGAATACGCACGGTCAAAGCAGAACTTTCTCTCTCAGTATCAGAACAGTATCTATCAATCTCTCTTTTGATGCGAGTTATGTAGAAACTTCCGTAAGGGATGGAAAGTGGTCTCTGCGTGTGAATTGCCAGGGTGCAAATGCCACCGTCTATTGCAAGGTAAGCAATGGCAATGGTAGTGAAACCATGACCAAAACCATCAACAACTCATCTGGTGAGTTTGTTATTGATTCAAAAGGTACTTATATAGCTGGTAAGCATGAGATTGAAGTATGGGCATCCAATTCAGAGTATGGTATTACAACAGAAAAGATACGAACTTCCTATATCAAGAAGGGCAATACCCCTGCCATTGCTATAGGAAAGGATGCTCCTGTATCTGCTACTCAGTATTCCACTATTCAAGTACCTTATTATTTCTACCTTCCTGACAATGAGATTGGCTCACAGGTTGCAATCGAAATCAAGGTATTGTATAATAACAATACGGAAGAGCTTGTCCTGACGGACCAGTTATGTACCGTAGATGATAATCATACTTCGGGTGAGACACCATTGAAGGCTACTGTACCATTGGATTTGAATGACTATGCTCCAAAGATTAGTGTAGTCATATCTATTGGCGAGGTGAGTGCAACCCACGATGTAACAATCAAAGGTGCAGGAGTTACCTTGCAACCCGTAAGCGAATGCAAGGTATATTACACCATGAAGGGTAAGACTAATTCCGATAAGGGAATCGAGAACCTGGAGAGTTATTACGAAGGAGTAAGAACTTCCTATTTGGAGCGTTCTGCCAACTTTAAGTTGAATGCCTATAATGGTTTCTTGGACGGAAAGGGTATGACCATCGGAGCTGGAAAATCTGTCACATTGAAAGACTGGCAACCTTTCGCAGAGAACTTTGGTGTCAGCGGAAGCAAGAAGGGAAGAACCATTGAGATTGAGTTCGAGACAGGTATCTGTTCTGATGAGAATGCGGTTATCGTCGATTGCATGGATGATACAACCGGTTTCCGCATATACGCAAATAAAATCGAGGTAAAGTGTTCTACGGATCATGTAATAACTTACTATCCTGAGACCAAGCGAATAAAATTCTCTCTGTCTATTGATGGAACTACTACTCATACGGTCAACAATCTTGGTGGTGGGGATGCAACAGAGAAGGACGTGAACTTGGTTTATCTGTGTATCAATGGTGTATGTGTCAGAATGTTCGATTATT
>ERZ773209.262-NODE-262-length-38966-cov-4.914394_pt1 | contig 38966 bp, 30 predicted proteins | sample MGYA00511109_ERZ773209 | MGnify/ENA primary metagenome ERZ773209 (study PRJEB29015, sample SAMEA2737786) | human gut metagenome | biome: human gut; feature: human-associated habitat; material: faeces | place: China | collected 2012 ...
CTACTCGCCCACACCTCGGCAGCATTTTTGAAAAACTGCTGCACCGAAAACTTTTTATTTCGCCTGCGGCTCGTATCTTACAACCCACCTCGAAAAAATCTTCCAAGAACCATTCCACAAACTACAATCCATTTCAACACCGCAATCAAACCTCACTTTCCACAATTCCCTGTTTTTCTCCGGTTGACAAATTTCCGGAAATCGCCTATAATAAAGAGCGTACCCATCGAACAATTGTATGCAAGGAGGTTCGGCAATGCTGCCCACTTTATACGGTAAAAAATCGCTTCAGACTCCCCTGTCCCGTATGGCAAGCGGCGAACGGCTTGCACAAAGTTTTTTATTTTATGGAGATGCCGGATTAGGACGAAAAACCGTTGCACATTGGTTTTCCGCCCTATTGCTCTGCGAACATCCCGAAAACGGACAGCCCTGCGGACACTGTAAATCCTGCCACAACCTGCAAAAAGACTGCCATCCAGATTTGATATTAGTTCCGCACAGCGGAAAACTGGGCGGTTTTTCTGTAGAAACAGTACGACAGATTTGCAGCAGTGTTTCCATTCCGCCAAACAACGGCAGCCGTAAGGCCTATTTATTTTTGGACTGCGACCAGATGGACGACCGTGCACAAAATCTCCTGCTAAAGCAGCTGGAAGAACCGCCAGCATATGCGTTTTTTTTATTTACAGCCTCGGCAAAGGATACGCTGCTTTCTACGATTCGCTCCCGCATTCTCTCTTTCGGACTGATTCCATGTCAACCGTCAGAAGTGCAGGAAGCAACTATGGCTCTTGGCATTCCAGATGCAGATTTTCAGCGATTCCCTGGCAACATCGGGCAAACGCTTGCCTATGCCACAGATTCCAATCTGCAAGCTGCCGTTGCCCGCATGGAAGATAGCATTCAAGCCCTACAGCAGCACAATGAATATGCATTCCTAAAAGCAGTCGCCACCATTGGAAAAGACCGCCCACAAGCACGGTTTTTCCTCCAGCAACTACGACTCTATGTTCGGGATGTTTTAGTGCTGCACAATGACCCCTCTGCTGCAACGTGCAGCTGTGCACCGCAGCTGGCAAAGCAAGCGGCTCGGCAAACTGCCCAGCGACAAGGGCTGCTGCAATTTGAAACTATCCGCAAGGCAGAGCAGGCATTGCAAGCAAACGGTACTGTTCCGTTGCTGCTGGCGACTCTGTGCGGAACGTGGATGCAGATTAGCTGACCTTATTTTTTTATTTTTACCGACCTGAGAAAGGATTTTATATGATTGAAATCATCGGTGTCCGTTTCAAAGCAAACGGAAAAGTATATTATTTCTCCCCCGGCGACCACCAGTTTCAAACAGGTGACCTTGTGGTCGTGGAAACGTCCAAAGGGACGGAATGTGGAGAAGTCACCATTCCCAACAAAACCATTCAGCAATCTGCCGTTGTGCAGCCGCTGAAACAGATTCTGCGACCTGTCAACAAAGAGGATCGTAAAACACTGGAACAAAATCGCAAAAAAGAAATTCGTGCATTCCACATCTGCGAAGAAAAAATTGCAATGCGGAAACTCGAAATGAAACTGATTGAAGTAGAATGTGCGTTTGATAACAGCAAACTGCTGTTCTATTTTACCGCTGAAAATCGTGTGGATTTCCGGGATTTGGTCAAGGATTTGGCTGCAATTTTCCGGACACGCATTGAACTGCGTCAAATCGGTGTGCGGGACAAGGCAAAAATTCTCGGCGGCATTGGCATTTGCGGACGGGAATTTTGCTGCAAGGGCTTTTTGTGCGAATTCCAGCCGGTTTCCATTAAAATGGCAAAGGAACAGGGACTTTCCCTCAACCCAGCAAAAATTTCAGGCTGCTGCGGCAGATTGATGTGCTGCCTGAAACATGAGCAGAACGTCTATGAAGAACTGCTCAAGATTACGCCGAAGCTGAATGCGATGGTTGTTTTGCCAGATGGAAAAGTGGGAAAAGTTGTGGAATCCAACACCCTCACGGGCGACTTAAAAGTACAAGTGCCAGACAACGACGTGCCTGTAAAATGCAACCGCAGCGAGGTCAAGCTTGCCAAAAAGAATCATCCTCGTTCGGAAGAATCCAAGGCAACCAAATTCAAAGAGGAGTAATGCCCCATGCAAACCCCACCCAAACCCAACTATCAACGGGAGTTGGAACAGACGCTCTCCACCATTCCAGCCGGAACAAAACCACACTTGTTCCTGCACGCCTGCTGTGCACCGTGCAGCAGCTATGTACTGGAATATCTGAGCCGTTATTTTACGATTACCATCTATTTTTATAACCCCAACATCATGCCAGAAGCAGAATTTTCCCACCGGCTCGCAGAACTGCGGCGGCTCTTGCAGGAAATGCCATTGGAAGGAACGATTTCTGTCGTTGCCGGAACGTGGGAACCAGAACGGTTTCTGACTCTGGCAAAAGGTCATGAACACGAACCAGAACGGGGCGAACGCTGTCAACGCTGCATTCGCCTGCGATTGGAACAGACCATGCAGGCGGCAAAAGATGCCCATGCGGATTTTGTCACCACCACGCTTTCCATCAGTCCACACAAAGATGCAAATTTCATCAATCAGTGCGGTGCAGAACTGGCAAAGCAATTCGATGTCCCATGGTTATATGCAGATTTCAAGAAAAAGGGCGGTTATCAGCGTTCCATCGCACTGTCCCACCAATATGACTTGTATCGGCAGGATTTCTGCGGCTGTGTATTCTCCGCCGCAAACCGCCATGCAGCATCTCATTAAGCACCAAAAGTATGGAAAAAGTGCGGCTTTTGCCGCCTTTTTCCATGTCATCCCTGTTTCCCGGAGATTCTCAAAAAATTTGCTTGCAATTGCACGGGAAACATAGTATAATAAGAAAGAACAGGAATATTTGTATCGCTTTGGAGGAATTAACGTATGCCAAAATATGTATTTGTTACCGGCGGTGTCGTTTCCGGTCTGGGAAAGGGCATCACTGCTGCTTCACTCGGTCGTCTGCTGAAAGCACGAGGATACCGGGTAACCATTCAAAAATTTGACCCGTATATCAACGTAGACCCCGGCACGATGAGTCCGTATCAGCACGGCGAAGTCTTCGTTACCGATGACGGTGCAGAAACCGACCTCGACCTCGGACACTACGAACGCTTCATTGATGAAAATCTTTCCATCAACAGCAATGTTACCACCGGTAAGATTTACTGGACAGTACTGAACAAGGAACGCCGTGGCGACTATCTGGGCGGTACGGTACAGGTGATTCCACACATCACCAACGAAATCAAAGAACGCATTTATCGGGTCGGCAAAAATTCTGACACAGACGTTGTCATCACCGAAATCGGCGGTACGGTCGGCGACATCGAAAGTACGCCATTCCTGGAAGCCATCCGGCAGTTTGTTGCCGAAGTTGGCAGACAGAACGCCATGTATATTCATGTTACCCTCGTTCCGTATATTTCCGGCTCGAACGAACTGAAGTCCAAGCCAACACAGCATTCCGTAAAGGAACTGCTCTCCATTGGCATTCAGCCAAACGTGATCGTTTGCAGAACCGAACAGGAAATTCCAAAGGAAATGGCAAAGAAAATCAGCTTGTTCTGCAATGTTCGGGAAGAAGACATTATTCAGAACATGACTGCTCCGTCCCTGTATGATGTTCCAATGATGCTGGAACAAGAAGGTCTGGCAGCTTGTGTTTGTCATCACCTCGGTCTGGAAAACCGCACACCGGATTTGACCGAATGGATTCAGATGACCGAACGCCAGAAGCAGGCAACCGAACAGGTTACGATTGGTCTGGTCGGCAAGTATGTTGCCCTGCCGGATGCATATCTGTCCGTTGCAGAAGCTCTGCGGCACGGCGGTATCCCGAATGATGTCAAGGTGGAAATCCTCTGGATTGACTCCGAAAAGATTACCGGTGCAACTGTTGCAGAAACCTTGAAGGACTGCGATGGTATCATCGTTCCGGGCGGTTTCGGTGACCGTGGTATCGAAGGAATGATTACCGCAATTGAATATGCAAGAGAAAATCAAATTCCGATGTTTGGTATCTGTCTGGGTATGCAGATGGCAGTTGTAGAATTTGCACGGCACTGTGCTGGTCTGCCAGATGCAAACTCTTCCGAATTTCTGCCGGAAGGCACACAGAATGTCATCGACATCATGGAAGACCAGAAGGATATTACCAACCTCGGTGGTACGATGCGGTTGGGTCTGTATCCGTGTAAGCTGACCGATGGTGCAAAGGTTCGCTCGATTTATGGCGAAGAACTGATTTATGAACGCCATCGTCACCGGTTTGAACTGAACAATGCATTCCGCCGTCAGCTCACAGAAAGCGGCTTGCAACTGGCTGGTATTTCTCCAGATGGCAAGCTGGTTGAAATCGTAGAACTGCCGAGCCATCCGTGGTTCATCGGCGTACAGTTCCATCCGGAATTTAAGTCCCGTCCGAACAAGCCGCACAAGCTGTTTACCTCGTTTATCGCAGCAGCTTTGCAGCAGAAGCGGAAAACAGAAGCTGAATGATAATTTCGCAAAGGCGGCAATTTCTTTTTGCAGCAGCGGCAAAATAAATATGCAGCAATTCTCTGCAAAAAATCAAAAACCGTCCGATTTTCGGGCGGTTTTTGCGTAGAAACAGAAAGGAGGCAAGATACAAATGTATCGTTTGCTGGTAGTTGATGATGAAGCAAATATCCGGAACGTTGTTCGGGAATATGCGGAGTTTGAAGAATATGAAGTGACAGAGGCAGAAAATGGCATGGAAGCCGTTGCCCTCTGTCGGGAACAGGACTTTGACCTGATTATTATGGATGTTATGATGCCAAGACTGGACGGCTTTTCCGCCTGCAAGGAAATCAAGAAGCGGAAAAACATTCCTGTCATTATGCTTTCCGCCCGTGGAGAAGAATATGACAAGCTGTTTGGCTTTGAACTGGGTATTGATGACTATGTTGTCAAGCCATTCTCGCCAAAAGAACTGATGGCAAGAGTGAAAGCTGTTCTGAATCGGCATCACGCCACCGCAGAGCAGGTTTCTGACCAGCGACTGAAATTTGAGGGGCTGGAAATTGACCTTGCGGGTCGGGAAGTCTATGTAGATGGACAGCGGGCAACCATGACACCAAAAGAATACGACCTGCTGTTCTATCTGGTAAAGAATAAGGGATTGGCACTTTCGAGAGATAAACTGCTCGAAGCGGTTTGGGGATATGATTTCTTTGGAGATGACCGCACTGTCGATACACACATTAAAATGCTGCGTGGCAGTCTTGGGGTATATCGAAAATTCATCGTGACCTTGAGAGGAATGGGATATAAGTTTGATCCGGATGCCTAATCTCCAGATGGAACGGAACTTGACCATCCGTGTAAAAATCTGGCTATTTTTTATGATGTTTGTCTGCATTGTCTTCATCTTGATGTGGATTTTGCAGGTGGTCTTTTTAGAACGCTTTTATGAGGCGTTTAAAATTGCAGATATTGCGAAATCTGCAAAAATTCTCACGCAATCCTGCCGACTGGACAACTTTTCCGACATTGCCGAAGACCAGGCAATGCAGAACGAGATGTGCATTTCCATCCTGAACACAGACGGCGAAGAAACGTATCAGCACTGCGTTTCTGCACAGAAGTGCCTGCTCCACAATGACCAAGACGTTTATTTCTTCCTGATGGACTTGAAACGCAGCGACAACGGCTATATCTGCCGTTCTATCTACAACGAACAGCTGCAAACCCAGACCGTTGTCTATGGCAACTGGATTCTGGACAGTGATACAAATGAAGTCGTTGGCTATCTGCTATTAAATTCCCGTCTTGTGCCAGTACAGTCCACGGTTTCTATCTTACAGCGGCAAACAATGATTATTACGCTTGCCATGGCATTTTTCGGCTGCGTTCTGTCGTTCTTAGCAGCAACCCATATCGGCGTTCCCATCACTCGCCTGACTCGTTCCGCAAAGCGGCTGGCACATGGCGACTATGAAACAAAATTCGAGGGCGGCGGCTGTGCAGAAGTGGACGAACTGGCGGAGGCATTGACCTATGCCGAACAAGAACTCTCTCGCACAGATGAAATGCAGCGAGATTTAATTGCAAATGTGTCCCATGATATGCGGACACCGCTGACCATGATGAAAGCGTATGCAGAAATGATTCGGGACTTGTCCGGCAACAATCCGGAAAAACGAGCCAAACATTTGCAAGTAATCATTGAGGAAACCGACCGACTTTCCCTGCTGGTCAACGATATGTTGGATTTGTCCAAGCTGGAAAGCGGCACGAAAAAGCTGGAGTTTACCACGTTCGACATCTCCCAGCGGCTGACAGAAATTGCAAACCGCTATCAGGGCATTTCCGAACAGATGGGGTATCATCTCCATTTCACACCGGATGCTCCCCGTATGGTCTGCTGTGATGCCGGAGCAATTGAACGGGTTATCTGCAACCTCATCAACAACGCCATCAACTACACGTCCAAGGAAGACAAGCAAGTCTTTTTGCGACAAGTCAACCAGCCGAATTGTGTCCGGATTGAAGTGCGAGATACAGGCGATGGCATTGAGGAAGATAAAATCAAGCTGATTTTCGACAAATATTACCGCTCTGAAAATCACAAACGAGAAGTGGTTGGAACAGGGTTAGGGCTGTCAATCGTTAAAGCCATTTTAAAGCTGCACAACTATGACTACGGTGTCAACAGCAAGTTGGGAGAAGGTTCTACGTTCTGGTTTGCCATCCGAACCGACCAACAGCCTACTCCAGAAGCAACGCCTGCGATTGCACCAACAGAATCCAAAAAAGGAGTCGACCATGCCAAATCTGAATAATGTTCCCACGCTTCCGCCATACTTACTGGAACGGCTCTCCGCCTGCTATTCGCAGGAGCAGACCGACCGCATTTGTGCAGGTTATGCGGCACAGCGTGCCGTGTCGTTTCGGATCAACACGCTGAAAGCAACCGTTCCGGCAGTGCTGGAACAGCTGCAAACCGCTGGCATTGCCACTACTCCGGTTGCATGGAGTGAAACTGCCTTTTTCTGTACGGATTCCACCACAGAAGCACAGCTGCAAACCTTGTCCTGCTATGAAAACGGGGAAATCTACCTGCAAAGTCTTTCCTCGATGCTGCCGCCGATTGTGTTGCAGCCGCAGCCCAAACAGGAAATTTTAGACATGACGGCTGCTCCCGGCGGAAAAACCACTCAAATGGCAGCCATGACCCAAAACCAAGCCAATATCATGGCGTGTGAACTGCATGCCATTCGGGCAGAAAAACTCAAGTACAACGTAGAAAAGCAGGGAGCAAAGCGGGTGACGGTTTCCATAACGGATGCACGCCGCCTCAGCCCATACTTTTCTTTTGACCGGATTTTGCTGGATGCTCCATGCAGCGGCAGCGGAACGCTTTCCCTGCACACCGGAGCAGGTCTGCAAAATTTCTCTCCGGCTTTGGTACAGAAAACCGTCAAGGCACAGCGTGCCCTGCTGAAAAAAGCAATATCTCTGCTGAAAAAAAATCAAGAGATGGTTTATTCCACCTGCTCCATCCTGCCGGAAGAAAACGAAGAACAGGTTGCAGCGATTTTAAAGACCGGACAAGTGGAACTGCTACCCATTGCATTCCCCGGCATGGAAACGCTGCCACTGCTGCCAAGTCGATTTGCAGAAACGCTGTGTGTCTGCCCAGATGCCCAATATGAAGGCTTTTTTGTTGCAAAGCTACGGAAAAAAGCCAACGGATAATTGCAAAGAAAGAGGGATTTGCGATGGAAAACAAAGACCGTATGTTTACAGGTGACTTATACCTGCCCAATGATGCCGCCATCACAGAGGAACAGAATGCTTGTCTGGAACTGCTCTATACATTCAACCAGACTCGCCCCTCTGAGCAAGAAAAGCGAAATCAGCTTCTAAAGCAGATGTTTGCAGAAATCGGCGAAAACTGTTATATTGAACCGCCGTTTCATGCAAATTTCGGCGGAAAGCATGTACACTTCGGGAAAAATATCTATGCCAATTTCAACCTAACAATGGTCGATGACGGACATATTTATGTTGGTGATTATACGATGTTTGCACCGAGTGTCATTGTTGCAACGGCTGGACATCCAATTCTTCCGGAACTTCGAGAAACTGTCTATCAATATAATATGCCTGTTCACATCGGGAAAAATTGCTGGATTGGAGCAGGTGCAATTATTTTGCCGGGCGTTACCATTGGCGACCAAGTCGTCGTTGGTGCAGGCAGTGTTGTCACGAAAGACTTGCCGTCCAACGTGGTAGCAGTTGGAAATCCCTGCCGAGTGATTCGAGAAGTCAGCGAACATGACCGCATTTACTATTTCAAGAACTGGAAAATTGACTGGGACACCCTGCCACGGGAATAAAACACAAAAAGACAGCATACAGAGAGCCTCTTCCCTGTATGCCGTCTTTTTTCTCTTATTTCAACAATATTTGCTTACAGTGCAACGCCATTTTGTTTCAACAGTGCCCGTGCGGTATCCACAGAATCCACACCCGTTGCATTTTTCACTGGTGCAAATTCTTTTTCCCGTTCTACTTCATACAGCAGGCAGTTTTCCTGCATATGTACCATATCCAGCACCAAAGTTTCCAGCTTATAGCCGTTCGGCTGTTCTGGCTTGACGGTTACTGTGCCATCCGCTGTCAGGCAAGCAACTTTCTTGAATGCCCGATGCAGCGGTAAACTGCAATCCAACGTCTTGCAGAGCTGGTCAACCCGGAACAGATAATTCAGGATAACACCATACCGATAAGTCAATGTGCCGTCTGCCTCCCGCAAGTTCCGCATATCATCGGTCATTTCAAAATATTCTACAATAGACGGCTTTCCATCTTCCAGACACAACACGCCAACCTTTTCATCTGGGCTTGCCTTTGCAACAACCTTGCTGCCAGACGTGCAGTTTGCGGCAATCGTTGCCCCGATAAAGCAAGGGTCTGCCATTCTCTGCAAAACATTGTCCACAGCGAACACGTTCAGCCATTCAATGTTCTGTTCTTTCAGCACGTTCAGCAAGCCAGCATGCTGCATAGACGAGAACCAACCGCCGTTTCCATTCGGAGAAACTGCAATTCTGCTCTTCGTTTCCAGCAGGATTTTTCCATCCTTGTCCACGACCGGAGCCATTTCCTGCACGAAGAAATGCACAGAAGATTCCGGATAGCCGAAATACTGTTTTTCTGCTAAAAATGCTCTGGTTTCTGCATCATTGGTTTCGCTGGTCATGATAAACAGCGGGACAGGAACACCTGCCTGTTCGGTCACATCCATCAGATTCCGGAACAGACATTCAAAAATCGTCAAATCGTTGTTGATACCGATCTGGAACACACCTTTTGGGCCATTACAGCCCAACCGGCTGCCCTGACCGCCTGCCAGCAAAACAGCCCCCACGCTGCCCTTGCGGATGGCATCCAGACCAATTTTCCGGTAGGTATCCTGCTTTTCCGCAATCTCCGAAATCGTACAAGCTCCCAGCGGTTCAATCTTGCCCTTTGGTGCTTCTTCGTGTGCAGCCCGTTCCAGAACGGAAAAATCCATCTCTGAAATCTGTTGCAGCAATGCTGCCTGTTCTGCTGCTGAAAGTGTGTCATAGTAACGAAGCAGATGGGTCTGTCCATATTGTTCCAGTCGATTGTAAGCCTCTTGATATTGCATCATCGTATAATCCTTTCTTACTGTATTTGATATTCCATATTCTTACAATTTTCACAATTTCCGTAAAATTTGTAGTAGCTTTAGTATAACACAAACCATTCAAAAAAGCAAGGTATAATTGTTCTCTCTCAAAAATATTTCTCCAGCCTGCATACAACCAGAAATAGACATGGAAAAAGAGCGTATCGAAAGCATCCGATACGCTCTTTTTCACGCAGATTTTATTTGAAAGGAGTAGTAAAATGTCAATACTTAGCATCCTCAAGTATGATTTCATAAACAGCAAACGCCCCGGGGTGGAGGCGTTCACTGCTATGATATAGGGATTATTGGGGATGATACTTTTGCACCGGGGTAAATGCAAAAGCACTTTAGAGGATGTTACATGCTCTCTTCTAAGAGCATGGTTATAGTATAGAGGAAGATTGTGTATATCCTGTGAAATGAAGCTGAAAAGCACCTGAAAAGAATTTTTTCGTTTCGCCACAAATCTGCTTGAGATATGAAAAAATTATGAATGCATGTGATGAATCAACTTCGGCGGAAGTAGTGCCAATAACAACGGCTTTCCAATATACGGCAGCCCTTTCGGCATCAGGTTCAACATCCGGAACCCTCTCCAGCGAACAATTGCCTCATCCAACCGTTCCCGTACCGGAATCCGGCGAGTTTTGCTATCGAAATAATATTGGTATAAACATTCCTGTAAATTTGCCCCCTGCAAGCCGGCTGCATAGAGCTGCATAAATAGCATATAGTCTTCATAGCGAGCGATTTTCTCCATTACCGGATAACCGCTGACTTTTTCAAAGCACCGTCGCCGAAACAGAATTGAACCATGTATAAACGGCGAATTAAACAAAAAATCCTGCTTTCGAGGGCGTTCCGGACGTTTCCAGCAGCCGGAAACACCGCCCTCCGGCGTATATAAATCACAATTAGAGCCAACGAAATCCACATCCGCATGTGATTCCAGATAGGCAATCTGCTTTTCAAAACGGTCAGGTTTGGAAATGTCATCATCATCCTGCCGTGCAAGATATGCCCCCTTCGCCACAGATAAGCAGCGGTTCAACGTCCGAGCCAAACCCAAATTGCGGTCATTTTGCAGCAATCGAATCCGGCTATCCCGAGCAGCAAGGTTCTGCATCCAGAGCAAGGCTGCATTGGTCGAGCCATCATCACACAAAATCAATTCCCAGTTGGGATAAGTCTGTTCTACAATCGAACGCACAGAACGCTCCAACATTGAGCGTTCCTTACAATTATAAACGCCCATCAATACGGAAATGAGCGGCTTTTTTTCTTCTGTCAATGTCCTCTCCTCCTGTTGACTGCGTGCCGAATCCAATCCCAGCAGGCAAAATTCCAGTGATACCACCGTTTCCTGCGGATTTGACTGCACGCCAATGAACCATACACCCAGAACGGTTCTGCCTGTACCGATTCCACATGGTGAAAATGCTGTAGCACATGCTGCGACAACAGCCCCTGCTTCAATGCTGCTTCCTGTCCAGCAGATGCCAGCGGAAACGCATACATTTCACCCATATCATCGCAGAACTGAAACTGCCCGAATGCCTGTGCTTCTTCTGCTGTTGGGCGGAACAAGAGCCGCTGCAACAGCGATTCTGTTACATCTGCCAGCGGCAACGCTGCAAAATCGGAAAACGAAACCTGCGACAAAACCCGTTCTGTAAATGCCAGACAAATTCGCTCCTGCTGTTCTGCGAGGGCTGCATTTGCTTGGTCAACTGCTCCCATCGGCTTGCAAACAGGAACTGCCATACCATCTTCTTTGATTGTATAGCCCATCGTTGTCCCATGCGGTGCAGCACACATACACTCATAGACATTATTATTAAAGCGAATGACTTTTTTTAAAGGAGTCAGCGGGTCAAAATACCATGCCTCCCACGTTCCCTGTTTCGGCTCGGTATACAGCCCGAAATAATAGCCTTTCAGGTTGGGCAACGGTTTTCCTGCTCCCTCCAACAGTGTCATCAAACAATTCTGCATTGAGCCATTCCAGCCGCTGTCTACAATGCCTATCCGGACATCTCGCAGCAAACCTGCCTGTTCCAGATAAGCCATAGCAGCAGTTTCGGCTGCCTGCGATTTTTTCTGTACAAAATTTCGATAAACGCTGCTTTTCCGCAACTGTTCTGCCAACGCAGTAAACGCCTGCACAGAAAGCGGCTTGTCACAATCTTCTGCCGGAATGGCACAATCTGCATAGACCTGTTGCTGTTCTTCTTCAGAAAGTGCCAGCCGTTCCAATACATGACGAGGCGTTAAATTCGCTCCCCGTACCAACAGCAAATCATAGGCAGCTTCTCCCATGCGGTGATAGGCTGGCATTCGCAATGCCATTCGGGAAACATAGAGGTATTGACAGTGAATCGGCAACGCATACTGTTCACAGAACCGCTTTGCGATTTCATAGAGAATGTGTCCATCTCGTGCCAGAAAATACAGCGTGTCCACCTGGTCGTGAATCGCCTGCTGCAAGCACCACCAGACATAACTATATAAAACCGGAGCGGTTACAGCTCCGGTCAAGTCTGAAAATAAATCTCCTGTCTGCAATGCCGTTGCTGCCGCTGCAAACGGCGGAACTGCCTGCAACTTCTTGAAATAATCTGCATCCATTTTCACACCTCCTGTTCTGCGATTGCATTCTCTCATTACTTCCTCGTTATTATACCACGTTCTTTTCCAGAACGTCAAGGTTCTGTGAAATTCTTAAAGAAAATGACGAAAACCGCTGGATTTCTTCATCCAAAATATAGGGAAAGCATCCAACGATTTATGGAAAATCTGCCACCCGACTTTCAGGCACTTTACGAACACCTTTCACGCAATTTCCATAAAGTTATGCGAAAATAGGAGCATAGAAACAAAGACAGCCTCTTCTCAAAAGAAAGGAAGATTTCATATGAGTAGCAGAGAACAAAACCGAGCCTGGGCGATGACCATGGCAGTTGCTGCCGTTCTCGCCTATACCACTGGCTGTACAGACAATAACAGTTCCAGTACCGCCGAATCAACACAAACCACTGCTGCTACTTCTGAACTGGAATCAGAATCCACGACAACCGATTCTGAACATTCAGAAAGTATCGTTGCAACACCGCTTTCCGATTCGAAACAGCGTGTGAACTATGATGATGACGACAAAACCAGTACTTATGATACATTTGATGCAGAAATCACGCTGAGCGGAACAACCGCAGACGTAACCGGCAACACCGATGCCGTTTCTGTTTCTGACCGCACTGTTACCATTCAGAATGGCGGTACATACCGGATTACTGGAACATGGAAAGACGGTCAGCTGCGAGTTACTGGCAGCGAAAAAGTAAAGCTGTATTTCGACGGCGTTTCCATTACCAATTCCAATGGTGCAGCGTTATCCTGCGAAAACGAAAAACGCACCATTCTCTCTCTGGCAGCCAACACAGAAAATTTCCTCTCCGATGGTGCAAATTCAAATGTCACCACAGATGGAGAAACTGCTGCCCTCTTTACAGAAGATAAATTGACCATCAACGGCAGCGGTGCTTTGACCGTAACCGGCAATGCAGCAAATGGCATTGTCTGCCGAGATGATTTAAAAATTACAGATGGAACCATCTCCGTGACCGCTGCCAATAACGGCATCAAGGGCAAAGACAGCATTGGTATTTGCGGCGGCACGATTACTATAGATGCACAAAATGATGGCTTAAAGACAACAAAAGCAGATGACCCAGAACAGAGTTGGATTGCCATCAGCGGCGGTACACTCAACATTACCGCCAAAGGAGACGGCATTCAGGCAGAAACAGACTGCTACATTGACGGCGGTACACTGAATGTCACAACAACGGGTGAAATTGCAGTCAGCACCTCGGACGACCAGCCGTTTGGCGGCGGTGGCTTCGGTGGCGGATTCGATAACGGACAATCGCCATTTGACGGACAAACACCACCGCAGGACGGCAATCGTCCAGATGGGGCTGCACCCATGGAAAAGCCGGATGATACAACTGGTTCTCAGCCAGCAGAAACCGCTCCGGCTGTTACAACGACCACAACCACAACGAATACAGAAACAACTACAGACACCAACACAACTGCTGCGGAAGATGCCAGCAGCAAGGGTATCAAAGCCGGAAACACGCTGACCATTACAGGCGGAACAATTCAGGCGAACACCACTGACCACTGTATGCACAGCGGTGGAGCGTTTACCTGCTCCGGCGGCACGCTAGAGCTGAGTTCTTCCATGGCAAAGGGCATCAGCAGCCATGGTGATTTCGCAATCACAGACGGTTCGATTACGATTGACCAAGCAACTGAAGGCATCGAATCCAAGGCAGATATGAACTTAGCAGGCGGTACGATCCGCATTTTACAAGCAACCGATGACGGTTTGAACACGGGCGGCGGCACTGGTATGGGCATGGGCTTCCCGATGAGACAGCCAGACGGAAACCAGCCGGGCGACCCATCTGCAACCACTGCTGCTGATGAAACTACCACAACAGAAACCACGACTACCACCACAACGCTTTCCAACACCGACACTGCCACAGATGCCGCAACGGAAAGCCACGAACTGACCATTAGTGGTGGCACGATTTATATCTGTGCGGACGGGGACGGCATTGACTCCAACGGCAGCATTACCATGACCGGCGGAACGGTCTTTGTTTCTGGTCCAGTCAGCGGCGGCGATGGTGCAATTGACTTTGAAACCGATATGACCATGACAGGCGGTTCTATTTTAGCACTGTCCAGCCGTGGCATGATGGAATACCCCAGCACACAGCATTACTATACAACCAGCATTGCAGCCAATGCCGGCGACTTCATCGCTGTCTGTGATGCAGACGGCAACGTCCTGATGGGTATGCAGACACAAAAAGCGGTTTCCGATGTCGTTTATTACGGCGACCAGATGGACAACTGCCAGCTGATTGTAGACGGAACATATTCCGGCACACTCTCCGATGACGGAACTGCTACTGATGGCACGGTTTCCGGCGGAACAGTTGCAGATTCGTTCCAGTTGACAGACGGCAGCGAACAAAGCTCCGCTCCGGGCAACTTTGGCGACAAGGGCGGTACACCGCCGAACAACGGTGAAATGCCAACCTTTGCAGACGGCGAACAGCCAAAACCACCGCAAGGTGAATTTGGCAACGGACAACAAAACGGTGAAAATGGTGCACCAACACCGCCACAGGGCGGACAGCCGTCCTAAATCAACATTGCTTTCTTCTTAATCTTTTTCCAAACCTTTCATATACATGCAAGAACAGACCGCTTGGGCAACCAAGGGTCTGTTTTTGTTTCACAAAATCCAGTTTGCAGCTACAAAAGTTTCCACAAAAATCCTTGACTTTTTGGCATCCTCGTGGTAAACTAAAAGTAATCGCTTTTTTGTCGGCTGCCTGCCGCAAAAAATCAAATGAATTTTATCACAAGGAAAGGAATGGGATTTTTGATGAAAAAAACAGGAATTGCCCTGCTCAGTGCAGCGGTTCTTGCCATCACCAGTGCAGCTTCTGCCTCCTCCGGCTTGTTCGGAACTGCGGAAGCTGCGGACACCACAAACTCCACTTACAACTATGGCGAAGCCTTACAGAAGTCGATGTTTTTCTATGAGGTACAGCAATGCGGCGAGCTGCCAGACTGGAACGAAGTCAGCTGGCGGGATGACTGCATGGTCAACGACTATATTCCGGGCGGCTGGTTCGATGCCGGCGACCACCTGAAATTCACACTGACCAACGCCTATGCTGCAACCATGCTGGGCTGGGGCTTGCTGGAATATCAGGACGGTGTCAAGGAAATCGGCGAACTGACTGAATACAAGAACAACCTTGCCTGGGCATTGGATTACGTTGCAAGCTGTGATTTGGGCGATGAAATCGTTTACATGATTGGCGATGGTGCATTCGACCATGTGTGGTGGGGTTCTGCCGAAGTTTATATGCGGAAGTTTGCACTGATGAAGGGCGAAACCGAACGGCCGTATTACACTTGCAACGACAGCTGTATTGAAGGACAGATGGCAGCGGCTCTTGCTGTTGGTTATCTCTGCTTCAAGGATTCTGACCCAGACCGTGCAGACAACTATCTGGCACACGCAAAGGCTTGCTTTGAACGGGCTGACAAGAATCGCTCCATCGGCGATGATACAAAAGAACACGATTATTATAAACCAAGCACATTCTATGATGACCTGTTCTTTGCTGCAAACTGGCTGTATCGGGCAACTGGTGAGCAATCCTATCTGGATTTGTGCAAGACCGATTACATCCCGAATCTGGGCAAGGAAGAACAGTCCTCTGAACTGAAATACACTTGGGGTCACTGCTGGGACGACACCATGCAGGGCGGTATTTTGCTGTATGCAATGAATACTGGCGACAGCCAGTGGAAAGAACAGTTCCGGAAACATCTGGAATACTGGACAACGGGTTACGGCGGCAAGCAAATTGCACACACACCGGACGGTCTGGCATGGCTGTTCCAGTGGGGTTCTATGCGTCACGCAACCACTACTGCATTCCTGGCATATGTTGCAGCAGACGAACTGTTTGCAGACGATGCAGCCGCTGCAACAAAATACACCGATTTTGCAGATTCTACCATGAATTATGCATTCGGCGACAATGACCTTGATATGAGCTATGTTATCGGCATGGGCGACAAATATCCGCAGGCATGGCACCACAGAACATCTTCCGGTGCATGGAACGACAAGTGGAGCAACATCGGACAGACAGAGGGCGAAGATGCAAAGCCACACGCACACACCTTGTATGGTGCACTGGTTGGCGGCCCTGACCAGACTGGTAAATACTCCGATAAAATCGGAGATTATCAATATACCGAAGTTGCCATTGACTACAACGCTGGCTATACCGCTGCACTCTGTGCCATGGTACAGAAATACGGCGGCAGCAGTGATCCGGATTTCCCACCAACTGAAACACCGAAGTGGACAGAATTCTTTATGCGGGCATCCATCAACCAGGCTGCTGGCAGCTATACCGAAATTAAGGCATTTGCGATGAACCACTCCGCATGGCCGGCAAGAGTCATTCAGAACCTCTCCTACAACTACTATTTCGACATCTCCGAACTGGTTGACGCTGGTTATTCCATTGACGATGTATCTGTAAGAATCGGCTATGACCAGCATGCTTCTGATGAGGGCAAGATGACCATTTCCGACCCGATTCACTATAAGGACAACATCTACTATGTCAAGCTTTCGTTTGCAGATGGCAGCGTTGTTATGCCGACCGGACAGTCGGAACACCGCTCTGAATGCCAGTTCCGCATTTCTATTCCAGACAACATTCAAGGCGTTTGGGATACCTCCAACGACTATTCATTCCAGGGTCTGACACAGGGCGGCGAAGATGCGATGGTAGATACCCCGTATATGACCATGTATGATGGAGATACCTTGATTTGGGGTACAGAACCAGACGGTACAACACCGGACGACAACCCGACTACAACGACCACCACAACAGCTACAACCACGACGACCACCACAACAACGACAGTTACTACCACCGCCACCGCTGAAGCAACAGACGAAACAACCGCTGAAACCACAGAAGTAACAACTGCGGAAACCACTGTTCCAGCAACCACAACAGCAAGCTCCACCACGCCAACCACAGAAATGACAACCGCAGCCACAACAGAAACCTCTGCAATCAACCCTGATATTCTCTATGGAGATGTTGATTTGGACGGTGCTGTATCTCTGACGGATGCAATCGTATTAAACAAGTATCTGGCTGGAATGGTTGTATTGTCTGATGTCGCACTGGCAAATGCAAACTGTTACTTGGATCAAGACAGCAACCTGAACGAAGAGGATACCACATACCTCATGCGGTTCGTTGTTCGTTTAATTGATGACCTCCCGTATATTCCAGAATAATCAAACATTTTCTTTTTGAAAATCCGCTGCTGGAAGTTCTCCGGAATCTTCCAGTAGCGGATTTTTTACAAAAAGGAAACTTCGCTTTTTCTCGAAATTTCCAAAATTCTATTGACGAAACCACAAAAAAGTAGTACAATGATAGGGAACAATCAAATCATTGGAGGTTTTTCCTATGGCAAAGAAATTTATTGTAGAAACATCTGCAAGACACGTTCACCTGACCGCAGAAGCATTTGCAACCCTGTTCGGCGAAGGCAAGGAACTGACCGTTAAGAAAATGCTCTCTCAGCCGGGACAGTTCGCAAGTGAAGAACGGGTTACCATCGTAGGCCCGAAGAAGTCTCTGCCGAATGTTTCCATCCTTGGCCCGTTCCGGAAGGCAAATCAGGTAGAACTCTCTGCAACTGATGCTCGTTCCATCGGCATTGTTGCTCCGATTCGGGAATCTGGCGATGTTGCTGGTTCTGGTGCATGTAAGATCGTTGGTCCAGAAGGCGAAATCGAAATTTCTGAAGGCGTTATCGTTGCAAAGCGTCACATCCATTTGACTCCGGCAGACGCTGAAGAAATGGGCGTAAAGGATAAGGACGTTGTATGGGTTCGTCTGGATACAGACGGCAGAAAGGCAATTTTGGGCGATGTTGTTTGCCGTGTTTCTGATTCTTATGCACTGGCAATGCACATTGATACTGATGAATCCAATGCAGTATCTGCTCCGAGAGAACTGTACGGCGAAATCGTAACCGTAGACTAAGTACATAACAAAATTTTGTACAGAAAAATCCCCGTATCCTGCGGATATTTCCCAACGGATACGGGGTTTTTTTGTTATGTGTATGATGATGTATCAGGATGTTAAAATCAACGGCAAATCTTCTTCCCGTAACCAATGCAGAATGTCCCACATCTGCGAATCTGGAACGGCAATGCATCCGGCGGTACTAGATGCCCCTGCGGTGCAGTGCAGGAAAATAGCTGAACCTGCTCCGGGAACAATCGGGTCACAGTTATAATTCACCACCACGGCATAATGATAGCTACTTGCATAATCAATCAGATGTTCCGCACTGTTCCAGTTGATTTCTGTTGTTTCCTGCCACTGATTATAGACCGGAGAAGCCGGGTCATCCACCCAATAACAATTCTCGTTCAACTGCCGATATGGAATGGATAAATCTGTAAGTGGGTCTGTTCCAAAGGCAAACCCCAACGAAAACAGCCCTTTTGGCGTGCAAGAGATCCCCTCTCGACTGTTTTCAGAAACGCCATTTGTTCCCACGCAACCATTGGATACAAAATCCATCTTCCAACCCTGTTCTCCTGCTGAAAATCCATAGACAACCGCAGAGCAGCCGCTTGAAACCACAGCAATCAGCTGTTTGCTGTCCCCCAAATCAGAAAGTGGATAACCATTGTTTTCCAAAATGGTTGCCAACTCTGCACAAACTGGAATGGTTGTTGTTTCCATAGCGGTTGAAATAGTTGTTGCAGTGGTTGTGCTTGTCATACTTGTTGAAACAGTGGTCGTTTGCGTTTTCATCTCCAATTCCGTTGTAGTGGAATCTGTTTGCACACTGGAAACCTCTGTGGAATGCTGCGGTTCTTGTGCAGATTTCTGATGCAGCAGAACCCCAAAGCATCCAATTCCAATCAGCAACAGCCCGATGACAATACGCAAAAGAACCAGAATTCGTTTTTGTTCCGATGTATTGGGACGTATCACAAAATCATCTCCCCTTTTTCTGTTAGCATAACACAACGCAAAAAATCTGTCAAGCAGGCCGCATTTGTCGAAAAAATCGCCGCTTTGCTTGCATTTCCCCCGCAGATATGCTATACTAATCATATTGATTTCACATTTTGAAAGGAGTATTCATGATTACTGTATCCAACGTCAGCCTCCAATTCGGCGGCGACACCCTCTTTAAGAACGTCAACCTGCAATTCAATGCCGGAAACTGCTATGGGGTGATCGGTGCAAACGGTGCTGGAAAATCCACGTTCCTGAAAATTCTATGCGGTGTCTTGCCGCCCACAACCGGAGAAGTTACCATCCCGAAAGAACTCCGGATGAGCGTTTTGAAGCAAGACCACTTCGCCTATGATGCCTACACCGTTCTCGACACGGTGATTATGGGCAATGAACGGCTCTATGCCATCATACAGGAAAAAGATGCCCTGTATGCAAAGCCGGACTTCTCGGAAGAGGACGGCAACCATGCGGCGGAACTCGAAGCCGAATTTGCAGAACTGAACGGCTGGGAAGCAGAATCGGATGTTTCCAAGCTCCTGCAAGGACTGGGACTTTCCGAAGATTTGCTGTACCAGACCATGGGCGACCTCTCCGGTAACGAAAAGGTGAAAATCCTGCTCGCACAGGCACTGTTCGGCAATCCGGACATCATTCTCATGGACGAACCGACCAACCATTTGGACATTGATGCCATTACCTGGCTGGAGGACTTTCTTTCTGAATATTTCGGAACGGTCATTGTGGTTTCCCATGACCGCCATTTTTTGAATAACGTCTGCACCCACATTGTTGACATCGACTATACGCAAATTAAAATGTATGTCGGCAACTATGAATTCTGGTATGAGTCCAGCCAGATGATGCAACGGATGATTCGCCAGCAGAACAAAAAGACTGAAGAAAAGATTAAGGAACTCAAAACCTTTATCGAGCGGTTCTCTGCCAACAAATCCAAATCCCGTCAGGCAACCTCCCGCCGGAAATTGCTGGACAATCTCACTGTGGAACAGCTGCCAGCCTCCAGCCGCCGCTATCCGTTTATCGGATTCGACATGGATCGGGAACTGGGAAAAGAAGTATTACAGGTCAACGGCATTTCCAAGACGGTAGACGGCGTGAAACTGCTGAACAATGTCAGCTTTACCCTGAGCCGTGCGGACAAAGTTGCCTTCATCGGGGAAAGTGAACAGGCAATCACCATGCTGTTCAAAATCCTGATGGAAGAAGAACAGCCAGACGAGGGAACATTCAAGTGGGGTGTTTCCACCTCCACTTCTTACTTCCCTGTGGATAACTCTGTTTATTTCAACGACTGTGACCTTTCCATTCTGGATTGGATTCGACAGTATTCCAAAACAGATGAAACTGAAACCTATCTCCGAGGCTTCCTCGGTAGAATGCTGTTCTCCGGCGATGATATTTATAAGCCGGTCAAGGTCTTGTCTGGTGGAGAAAAAGTCCGCTGCATGTTCTCTCGAATGATGCTGTATCATTCCAACGTATTGCTGTTAGACCGCCCGACCAACCATCTGGACTTGGAAAGCATTACGGCTGTAAACAACGGCTTGACCGCATTCAAGGGCGTTGTCATTCTGTCCTCACACGACCACGAAATTTTACAGACGGTTGCAAATCGCATCATTGAAATCACACCGGACGGCTGTCTGGACAGACAAGGCACTTATGAAGAATTTCTGGACTGGAAAAAGGAAAACCAGAAATAAATCTGCCAACCCCATCATCAACCGGAAAAATAAAGGAGTATCAATTTCATGAAATCCAACCTCATTTGTATGTTGATTACCATCATTGCATACTTGATTTTAATGATCGTAGTCGGCATTCTCGCATCCAAAAAAAATAAAGACACCAGCGATTTCTACCTAGGCGGCAGAAAGCTGGGGCCAATCGTCACCGCCATGAGTGCAGAAGCCTCTGACATGAGCAGCTATTTGCTGATGGGCTTGCCAGGTCTGGCACTGCTGACTGGGTTCGCCGATGTCGGCTGGACAGTCATCGGTCTGGCAATCGGTACATATCTCAACTGGCTATTCGTTGCAAAACGGCTGCGAATTTATTCTCAGCACAACGGCTCGATTACAATTCCAGACTTTTTCTCGAACCGCTATCACGATAACAAACATTTCCTGATGGGCATTTCTGCCATCATTATTCTGATTTTCTTTGTGCCATATACTGCATCTGGTTTTTCCGCCTGCGGAAAGCTGTTCCAGACGCTGTTCGGGATGAATTATCACGCTGCGATGATTTTAAGTGCTGTAATCATCATTGCCTATACCAGCATCGGCGGATTTTTGGCTGCCAGCACAACCGACCTGCTCCAGAGTATTATTATGACCGTTGCACTGGTCATGGTGGTTGTCTTTGGAATTGTCAAGGCTGGCGGTATTGATGTTGTCATGGAAAATGCAAAGGCTCTGCCGGGCTATCTTTCCTTCAACCACACCTATGATATTACAACCAATTCTGCAAAACCATACAGCATTCTGACCATCTGTTCTACCTTGGCTTGGGGACTTGGCTATTTCGGAATGCCGCATATTCTGCTGCGATTCATGGCAATTGAGGACAGCAGAAAAATCAAGACTTCCCGTAGAATTGCCTCTATCTGGGTTGTCATCTCTATGGGCATTGCCATTCTGATTGGTTTCATCGGAAAAACGCTGATGACCAACAGTACAATTTCCGTACTGGGCGACAATCCGGACAATTTCAGTGCAGAGTCGGAAACCGTTATCATGAAGATTGCAACGCTGATCAGTGAACATGGCGTTGTGGCTGCATTGTTTGCCGGTCTGATTTTTGCCGGAATTCTTGCCTGCACGATGTCTACTTCAGACTCTCAGCTGCTGGCAGCATCCTCCAGTATGTCAGAAAACCTGCTGCAAGGCGTGTTCGGCATCAAGCTTTCGGAAAAGACTGCCATGCTGGCAGCTCGTGCTGTTCTGCTGATTATCGCTGTGATTTCCATCGGTATCGCATGGAATCCGGACAGCTCTGTTTTCCATATCGTATCCTTTGCATGGGCTGGATTTGGTGCAACTTTTGGGCCTGTTATGCTGTGTGCGTTATTCTGGAAGCGTTCCAACAAGTGGGGAGCTTTGGCTGGGCTAATTGCCGGCGGTATCATGGTATTTGTATGGAAGTTCCTCGTTCGTCCGCTGGGCGGAGCATGGGATTTATACGAACTGCTGCCAGCCTTTATTGTGGCTTTAGCTGCGATTATTATTGTTTCGCTGCTGACAAAAGCACCGGATAACGAACTGGTAGAAGAATTTGAAGCTGTTCAGGCAAAATGCAAACAGTAAAATCAATCATTTCATCATTCTGAAACACAAAACACCGCTGCGGAGGTTGCAATTCCATCCGCAGCGGTGTTATTTTTATCGTTTTTCTGTTCTAATTAGTCAGCCAGCAACTGTTCTGCTGCTGCCAGCTTTGCACTGCATACAAAGACATCCATTGCCTTTTGCAGTTCTTCTTCGGTCGGGAATGTCGGAGAAATCCGGATGTTTTCATCTTCTGGGTCTACGCCATATGGGAACGATGCCCCTGCACCCGTCAGAACCACGCCAGCATCCTTACAAAGCTGTACGATCCGCTTTGCACAACCCTTCTGATTGAAGGAGATGAAGTAGCCGCCCTTTGGATTCGACCAAGTTGCGATACCCAAATCGCCCAGTTCCTTTTCCAATGTGTTGACAACAATTGCAAACTTCGGAGCAATCAATGCCTTGTGCTTCTTCATATGTTCCAGCAGGTTTTCAAACTTGCCGCCAAAGAACCGCAGATGCCGCAGCTGGTTCATCTTATCAAAACCGATCGTTGCAAAGCCCAAGGACTTCTTCAGGCTTGCCAAGTTTCTTTCGCTGGCTGCCATTACTGCAATTCCGCTGCCCGGGAACGTGATTTTAGAAGTGGATGCGAACATATAGCAAATATCTTCGTTGCCAACCTTCTTTGCTTCTTCCAGCAGGTTTGCCTGTACCGGCGGATTGTCAACCAGATGGTGTACACAATATGCATTATCCCAGAAAATCCGGAAATCTGCTGCCTTCGGCTTCAATGCTGCAAACCGCTTTACCACTTCATCGCTATATACAACCCCGCCCGGATTGGAGTACATCGGCACACACCAGATTCCCTTGATGCTGTCATCTTCTGCAACCAGCTTTTCTACGATGTCCATATTTGGGCCATCTTCGTTCATCGGCACATTGATCAGTTCCATGCCAAAGAACTGCGTTACTGCAAAATGGCGGTCATATCCCGGAACCGGACACAGGAACTTCACATGATCCAGTTTGCCCCACGGTGTGCCACCCAAAACGCCGTTGGTCATTGCAACAGACATTACCCAGTACATAATGTTCAGGCTGGAGTTTCCGTATACAATAATTTCTTCCGGCTTTACGCCCAGCATCGGTGCAAAGAATGCCTTTGTTTCCGGCAGTCCATCCAGAACCCCGTAGTTCCGGCAGTCCAGACCGTTTTCAGCCCGATAATCGCCCTTCTTCAGGCAATCCATCATATCCATGCTCAGTTCCAACTGTGCTGGTGCTGGCTTCCCTCTGGACATATCCAGTTTCAGATTTTCTGCCTGAAACTGCTTGTATGCCTGCTGACATTCTGCCTGAAATGCCTCCAACTCTGTACGACTTTTTTCCTGTAATCTCATTGTTTGCGTGTGAATTCCCATCCGGAAATTCTACTCCTTTCTGCAATCTTCCATGTGCACGGTTTTTGTCGAACCCTGCAAATTTGCTACGGTCTTATTATAACATACCTTTCTCTCGCTTGCAAGTGTTCGTGTAGAAAAAACAAAAATTTTAAAAAAAGAGAAAACAGCAGGTCTGTTTTCCAGCAAATCGACTGTTTTCTCTATGAAATCTTATTTTTACTCCGATGTTTTTTGTTCTTCTGCGGTACAAAGCTTAAAAATACCGCCGTCCAATGCATAAAACACACCGCCTGCATACTGGCATTTTTCTGTTAAATCCCCGCAGGACAACTTTGCAGCCAACTCCGGCTTCATATACTGCTTCGCATACCGATAAATTTCCTGCCAGTGTGGCAAAGTGAAATCAGGGCGATACAGATAAAGCTGCTCAATCGGATACATCACCAGAATGCTGCTCCAGAACTGACAGAACTGCTGCATCATCTCTTCCATCAAGTCTGACAGAATCGGGTCAAAGTCCTTACCCTCTGCACAGGCTGCGGTAAACAAATCCGGCAGCGTCATCGTTTCCAGCTTTCCGCCTGTCAGGTCATACAAGACTGGCGTTTGCTCCGCACTATAATACGGCTTTACTCGCTGCTGCAATGCAACTGGCGTCAGCAAATCGCCCACAGTTTGATTTGGAGAAAGCGGCAATCCCTGCATAGAAATCGGCTTGCCGTTTAGACACTCCATGGTATGCGAGCGACAGACGATAGAAACATAATAATCTGCCCCATCTGCACAGAACAAAGCAATAATTTCCTGCTTTGGTTTCTGATACAGGCAATATACTGCCATGGACGGCAATGCATTTCCCCAGAAGACCGGAACGTGCAGGGCATCTCTCAATATCTGCTGCAATTCTGTCATTTGTTGTTCCTGCCTAGTTGCATCCGGAAAAAAATGCTGCAAGACGCTGGGCATCCATCCAACACCCAAGCCCAAAATTTGCGATTCCTCAATATAGTTGCTCTTCAAAATCTGGCGAACGGTTATAATCATTTGTTCCTGTATGGATGCCCATGAAGTCTGCATCACTGGAAACGGAATGCACTGCTTTTCCAGCGTATTCATGCCCAAGGTTGTCAGTCCAACCACCAAATGATTCCCCTGAATGGAAATACCAATCAGCAGCCAGCGAGAAGGATGCACATCCATCAATAATTTTCTTCTGCCTTTTCCCTCCGAGGTTGGACATGTTCCGATGTCTTCTAAAACGCCCTTTTCCATCATCTCATGAATCAGCAGCGTCACGGATGCTCTTGTCATATGCAGTTTGTTGGCAATCTCCACACGAGAAATTGCTCCGTATTGCTGAATCAGCTGCAATACCTGCAAATACATCCACTTTCGTTCCATCTGTCGGTCAATGACTGGTTTCCACATTGCGGATTCGCTCCCCCTCAATTCACAATTTCCTTTCTTTCTATTGATGCAATCTTTTATCGATTTAAATCAATACTATTATTTTAACAATTTCAACCGGATTTTGCAAGTTTCTGTGGGGGGTTTCTGATGAAAATTTACATATTATTGAAAAAAGGAAAAATGTTCATGTTTGCTCCGCTCTTTTTAAGTTAACATACTGAAAATCTGAATTAATAGCGGCATGGTTGCCATAGAGAGAATCGTTGTTGCTGCAAAAATCTGAGAAGCATAAATATCATTTAAGCCATGTACTTGACATTGCAGTGTACACATTGCAGCAGCCGGTGCAGCTGTCAGCAGCAAAACAACCGTCCGCACTTCCATAGATACAAATGGCAGGCAGAGGCACATTGCCATAACTGCCAGCGGAATCACCAGCAATTTCACGAAGCTGACCCAATAAATCCGCTTTGTACACAATGCTCCCAGCAAATTCGCCTGTGCCACGCTGACACCCGATGCAATCATCGCAAGCGGTGTGTTCAAGTCGGAAATATAACCCATAGTATCCATCAACAAGCCCGCCATTGGAAGCTGTACAAAATACAGAATCAACCCAATCGCAATACCAATGACCGTTGGCGAACGCAGCACTTTCAATGCCTTTTTGAAATCCTTGGTCTGTGTCAGCTGCATGACACCGTGTGTCCATGAGAACAAGAAGAAAATCGTCAGGAATGCAGTGACATAGAAAACGCCCTCTGCCCCGAACAATGCACTTGCCAGCGGAATGCCCATGAAGCCGCAGTTGCTATATGTTGCAGAAAATCGCTCAATCGGTGCTAACTTTCCGGCGGATTTTCCACGGAAACACAGCATGGAAATCAAAATGGCGATGACATAAGAAGCTGCTGCCAGCACAAATGTCAACAGCAAATTCATGACCAAACGGGAATCATATTCTTCCTCCAAGTAAGCGTGCACAATGATGACTGGTGTTACAATTTCCAACACGACGTTGGAAAGCTGTTTGCCGCCCTCTCGACTGACAATGCCGGTGTAGTATGCAATCATTCCGACCACATTCAGAATGAGCATAATAATTGCCTGCTGTAAAATAATCCCTGCCATATGTTCGTACTCCTTTTTTGACAGCTGAACGGCTGCCGTTCTCCAAAATAAGAACCGCCCGTTTGATGGTGGAGAAACAGGCGGTCACTTCCTTGATAGTATAGCATGGTGGTTTTTAGATTTTATAGATTTTGTATAAACATTGGTTGAATTTGCAGTCCACCCAAAGCCGCTGCAACGGTGTCTGGAATCTGGGTAAAATCAGCCACCAACGAGGATGGTTTCTTGATGGGGGCATCCTGCCGCAGCGGTACGAAATAATAATTTTTCGTATTCAACAGCAAGCCCAGATTTTTCGCCGATGCCCGCAAAGCGTCATTGGTTGCCAGAGCCAGAATAATCGGCTTTTCGTTCCGCAGCATGGATTTTACTGCCATGGTCACGGTGGTATCTGTGATGCCCATCGCCAGTTTTGCCATAGTATTGGCGGTGCAAGGGGCAACAAGCAACGCATCCAAGCGGTCTTTTGGCCCTAACGGTTCCACATCTGAAATCGTCAACAGAGCAGGTTTTCCACAAATCTGCTCCAATTTTTTTCGTTGTTCCACAGCTTTCCCAAAACGGGTATCAATGCTAGCGGCATGTTCTGAGAAAATCGGCGTTAAGCTGTAACCTGCCGCCACCAGTCGTTCTGCCTCTGCAAACGCAGCAGAAAAGGTGCAAAACGACCCTGTTACCGCAAATCCAATGCGTTTACCAATTGTTTCCTTCATCTGCGAGTCCCCTCTCCTGTAAAATATGGAAGATGGTTTTCGCAATGATTGCTCCAGCGGTTTTCGGTGCAGTGATTCCCGGCAGCCCCAACGCCCAGACTACCTGACGATGCAGGCGTTTTGCAGCATCAAAATCCGTTCCGCCCGGTTTCGATGCCAGGTCAATCACCAGTGCATCTGGTTTCATGTTGGACAGGGCTGTTTCGTCCAGCATCAGGACTGGAACGGTGTTGCAGAACCAGTCAAATTCCCCTGCACGGGCAGTAATTTCAGACGGATGCATCCATTTCAGACCATTTGCAGCACAGCGTTCCGCATCTTTGCAGCTGCGAGCCGCAACGGTGACATCTGCTTTCAAGCCCTGCAAACGTTCCGCCATGAGTGTTCCGATTCTGCCGTAGCCGATGACGAGAACAGAGCTGCCGCAGAGCATCGTTTCCCGTTCTGAGATGGCAATTTGAATTGCTCCCTCTACAGTTGGAACGGCATTTGCCAGACAGAGTTCCTCCCGCTGAAAATAATCGCAAAAACACAGTTCTTGTTCTTGACACATCCGGCAAACAGCTTCGGGGAGTACGCCGCCGCACACCAGACCGCCTTTTTTCACATGGGACAGCAATTCGGGCAGCGACAAGTTCCCATTTTGGGACGGCACAGATTCGGCTGTCGTGTGAATGGGCAGGATGAGAACGTCAAATTCCGGTAATGTTTCAGAATCTGACGGAGAAAATCCGATTGTCGTCACGGAAAGCTGCGGCGACTCGGCAAGTTTTTGGGCGGCATATTGTTGACGGCGGTCGCCGCCAGCCACCAAAATTTGCAGCAATTGTTGCATCTTGCATTCCCTCCTTTTGTTCCGGATTTTCGCCCATTCTCAAAGAATGGGTGTACTTCATTTTATGCAGGCAGGAGAAAAGGGGTGAACAAAAAGGGCATACTTCTTGCGAAGTACGCCCTCTTGTTTCCGCAATCCAAATTCTTTACTTGTAAAGATTTTGTCCAATCCCACTTGTAATTGAATGGATGACTTCCTTAAATTTTATCTGTTTTCTTCGGAAGATGATTCGGAATCAGAGATTCTTACTTTCTCTTCTTGGAAACCAGAGCAACACCGCCGATTACTGCGATTGCTGCAACAGCACCTGCAACCGGAATCATGCTGCCGGTCTTCGGAGAGCTGGTAGAACCAGTGTTCTTCTTAGTGGTCTGCTGAGCTGCCTTCTTTGTTGTGGTAGCTGCACTTGTTGTGGTAGCTGCCTTTGTTGTGGTAGTTGTAGTGGTGGTAGTTGCTGCAGCAGAAGTAGTGGTAGTAGTTGTTGTGGTCGGCTTAGCAGTTGTGGTGGTAGTTGTGGTGGTTGTAGTCGGCTTAGCAGTTGTAGTGGTGGTTGTTGTGGTCGTTGTAGTAGTGGTGGTGGTGGTAGTTGTAGTCGTTGTGGTAGCTTCAGTTGTGGTAGTAACTGCACCATCAATCTTGATGTAACCCTGAGAAGCCGGTGCTGTGCTTACATCTGGGCTGTGCTGAACGAGCGGAGTGGAAGCGCCGTCGAAAGAAACGGCCGGACTATCAATGTAGTAAATGTCACCCGGCTGTGCATTTTCATTAACCTTGAAGGTTACGTTAATGATTGTGCCATCACCAACTACATAGCTTGGACCAGTAGCAGACGGTGTACTTGCATATGCAATCCAAGCACCGTTTTCATCCGGAGTAAGCTGCAAACCAGAACCAGAAATTTCAATGTTCTGATTGATGTAAGCATCACCCAGCAAACCACCTCTGCTATTGCTAGAGTAAGTGATTTCGCTTGTGTTCCAAGACATACCGAATGCCATAGCATCCCAACCATCACTATTACCGTTGATGGTTACCGGAACAGTTACCAGATAATTGTTTGCCTTCAGTTCATCCATTGTAACTGTAACGCCTGAAATTGCCAGACCGCCAATAGCGTCTGCTGGAACAGCGGTGAAAACAGCGGCAGAAGTAGCAACTACTGCTGCTGCGGAAACAGCTGCCAGTGCCTTCTTAAATGTACTTTTCATTTTTCTATTTTCCTTTCAAATATAAATTATGCGGTGTCCGGTGTCCCAGACACCGCACTTTTACCTAATCTTTAAAATCTAACGACTTAGCCTTCGTACCAGATAGAACCTTCCAAAGACTTCAGGGACGGAATCACATCCGGCCATGCTGGATCCTGGTTAGCAGATTTCTTTGCATAGAAGGTCAATACGTTTACACCATCCTGTATGCTCATCAATTCGCTGCCGCTGTTCATACCAGCCTTGGATTCTGTATCCACATCTGCCAAGAAGAATATAAACTTGTTCAAGTTTTCATCTTCGTTGAAAGCAACGTTTTCCTGACCAGCAGATGCCTTTGCGTAGTAAGTCAAGATCGTAACAGCATCTTGAACATCAACCGAGCCATTCAGATCTGCATCGCCCTTTACACCAATGTATACAGTCGGATTTACCGGAGCTGCAACTGGTTCTGCATCAGCAGTGGTCGGATCAGTGAAGTAAGCGTTTACTTCTGTTACGCAGTACGGCTTGCCTTCTGCATCGAAAATTTCCTTCGGTGTGGTCTTATCGAGGGTAACTGCACCTGCTTCCAGAGCATCGAAGTGTGTACCTTCTTCATCCACGATATCGAACTTGCTGAACAAGTCAGACGGCTTCAGTTCCCGTTCGTCTACGGAGAAGTAGAAGTTTGCCGGGTTTACTTCCACTTCCAGTGTGGTTGTACCAACTGGAGTAATTGTACCAGTGCTTGTTGTGGTAGTTGTGGTTTCGCTGCCACCAGTACCGCTTGTTGTCGTGGTGGTAGTTTCACCGCTGACATCAGTTGTGGTTGTGCCGCCAGATACGTCTGTGGTCGTTGTGCCGCCAGATACGTTTGTGGTCGTTGTACCGCCAGATACGTCTGTGGTCGTTGTGCCGCCAGATACATCTGTTGTGGTTGTGCCGCCAGATACATCTGTTGTGGTTGTGCCGCCAGATACGTCTGTGGTCGTTGTGCCACCAGATACATCTGTTGTGGTTGTACCGCCAGATACATCTGTTGTGGTTGTACCGCCAGATACATCTGTGGTCGTTGTGCTGGTCACATCTGTTGTCGTGGTAGTAGTTGTGGACTTATCCTTGAACTTGATGATTCTTTCTACATTGAAGTAGCCACTCGGAACGCCTGCAAGTGTATCATTATCTGCATCGCCCTGTGCGGTTACCAGCTTGTAAGAAGAATCATAAACGAGCTGGCTGTAATCAGCTTCTGTTACACCGTCTGCTTCTGCCTGATCCGGATGTGCTGCATAATACTTTTCAATACCTTCCACGGTGCTGAAGTAATCTGCATCAACATTTTCATCCGGAACCTTGAAGGTTACGGTATAAACATTGGTATCTGCATTTGCATCAGCAACGAAATCAGAACCGCTGTTCAGCAGGCTGGTGATATCATCCATGCTTACATCTACGGTGTAATTTACATCAACCTTCTGGAATGCCTTGTTGATTTCTGCAACTGCCTTATCCAGTGTATTGCCATACTTTGCGAGGTCTGCAACACTGCCCGGAACGTCAAACCGTGTGGTCTTCTTTTCCTTCTGTGCCTTCAGCCAAGCCAGTGTTTCATCTGCGGTAGCAAATTCTTCGTGTGCAGATGTTGCGATCGCCTTATCTGCATAGGAGAATGCCTTTTCTACTTTCTTCTGATAAGTAGCCAGCAGATTGTCGAGGTTTACGGATACACCAGCAGCAGCAGCCTTCTTTGTGATCTCAACCTTCAACTGCTGAACAGTGCTTGCAGCATAAGCCTTTGCATCGGCATAAGTTGCAACCTGGTTGCCTTCGCTGTCTACGAAAACAGCACCCTTTACCCGAATGGTGTTTGCAGTACCGGCTGCCTTATTGGCTGCGGTATTTTCAATGCTGTCGCCATCAACGGCAGCAGTAAAGGTGCCCTTCTTTTCGAGCATGCTAAAATCAATGTCATCAATGATGGAAGCTGCACCCTGCTTGGTCAATTCCTTCTTGATGGCATCAATGATGTTGCTCTGTACATAGCTGGTTGCATCAACCTGTGCGGTCATCACTGCAACGCTATTCTGAATGCTTACGCTTGGGTTTCCAACGATGCACTTCTGTACTTTTTCTACATAAGCAGCGTTTTTATCTGAGAAATCAGCAGAATCAATGATATCTGCAACATCCAGTTCAAAACTCTTACCTTCCGAAACAATCAGTGCACCTTCTACGAGCTTTGCCCAACTGGACTCCAGCTCCTGTGGTTCAATGTTCAGTACCTTTTCCACACTGATGGTGGTTGCGTCTGCAGCGTTTGCCATTACTGCGAAGCCCTGTGTCAGAGCGAGCGGAACAGTTGCTGCAACTGCAATGACTTTATTGAATACCTTCTTCATTGCACATTTCCCTCTCTTCATTCAATTTTTTTGTGACCGTCCAAGCTGACGCACAGACGTGATTGCATTTGTGCAGTCTCATTTCCCCTCACTATTAAACTGCCCTGTTTCTGTTTCCATGTAACCGGATTTCGCAGAACTGAAATAACCGGATGTTCCATGAATGCTTGGACTCACGTGATCCTTTACGGCATGGGTGCATAAACCGCCGTAAACGATTTACATAAAGTATTCTAACACATTCTGTCAGGAATGTCAAGCCTCTACCTTTATTTTTTTTAAAATTATTAGGTGGAAATTCTGCCCGTATTTGTAGCTTTTACACAATTTTCAACCGTTTTCAACACTTTTCAACAGGCTTTCAACTGAACTTTTGTGTGCACCTTGTGAAAGTCGTGTTTTCAGAATCGGCTCTTTCCGTCATTTTTCACAAAAAACACAAACAGCCTGCAAAAAGACTTTGCAGGCTGCCTGTGTTGGAAAAATAATAAGGAGAATGTATGAAGAAAGCATTTGAAAATTTCCGACCAGATGCCCAACTTTTAGCATTGGCGGGAAAGATTTCATTGTCCGTGACGATTCATCAGGATTGTTTTTTCTGCTGTACTTCCTGAAGAACAACAGAAACTTTTTGTTCCTGTCCGTTGCGGACAATGGTCAAGGTGACAGTATCACCAGCGTTATACTCATTCTTATAGTTGTTCAGTTCTTCTGTGGTTTCAATCTTGTTATCGTTGATAGCAGTAATGACATCACCGACCTGTAAACCAGCTTCTGCTGCTGCACCTCCATCGGTTACACTGATAACATATGCACCGATTGGCAAGTTATATGCCTGAGAAACGGCTTCGGAAACATCCTGACAGCTGATACCCAGCTGCGGTCTGCCAGTAACATAGCCATAGTTAATCAAATCATCTACAATTTCCCGTGCTTCTGTCATCGGGATTGCAAAGCCGATACCTTCAATGGTTGCACCACTAGAAGAAACACTAGAGGACATCTTCGCAGAGTTGATGCCGATAACCTGACCAGAACTGTTAATCAACGGACCACCAGAGTTACCATTATTAATGGCGGTATCCGTCTGAATCAATGTCATAGTTTTGTCATTGATGGTAACTTTCCGGTTCAGTGCGGAAATAATCCCGCAAGTAACCGTGTTCTGGAGTTCCAGACCCAACGGGTTACCGATTGCAACAACCGCATCGCCAACCTGACACTGATCACTGTCGCCAAATTCCGCAGCAGTCAAACCAGTCTGGTCTACCTTCAAAACAGCAAGGTCGGTTTCAATATCATAGGCAACAACCTTTGCATCATAAGTGGTTTCTTCATCAGACATCCGGATTTCTACGGCAGTTGCTTCGCCACAGCCATATTCTGAATCATAGATAACATGGGCATTTGTGACAATGTAGCCATCTTCCCGCATGATAATACCGGTTCCGACACCGGTCATTGAACCGGAATTGTCACCATTTCCGCTGTTGCCATTTCCGAACATGCCAAAGCCATAATTATAATTGTAGTTATTCGGCATCTTGAAAGTTGCCTGAACACCGACAACCGATGGTGCTACTTTCTTAACAATGTCGCTGATAGACATTGCATTTGTACCAGATGCCAATTCAATCCAGCTTTTTGCAGCATCGCCCTTTACAGTTGTACTCTGTGCCTTACTGCTGCTGTCCTGTGTTGTGGTATTGGCTGTGGTATCGGTGGAATCCGAAGCAGAAGTACTGCTTTCTGCTGTTACCAGCTTGTTGGAATTATGAACGCCATTATAAATGCCAATCGAACCAACCGAAACAATTGCCATCGCTGCAACAAATGCAACCGCTTTCATCCAGAAGTGATTCTTTTTCTTCGGCGGTTTGCCGCTGCCGGATGCCTGTACTGGTGCATTCGGATTGGAATAATAATTGACGTAGCTGTAACCCTGCTGCTGGGACTGTGTATCAGAGGAAGTATTTCCGGTATATCCTGTGCTCTGGTTGGTACTACTATTAGTAGTGTAACCATAACCAGTCGGTGTGGTGCTGCCATACCGATTTGCTGCTCCATAAGTTGTACCAGAAGCAGTGCGATTGGTTTCTGCTGTATGATTAGCAGCGGTGCCGCCCGTTGCAGCAGATGTGCTATAAGGATTTTGATTGGTCATTGTAGATTCTGGCTGTTTCGGCTCAGAAGCTGCTGTGTTGTTCGATTCATTTTTCATCATGTCCTGTTCCCGTTCATACATAAGAATCTTCCTTTCTATTGAAAACCGCTGCTGTTCTGCATCGGTCTGTCTTGTTCTTTGCTCTATGGTTAATATTATACGCTGGAATGTGATAACTTTATGATAGTAGACGGAAAACATCGTTAAACACAGATGGATTCTATTTTTCACAGTTTTTCACAAAAAAACCGCTCGATTCTACGGTACTTTTCCGCAAAATCGAACGGTTTTCGTTCTAATTCAGGCTATTTTTATCAGCTGAAAGACGGTGTCTGTCCAGCAGCCTGCTTTGCATAATAGGTCAGAATGCCAACGGCATCGGCAACATCTATCACACCATCTTTGTTGACATCTGCTTTGCCTTTCTGTGCTTCACTAAACTGTGCTTCATTTCCTGCTGCAACACGTGCATATTCCGTCAAAACAGCGACTGCATCGGAAACAGCAACCTTTCCATCGCCATCAATGTCACCCGGTATGTTGGTAACAGTTGGGAAATAGCCGCTATCAATCAGCAAGTTTGCAATGGCTTCCTGACCAGCAACTGTCGGGTGCACGTCTGCATTTGCAATGTTGACATTTGTCCATGCATGATGCAGGAATGTGTTATAGACATCTGCCAAATAAATATCTCCGTTCTGGGCATGTGTCTGTAAATTCTGGTTCAAACCAACTGGAATCATGCTTCCATTTTCCCCGCTGCCATTCAAATATTGGTACATCAGAGAATTTGAGAAGAAATTCAACTTGGAAAGTGCACTTTCTGATAATCCTGTATCATCCTCATCCATGCTCAGTGGGTCATAAACCGTCTGGAATACCAATTTTGCATGGTCATTGGTGCTCTTCAGCTGCAAAATGATGCTGTCAATGTTGGTATTGGCACTGGCAACTGCAGGCGGAACGTTGGCTCTCATATATTTCAAAAGTTCATTCTGTTTCTCACTGATTGCACTTGCCAGCTGGTAAATATCACTATAATCTTTTACATTTACCAGATCGTTGTTCAGAATTGGCTGCAAAATATCGTTTGCCCCGATCGTGACAACAATGACGTCTGCTCCAGCAACCGCCCCCTGCATGGTACTGTCCCCCTGCAACGACTGAAGCAATTCCGAAGAAGTCGTACCATCCTTTGCAAGATTGGTAACTTTCTGGTTCATGTGCTGTTCCAGAATGGAAACATAAGCCTTGCTAGAATCCTCCAGCCCATAACCCGTGCTGATGCTATCACCCAGTACGACAACGCTGTATGGATCAACGTCATCTGCTGCGGAAACGGTCGGCATTGGCATGGTCATTGCTGCAATGGTCAGCATGGCAGCAGCGGCGATGGCTCTTCCTGTTTTTCTATTTTTCATGAATTTTCATCCTTTCTAATATGTCAGTTGATTGTACTTGCATTATAACATATGCAGCGAGAACTGTCAAGAGGAACTTATTTTGGCAAGCAGTAATTTTTGTAGAGAAATCGCAAAATTATTTTTGCAGCCTATCTGCTCCAAACTTTTTCTTCCTCTTCTGTATAATCTCCCACTTTCCGCACAAACTATTCTCGTTCCCTCGTGGAACAATTTTGATAAAAGTGAGGATTTTCACCATGGAAATGAAGAAAAACGACCACATTCACTGTTCCGTTACCCAGTGCAAGCACAACATGGGCACAGAAAACTACTGCTGCCTGAACAGCATCACCATCGGCACACATGAACCGAATCCGACTGTTCCGGAATGTACCGACTGCTTCTCTTTTGTAAAGCGGAACTGCTGCGAATAAATCTTATCCCCTGCTGTTTTTGTTCCTGCATCAAAAACAGCATTCCCTTTTCTCTGGAAAAGGGAATACATACTTCTAAAAAATACCATTCGCTCTAGAATGATTTTTCTTTTTGTGATAAATTTCTTTGAAAAAGTTCAGCAGATTATACAAAAAATAGAGTTTGGAATCCTACAAAACAGAAAAATTCCGGAAAGCCCTTGTAAAATTACAAAATTTCAGGTATAATAGAAGAATCACCATAAGGAGGGGATCAGTTATGTATGACAAGACCATGACATTTTCTGTAAATGACGAAAAGGAAATCGAAATGAAAAAAACGCTTACTGCCGTCTACGATGCATTGGTACAAAAAGGATACAATCCAGTGAATCAGATTGTAGGTTATATTCTGTCAGAGGATCCGACCTACATAACCACCTACGGCAATGCTCGGAGTTTGATTCGTCACATTGACCGGGACGAACTCTTACAGGCACTGGTAAAATCTTACCTGAACCACTAAGCGTGAAATATGCATTGTTGTTCAGACTGGTACAAGAGCCGGGACAACCGTTCTTTTCGCTAAAAATATCAAAAAATATCAATCGTTCGGATTTTCTGCGTACAAGCAGAAATTGGAATTTCGATTTTTCCGCCGGTATCTTCTATTAGATGCCGGCGTTTTTATTTCCAGATCTCAAAAAACCTGCGATGGCATAATGAAATGTACCGCAGGTTTTTTGTGTTCCCGTTCGCTTTTCAATTCAAATAGACTGCATAGATTTAAACTGTATACCCTGCTGCCCGAAAGCCGTCAATGACATCGCCCAAAATGGCAGCATTCGTGGAAGAAACCGAGTGCAGCAGCAGAATTTCTCCGCCATGAGCCGTTGAAAGCAGCGTTTCATAGGCAGTATCTGGGTTTGGCTGGTCATCTGTTTTCCAGTCTACATAAGCACCGCTCCAGAATACCGTTTGGTATCCGGCATCCTGCACCCACTGCAACGCCTGCTCGGAATATTCTCCGCACGGGCAACGGAAATACTGCATTTCATAGTCATACGTTTGTAAGACATAATCATGCAGGGATTGGATTTCCTCCATCGCTTCCGCCTGCGTACAGTTCGGTAGGCTGGCATGTGTCATGCCGTGATTGCCCAGAACGTGCCCTTCTGCAATCATTCGCTCTACCAACGCAGTTTCTTTCTTTGCATAGTCGCCCGTCAAAAAGAATATCGCAGTGGCATGCTTTTCTTTTAAGGTATCCAGAATCTGTGCCGTGTAACCGTTTTCATAGCCTTGGTCAAAGGTCAAAATAATGCGGCTGGTGTCGGGTGTGGTGGCAAATGCTCCGTATTCTGCATAGCGTTCATTGAAAGCAAGGGCATCCAGCGGACAATTTTGACTGTCTGTTGCTTTTCCCTGTCCGTAACCGATACAAGTAGAATCCAGTGCCGCTGTATGCAGCGGCATACTGTACAGCAGAAACAGAACACAGCAGCCGGCAATGGTCTTTTTCAGATTCATGTTTTCCCTCCCTTTTGCAGCAAAAAACGCTGCAAAAATAGTATAGACAGAGATACAAACGGGATACATGGAAATTCACTGTTCCATTCCGTTCAAATCTCTGTCTAAAAAGTTGGATGGGAATTTTTTGTTGTTTAAAATGGCAAGAACCAGCTCAATTGCAGTTATTTTGCCTGCTCTTTTTTCTTTCTTCTCAATTCTCGGAAAAATTGCGTCAAAACTGCTGCACAATCTTCCTGCAAAAATCCGCCCTCAATGGTTGGGTGATAGTTATACGGTAAATCAAACATGGATTCTACCGATGCCACTGCACCGCCTTTCGGGTCATATGCTCCAAAAACCAAATGGTCTAATCGTGCATGCAGAATTGCTCCGCAGCACATCGGACAAGGTTCTAATGTCACATAAATGGCACTGTCAATCACTCGCCAGCCGCCCAGCGTTCGGCTTGCCTGGTCAATTGCCATGATCTCAGCGTGTGCCAGCGGAGATTTCCCAGACTCCCGCAAGTTCCAGCCCTCCCCGATAATCCGGTCAGTGGGCTGATGAACCACCACTGCCCCAACGGGAACTTCTCCCAGAGAAGCCGCATATTCTGCCAACTCCAACGCCCGCCGCATGTAACGTTCCTGTGGCACATAAAGTTCTTGCATGAAAGTTCCTCCTGCCTGTTGCTATAAAATCAAAGAAATTACAGAAAGTGCCAGTGCAACAAACACACAAACCGTCATTAGATTCGCCTGAATCAAAAAGGTCAGACAGCACTTTCCGGCAGAACGAATGGAATAAAATCGTTTGCTTCCCTGAAATGGTGCTTTCCAAATCACCAACACACATAATAACATTCCCAGAACACCGATCAGTAAAATCCAGAGCATCCGGTTTGAAATCGGCACATTATTCCGGAAAATGGATGTATGAAACAGCACAAACATCAAAGTATAATAAACCGACCGAGAGAACAGCCCCACATAGACATTTTCATCCCGCAGAATTTCTCTGGCTGCCAAAATTGAAACGGCAAAGGTTGAAATACCCGTCACCAGATTCTCCGCCATTAAGGCGGAAAAGGTTGCAGTCAGCAATACAGCCGTATCATCGCCAAACTGCCGCAGCACATGCATGATACTGCCATTATACAACATTGTTTCAAAAATCGGACGGGAAATCAACACAAACGCAAAGTAGAATATCTGATGCTGGGTGTCCAGACAGAGAATCGTATGAGAAAGTGCCCCCAATGTGATGTAGTGTATGCTAGATTCCGGCAAAAAATTGAGAATCATGCCAAATGCGAAAAAGACACACATCGTAATGCCCAACGTCCGAACCCACGCAGAAGGGATTGTCTTTTGTCGGCAGCAAGTCACGGCCTTTGGCATCTTCAAAAGCCGCTTTGCCATAAAAATCGGAACTCCAAACCGCACAATTTTTCGCAAAATCATGGTTATCAAAACAAGATCGTTAGAACCATATAGCACATTATCATGCACAGAATAGGAGAGCGAACCGCCAAACAAAGAAAATACAACCACACAGAAAATCAATACCAAATAGGGCGATAATAACTGATGGAGAAATAAAATTCCAAGTTGATTGGAAATTCGCTGTAACGCTCGCCGTTCTAAAACCGCTGGCTCTTCTTCCTGTAAGCCCA
>ERZ773209.263-NODE-263-length-38937-cov-134.174760_pt1 | contig 38937 bp, 28 predicted proteins | sample MGYA00511109_ERZ773209 | MGnify/ENA primary metagenome ERZ773209 (study PRJEB29015, sample SAMEA2737786) | human gut metagenome | biome: human gut; feature: human-associated habitat; material: faeces | place: China | collected 2012 ...
CCAATATTGATTTACATGCCATGGGCTTTCCACAAGGATGGGAAAACGAACCTTTATGGAGATAGCAACAAGTGTTCGGCGTTAGCCTATATCCACCCTCCACCAACAGTTCAGTTGTACGACTATAAAGCTACGATTGTACAACTATAGGGTGTATAGTTGTACGACTAAAGGGATTATAGTTGTACGACTAAAGAGGTTATAGTTGTAGGACAACAAGGTGTTCCCACTAGGCTCGACAGAGGTGCCGACTGCAGTCGGCAGACCTGCTGACTAGGCTCAGCAGGTCTGCCGAGTCTAGTGGCAACAATGGAGAAGTTACTTCCTAGCACCCGGAATGATACTTTCTCCAACCCGAGAAGATACTCTTTCCAACATGGTAAGAAGCTCTTTCCAACTCGTAAAGATGATGGTGAAGGGTGGTGAAGAGTGAAGGGTATTTTTGAAAGTAGCTTTCTATCCACCGCCGCCTGAATCGGGGACGATAAGAGAGTATCTGTCACTATCCGCAGGTTCCATTCCCTTCGGTCATTCCACCCGCGGTTATTCACATTCGCCCCCTTCGGGGACGGTAGAATGCTACTTGCGAAACTTCAGTAAGATAACACCAAAATTCTGCTGCCTTTTCTTTGACATAATAAGACAATTTACCCCAAAAACAGAAATCTGGGCTCTAATGGGGCCACTTTAAAACTGCGCTAAAATAAGTATTTATATGTATCTTTATGTTAATTTAGGTGTCGCATTGGTACCAATGCGACACCTTGAACATAGGAAGTAGACACATGAACATAGGAATGCGACACCTAGTTTCGAAAAAAAATGCTATATTTGCAGCATGAAACAAAGATTAGAAATAAAAACAAGAAACAATGACAACAGCAGAATTCACAATTTTTATTCTAGGAGCATCCATACTCATATCGGGCATCATCATATTCTATGCCATGATACGTGAGTACCAGAACTATCTTGATGATCACTGGAAGGCAGAGTTCAGCCTTGCCGATTTCATCAAGCGGGGACAGTTTTATATCTACCTGTTCCTGGGATTAACGCTTATCATCCTGCAGAACCTGTGGTATCTGCTGAGTGATTAGCAAGTGCTTAACGCTTAAAATATTACAATTCAAGCTCATGACATCGTTCATTTTAAAACTATCATTTATGAAAGATAAAAGACTCTTCAACAGCCGGCTCATCCACTGGCTTCTGTTTCTATGCCTCAGCATCGTCTTCCTGCTCTTCATGCATCTAGCCCTGCACTAGGCTTGCACTAGACATGCAGAGAAATTCGCATCATCTCATCTGCAAATCAAAAAAGAGAGATATTACGAGAATTCGCAAAGTTTTATGTTAAATTGTATTGCCATTTGCAAAAAAAGTGGTACTTTTGCAAGCAGATTCACCAACTGGAAATAATCATAATAATATGGTGATGAAACGAATTTTTAGAAGACAATATGAAACCATTATTTCTGCTGCAGTTTGCATGCCTTATCTTCATGGTGGTCAATGCCCTAATCCTGGCATTCACCCATCTGCATGTAAGATGGCTCAACAAGCGATATGAGCGTTCAAGATGGCTGATTTTCGTAGCCATGCTTGGACTTGCCATACAATACCTGATGCAGATGATTTATGGATTCCGAGCCACAGACGAAGGTTTGGGAGCCATCATCAACATCCTGGTCTATACCCCCTGCTTTACGCTCATAGCCATGGGCATCTACAACATAGAGGCCACCCACGCCAACCGCAAAAAGATGATTCTGATTTGTGGAGGCGCCTATGCAGCCATACTCGCCACCTTCCTGGCAGGTGTCCACTTCTGCAACGGCCTGCACATCGGAAGCTGGCTCTATGTGATGCTGGCTCTCTACGCAAGCGATGTAGTATATTGCATCTATATGATTATCAAGGAGATGAACAAGAGAAAAAACATGCTGGAGACGATGGCTGCCACCGACATCCTGCCATACGTGAGATACGCACGTGCCAGCGTCATGATTCTCATGTTTACAGCCGTAATCACGCTGTTTGCCATCCTCAACACCAAACTGCTATTCATCGTGGGACCTCTCGGACTGGTTTCTTTTTTCTTCTTCATCCTCAGTTTCGTGGCACTGGGCTACAACTATACCCCTACCGAAGAACTCCTTGATAAGGAAGAGGAGAAGATGGCTGCTCTGGAAATAGCTATCAGCAAAGGACTGGCTGATGAAAACGACCCTGAAACAAAGCTGGAAATGGAGGAGCTGAATGATGAAATGACGGAAGCCCTTACTGATGAACGGCAACTGTTTATACAGCGATGTCTGGATAAATGGTGCAAAGAAATGGGATACAAAGACAGCACGGTGAACATGCTGACCTTATCTCATCAGCTTAGGATTCCGAAGTATGAGCTGACTCAGTATTTCGACAAGATTCTGCAATCTACGTTCAGAATCTGGCTGAGTGAAATTCGCTTCGAGGCGGCAAAGAAGATGATGGAAGCCTGTCCTGACTTCAGCAACGACATCATCTCTGCCGAATGCGGCTTCTCATCCCGCACCCATCTCTACCGCATCTTCAAGCAGAAGGAGGATTGCACCCCTACCGCCTGGAGAGAAAGACAACAGAAAGAATCAGACAGCAGAGAAGCGTAGTTTGCGAAATCTACCTCACACTACACAAAATGTCCATAACCACCTGCTACACAGACGTTTTTAGTAGTGTAACGTCAAGATTGACACTACACGCACACTACACCACACTACACTCTGGGATTCGATTAATACTAGATTGATTCCCCAACAGCCCAATCGCAAAGAGTGTAATGTGGTGTAGTGTTAGTGTAGTGTGGAGCTCACACTACACGCTACATAACACTCTGTAATACAACAATTTAACCCACACCCAGTGTAGTATGAAGTAGAACCAGCAAATATGCTTTCTACAGCATCTAGCCACCAAGCAAAAAATGCCCAGTTACGGCAAGATATTGCCCTGGAAAGGGGCAACTTCCTGCCATAACTAGGCAATATTCGCAGAATAGCCATTACCTCTCGCAAGTAAAATCCAAACATCCAAAAAGGGAAGAGACTCCCATTTTACCCCACATGTTTGCAAATAGTATATTCTAATGCATCCAAATACTTTTGTATAAGCACTAATATCAGATGCTTAGCATTAATTTTGCGAACACTAATAACCTTCATAAACAATTTTGAATCCCATCGCTTTCAATTGTTCGTAAGAATAAGAATAGTGCTTATCTATAAGATTTTTGTCTGCAATTTCTTTTTCCGAATACTTTTGCATCGTACTACTTTTATATATTACAAACTCATCATTTACCCTACAATTGTTACCATCTGGAATTATCACACTACCATTATAAACACCTTTTGGCTCAACTTTTATCATTAAGTGCTTTAATCGAGAGAGAACTATCACTGAAATGCTGTCATAATCAACAAAATTAAACTCAACAACATAGATAGGCTCTTCGCTATTGTTCACCAATGCAACATCGGCTCTATACACATTACTATCATCACAGGTCATTGCCATGAATAATGTACTCAGAAATGCCAACGCTATAACAATACGTATTATATACTTCATAAGTAAATCTTTAAAAATTTCATCAATAATTATGGTAACATAAAGCAAGCAAAATCCCAAGGAACAACACGTCCATATTTACCTTCGAAATATTTATCCTGTTTTTTTGTACCTGTCCTAGGGTTTACATACGCAGTATTTTTTCCTGTAAAAAAGGAACATACATCAAAATATTCAGAGCTACCTTCCTCATACCCTTTCTTACCTTTTCCATATTTTTTATCAAAATGCTTGGCGCCTAATTTACTTGCATTCACCTCAAACCACCTTTCATTATGTTCCATGCCACTCCATTTAGAAGTAAACCAAGCACTAAACAAACTAGGTATAGCAACTATAGGGAAGTACATAAAACCCATAAACTGTATTTGAACATAATGTCCATATTCATGAACAAACAAATTATCACGCCAATCCGCCTTATAACCTTTCGGACCCATAGAATAGTGACCTATTGTCACGGCTGCATTACCACTAGTGACCCCAGAAATAGCAGCCATTCCATCCATATATGTCACATCATTGACTTTACCAATCAAATTTGCACCATTAGCGACCACATTTCCAACAAAGGAATTACCGATGCTATACGTCCACTTATTTAAAATCTGCAAGAAATTACCTTTAAACATTCCTCTATCAATATTCCAAGCATTTATTGTTTTCGACCAATTATACTGACTTACATTAAAGCCATGTTTAAAAGTATTTCCAACCAAATCAAACATACCATTCAAGATGGTGAACAAGAAGAATTTACCATTCTTATCTGTATATTTCAACGGATTATTCATACAATAACTATAACGATTGAAGTTCTGGCTCTGCTCAGGTGTTTGAACATATGGGTCAGGAGACAAGAAACGACTTGTTGCAGGATCATACATTCTAGCATTCATATTTACCAAGCCAAAGTCCGTAAGATGCTCATGCCCAGTATACCCTCTTCCCAAATAGAGGGTTGGCTCTTCACCACAGCTATATACCACTTGAGTTTTCGGGTTACGCAAACGTCCCCAAGCATCATAACTCAACTCTTGAAGCAAATTGCCATTATAATCAGTAACATGCGTAATACTTCCTAAGTTGTCTCGAAGAATATTGCACAATTTCAAAGAAGAACCTTCCTTGACAAATACCATCGGTGAATCGTAATAATCCCCAGCTAGATAGAGTCTCTCTACAGAAGCAGAGCCTGTTTGCTGAAGTTCGTAGCAATCCCCCATATAGTAATGAGTAGAAGCAACTCTACCTTTGCGTGATACTTTCATCTTCACTCTATCATAATCTCCATTATAGACAATTTGAGCTTTTATTCCGTTCTCTTCTATAGTAGACAAACGATTAAAAGACGTACAACTTGCATCTTGGCTAGCTGTAGGTATCACCTTTTTAGACAAATTAACACCAGTCATAGCATATGGCTTAGAAGTATGCCCATATTCAAAGTTTCCTACATCACTTCGGCTAAGCACGTTTCCTTTGTTATCATACACAGCCGTAGCATTTGCATAATTAGTCAATCTATTGATATTGTCATATCTGAAATTCTCGGAAAGGTTTCTAGTTTCATCCTTTCTTGACACAAGATTACCTGTCAGAGGGTCAATCTTATATGAAAATTTCTGAATTACAGCAAAGCCATTTGTTGCCATTCGACTTATCGGAAATCCATAGCTATCATAAGCATACGAACGTATGACACCACCAGAAGAGATTTCTATGGGTTGTCCAAAGACATTCTCTTTTCGCAAGCGATACACTTCGTTGCCATTATCCAGACCAACTCCTATTAAATAAGAATTGACATATTTATAGTTTTCTGTTGCCAACACACCACTTTGAGAAGTATATCTAATGGAACTAACATCGCCATTTACATAAGAATAGTCCTTCTGCAACCATTTTCCATCAACGATATTCTCACGCCATGAAGTAATTCGTCCCAAGTCATCGTATGTGATAGCTTTTGACGTACCATTACCAGAGGACACCCTAATCAAGTCGCTGAGGGTATTGTACGTATAACTTATAGACAGTTCTGGGCTCACATTCTTGACCACACGATTATATGCATCATACACTTTTACCGTAACCATACCATTCGCATCTGTCACCTTAGCAACATTGCCACCATTATCATACTCGTAAGTAGTTCTACCCGCACTAGGATCAACAAGTGCCGTACGTCTTCTGCAAATATCATATTCAAAAGACGTAGTCACTCCACCTGGTGCAACTACAGAATTAGGTTGCCCATCTGCATCAAGGTTATACACTATAGTACCTGCAGGATCAGTCACAGAAACAAGTTTACCAAAAACGTTATTCGTTTTAGATGCCGTGACATTATCTGTTGTCACAGAAGTTGTATTTCCACTATAACGATATCTAGTCAAATGCCCAGAAGCCTCTGCGTACTCCAAAAGTCTATTATACGCATCGTATGAATACGTATTCCACAAAGATGCCGTACTACCAGAGAATGGCAAAGATACCTTCGCTAAATTCCCATACTCATCATAAGTCTTATCGACAGACACACTTGAATAATCAAAACGTGTTACTTGACTTCTCACCTCACGACCAAAAGCATCATATACGGTCTTAGATGTAGGAAGCTTGGTACCTAAAGTTTGGACGGCATAAACACCCCCATTGCTAGAATCCCAAATATAACGAGTTGTTTTGACAGTTTCATCTGGATAAGAAACCGTTTTCTCACGCCCCAAATCATCATACTCATATTTGGTAACACCACCTCTGACATCCGTCATCTCTTTGACATTTCCAAAATCATCGTATGTGTATTTTGTCACCAAGTTTTGTGGATTAACTTCTTGAGCGACACGACCATATGAGTCATAGACATACTGAGTTTTTTGAGATGCGCCATGATATTGCGTTACAGAAGCAGAGGTAACATTGCCGTACCTATCATAATTATAAACAGTTTGCTCCACTTGATGCCCGTTTTTAGCAAGCACCGTTACTATCGGTTTTTTATTATTTCCCCATACAGGCACAAAGTTTCTCTCCTCATAAGTATTGCCCCTATAAGTTGTTTTTGTCCTTTGGTCTTGTACCACACCCAAATGATAATCTTTGTCAATATCAGTATATGAGTTATAAGTTGTCTCTTTCACTACCGAAGAACCATCATTGTAGCTGATAGTTTCTTTCGTAGGATAGCCAAAGTCATCATATACATACAAGGAAGTAGCAATAACACCACTCAATTTGTCATTTTCAGTTTTCTGAACTTGGCGTATCTTTGCGATTTTATTCGCTTTAATATTAATCTCATATCTATATGAATTTGTTGCAACAGGAGTGCTTTCACCTGTTAAGATGGCATGATTAGCAGGGGCATACTCACTAATATAAGCCTGATGTTTTTTATCAACTGTTGTCACTTTAGCAAAGCCACAGAAACCCAATCCCTGCTTATGCACAATGGCGTTGTCATAACTATAGTTTTTTATATCTACTCGCTTGTTATCATAATAAGTTTCAGAAGCAGACAGAACAACCAATGGTTCTCGAATATTAACATATGGATAGCTTGCACCTGTTCCTTTGGTATAGACATCCATTCCCGTATAATATCCCCTAGCTCCATCGGTCAAGGAATGATACTCATTCTTCTCTATCACACCAAGACTATTAGCCATACCCGTCATCAGTAAATTTTTACTATCATTACGAGAAAAATGATACTTGACAGCCTTTCCATCTTTCAAACTAACGATCTGAGTAAAAACATTATGACTATTCAAATTTGTCGGAGCGACAACAGAATGAAGTTTTGGATAAGATTTATAAGTTTTCTCAACTCCAAAAACTTGGCTAGTAGTGATATAAGTATAAAAACCATAGTCCATATACTTCACGATATCACTCTTACCATCATTATTAACATCCTGAATTATGAAACCTTCTCCATCATCCTCTTTTACAGTTTCCCCTTTAACTACAGACGTTACAAAAGAACCGTCACCCTTTGAATAGAACACAGTCCAACTGGCATCATCCTTCATTGTAGAAGAAGGAGACCGCAAAAAATCCATCAAGCCATCACCATTAAAGTCACCAAGATATAACTGACGATTAGCCAAACTACTAACTGTTAAACCTGAATAAGTAGCAATCTTTCTGGCAAATAGAGAAGTTCCACTGACATCAAAGGTATAAATATTCGCACCAGTTGAACTTATATGACAAACATCCGTTTTTCCATCTCCATCATAATCAAAAACAAACAACTTGTCACTATTGTTTGCTGCCGCCTTAGCATCACCTTGTCGAGTACCCACGAACTCTATATTGTAAGAGAACATCGTATTCTGATAAAGAATCTTATCATTATTCAAATCAAATACATAGCACTTGGAAGGTTTTGTCGTATCTCCAAATGGTTGATGAACAGAAACGGCAAGCACTTCCTGCTTTCCATCTCCATTAAAATCACCAGTATAGTAAAACTTAGGTTGAATAGATTTACGCTTGTCTTTATCCTCATATATAGTTGAGAAATTGTATGTTCGAGCATACTTTTTCGCCATGCCACTATACAAGTTGGAACTATATACTGAAAATGTTAGCTTGTCCTTACCACCGTCCTCTAAATTGTTAATTTTTATGACATCTTCTTGCTGTTTACCATCTAAGTCAGCACAAAGAACATCAATAAATCCCGCCTCAGTCAAAAGATTAGGCATAGGGAACGCCCATCCATCATCCAAACCAGTATATAAAAATATCTTCTCAGTACCCGTGTAATTATTTACAAAGTAATTTCGCGAATGCCTAATAGCTGTAGAATGACGATAATACTTCCAATATGGATTGAGATTTGGCAAAGTAATCAAACCATCCATACCACTAAAATAGTCAAACTTTCCTTTTACTACTTTAATCATATTCGGTTTAGACGCATTATACCATTCATACAACTGGGTTGAATCATTAGTAAAAGAAGCATATTTGTTTCCTTCACCATAGTAAAATACAAGCGGATTAAAAGACTTACCTTGCGAAACATAGTCAATCTGTCTCAATAATGACACAGAGTTTTGAGTAGCATAGGTCAAAGAATACGTAGCCAAGACTGAGTTACCTATTTTTGAAACAATTTCATTTATCAAACTACCCTGATAAACTTGCACGCCACCAGAATATAATGACAAAGGGTCCTTACGACCTGACATATACTTAAACTCAATAGAAGAGCCATTATAACTTATCGAATCGATATCATAATGACCATTTTGATATATATAAGAATAATTGATTGTATTGCCATCCATATCAGACAAAGATGTTAATGGATAGGATAACTTATTCTGAGCATTAGAAATATATCCATATTGAGCCTTACTACCATCTGGATAAAAAACATCAAAATACTTCAAGATATTACCAAAAGCATATCCCTTTGCCTTGATATTACCTTGTTCTGACTCAAAAAGCATATAATTACCATACGTTTCTGTTTTTATCAAACGTACCCCATCCAAAACGAAGCCATCACTATTGTCCATAACAATACCTTTTGTCTTATTATCATAGTAAAGGCTATTACCACAGCGAGATATTTGGGAAAGACCAGAAATAGTCCACCCCATACCCAACACCGAATTACCCTGTTGGCTATTATACGCTAAGGCAAGGTTAGGTTGATGCCCATTCATTCCTAATCCAATTTTGATTGGCACTTCGTAAGTTTTACCACCAGTAGGAGTAGTACCAGATTTAATCTCAATCAATCCTGCCTCCTTAGAAGTATTGATATACTTATAAGTTGGAACATAAGAATTAGAAATCGAATTAGAGTTGACTTGAGAACATACAACTTTCTTTTGAGAAGCTTTTACAACAGTTTCATTTGCTTTACAAGCTATAACAGGAGGATATAAGACTGCTTGAATAGAATCCTCATAATGCTGATATTGTTCATCTGTCCAATTAGCAAATCTCTCATCGTCTATAATGGATTGCGCATAAAGCATACCACACTGCATAAAAAGAGTAATGATTAATATGATTATTTTATTCATATACCGAAAATTTTAATTAGTTTTCATAATTTTCCACGTAGCTTTCTCTTGTCCAATCGCCAGAACCAGCACATAAACACCATTAGGTTCATGAGACAAATCCACTTCCGTTTGCCCTGCCACATTTTTCAAAACCAACACATTTTGACCTGACATATTATACACTAACACATTAAACTGCAACTTGCCATCAAGAGCAACAACCTTCACCTTTCCACTCTTAGCATTCGGAATAATCTGAAACTGATGATCTGAAATCATATCAGAATAAGCTACAGTACGTTTTGCCACTTGACTCTGAGTACGAGACATGACAATTTCTCTCTTCACTCGATTGCCTGCGTCATCATAAGTATACCCTAACTTGTTTTGGGCATACATACCCAAACTACAAGAAAGTAATGAGAGCAATAGAATTTTAGTCTTAAGAGCATTCATAATCTTTATAAAATTTAGTACAACATACCAACTAGATTCACACCATTTAAAGATACTTCAACAATGGCACCTCCCATAGGAATAGTAATATTTGCCTCTGGGGTAGCCACTACTTCTTGTGACAAGATATTGCCATCTACATCCTTGATAATAATTGTAACAAGTAACCCAGCCTGCAGATTTACATATAGAATGTCAGTCTCTTGATAGAGAGCTACTAACTCTTTTGCTGGAGAACGATTAGGCTTTGGCTTACCTAAATTACAATCATAATGACCCAAACGTACGGGTCTCCTCTTACTTGTTGCATGCAAAGTCTGCATGAACAAAAAACAGGTTAATAACAAAACAAACTTTCTCATGTATTTTTACTTTTTATTACGTTAAAAATTCAGCGTAAAAATACATAAAATGCTGCTAATAGCCATGAAAAAGCATTCACAACAGCATTCACAAGTGCAAAAACATGCTATACAACATAATTATCATAAATATTTCAGAAACTCATCCAAATCATCAGCCTTACCTTTCTCATTAGTTATTTTCTTATACAACCTTTGTTTTGCCATAGATACAGCCTGTCTGGTATGCGACGTTAGCATAGCTATTTCCTTGGTCGCAACACCAATTTTCACTAACAGACAAATATGATATTCATTATCTGACAAAGTGAAGTTGGTATACAGTTTGTCCTTAAAATCAGGATATATCTGATTAACTTTAAAATCTAACAGACTCCAATCAGTATCAGAAAAATGCATTTCATCTTTCAAGAAACGCCCTAATGAGACGCTTTCTTTAAGCTCTTGATGCAAACTTGTTTTCTTATCGTCAAGAGCAAAGAATCTCAATTCATTTAGCTTATTCTTTAATTGCAGCTTCCTTACAACACCCATATTCCAATAAACAATTAGGACAAAAGATATTACAAAGCACAAGAATATCAGAAAAATAACACCTATTATTTTATGGAGATTCTCTAACCTTAGCGTTTGAATATGTTCTTGCTGTGAAGCATAATTGAACAACGCTAGTCCATTTTGCTTTCGTTCCATTCTGTTTATCGCCTTAATGGAATCACCATATTCCAAATATAAATTCAAATAAAACAAAGACTTGTCAGAATTCTCTTCATATGCATAAATTTTCAACAGTCGATTTGCTGCTTCTTGCTTATCACAAACATTTCCTTTTTCCAAAAGTTGAGATAAATAGAATTTTGACGAATCTGGTTTCTCTATCGCCCAATAATACTCTGATGCCAAAAGATTAACCGACATTTCTTCATAATTCCTATTTGCCTGCAATGGAGTAGATAAATATGACTTTACCGAATCCAAACGATTTGTATAATAAATATAATAATTAGCAAGCTGTAGCTTTATATCATTTTGTACATTTTCATCAACATTATTTGCTATTTTCAAAGCCTTATGCAAACAAGACAAAGACATACGAGAATTATTCAAAGACATTTCAATTATAGCTATATCTCGAAGAGCCACAGCCATTCTTTTACTATCAGAAACTAAACTATAGCATTTGTAGGCTTTATTGAAAAACTCTATAGCCTGTTGAAAATCACCTTGATCTCTCATCATATAACCAACCTGTGAACATACACTTCCCCTCAAGCGTATATCATCATCGGCATCCAACAAATCCAACACTTTATGATAATAGGTAAAGGCCTGTGGAGCATCATGCAATTCATACAACCGTCTCCCCAATAAATAATACGCTCTTGGCAAAAGATAACTATCTTCTTTTTCATAAAATTTCACCAAGTTCTGTACACTATCCAATGTACCAAATGGCATATACAACTTATCTTTCACTGTCATTTTTAAAAGCAGAAGGTACATCATATCTGTTTTCTCAGCTGTATCAAGACGCAAAGAAATGGAATCCAATTTCAGTAAAGCGACCTTTGGATCTGAGCAAATCAGACTATCCGCCTCTACCAGAGAGGCTGGATAACGATGTTGGCAAGATGACGTAGCAAACAAGGTGAAAATCCCTGCTAAAATGAATACTAACAGTTTATTTTTCATGACCGTATGAGAATGATGCAAAAAATCCCATGCCCTTATTGCCGGAAAGCAATAAGGACATGGGATTATATGTTGTTTTATTATTCTTTTTCCTTATAGAAAATCTTGTTGGCACCACTGGTTATCTTCAGCGCCTCAGGATGCTCCTCTATGAAACTGTTGATGTGGCGAACACGCTTCTCTTCCAGAATCTCATCCACGGCTATGAGAATACCCGTCTCCTCTACATCACCGAAACCATAGTTGATGGCGGTGCCGAAGAGCTTCATGGTAGGACTCAGATTCATATACGCATTCACCAATGGAGGAATGTTGAAGCCCAACTCTCTGATTTCACGATTCAGGATGCGATAATCAGCTCGGAAATCATCCTCGGTGAAAATCTTCTCCATCTCGCTCTCAGGAGTCTCCAACTTCAATGGCTTCATCGGAATCACCAGGTTCTCCTTGTCATCAAAATGCTTCTTGAGGAAGTAGAGAATCATGTCGCGACCACGACGGATATAAGATGGATACATCGTCATCTTGCCAAAGAAATACTTCACCTCTGGGTAAAGCACAGTCAGGGCGCCCAAGCCATCCCAGAGATTATCCAGGGCAAAGATGCTCTTGCTGTTCTTGCGAACATTCTGATACTCAATAGAAACGAACGAACGGCCCAGCTCCACGGTGTAAGGCATGTAATCCTTCAGGAACTTGTCGGAGAAATGGAACATGTGGCTGGTGGCGAGCTTTGGCTGGCCCTTCTCGTCGAGCTGCCAGTCCCTGCCCAGCAGATAACGGTAACCACCGATAATCTCGTTGGCCTCCGGATTCCAGACGATGAGCTGCTTATAGCAGTTGTCACCAAAGTCGAATTCGTCAAGATCCATCGATTTCCCGGTTCCACCGCCAGCCTCACGGAAAGCGATTTCACGAAGGCGCCCAATCTCCTTCAACACATTTGGCGAGTCATTTGCCGTAACGATGTAAATCTCGTTATGGCTCTTATTGGTCATGCGAAGCTGCTTGTCGGGAGTCAACTCGCTCTTCAGCAGCTCGCGGTCAATCGGTTGGATGATTTCTTCTTCCATACTACTCTATCTCTATATAAAAACTATATTCTATAAATCTATATTATGTTTTACGATGCTTATAATACTCTGCTTATAATGCTTTGTTATAATTCGTAGACCTTATCTTTCACATACTGTGCCCACTCGGTGGCCGACTTGCTATGGTCGAAGGTCTGCCAAGGAATAGGTTTGCCGATGGCGATGCGGAAATGCTTGCCCACATTCTTGTACATCTCGTCTACCAGGAAAAGCATGGCGAGATTGAACGGCAGATGCTTGTCGCTGAAGCGGGCGATGCGATAGAATCGCTCTGAGTTGCACCCACCAAAGTGGATAGGCACCACGTCGCGCTGATACTCCACGCTCTTGGAAACGAAAGTCTTCTTCCAAGGCAGGTCGCGGATGCTGCCGTCAGGCTGCTTGCGGCTGTTCAGGCCAGCAGGGAACATGAGCATGTGGTTGTCGCTCTGGAAACCTGCCTCCACCATGCGCGGGAAGTCACGGCTCTGCCGACCGGTTTTATTGATGCCGATGCTTACAGGCTTGAGTCCCGGAAGATTGAGCAGAAGGTCGTTGACCAGATAGCGGAACTTGCCGTCATAATGCTTTCCGATGATGGACCCCAGGCACACACCGTCCTGTCCGCCCAGCGGATGATTAGACACGAAGGTATAGAGCTTTCCATCGTTCTTATCCGGCAGATTCTCCAAGCCCACAATCTCTACATCCATCTTCAGATAGCGCACGCATTCGGTGAGCCACTCTGTACCGGAAAGGCCACGACTTTCCCACAAGAACTTGTTGACCTCGTCCTCGTGAATGATTTTCTTAAGCCAAGAAACCAGGAAACCCGGCACATACTTCGCCTTGCTTCCCATCTTGCTCTTCAGTATCTTTTCTATATCTATCGTTTTCTCAATTGAAGCACTCATGTTCATTAAAACTTATAAGTACGTGCAAAATTAGTTCTTCTTTTTTAAATACGAGTCATTTTTTCCAAAAAAATATCATTTTTGCCTAAATTTCCTATAAAATAGCATCATTCGTGCAGAAATCAAGACAAAAAACAGCGTTTTCGGAGTTTCCGTGACATTCGGGTTCAGCAGAGCCCAAAAGGCGGGAAAACAACTTTTTTATAGCCGTTTTTAAAATTTTGCACGGAAAAGTAGCAGTTTGTGGGGATTTTTATGTACCTTTGAACCCGAATTCCTTTTAAATAGGTACATACGTGTGGTAAATAGGTACATACACGTGGGAGGAATGAGTTAAAAATAAGAAACTTATAAAGAAAAATAAGAAAAGACGATATGATTAAGACAGCAGAAACATACCACGTACCCGTTCTCCTGAAAGAGAGCGTTGACGGACTGAATATCCAGCCAGGCGGCATCTATGTAGATGTTACCTTCGGCGGTGGCGGACACTCCAGGGAGATACTCTCCCGACTCAGCGAGGGCGCCCACCTGTATAGCTTCGACCAGGATGCCGACGCCGAACGCAACGTGGTGGCGAATCCTGACTTCACCTTCGTTTGCTCCAACTTCAGATACCTGAAAAACTGGATGCGATACTATGGCGTTGACGGACTCGACGGACTGCTTGCCGACCTCGGCGTATCGAGCCATCACTTCGACGACGAGACCCGCGGCTTCTCGTTCCGCTTCGACTCGCCGCTCGACATGCGCATGAACAAGAGAGCCGGAAAGACTGCTGCCGACATCGTGAACGAATATGAGGAAGAAGCCCTTGCCGACATCTTCTACCTTTACGGCGAGCTGAAGAATTCGCGCCGCATCGCCTCTGCCCTGGTCAAAGCGAGAGCCACCAGCCCCATCAAGACCACCAAGGACTTCATGGCAGCCGTGGAACCCCTCTTCAAGCGCGAGCGTGAGAAGAAGGAGATGGCGAAGCTCTTCCAGGCGCTGCGCATAGAGGTGAACCACGAGATGGATGCCCTGAAAGAGATGCTCCGATCTGCCACCGAACTGCTGAAGCCGGGCGGCCGACTATCGGTAATCACCTACCACTCACTGGAAGACCGCATCGTGAAGAACATGATGAAGGCGGGCAATCCGGAAGGAAAGATAGAACAAGACTTCTTCGGAAGAATAGAAACTCCGTTCAAGCTCGTGAACAACAAGGTGATCATCCCTGATGCCGACGAGCAGGAGAGAAACCCGAGAAGCAGAAGTGCTAAACTTAGAATAGCAGAAAAGAAATAAGAAAATGGAAGAAAAAAAGGAAAAGCAGATAGTCAACAGCCAGGCGGAAGAAACAGTTCCCGAAAAGCCTGCCAAGGAAGCAGCTCCAGAAAAACCTGCCAAGGAAGCAGCTCCAGAAGAGTCGCTCAAGGCAGCTTTAGCCAAGCAGGCCATTGAAGAGGAGGCTTCGGGATCGGCAAGCTTTACCCTGCGCAAGATTCTGGGTGGCGATATCCTCACCGCCCAAATCATACGCAAGCAGATATGGCTGTTTGTGCTCATCGTGTTTTTCGTCATCATCTACATATCCAACCGATACAGCATCCAGAAGGACCTTATCGAGCTGGACCAACTGCAAAAAGAGCTGCAAGACACCAAGTACAAGGCTTTGTCTACCAGCAGCCAGATAACAGAAAAGAGTCGTGAGAGCAATGTGCTCGACGTGCTGAAGCACAGCAAAGACAGCATCCTGCACATCGCCACCCAGCCTCCTTACATCATTAACGTACCCGAAGAATGAGCAAGTTTGAACATAAGAAAGTAATGCCCCGCTACAGCGCCATCGCCATCATCATGACCCTGATAGCGGCTGCCATCGTGGGCAAGGCATTCTACATCATGACTGCCAAGCACGACTACTGGATGAAGGTTGCCGAGCGACAGAAGAGAGATTCCGTGACCGTGAAGCCTAACCGAGGCAACATCCTGAGCTGCGCCGGTCAGCTGATGGCGAGTTCGCTGCCAGAGTTCAAGGTGTTCATGGACTTCCAGGCATTGTCTACCGCCAAGAACGACTCGCTGTGGGATGTGAAGCAGGATTCCATCTGCCAGGGGCTGCACAAGATATTCCCGGAGAAGAGTGCTGAGGAATTCAAGCGCCATCTGATAGAGGGACGAGGCAAGAAGAGCCGCCACTGGGCAATATACGGCAGCCGCATCGACTACAACACCTTCACCGAGGTGAAGAGTCTGCCGGTGTTCCGCATGTCGCCCTACAAGAGCGGTTTCCACTGGGAGGAATATAATGCCCGCACCCGTACCTACGGTTCGCTTGCCGGACGTACCATCGGAGCCATGTTCGGCGCCAAGGATACCGCCCGCTTCGGACTAGAACTGAGCTACGACTCCATCCTGCGTGGAACCAACGGTATCGTGCATCGCCGCAAGGTGCGCAACAAGTTCCTCGACATCACCGATACCCCTCCTATCGACGGAGCCGACATCGTGACCACCATCGACGTGAGCATGCAGGATCTTGCCGAGCGTTCGCTCATCGAGGAGCTGAAGGAAATCAACGCCAACGTGGGTGTAGCCATCGTGATGGATGTGCCTACCGGCGACATCAAGGCCATCGTGAACATGGAGAAATGTTTCGACGGAGAATACAGAGAGATTCACAACCATGCCGTGAGCGACCTGCTGGAGCCGGGTTCCGTGTTCAAGCCAGCCTCGCTGCTCGTGGCCCTGGACGACGGCGTGGTGGATACCACCTACCATGTGGAGACGGGCTGCGGCGTATGGCAGATGTACGGCAGAGACATGAAGGACCACAACTGGCGCAAGGGCGGATATGGCATGCTGAGCTTTGCCCAGACCCTGTGGTACAGTTCCAATATCGGTGTGAGCCGCATCATCGACGACCATTACAGGAACAACCCGGAGAAATTCGTGAAGGGCATCTACCGCACCGGTCTGCACGACGACCTGAAGATTCCGCTGATGGGTGCTACCCCGGCAAGAATCCGTATGCCGCACAAGAACAGCCACGGACAGTATGACAACTGGGCTAAGACTTCGCTGCCATGGATGAGTATCGGATATGAGACGCAGGTGCCACCTATCTCTACCCTCACCTTCTACAACACCATCGCCAACAACGGCAAGATGATGCGCCCTAGATTCGTGAGCAAGGTGGTGAAGAACGGAGAAACCATCATGGAATTCCCGCCAGAGGTGATGCGCCCGCAGATAGCCAAGGAGAAGAGCATCAAGGAGTTGCAGACCATCCTGGAACAGGTGGTGAGCGTGGGACTCGGAAAGAAGGCTGGTTCGCCTAACTTCAAGGTGGCAGGAAAGACGGGTACGGCGCAGGTATCAAAGGGTGCCGGCGGATACAAGAACGGCGGAACCAACTATCTGGTTAGCTTTGCCGGCTATTTCCCTGCCGACAATCCGCGCTACAGCTGCATCGTCTGCATCCAGAAATCGGGCTTGCCTGCTTCGGGAGGAAGCATGAGCGGAAAGGTGTTCCACGACATCGCCGAAGGCATCATGGCGCAGAGCCTGAAACTCGACGTGAAGGACGCCAAGGATTCCGCTTCCATCTTCGTACCCGACGTGAAGAACGGCAACGTGCTTGCTGCCGACTATGTGCTCACCCACCTGGGCATCAAGACCAACACCAACTGGGGCGGCAGCTATGCCAACGGAAACCCTATCTGGGGCAAGGCAGAACGTTCTGGAAGCCGAAGCATCCGACTCATCAGAGAGAAGCAATACGGCAAGGGCACCGTGCCTGACGTGATGGGCATGGGCGCAAGAGACGCCATCTTCAACATGGAGAGCCGAGGCATCAAGACCCGGATTGTGGGCAGAGGAAAGGTAACCAAGCAGAGTCTGGTTCCCGGAACTCCGGTCAAGAAGGGAGCCGTATGCTCCCTTGAACTCAACTAAACCAGAGCGGGACTCAACTCTCGATGGCATCCAGAGCTGAGTTCTGCACCCTATATATAAATAAGGTGTAAATCTCTATATATAATTAAGGTGTAAATTTATAAAAAACAATTATATGAAGTTACAAGAATTGCTCAAAAACATCGAGCCGATTCAGATTATCGGCGATGCAGATGTAGAGGTGTCGGGCATCAACATCGATTCCCGAAAGATTAAGGAAGGTCACCTGTTCGTTGCCATGAAGGGCACACAGGTTGACGGCCACAAGTTTATACCAAAGGCATTGGAACTGGGCGCAAAATCGGTTTTGTGCGAGGACTTGCCTGAGGAGAAGGTTGAGGGCGTAACTTACATTCAGGTAGCATCTACCGAGGATGCTGTAGGCAAGGTGGCAACCCTTTTCTATGGCGACCCATCCAGAAAACTGAAGTTGGTTGGCGTGACTGGTACCAATGGCAAGACCACCATCGCCACCTTATTATATAATATGTTCCGCAAGTTCGGACATAAGTGCGGTTTGCTCTCCACCGTGTGCAACTACATTGAGGACGAGGCGATTCCTGCCGACCATACCACTCCAGACCCAATAGAGCTGAACATGCTGCTGGGCAAGATGGTAGAGGCTGGCTGCGAGTATGCCTTCATGGAGTGCTCTTCGCACGCCATCGCACAGAAGCGTATCGGAGGACTGCAGTTTGCCGGCGGATTGTTTACCAACCTGACCCGCGACCATCTGGACTATCACAAGACCTTTGAGAACTATCGCAACGCCAAGAAGGCATTCTTCGACGGACTGCCAAAGACCGCCTTTGCCATCACCAATGCCGACGACAAGAACGGCATGATTATGGTACAGAACACCAAGGCTACCGTGAAAACCTACTCTACCCGCAGCATGGCAGACTTCAGAGCCAGAATCCTGGAGTGTCACTTCGGCGGCATGTATCTGGAGATTGACGGCAGAGAAGTGGGCGTACAATTTATCGGCAAGTTCAACGTGAGCAACCTGCTCGCCGTATACGGTGCAGCCATCATGCTGGGCAAGAAGCCAGAGGATGTGCTCGTAGTGATGAGCACCCTTCACAGCGTAAACGGACGACTGGAGCCAATCCAGTCGCCAGAGGGTTATACCGCCATCGTAGACTATGCCCACACGCCAGATGCCCTGGAGAACGTATTGAACGCCATTCACGAAGTGCTCGACGGCAAGGGCGGCGAAGTAATCACCGTATGCGGAGCCGGCGGCAACCGCGACAAGGGCAAGCGCCCTCTGATGGCACAGGAGGCTGTAAAGCAGAGCGATAAGGTAATCATCACCAGCGACAACCCACGTTTCGAAGAGCCACAGGACATCATCAACGACATGCTTGCCGGACTCAATGCCCAGCAGATGAAGAAGGTAATCAGCATCGTAGACCGCAAGGAAGCCATCCGCACAGCCTGCATGATGGCAAAGAAGGGCGACGTGATTCTCGTAGCCGGAAAGGGACATGAGGACTATCAGGAGATTAAGGGCGTGAAGCACCACTTTGACGACAAGGAGGTGATTCGCGACATCTTCGGCATTCCACAGAAGTAAAATAAAGAAAAAGAAGAAAAATGTTATATTATCTCTTTAGATTTTTAGAGCAGTGGGGCATCTCAGGCTCTCACATGTGGGGTTACATCTCGTTCCGAGCCCTGCTCGCATTGATATTGTCACTCGTTATCTCAGCATGGTTTGGCGAGAAATTCATCAAGTATCTCAAAAACAAGCAAATCACTGAGACCCAGCGCGATGCCAGTATCGACCCGTTTGGAGTGAAGAAGATTGGCGTGCCTTCTATGGGTGGTGTCATCATCATCCTTGCCATCCTCGTTCCGGTGATTCTGCTGGGACGTCTGCGCAACATCTATCTCATCCTGATGATCATCACCACCGTATGGCTGGGTTTCCTGGGCGGTATGGACGACTTCATCAAGATTTTCAAGCGCGACAAGGAAGGCTTGAAGGGTAAGTACAAGATTGTGGGACAGGTGGGCATCGGTCTCATCGTGGGTCTGGTGCTCTGGGCTTCGCCTGACGTGAAGATGAACGAGAACCTCGCCATCGAACGCCAGGGACAGGAGACCGTGGTGAAACACCGCGCAGAAGCAAGGAAATCGCTGAAGACTACGATTCCGTTCTTCAAGGGTCACAACCTGGATTACTCCAACATTACCAGCTTCTGCGGCAAATACAAGGTGGCAGCAGGCTGGATTCTCTTTGTGATTATGACCATCTTCGTGGTGACAGCCGTTTCTAACGGAGCCAACCTCAACGACGGTATGGACGGCATGTGTGCCGGCAACTCCGCCATCATAGGTGTGGCGCTAGGCATACTTGCGTATGTGTCATCGCACATCGAGTTTGCCGCCTACCTCAACATCATGTATATCCCTGGTTCAGAGGAGCTGGTGGTATTCTTCTGCGCCTTCATCGGAGCGCTCATCGGTTTCCTCTGGTACAACGCCTACCCTGCCCAGGTGTTCATGGGCGACACGGGTTCGCTGACCATCGGCGGTATCATCGCCGTGGGTGCCATCATCATCCACAAGGAGCTGATGCTGCCTATCCTCTGCGGTATCTTCTTCGTAGAGAGCCTCAGCGTGATGATGCAGGTTTACTACTACAAGCTGGGCAAGCGCAGGGGCATCAAGCAGCGCATCTTCAAGCGCACGCCTATCCATGACAACTTCCGCACACAGGATAGCCAGCTGGACCCTGAGTGCAAGTACTTGTGGAAGAAGCCTCGCAACTGCTACCACGAATCGAAGATTACCATCCGCTTCTGGATTGTAACCATCATCCTGGCGGCATTGACCATCATCACATTGAAGATTAGATAATACACAGGCTCTTTTCCAGCCTGATAAGACAAGAATAAGACAATGAGCAAAATTGTAATTTTAGGAGCCGGCGAGAGCGGCGCAGGTGCTGCCGTGCTGGCTAAGAAGGAGGGATTCGAGGTCTTCGTATCAGACATGTCGAAGATCAAGGATAACTACAAGAAGTTGATGGATGACCACAACATTGAATGGGAAGAGGGTCACCACACAGAAGAGAAGATCTTAGACGCCAACGAAGTCATCAAGAGCCCGGGCATCCCTAAGGAGGCACCTATGGTTCAGAAACTGATGGCGAAGGGCACTCCTATCATCAGCGAAATAGAGTTTGCTGGCCGCTATACCGATGCCAAGATGATCTGCATCACGGGCAGCAACGGCAAGACTACCACCACCTCGCTGATTTACCACATCATCAAGTCGGCTGGCTACGATGTAGGTCTGGCGGGCAACATCGGAAAGAGTCTGGCGCTGCAGGTAGCTGAGACTCCTCATAAGTACTACGTCATCGAGCTGAGCAGTTTCCAGCTCGACAACATGTATGAGTTCCGTGCCAACGTGGCTATCCTGCTCAACATCACCCCCGACCATCTGGACCGCTATGAGTTCAAGATGCAGAACTATACCGATGCCAAGATGCGCATCACCCAGAACCAGACAGAGGAAGACAGCTTCATCTTCTGGAACGACGACCCTATCGTGAAGAAGGAACTGGAGAAGTATGACCTCAAGTCACACCTCTGCCCATTCTCTGAATTCAACGAAGAAGGATGCGTGGGCTTCATCGAGGACGGCAAGTACAAGCTCAACTTCCCGTCAGCCTTCGAAATGCCACAGGCAGACATGAGCCTGCGCGGCAAGCACAACATCTACAACAGTCTGGCTGCCGGACTTGCCTGCAACATCGTGGGCATCGACCACGAGACCCTGCACAAGGGTCTGAGCGATTTCCCTGGCGTAGAACACCGCCTGGAGAAAGTGGGCAAGTTCAAGGGCGTTTACTATGTGAACGACTCAAAGGCTACCAACGTGGATGCCTGCTGGTATGCGCTGGAAAGCATGACCACTCCTACCATCCTCATCATCGGAGGTAAGGACAAGGGCAACGACTACAACCAGATCAAGGACCTGGTGAAGGAGAAATGCGCAGGTATCGTATATCTGGGAGCCGACAATCAGAAGTTGCACGACAACTTCGATGCCCTGGGCATCCCTGTGCGCGACACCCACAGCATGAAAGACTGCGTGGCAGCCTGCCAGGAACTGGCTAAGCCAGGCTACACCGTATTGCTCAGCCCATGCTGCGCCAGCTTCGACCTGTTTAAGAACATGGAAGACAGAGGAGAGCAGTTTAAGGCATTGGCAAGAGCCATCGGAGAATAAAAAATCAAGGAGTTAAGGAACCAGGACACCCCTGGCCTTAACTCCTTCACTTTCAAAATAGATAGAAAAGAAATGAACAATAAGACCATAGGCAACATATTCAAGGGAGACAAGGTAATCTGGATGGTTTTCTTCTTTCTCTGCATGATCAGTATCGTGGAGGTGTATTCCGCTTCCAGCTCCCTGTCGTACAAGAGCGGCAACTTCATGGCTCCTGTACTCCGACACATTGGCCTGCTGGGAATGGGCTTGATTACCATGATATGTATGCTCAAGGTTAAGTGCAAGTACTTCAAGATAGTAACTCCTTTCGTCTTGCTCCCGTCGCTCGGACTGCTCGTCTGGGTGCTGGTAGCCGGACAGTCTACCAACGGTGCATCCCGATGGATCAACTTCATCGGCATCCAGTTTCAGCCATCCGAGATAGCCAAGGGAGCGGTGGTGCTGGCTGTGGCACAGATCCTGAGTGCCATGCAGACACCCAACGGTGCCGACCGTAGAGCATTCAAATACGTTCTGACGGCTTGCAGCATGTTTGTTTTCCTCATCTGTCTGGAAAATCTGTCAACCGCCATGCTTCTGTGTATCACCATCTTATGCATGATGATCATAGGCAGGGTACCGATGAGCCAGATAGGCAAGTTGGTGGGTACAGCCCTGATAGGCATCTGTCTCATCTTTGCCGCCGTCATGATAGTAGGTCAGGACAAGGGAGAAACGGCGCAGAAAACGGAAAATACCTTGACGGAAAACGTGAACGAGGAGAAAGAGGCACCGGGAAAAATAGAGAAGATGTTCCACCGCGCCGACACCTGGAAGGCACGTATCGACAAGTTTCTGAATTCCAAGCCAGTGGCACCGGAAGACGTAGACCTTGACAAGGATGCCCAGGTGGCACATGCCAACATCGCCATCGCCTCATCCAACATCGTAGGAAAGGGTCCGGGCAACTCCGTGGAGCGCGACTTCCTGTCGCAGGCATTCTCCGACTTCATCTATGCCATCATCATCGAAGAGATGGGCATCTGGGGAGCCGTGTTCGTAGCCATGCTCTACATCATCCTGCTGTTCAGAGCCGGCAAGATAGCCAACCGCTGCGAGAACACCTTCCCGGCGTTCCTCTGCATGGGTCTTGCCATCATGCTCGTGGTGCAGGCATTGTTCAACATGGCAGTGGCTGTGGGCCTGGCTCCGGTGACCGGCCAGCCGCTTCCGCTCATCAGCCGAGGCGGTACTTCCACCATCATCAACTGTCTCTATCTAGGAATCATATTAAGCATCAGTAGAACAGCAAAAAAGAAAGATTTGCCTCAAAATGAAGCAAATATTGACAAATTTGCTGCTGCATAACAAAAGACTATCTAAAATTAGGTAAAAAATGCCATTAAATGGATTTTTTTGCTTACCTTTGCGTGGGATTTATTGACCCTATGGGTCAGAAACAAGAATTGACATGGACAATGAATTAAGAATCATCATAAGTGGAGGCGGTACAGGCGGTCATATATTCCCTGCCGTATCCATCGCAAACGCCATCAAGGCCAAGCGCCCTGATGCCAAGATTTTGTTTGTAGGAGCACTCGGCAGAATGGAAATGCAGCGTGTCCCTGCAGCAGGTTATGAAATCAAAGGATTGCCTATCTGCGGTTTTGACAGAAAGCACCTGCTCAAGAACATCGCCGTGCTCTTCAAGATCTGGAAGAGCCAGCACATGGCAAAGAGCATCATCAGGAATTTCAAGCCGATGGCGGCTGTAGGCGTGGGCGGATATGCCAGCGGACCTACTCTCAACGTTTGCGCCAGCAAAGGTATTCCATGCCTCATCCAGGAACAGAACTCATACGCAGGTGTGACCAACAAGCTCCTGGCAAAGAAGGCAGAAAAGATATGCGTGGCTTACGAAGGAATGGAACGTTTCTTCCCAGCCGACAAGATTATCATGACGGGAAACCCAGTGCGACAGAACGTGCTGGAGACTACCATCACCAAGGAAGAGGCAAGAAAGCAGTTTGGACTCGACCCTGAAAAGAAAACCATCCTGCTCGTGGGCGGAAGCCTCGGAGCAAGAACCATCAACGAGAGCGTGCTGCAGCACCTGGACCTGGTGAAGGAAAGCGGCGTGCAGTTTATCTGGCAGACAGGTAAGTACTACAACGCAGCCATCATGGAGCAGATGAAAGGCAAGGAATTGCCAATGCTCAAGGTTACCGACTTCATCAGCGACATGGGTGCAGCCTACAAGGCAGCCGACCTGGTTATCAGCCGTGCCGGTGCCAGCAGCATCAGCGAGTTCTGCCTCATCGGCAAGCCGGTAATCCTGGTTCCTAGCCCTAACGTGGCAGAAGACCACCAGACCAAGAACGCCATGGCGCTGGTGAACAAGGACGCAGCCATCTACGTGAAGGATGCCGAGGCACCAGAGGTATTGCTGAAAAAGGCAGTAGATACAGTGAAGGACGAAGCCAAGCTCGCCTCACTCTGTGAGAACATCAAGAAATTAGGTTTAAAGAACTCTGCCGACGTCATCGCCGACGAAGTCATCAAATTAGCAACAAAGTAATGGAAATCAAAGATATCAAAGCTGTTTATTTTGTAGGTGCCGGCGGTATCGGCATGAGCGCCATCGCCAGATACTTCCTCAGCAAGAAGTTGGTAGTAGCAGGATACGACAAGACTCCTTCCAAGCTCACCCATGAGCTGGAGAAAGAGGGCATGCTCATCCACTACGAGGAGAACGTAGACCTCATCCCTGAGGCCTGCAAGGATGCCAAGAGCACCCTGGTGATTTACACACCAGCTATCCCAGCAGAGCACAAGGAGCTGGTTTTCTTCCATGAAAACGGCTTCACCATCGAGAAGCGTGCTCAGGTACTGGGCACACTGACCCGTACACACAAGGGCTTGTGCGTAGCCGGCACACACGGCAAGACTTCAACATCTACCATGTGCGCCCACATCATGCACCAGAGCCATGTAGATTGCAATGCCTTCCTGGGTGGTATTTCCAAGAATTACGGCACCAACTACATCCTCTCTGACAAGAGCGACTACGTAGTAATCGAGGCAGATGAGTTCGACCGCAGCTTCCACTGGTTGCGTCCATGGATGAGCGTCATCACATCTACCGACCCAGACCACCTCGACATCTACGGCACCAAGGAGGCTTATCTGGAAAGCTTCCGCCACTACACAGAATTGATCCAGCCGGGCGGTGCCCTCATCATCCACAAAGACCTGGAGATGAAGCAGCACGTGCAGGACGGCGTCAAGATATACGAATACAGCCAGGACGAAGGCGACTTCCACGCAGAGAACATCAAGATAGAGAATGGCGGAATCAAATTCGACTTCATCTCTCCTATCGAGAACGTAACAGGCGTAGAACTCGGACAGCCTGTGCCAATCAACATCACCAACGGTGTAGCTGCAATGGCAATGGCACAGTTGAATGGCTGCACAGCCGATGAGCTGCGCAACGGAATGAAGACATACGGAGGTGTGGACCGCCGCTTCGACTTCAAGATCAAGAACGACAAGCTCGTATTCCTCTCCGACTACGCTCATCACCCAAAAGAGATTTACCAGAGTGCGAAGAGCATCCGTGAGCTGTACAAAGATCGCAAGATTACTGCCATCTTCCAGCCACACCTCTATACCCGCACCCGTGACTTCTACAAAGACTTTGCCAACAGCCTGAGTCTTCTCGATGAAGTCATCCTCTGCGACATCTATCCAGCCCGTGAGCAGCCTATCCCAGGTGTAACATCCAAGCTCATCTACGACAACCTGAAGCCAGGCGTAGAGAAGAGCATGATACACAAGGAAGACGTACTCGACCTGGTGAAGAACCGAGACTTCGACGTACTCGTCATCCTGGGAGCCGGCGACCTGGACAACTATGTTCCTCAAATAACAGAAATATTAGAAAAGAAGTAAATGCATATCAATTGGCAGAAAACCATCATCATCACCCTAGACGTGGCATTGGCCACCTACCTGGGTTTCGCTTTCACCAAGTTTAACAAACCTGATGAAAAGAACCTGGTGTGCACCAAGGTGAACATCAACATACAGGATGAGATGACCAATGGCTTTCTGAATGCAAAGGAAATCAAGAAGAGACTGGAGATGAAGAAGCTCTACCCCCTGGAGAAGCCACTCAGCCAAGTGAACTCCAGGATGATAGAGGAGGCACTGAAAACCAGTCCCTTCGTGAAGACCGCAGAATGCTACAAGACCCAGGAAGGTCTGGTAGATATCTATCTCACCCAGCGCATGCCAATTGTTAGAATCAAGAGCATCAACAACGAGGACTACTATGTAGATGATCATTATCAGATCATGCCGAACACCAACTATACGAGCGACATCATCATCGCCACGGGCAACATCAACAAATGGTACGCCCAGAAGTATATCTCACTGGTGAGCAAGACTCTGATGACGAACAATCTTTGGAGAAATCAGATTGAGCAGATCAACGTACTGCCCAACAGGGGCATCGAACTAGTTCCCCGGGTAGGAAACCACATTATATATATAGGTAACCTGCCCGAGAGTAACATCATCAGCAAAAGAGAAAAGGACGTAGAAGCGTTCATCAACAAAAAGATGGATCGATTGGAGAAATTCTACAAATATGGACTATCTCAGGCTGGCTGGAACAAATACTCATACATCAATATCGAGTTTGACAACCAGATTATTTGCAAAAAGCATCATAACAGCTAATTTAAGGTTAAATAGAAACAGAAAAAGATAATATATAAGGACTATGCCAAAGGAATTTATTGTAGCTATCGAGCTTGGCTCATCTAAGATGACAGGTATAGCAGGTCAGAAGAATTTGGACGGCAGCATCACCGTACTTGCTGTCGTTCAGGAGAATTCATCTTCTTGCATCAGAAAGGGTGTTATCTATAACATCGACAAGACGGGGCAGTGCCTCATCAGCATCATCAAGAAGTTGAAGAATATTCTCCAGCAAGACATCACCCAGGTATACGTGGGTGTAGGCGGCAGATCTATCAGAAGTCTGAAAAACGTCATCGTGAAGGATCTGCCTGGAGCTTCCATCATCTCGCAAGACATGATCAACGAGCTCATGGACATCAACCGCAACATGACGTATCCAGACCAGGAGATTCTGGATGCAGCAACCCAGGAATACAAGATAGACAACCAGTATCAGATAGACCCTGTAGGCATACAGTGCAACCATCTGGAGGGTATCTTCCTGAACATACTCTGGCGCAAGAACTTCTACAACAACATCAACACTTGCTTCGAAAACGCCAATATCTCTATTGCAGAGATGTACTTGGCTCCTTTGGCTATGGCAGACAGTGTCCTTACTGACTCTGAGAAGCGTGCAGGATGTATGCTCGTAGATTTGGGTGCTGATACAACGACCGTATCCGTATATTATAAAGGTATATTGCGCCATCTCTCTGTCATTCCATTGGGCGGCAACAACATCACCAAGGATCTGACTTGCCTGCAGCTTGAGGAAGCTGACGCAGAGAAGATGAAACTGAAATACGCCAAGGCATACACCGACATCGCCAATATGGACCAGGCACTTCTCTATCCTGTAGATAAGGACAGAAGCGTGGAGAGCAAGAAGTTCATCGAAATCGTAGAGGCTCGCGTTGAGGAAATCGTGGAGAATGCCTGGTTCCAGGTTCCTGCGGAATTCTCAGACAAGCTGATGGGCGGCATCGTATTGACCGGTGGTGGCAGCAACATGCCGGAAATCGACAAGGTATTCAAGAACCATACCCATATTGACAAAGTGCGCATTGCCAAGTTCGTTACCCAGACCATCAATTCGAAGGACCAGAAGATCAACAGCCGCAACGGTATGATGAACACCATCCTGGGACTCCTGGCCAAGGGCGACATGAACTGTGCCGGCAACGAATTCGGACAGGATCTCTTCGACAATCTCGACAACCACACTTCTACCGTTGATACCCACAGAACTACACGCAACCCTAACGACACCACAGGTTTGGGCGTAGTTCAGACAGAGGAAATCAAGAAGAAGGCAGAGGAAGAGGCTCGCCGCAAGAAGGAACAGGAGGAAGAGGAAGCAAGACGCCTGGCTGAGATTGAAGCCGAGGAAGAAGCCAAGCGCAGAAAGGAGAACAGCCTCGTACACAAGTTTATGAGAGGATTCAAGAAATTCGTCAAGGATACCATCTCAGAGGAAGAATAAGAAAGAATAACATTTTAGAATTATACTATTATGCTAGATAACGGAAATACTCCACATATTCTGGACTTTGGAGAGCCAGAAAAAGAAAACAGCATCATCAAGGTGATTGGTGTGGGTGGTGGTGGCGGTAACGCCGTAAACCACATGTATCGTGAGGGCATCCACGACGTAAGCTTCGTATTGTGCAACACGGACAATCAGGCACTCAACGATTCTCCTGTACCTGTCCACCTGCAGTTGGGTAAGGAAGGATTGGGAGCTGGCAACAAGCCTGCCAAGGCACGCCAGGCAGCAGAGGAAACCCTGGAAGAAATCAAGCACATGCTCAACGACGGAACCAAGATGGCTTTCATCACCGCAGGTATGGGTGGTGGTACCGGAACTGGTGCAGCCCCAGTCATTGCCCGCGTGAGCAAGGAACTGGGTATCCTGACCGTAGGTATCGTTACCATCCCATTCCGCTTCGAAGGTCCAAAGAAGATAGACCAGGCGCTGGATGGCGTTGAGGAAATGTCAAAGCACGTTGATGCCTTGCTGGTTATCAACAACGAGCGACTTCGCCAGATTTATCCAGACCTCGCCGTGCTCGATGCATTCGGCAAGGCGGATGATACCCTGAGCGTAGCTGCCAAGAGTATCGCAGAAATCATCACAGTTCACGGACTCATCAACCTCGACTTCAACGACGTGAAGACCGTATTGAAGGATGGTGGTGTTGCCATCATGAGTACAGGATACGGTGAGGGCGAAGGTCGTGTGAAGAAGGCTATCGAAGATGCCTTGAATTCACCATTGCTCAACGACAACGACGTATTCAACTCTAAGAAGATTCTGCTGAGCATCGCATTCGCCAGCGAGAAGAAGGACAACCCTGGTTTGACCATGGATGAGATGAACGACGTGAACGACTTCATGGAGAAATTCGGCGAGGACTTCGAATTGAAGTGGGGACTTGCCATCGACCCAGAGCTGGGCAGCCGAGTAAAGGTAACCGTACTGGCTACCGGTTTCGGACTCGAAGACGTGGAGGGTATGAACCGCCACATCAAGAAGCATACGGAGGAGGAAGCCCGCCGCATGGCAGAAGAGGAAGAGACAAGAGCCGAGCGCCAGAACAGAAGAGAGCGCTACTATGGTTCAGACGGCAACTCTACGCAGTATAAGCGTCATCCACACATCTTCCTGTTCCGTCCTGAGGATCTGGACAACGAGGATGTAATCCTGCAGGTAGAGAATACTCCTACCTACAAGCGTACACGCCAGACTCTGGAAGACATCCGCAACCTGGCTTCAGGCAATGTGGAAGTGGAAGAGGCTAAGAAAAAAGACGACAACGACTCTATTCAGGGAGTTATCAGCTTCGCCTAACTGTCCCACCGCATGAAGCCTTCCCTCATCCCCTCGCCACGAGGAAAGGGGAAAGACTAGGCAAAGAGTTCCTTCAGAACAGAAAAGCTTTTCAATTCCGGGAATCCCGGAACATGAATCTTATAATATTGCAATATCACCTCTATACAGCGGTTCCGATCCATTCGGGACATTGTATAGAGGTGCATTGTTTCATAGCTCAACCTGAACAGGCTCACCATACGCAGGGAATCCTCCTTATTTAAATAATGTGTATGCGTAGGCACAAAGGAAACAAAGCGACCCTCCTCTAAGTCAAAGTAATCGCCCGTGACTCCACTTTCCAGGTTCGGAGAGAAGCCCAGGAAGAAGGTAAGGCGAACCATGAAGACAATGTGAAAGTTGGCAAAGCCCTCTCTGGCACGGTCGAGCCACAAGACACTTTCCTCTATAAACGAGAACAAAGGCATGTTAGCCTGTTCGTTGCGGGTGGCCTGCCCCAGGAGTTCAGCAAGAAACATCGACATCGCCAACTTAAACGGCGAGAAGGGAATATCCACGAATGGAGAGGAGATGGCAACATCCCTGATTCGTTGCAGACTTGCTTTCGGACGATGGTCAAACTCCAGGTTCAGCAACATCAGGGGCTGGAACAGCTGTCGCTTCATCTTCGACTTGGAAGATTTGGGAATTTTAACCATAAAAGATAGTCTGCCCAACTTTTCCGTGAAGAAATCCACGATAAGCTGTGCATCACCATATTTAATCGTTTGCAGCACAATGGCTCTAGTTTTTACTTCCATTTTGTCTATAATTGTTTAAAAACAGGGCAAAATTACAAAAAAACAAGCATTTAGCGAAAATTTTCCCCAAAAAATTTGTGAGATTCGAAAAAAAGTAGTAACTTTGCACCCGCAAATAAGCAATGGTCCCTTCGTCTATCGGTTAGGACGAGAGATTTTCATTCTCTAAAGAGCAGTTCGACTCTGCTAGGGACTACAAACATTTAAGAAATAAAAAAAATAACATAAAGAAGATGGCAAATCACAAATCATCAATCAAGAGAATCCGTCAGGACAAGAAGAAGGCTTTGCATAACAAGTACTATGCAAAGACTATGCGCAATGCCGTTCGCAAATTGCGCAACATGTCTGACAAGGAGGAGGCTGCAAAGCTCTATCCTACAGTTCAGAAGCTTTTAGACAAGTTGGCTAAGATCAACGTTATTCATGAGAACAAGGCTGCTAACTTGAAGTCTGGTCTTACTCAGCACATCGCAAAGTTGGCCTAACTTATAAGTCAAAGCAAAAGACATAAATAAGGCTGCATTCCTTTCAAGAGGATTGCAGCCTTATTCTTGTTTTCCAAAGTATGTTTTCCTTCCCTATTTTGTTATCGGAAACAGCACGTTTTACCCTCTTTTTTCCCCTATTTCTTCTACATATTTGAAAACTTCACGTTTTCTTGTTTTTTTCGCTATTTTTCACAAAGAAAACCTTCTGAATCTCAGCTTTTTTTAGTATCTTTGCACGGAAATAAGACAATTCTAAAAATGGCAGAAAATCAAAACAACGCAAATAATTACTCTGCGAGTAACATCCAGGTCCTCGAAGGCTTAGAGGCTGTTCGCAAACGTCCGGCGATGTATATTGGTGACATCTCCGAAAAGGGTCTTCATCACTTGGTAAACGAAACTGTAGACAACTCTATTGACGAAGCAATGGCGGGCTACTGTACCGACATCGAAGTTACCATCAACGAAGACAACTCCATCACCGTAGAAGACAATGGTCGTGGTATCCCTGTGGATATGCACGAGAAACTCCATAAATCAGCCCTCGAGGTCGTAATGACCGTGCTCCATGCCGGTGGTAAGTTCGACAAGGGTTCCTACAAAGTATCTGGTGGTTTGCACGGTGTGGGTGTAAGTTGTGTAAACGCACTTTCTACCCACATGTTGTCACAGGTGTTCCGTGGCGGCAAAATCTACCAGCAGGAATATGAGAAGGGTAAGCCTCTCTATCCTGTCAAGGTGGTAGGCGAGACCAACAAGCGCGGTACACGCCAGCAGTTCTGGCCAGACCCAACCATCTTCACCCACACAGTCTATAAGTGGGACATCATCGCCAACCGTATGCGCGAGTTGGCATTCCTCAACGCAGGTATCAAGATTACCTTGAAAGATCTGCGCCCAGACGAGGAAGGCAAGACCAAAGAGCAGGTATTCCATGCCAAGGACGGTTTGAAGGAATTCGTCCGCTACGTGGATCGCCATCGCACTCACCTCTTCGACGACGTCATTTATCTGAAGACAGAAAAGCAGGGTATTCCTATTGAGATTGCCGTGATGTACAACACAGACTATTCAGAGAATATCCACTCATACGTCAACAACATCAACACCATTGAGGGTGGTACCCACCTGACCGGTTTCCGCATGGCGTTGACCCGTACCTTGAAGGCTTACGCAGAAGCCGACCCAACTATCTCTAAGCAGATAGAGAAAGCAAAGGTAGAGATTGCACCAGAAGACTTCCGCGAGGGTCTCACAGCCGTTATCTCTATCAAAGTAGCAGAGCCTCAGTTTGAGGGACAGACCAAGACCAAGCTCGGCAACAGCGAGGTGCAGGGTGCCGTTCAGCAGGCTGTGAACGAGGCTTTGTCTGATTACCTGGAGGAGCATCCAGACGAGGCTAAGCGCATCTGCGAGAAGGTGGTATTGGCTGCAACAGCACGTATCGCTGCCCGCAAAGCACGCGAGAGCGTACAGCGCAAGAACTTCATGACTGGTGGAGGTCTGCCTGGTAAGCTCGCCGACTGTTCTATGAAGGATCCTAAGGAATGCGAAATCTTCCTCGTCGAGGGTGATTCCGCTGGTGGTTCAGCCAAGCAGGGCCGCGACCGTTTCCGCCAGGCTATCCTCCCATTGCGTGGTAAGATTCTGAACGTAGAGAAGGTTCAGTGGCATAAGGTCTTCGAGGCTGAGTCTGTGATGAACATCATCCAGAGTATTGGTGTCCGCTTCGGAGTGGATGGCGAAGACAGCAAGGAGGCAAACACCGACAAGTTGCGCTACGACAAGATTATCATCATGACCGATGCCGACGTCGATGGTTCACACATCGACACCCTGATCATGACTCTCTTCTATCGCTTCATGCCAAAGGTTATTGAGGAAGGTCACTTGTATATCGCAACCCCACCTCTCTACAAGTGTACATACCGCAACAAGGTGAGCGAATACTGCTATACCGAGCAGCAGCGCCAGGCTTTCATCGACAAGTATGGCGACGGCACAGAAGACAAGAATATCCACACCCAGCGATACAAAGGTTTGGGTGAGATGAACCCAGAGCAGCTTTGGGAAACCACCATGGACCCTTCTACACGCTTGCTCAAGCAGGTGACCATTGAGAATGCAGCTCAGGCAGACGAGATCTTCTCTATGCTGATGGGCGACGACGTGGAGCCACGCCGTGAGTTCATCGAGCAGAACGCTACTTACGCCAATATCGACGCTTAAAGTTAACACGAACATATTGGGGGCAGACTCAACAGGAGTCTTCCCCCTTTTTTAGGTTGCTGCCCTCCAAGGAACCGCAACCTCAGGCATCATATTTTAACAACTAACAAAACAGGATTTATGAAGCATCTGCTTTTCACGTTTGCGCTAGCTGCCTCAGGCTTTCTGAGCAATCAGGCGGCAACAGTAAGTAAAGGGCCACTGCCCAACAAGCTGTGGTACAACAAGCCTGCATACGCCTTCGAAGAGTCACTGCCGCTAGGCAATGGCAAACTGGGTGCGCTGGTTTACGGTGGAGCCAACAACGACTCCATCCAGCTCAACGACATCACTCTCTGGACGGGCGTGCCCGTGAATCCCAACGAAGGTGGCGAAGCCTACAAGTGGATTCCGAAAATCAGAGAGGCGCTGTTCAAGGAGGATTACAAGACTGCCGATTCCCTGCAGCACTATGTGCAAGGCCATAACTCGGAGTTCTATCAGCCACTGGGCATGATCAACATCAAAGACTGCAACCAAGGCGAGTTTACGGATTATTACCGCGAACTGAGCCTCGACAATTCCCTGGCTACTGTTCGTTACAGGCGCAACGGCATCCAATACACCAAAGAGTATTTTGCTTCTCATCCCGACAAGATGATTGCCATCACGCTGAGTGCTTCCCAAAAGCGAGCCATCAACAGCGACATCTCCCTCACCTCCCTCATTCCCCATCAGGTGAAAGCATCCAGAGGACAGCTCACCATGACGGGACACGTTCTCGGAGATGAAGCCAAAAGTACGCATTACTGTACCATGCTTCAGGTAAAGAACACCGACGGAAAGGTGTGGGCAAGTGATTCTACCCTCCATCTGAAGGATGTGAGCGAGGCTATCATCTATCTCATCAACGAAACAAGTTACAACGGCTTCGACAAGCATCCCGTGAAGGAAGGAGCTCCATACATCGAGAACGTAGCCGATGATGCCTGGCATCTCGCCAACTTTACATACGACGAATTCAAGCAGCGCCACATCGCTGACTACAAGAAGCTCTTTGATAGAGTAAGCTTGAGCCTGAAAGGAGCCAAGTTTGATGCCACCCGCCCTACCGACAGACAGTTGCTCGCCTACAGCGACAACCACGAGAGCAATCTTTATCTGGAACAGCTCTACTTCCAGTATGGCAGATACCTGCTCATCAGCAGCAGTAGAACCAAGGGCGTGCCAGCCAACCTGCAGGGACTCTGGGCACCAGCCCTCTATTCGCCATGGCGCGGCAACTATACCATCAACATCAACCTGGAAGAGAATTACTGGCCGGCAGAAGTTACCAACCTCCCAGAACTGGTTGCCCCGGTAGACGGATTGGTTGAAGGCATGTCGGTGACAGGCCGACACAATGCCCAGCATTTCTACGGAATTGATAAAGGATGGTGCGCCGGACACAATACAGACGCCTGGGCGATGAGCAATCCTGTGGGAACCGGAAACGAGAGTCCACAATGGAGCAACTGGGCGATGGGTGGAGCCTGGCTCGTAGAAACCCTTTGGGATCACTACGACTATACCCGCGATACAGAATATCTTCGCACCACCGCCTACCCGCTGATGAAGGGTGCAGCCGACTTCCTGCTTGCGTGGCTCATCCCGAACCCACACAACCCCAACGAGCTGATTACCGCCCCTTGCACATCGCCAGAGGCTGACTACATCACCGATAAGGGCTACCGTGGCAGCAGTTTTTATGGTGGAACCGCCGACCTTGCTATCATCCGCGAGCTCTTCAAGAACACCATCAAGGGAGCCAAAGCCCTGGGCATCGACAGCGATTATCAGCAGCAGTTGCAAGCAGCTCTCAATCGTCTGCGCCCTTACCACATCGGGAAGCGAGGCAATCTGATGGAATGGTATCACGATTGGGATGACCAGGATTGGCAACATCGCCACCAGTCGCACCTGCTCGGACTCTATCCGTTCCATCAGATTTCGGTAGATAAGACTCCGGAACTTGCAGCTGCCGCAACCAAGACTCTGGAAATCAAGGGCGATAATTCCACCGGTTGGAGTACAGGCTGGAGAATCAACCTCTGGGCTCGTCTGCATCGTGCCGACAAAGCTTATCAGATATACCGCAAGCTGCTCACCTACGTAAGCCCTGAAGTCTACAAGAACAGCAAACACCGCAGCGGTGGCACCTACCCTAACCTCTTTGATGCCCATCCACCTTTCCAGATAGATGGCAACTTCGGAGGCACAGCAGGTGTATGCGAGATGCTGATGCAATGCGATGGCGAGACGATGGACTTGATCCCTGCCCTTCCGCAGGAATGGAAGGCAGGCGAGATGAAAGGTCTGAAAGCCCGTGGCAACTATGGCGTATCGCTTGCCTGGAACAATGGCAAGCTGACCCGCGCCAGCATCACCAGCAAGAACGGAGGAAATCTTACCATCAACTACAATGGCAAGCAGAAAGTCCTCTCCTTCAAGGCTGGAGAAACAAAGATTATCAAATAACAAGAATCACATCGGTTTTAAGAAACTGGATTAAAAGACAGAAACAAAGCAATGAGATATTTAACTACTCTCATCTTTTCAATACTCTGGGTACTGAGCTCCCATGCACAGGAGTTCGGTACCCATTGGATTTCGTATCCCCTTCCCAGTGACTCTGCCGAAGTATTATTCCGACAGCGTTATCTTCTGGAAGGTCGCCCCCTGCAGGCATCGCTCAACATTGCCAGCACAGGAAGCTACCGCCTCTATGTAAACGAAAGAAACGTGACCCGAAGCGTGAAGTTTGACGGCATCAAGGATAGCACCTTGCTCAACCGCACCATCGACATCACGAAATATCTGCGAAGCGGCGAGAACATCATTGCCGTATGGTATTCGCCGGAAGGCAAACCGAGTCACGGCAAACAGCTTTCATTGGAGTTTTACGGATGGAATCAGGACACCACCTCATTCTATCATCAGGCAGACGGAAAATGGTACTGCCGACAGTTGAGAGACTGCACCCATGGCACCATCGAACGCTTTGACGGAAGAACCAACACGCTGGCATGGAAATCGGAAGAATATGAGCCCTACGGCTGGATTCATCCCACAGGAAGTATGGATTTAGCAGAAAGCGAAGACAAAACAGATGGTCAACCTCGCCAAGAAGACAAAGGATATAAGGAATACAAAGACTACAAGGTTTTCAAGGCAGAGAACACATTATATAATGTATTGGACCCCGTATGTACGTTTACAGATTCCCTGGGTGGTTACAACATCGACTTCGGTCGCCCTTTCCATGGCACCATCCGCCTCACTCTGCGAGATGCCCACAGAAGCACCAAGCTGCACATCAATGGTTATCAATACATTTGCAACGGGGAATTGGATGAACAGGCTTTCTTCCGTTTCAAATTTCAGAACAGAAGAATCTATACGATTACCTGGAACGGAAGATTCAAAAAGAGCGATATAGTCCATATTGAAGGATTAGAGATTTCGGAATAAGCCCAAGAGCTTTTCGAAATCTCTTTTTTTATTAATCTTCCAAGTCGGCAAGCAGCTGTTCTGCCACTTCGCAAAGCTCATCATACCATTCCTTACCGAACTTCTCAATCAGCGGACCTTCCAGGAACTTATAAACCGGAAGATTCAACTCCTCACCCTTCTTGATGGCATCCTTGCAGATGCGCCACTTGTTATAGTTGATGCCATACACTTCGTTTCCGAAATCCTTGGCACGGATTGGATACAAGGCACAGGAGATAGGCTTCTTAAACTTCGACTTGCCTTCGCGATAAGCACGTTCCAGGGCACAGAGGCAACAATTCGGAATCGTATGCCCATCGCCCAGGTCCTTCAAGTCCTGGTAGCACGTAAACACACAGTCCTTACCGTTCACGATGCTCGTTACCAAATCGCCTTCAATATCCGTATAAGCCACACCCTGCTTATCAATGATAGCCTGGGCAGAAGCCGAGAGATCATCCCAAACCACATCCAGCGCATTCTCTATCTCCATGATTTCATCCAGGGTAACAGGAGCTCCCGCATCGCCTTCAATGCAGCACTCTCCCTTGCAGGCATCAAGGTCGCAACAGAATTTTTCGGTGATGATATCAGGTGAAACCAACACGTTGCCCACCTGCAGAATACGCAGTTCGTCTTTCTTCATAATGTTTTTGAGATGAATAAATTTCTTTGAGTGTATAATAAAAATAATGATAGCTACCCATGAGTGGATAGCTATATATTAATAGGTGTACCTACCATTGGATAGGCGCAATTCCGTTCTGCTGCAGATACGCATTGCAGCGGGAGAAATGATGATTGCCAAACCATCCGCCACGGTTGGCAGATAATGGCGAAGGATGCACACTTTCCAATATCAGGTGCTTGCTCGTATCGATGAGCTTTGCCTTGCTTCGGGCATAACCACCCCAAAGGATAAACACCAGGTGTTCCTTATCCTTGCTGAGCGCCTGGATAGCTGCATCGGTAAACTCCTCCCAGCCTTTGCGCTGATGACTCGCTGCCTGATGGGCACGAACGGTAAGGGTGGCGTTGAGCAACAAGACTCCCTGCTTTGCCCAGCGGGTCAAATCGCCCGTGGCTGGCATCGGAGTGCCGAGATCCATCTGAATCTCCTTGAATATATTAATCAATGATGGTGGAAAAGTGATTCCGTCCGGCACAGAGAAACTCAGTCCCATCGCCTGACCCGGCTCATGGTATGGATCCTGTCCGATAATCACTACCTTTACATCATCAAAAGGACAGAGATTGAAGGCATTGAAAATCAAACGGCCCGGAGGATAACAGGGTGTACGCAGGTATTCCTCTTTTACGAAGTTTGTGAGGTCAACAAAATACTGCTTGTCGAATTCTTCTCCTATATGCTGTCTCCAACTTTCTTCTATCTTTACGTCCATGATGTTTTAAGTTAAAGAAGTCAAGGCTCCAAAAAGCCTTGACTTCCGAAATTATTATTAGTCAATAATCAAGTTCTCACCTGTCATATCAGCTGGCTGCTCCAAGCCCATGATGTGGAGGATAGAAGGAGCAACGTCTGCCAAACGGCCATCCTTAACGGTAGCTGAGTTATTGTCAGTTACGTAGATGAATGGAACTGGGTTCAAAGAGTGAGCGGTGTTTGGTGTACCGTCCTCGTTGATAGCGTGGTCTGCATTACCGTGGTCAGCGATGATGATAGCCTCATAATCGTTAGCCTTGGCAGCCTCGATAACGTCCTTTACGCAGTTGTCAACAGCGTGAACAGCCTTAGCGATAGCGTTGTAGATACCTGTGTGACCTACCATATCACCATTAGCGAAGTTTACAACGATGAAGTCGTACTCCTGAGTGTTGATTGCACCAACCAACTTATCCTTTACCTCGTAAGCGCTCATCTCTGGCTTCAGGTCGTATGTAGCTACCTTTGGAGAAGGAACCAGGATACGGTCCTCACCCTCGTATGGAGTCTCACGACCACCATTGAAGAAGAATGTTACGTGAGCATACTTCTC